>Ga0307471_100002316_pt1 | contig 10909 bp, 7 predicted proteins | sample atmos_gasesAM3C__2_FD_204566 | JGI IMG/M metagenome (GOLD analysis project Ga0307471, IMG submission 204566) | Hardwood forest soil microbial communities from Morgan-Monroe State Forest, Indiana, United States - atmos_gasesAM3C_515 | ecosystem: Environmental > Terrestrial > Soil > Temperate... | reverse complement strand
GCTGATTGTTTCCATCGATCGCGCCCCGGCAATTTCCGTCAGGGTTGGCTCGCACGCGCCCGAGGACGCCCTCATCATTCACTGGCTCGCCGACGATTCTTTTCCCGTCCATCACGTGCCCGCCGCCTCGATAAACCGTTTCTCCTCCTATCTGCCATGTGGTGTTCACGTACGAAGAACTTCCGCGATCGTCGTACTGCGGAATCTGCGCACTGTTGACCTCGAGCGTGGATGCCAGCGCCCGAAGGCTCGTCGTGATAGGCGCGGAGCCCTTCGACGTCACCAGCCGGTCAAACTCGAACGTGATCCGCGCCGGGTTCCCGTTGGAGGCCGGCGTCACCGAAATCACTTTGCCTTCCACGTACGAGCCGGCAGGAATCTTGCTGCTTTCGCCAAGCGGAATATCTTGCATCACCCTGGCTTTCAGCGCCTGTCCCGGTTTGCTTTTGGTTGTAGAGAGCGACCCGTGCAGTGCAACGGGAATCACAGTTCCGGCAGGAATCGAAATCTGCGCAAACGCAACGCTTGAAAGAGTAAGCAACGCTACGCCGGAAAGGGTAAGGAATGCTAGGCGAAGAAAAAAGGCCTTCACGAGCGCCTCCTCCGAAGTCCGCCATCAGGCCCGTCGAGGCGCCTCCCGCGCGGACCAGCCGCGATCCCCCGATGTGCACTTCTCAAACACTAAGATGCTTTTTCGCAAAGCCCGGTTGCGATGTCGTGTGCTCCAAAACCGAGTTTGCCTGCCTCGTCCGCCCACGTGGGCAGTCACGATCAGTGGGACGAATTTCTTAACTCCCGTGCTCGCTCGAAACACTTTTCCGCCTCTATCGGCTTCTCAAGGTGACTGAGTATCGCGCCTTTAGTCTGCCAGACATAGGGGTCATTTTCATCGACCTCTAGGCCCCGATTGGAAGCGAGTAGCGCATCTTCGAGGCGCTCCAGCTTCAACAAGATGCAGGCCCGCGTATTCCAAAGGCCGGGATGCCTGGGCTGAATCGCGAGGCCCTCGCCGCAACTGACTAGTGCTTCTTCATACCGCCCCAACCTGTAAAGTATTTTCGCCTTATTTGACCATACCTCGAAATCGCGCCGATTGATTTTCAAACTGAGATCAAAACAACTAACGGCAGACTCAAGATATCCCGCGTCTGTCAAGTTTGCCCCCAAGTTCGCCCACGCCACCTCATATCCAGGTTCTATTTCAATCGCCCGCTCGTAGCAGGTGCGCGCCTCGTCGTGACGACTTAGCGCATCCAAGGCAGCGCCCTTATTGGCCCACAGCACAGCATTACTGGATTCAATCTTCAACGCTTTCTCGAAACAGGACAACGCCTCACTGAAGCGACCTAACCCAGCCTGAGCGCCGCCATAATTCGACCATACTGCTGCATCATTCGGGCTAAGATCGAGGGCTCGCACGCAGCAGGTGCACGCTTCTTCCAGATAGCCCAGATTTTTCAACCCAATTGCCTTGTCGTTCCAATCATCGGAATCCATTTCGAGAGCCTTTGGATTTACGTCCAACAGGTGCGCAAATCCTGTCAGCTGCTCGTGTGCCGCGTCTAACTGATTCCGAAGCTCCCCGAAATCCCTGGGTCGCTCGCGCGGGTCAAGCTGCACGCACCGCAGGATGATCTGCTTTAGGCTCTCTGGAAAATCGCCGGAAGACGCGCGTTTCGCGATATGCGAATAGGCCAGAAAACCAACCGGTGGCAAGTCTCTCGTCAACATTTCGTAAAACATGATACCAAAGGAATAAATATCGCTCCGTGTATCCAATACCGCTCCTGCGCGAAATTGTTCTGGAGACATGTACTGCGGTGTTCCTAACACCGTAGTAAATTGCGACCTTACTTCCGGCTCAAACTCCGATAATCCAAGTGACCTTTCTTGTGCTTCGGCAAAAGTGCGTGCCAGTCCAAAATCGGTCACCTTTAAGACCGGGATGTCCTGACCGGACACCTTCTCCTCCGTCAGCAGGCAGTTAGAAGGCTTAATATCCCGGTGTACAATTCCCATTTTTTGATGCGCATAGAACATGCCATCGCAGAATTGAAAGGCAAAATACATTGCGAGTTGCGTGCCTAACGGCCCTGTCTGAAGGTATTCCGCAAGGTTATGTGGATGGTAATCAAGCAACACACAAGGGAAGCCTTCGATAAGCATCAATCGCTTTGCGGTAACGATGTTGGGATGACGGTCGAGCATCAGCCAGGTGAGCGCCTCCCGCTCAAACCGTTTACGATCTTCATCGTTCCAAAGATATCTAGCCTGGAACGTCTTCAGAGCCCACCGGGCTTTGAACTCCTCGTCAATCACCACGTAAACAGCCCCAAACCCTCCTTTTCGGACCTCTAAGACCCTAAATGTCATCGACTGTCCGTCTACTTTGATTCGTTGTTCTGGGTGGAAGTCTTTGCGAGTTGGTGGCAGGGGCGGCAGAGCGAGCAAGGCATTTTTCGCCTCGGAAAGGTTCGGATTCAAGTTTAACGCTCGGAGATAAGCCTGCCGGGCGGCTTCCGTTTTGCCATCAAGCTGGAGGGCACGGCCCAAATCCAAATGCGCTACGGGGTCGTCGGACCGGAAAAGCACTGCGCGTCCCAAGGCGTCAATCGCCTCTTTAACTCTCCCTTGAGCAAGCGCCCCAAGTCCTTCGGCGCGATAGTTGTTGTATTGTAGGTCGTAATGCCGAGCGGCCTGGATTTGGGCAGGCCGCCGCTCTTTGCGTTTTATAAGCTGTTTCAGCCAATTAACCAAGCTACGTGCCACCTATGTATAGGACTTGTCGGTTGCCTTCTCTTCACTCTTTTTCGGCACATGCGCCTCATGATAGATATTGCCCCGGTATTTAACTGGCTTATCGGGTTCCTCTATGCTCTCGCCGCATTTGTGGCAGGGACCGTATGAGGTTTTGACACCATCTGGCCGGTCTGGCATGTGTACTCTCCTGAAAATAAAAGTTCCTTTCTCCCGTCGAACCCGCTCCCTTGGAAACGCACTCCCGAACTCGCCCAATAATCCCACCATTTGGGAGGCGATGATGCGTTAACACCCAATGAGTTACTGACGCTCGCACTATCAGACGAGAATCGCTCGTTTTCCACAGCCCGTACGTAGTTCTACGGATATCCAACCGGCCGAATCCACGCTACCATCGCCCGTTTTTGTATGACGACGCGCACAACACTATCGGCCGCCTGCCCGCCGTGGCGGGCCACTCAAGCGCAGCCGGGAGAGGTATTTCCGGCACCGTGGTCGAGCCTCGCCTCGCTCGTCGATGCCTCGTTTTCGCGGGACACCGGTCGCTGGTCGCGGGCTGCTGCATTTCCCTGGTCGCCGAGGCCTGTCCGCCGTGGCGGGCGGTTAATCGCAAATCTGGAATTAGAATCTCGACTAAGTCATAGAAAACTCAGCCCACTAAGAATTTCTAATCGCAAATTTTTCGCGATTTTTTATCTCGCAGGCCACTCGCTACTCGCCTCCCCAGACGAGAATCACCGCCGACGAAGCGTCGCCCAATTTCTAATCGCGAACGCGCGATTAGAATTCCTCGCAAACCACACAAAACAAAGCACGGCAACCAAGTCTAATCGCGAACGGATCGCGATTTTTCATCTCGCATTTCACGCCCTGGCCACTCGTCACTCAGCACTCGCCACTAAGGGGCACGGGTCGCGGAACACGAACCACGAGTCACAAGTTACGGGTTACGAGTCACGAATCACAGCCTTTGCTCCCTCCGGCACACGACGCAAATCCGCTTTTCTTGGATTCCGGCGTTGCGCTATGCTGCAGTCGCGGGCCACGCAGAGAAGAGGGTACTGAGGAAGAAATGAGTCGCGGCCGAGTCATGTTTTGGTTCGTCTTGCTAATCGCGGCCGGAGCCGTTCTTGGCTGGTCGTACGGCGTTCGAGGCAAGGCTGAAATGCAATTCGTAAGCGAAGTGTCGCTCGCGCGCGCTGAGGCGGCTCGGATTCAGCGCGATGTGGAGCTGTTTACCGACGGCGTCGCGCCGCCGCGAGTTCAATTCCATCAGGCGCTCGAGGAAATGGGGCTCGATCCCGCGGTGTCAGAGCGAATTGCCGCTGTGGCGCAGCGCAGCTTCGATCTGCGGCATTTTCGCGCGGGCAACAAGCTCGTGATTGGCCGTGGCGTCCTCGGGGATTTACGCGAGGTACGCTATCGCATCGATGCGGACCGCGAGCTCGTGATCGCGCGAAAGGTTCCGAAAAATTCGCAACCGGCAAGCTCTATGCAGATTTCGCAGAACACACAAAGTTCGCTAAGCGCGGAGAATTCGAAAAGATCAGAGGAAACGCGCAGCACACAAGCCATCGAGAACGCTCAGGCCGGCGATTTTCACGCCGAAATCCGCACAATCCCTTCGGAGACGGAAACAGCCGGTGTTAGCGGCACGATTCAGGGCTCGCTCTTTGAATCCGTCATTGCCGCAGGCGAAAAGCCCGAGCTTGCGATGCGGCTGGCGGAAATTTTCGGCTGGGATTTGGATTTCTACACCGACCCGCGCCCCGGCGATACGTTCCGCATCGTGGTCGAGAAGAAAAAATTTGCGAACGGCGAAACCGCCGCATACGGACGCATTCTCGTCGCAGAGTACAACAACGCGGGCCGTCCATATCGCGCGGTGCTATTCCACGATGTGACTGGTCATCCTGCTTACTTCACGCCCGATGGAAAAGCGATGAAAAAAGCGTTCCTGCATTCGCCGCTGAAATTCGCCGCTGCGATTACGTCGCATTTCAGCGCGCACCGCTTTCATCCGATTTTGAAAGAATACCGGCCGCACCTCGGAATCGATTACGCCGCGCCGACCGGCACTCCCGTGCAGACGATTGGCGACGGACGCGTCACATTCGCGGGGCGAAAAGGGGGCGCAGGAAATTTGATCGAGATTCAGCACACGAATGGCTACACGACGTACTACATGCACCTTTCGCGCGTGTTGGTTCATGCCGGGCACCATGTGGAACAGGGGCAGCGCATCGGCCTTGTCGGCATGACGGGACTTGCGACCGGGCCGCATCTCGATTTCCGCATTCAACAGCGCGGGCAATTTTTGAATTTCGAGCGGCTGGGATTGCCGACGGCCGATCCGGTTTCGAAGCGCGATTGGAGCGAATTTGCGTCAGCGCGCGACGCGGCGATGACTCACATGCCGGAGATTCCGGCGCAGCCGGGCACGGCGGTCGTCGCGAAAAATGCGAAGCCTCGACGTTCGCGCGGCGCAGATTGAGGCGGGCAGCACGATTGGTGTCGCTGTTGCTGAAATTCTGCGATTTGAGATGTTTGTTACGTTGGCAAAGGCTGAAGCGACCTCAGCCTTTCACTTCCCAGGTATCGCCGGCGCGGAGGAGCTTGGCTAGATCGCCTTTGCCCTTCTTGGCTTGCACGTCGCGGATTTGCTGGTTGATTACGTCTTCGTAGCGCGGCACGTCGTTCCAAGAACGCAGGACGCCGATGGGAGTGGGGAAGCCTGGCCGGTTTTCCATGTGGCTGAGCATGAACGCGTAGGCGGCGCGCGGGTGGTGCTCGTCGTGGACGAGTAGATCTTTTTCGGTGAGGCCGTTGCCATTGCCGAGGTGAACGACTTCGAGATCGAAGCCGTTCATGCGGATGCCCTTGTCGCGATTCTTTCCAAAAATGAGCGGCTTGGCGTGCTCGAGCTGAACCACCTGCTCGCTGCGCGCATCTTTTTCGGTGAGCGTTTCCCACGCGCCGTCGTTGAAAATATTGCAATTCTGCAGCACTTCAATATACGCGGCGCCTTTGTGCGCGGCGGCTTTCCTCAAGGTTTCTTTCAGGTGTTGCTGGAAGACGTCCACGGTGCGCGCAACAAACGTGGCTTCCGACCCGATGGCGAGAGAGATGGGATTGAACGGGCGGTCCGCGGTGCCGTAGGGAGTTGATTTCGTTTTCTTGCCGATCTCGGACGTGGGCGAATACTGGCCCTTCGTGAGTCCGTAAATTCTGTTGTTAAACATCAAAACTTTGAGACCCACGTTGCGGCGCAGCATGTGAATCGTGTGGTTGCCGCCGATGGAAAGGGAATCGCCGTCACCGGTTGCGATCCAGACATCGAGGTCAGGACGAGCAAGCTTTACACCGGTGGCAACTGCGGGCGCGCGGCCGTGGATCGTGTGAAAGCCGTAGGTGTTCATGTAGTAGGGAAAGCGGCTGGAGCAGCCGATGCCGGAAATGAATACAAATTTTTCGCGCGGAACGCCGAGCTCGGCGAAAACAGCTTGCGTGGCGGCGAGAATGGCGTAGTCGCCGCAGCCCGGACACCAGCGGACTTCCTGGTCGGTCTGAAAATCTTTTTTCGTGTAAACGGGCAAAGTGGCCGTTGTCATTTTACGTTTCCTCTTTTGACCCTCAGCGGCTGAAGCCGCCTCACTTCTTCATCGGTTGCGGCACGGCTGCCCTTCGCAGCTCAGGGTAAAAAGGCGTGCCCTGACGTAAGACCTTTACTCCAAGATTTCGTCGATCTTCTGCTCGATCTCGGATTGCTTGAAGGGCTTGCCCTGAATTTTGTTGTAGCCCTGCGCGTCCACGAGATATTTCGCGCGCAGAATCATCAGAAGCTGGCCCATGTTCATCTCGGGAACGAGGATGTGCTTGTACCGCTTCAGCACATCGCCAAGATTTTTCGGCAATGGATTCAGATGGCGCAGATGAACGTGGCCGACGGACTGGCCCTTTTCACGCGCGGTCTTCAGCGCAGCCGTAATTGGGCCGTGCGTTGAGCCCCAGGCGACAATCAGGAGGTCGCCTGATTGATCGCCGGCTGGTACGACATCCGGAATATCGTCGGCGACCGCTTCGACCTTTGCTGCACGCAGGCGAACCATGCGCTCGTGGTTGAGCGGATCGTAGTTGATGTTGCCGGTGACGTCCTGTTTCTCGATGCCGCCGACGCGGTGTTCGAGGCCGGGCGTTCCAGGAATGGCCCACGGCCGCGCGAGCGTATTGGGATCGCGGCGATACGGATGGAAATTCTCCGTGTTCGTCTCGAAATGCACGAGAATTTCCGGAAGCTCGGAGACATCCGGAATTTTCCAGGGCTCAGCACCGTTGGCGAGATAACCGTCGGAGAGAACAATGACGGGAACCATGTACTTTATGGCAATGCGGCTGGCCTCGAGCGCGATCCAAAAGCAATCGCCTGGCGAAGAAGGCGCCAGCACGGGAATCGGAGCTTCGGAATTTCTGCCGAAGAGCGCTTGCAATAAATCTGCCTGCTCGGTTTTTGTCGGGAGGCCTGTGGAAGGGCCGCCACGCTGGATATCACAGACCACGAGCGGAAGTTCGACGGCAACCGCGAGGCCGAGCGCTTCGGTCTTGAGTGCCATGCCGGGACCGGACGTAGTTGTGATGCCTAGTGCGCCGGTGTAGGCCGCGCCAATCGCCGAAGTGATGGCGGCGATTTCATCTTCCGCCTGGAACGTGATCACGCCGAAATCTTTGTATTGCGAGAGCTCGTGGAGAATGTCGGACGCGGGCGTGATGGGATAGGAGCCGAGGAAAAGCGGAATGCCGGCTTTGTCGGATGCGGCGACGAAGCCCATCGCGAGAGCTGCGTTACCGCTGATATTGCGATAGGTGCCGGGCGAAAGTTTTGCGGGCGGAATTTCGTAGCTGATTTGAAACGCTTCGGTGGCTTCGCAGTAGCTATAGCCAGCCTGCATGGCCAGACGATTGGCAGCGATGAGCTGCGGCTTGCCCTTGAATTTGTCCTCGAGGTAGCGAAGGGTGGCGTCCATCGAGCGGTTGTAGAGCCAGTAGCACATACCGAGCGCGAAGAAATTCTTGCAGCGGTCCATGCTTCTGGCATCGAGCCCGAGTTCTTTGAGCGCGGCGCGCGTGAGCTTGGTCAGCTCGACAGCGAACAAGCGATAGCCGTCGAGCGAATGGTCCTCGAGCGGACTGACCGTGATTTGCGCTTTGCGAAGGTCGTTCTCTTTGAAGTTGTCGAGATTGACGATCAAAATCCCGTTGGTGCGCAGATCGGGCAGATTCATTTTGAGCGCGGCCGGATTCATCGCGACGAGAACGTCAACAGCATCACCGGGCGTATACACGTCGCTTGAAGAAAAGTGAACCTGGAATCCGCTGACGCCCGGAAGCGTGCCGGCAGGGGCGCGGATTTCAGCAGGGAAATCAGGGAATGTGGCGAGATCATTGCCGTAAAGCGCTGCGGTATTGGTGAATTGGCTTCCGGTGATTTGCATTCCGTCGCCGGAATCTCCGCAAAAACGGATGCAGGCTTGATCGATGACTTCGCGCTTTCGACGAGGAACTTCCGTTATGGTCGTTGACATGGCTTTTCAGAATCCCCAGTCATGGATGAAGCAAACAGCAGAGGGATATGATTCCTTTCCTCCCAAGTGCGGTCGGCGGGTGCCGGATAATTTGTTCCGATTAAAAATCCTAGCACAGCGGGAGGGCGAGGGTGACGAAAATCCGAGCCTAGTCGTGACGTTATGAACATCGGGAACCATGCTACTGATTGAGATGCGTAAACTCCGTGACGCGTATACCTTGCGAGAATTACAAGAGATGAGATGCTTGCGGCGGCGGAGCTGCTTCGCCGCCGCTGAGCGGGTAAAACTCCTCCGGGTCATTTTTTTCGCGGCGTTGTCTCGGCCGCAAGCTCGGTAGTCGACGGCGGTGTTGGGGTCGCGCCCGTGAGGCCGAGGTGCTTGCCGTTGCCGCCGTTCGTGTTGAGAAAACGCATCGCTGCGGCGGCTAAACCTTCGATCGCTCCGCCATTTCCTCCGCCGGTGACAAGGATGTCCGGCACGAATTTGGCTTTGCCTTCCGACAGCGCGGTGACGACGTTGACGAGCGCGGTTGGCGCTGAGCCGAGCGCGTCGACCTGCGCCTGATAGCCCTTGGCGCGGGCCAGACCGATCGCTTCGACTTCAGCGCCCTTTGCCATGCCGGTTTGGCGGATGTATTCGGCTTCACCGGTACCTTCGGCGGTGCGCGCTTCGGCGTTGTTCTTATTGATGTCGATGCCGACTTTGGAGCGCGCGAGGTTACCCTGCATGTCGGCGGTGCCTTTGGCGTGCTCCATCGCGATGCGCTCGTCCTGCGCCGCGCGCTGTTTCTTGAACGTTTCGATTTCCTGATTGGCAATTTCGCGGTGAGTCAAGACGGTGACCATGTCCTGTGGCAGAATCACGTCTTGGATGTAAACGCCACGAGTCTCGACCTGGTATTGCTCGAGCTGCTGGCGGATGTGCGCGAAAGCGTCTTCCTGAACGTGCTTGCGCGTTTCAATGAAACTGATTGCCGGCATGCTTTGGAGCGTGTCGCGGAAGTGGTTCCCGACGGCGGCTTGCAAGACTTCGTTCACGAGATTGCGCATAGTACCAACCATCGAGATCACGCGGGGCGCCTTGGTATCAGGGACGTGGATCTGGACTTGCAAATCGATTTTGAATACGAAACCTTCTTTGCTCTTGGCGACGATTTGTTGCAGTTGCGCATCGAGAGCGTGAGCTTCGGAAACCGCATCGGCCCAGTTCAAGTTGAGAATCGCGGTCGGGACGATTTCCGACTCGTAACAGCGCGGGTTAAGCGGGTACTTGCCGGTGCGAAGAGGCTCCTGCCAAACGCCGCGATGGCCGGGACGCACGAGAGATCCAAATTTGAAGTCCGCTCCTGATGTATCCTGCGCGACGAGGCCAACGTACGCCTTCATGACTGCGACTTCGCCCTGGCGGACGACAAGCATAGGGACCAGTTCGACCCCGACGAGAAATGGATTGAGGGCGTAGGCACCATAGAGTAGGGGATCGTGCTGCAAACCGATTCGGCCTCCATGCTCGAGGAACGCCTGGAAGTCCTGATAGTTGTTGTGCAAATTGTTTTTGTTACCGAGGAGCTTCTCAATGATTTCGAGATCGTTCGAATTCGTCCGCTCCATGTCCGCAACGTCGGTGAATCCGCCGAGCCGGCTGGCAATATCGCCCGACGGCAAGGGATCGCCCTCGTAGACGAACACGATGCCTATCATGTCCGACACGGTGCCGTCCTTTCCTCGGGGGACGGGAGCGATGCGCACGAGCTCGAGCTGCTCGGGCCGCAGACCAAAAGCGTCTGGCATCAAGCAGTTGTTGCGTCCGACCTTGGCGCGAAGATCGGAGGAAACCGGCTCGCCATAGACCTGGCTGCGCGTAATCACGAGGAACGCAACCGGATGAATCGGCACGAGCGTGCCGGGAGGCAGCACGGGCCGCTGGACACCCTTTTGCCCGCCGTTCTGGACGAATGAGCGAAGGTCAGAAAAGTTGGCAAACTCTTTGCGGTAAACGGCCGACTTTGCGCCGATGGGCAACGGCTGGCCGACCTGCGCGATGACGACACCGATTTCACCGGGAGGCACCTGGACCCACGGATACTTTTCGACGGAATAGAGCGGCCAGAGTTTCCAGCGCAAGCCGGGCGCCAGAAGGTCGGCCTCGTATCCGGCCTCACCGTTGAATGCGATGGGATTGTCTTTCGAAAGCTTGCGCGACGAGTATCGCTTCAGCACCAAGCCCACTTCCGTGGGACCAATGCGGTGGAGCGATCGGATGACGATGAAAACTGCCAGCGCCAATCCCAAGAGTTCCAGCAACGTGCGGAATTCAGCGACGAAATCCAGTAGAAGCCGCAGCATGGTATTTCTTCTTTCTGCCGGAGGTGCCTGAAGACGCACACATACCCGTTCGGCCGTGAGGGGCCTGGGTTTGTGAACCTCTTAATTCGGGGAAGGTTTGTCCTCCAGCGGACGTGCAAATGCTGCGCTTGATGGATACGTATGTCAAGGGGGAGCTAGTACCGATGCAGTAAGTAGGGCAGGCATTATAGGTTGCGCGAAAGGCGCGTCTGTCTCGGCACA
>Ga0307471_100002314_pt1 | contig 10913 bp, 7 predicted proteins | sample atmos_gasesAM3C__2_FD_204566 | JGI IMG/M metagenome (GOLD analysis project Ga0307471, IMG submission 204566) | Hardwood forest soil microbial communities from Morgan-Monroe State Forest, Indiana, United States - atmos_gasesAM3C_515 | ecosystem: Environmental > Terrestrial > Soil > Temperate... | reverse complement strand
TTTGCCGTGCCGAATCATCGCGCGGAAAATGGTCCGGCGGCGGCGCATGTCCGGATTGGATGGCTGCGGTCGGTGGCGAATATCTATCACGCATTCGCGGTGCATTCGTTCGCCGATGAACTGGCGCACGCCGCGGGAAAAGATTCCCTGGAATACCTTCTGGCGCTGCTGGGGCCCGACCGGATTATTCCAAAGAGCGAACTACCGAATCCTTTTCCAAACTATGGCGGTTCTTACGATGAGTATCCGATCGATACTGCCCGCCTCCGTCGCGTGGTAACAATGGCGGCGGAAAATGCGGGCTGGGGAAAACAAAAACCGGGAAACGGCTTTGGAATGGGATTGGCGGTCCACCGGAGCTTTCTAACCTATGTGGCGACGGTGGTCCAGGTGGAATTAAACGATGCCGGGCGGGTGAAGATCAAGCGCGTCGATACCGCCGTGGACGCGGGCACGATTGTGAATCCGGAAATGGCGAAACAGCAATTTGAAGGCGCAGCCGTTTTCGGAACGAGCCTTGCGTTTTATGGAGAGATCACCGCGACAAACGGCGTCATCGACCAATCCAATTTCAACGATTATCAAATGGCGCGGATGAACGATGCTCCGCGAGAAACCCACATCCATCTGGTCGAGAGCGATGCCCCACCTGCAGGAATCGGAGAACCGGGAGTGCCGCCGTTTGCTCCCGCACTCTGCAACGCGATTTTTGCCGCAACCGGCAAACGCGTCCGCGAACTGCCTCTTTCAAAGATGGGTCTGGCTTGATACTCGTAAACCAGAAGAAAATCGTTAGTTTCTGACGATTCGGAAGTTGAAATCGGCGGTTTTGTACAGGCCATAGAGTCGCAGCCAGATGGGCATGAGTTGCTCCGTGGCGCGGGCGCTGGAAATTCCACCAAGGTCGATGATGGACTCCCAACCAAAGTCGCGGAGCAACTGCTTGACCTGCTCCTTGGCTTGAGCATCATTTCCGCAAAGGAAGATGTCGTGCTTGCCGTTCACACGGCCGGGATTCACCATCACCTCGCAATTGCACGTATTCAGCGCCTTTACCACTTTCGCTTCGGGGAACTCACGCTGGATGCTCTCTCCCAGCGAATCCCGGTTACAGATGGTCAACCCAGGAGGCATTTCTCCGGAAAGGTCCAACGGATTGGCGACATCGATCAGCACCTTCCCTTTCAGATCCCCTCTTGGGATCATGCGAAGAGCGTTCACAGAAACAGCGCCTTGCGTGCAATTGATCAGAATCTCGCCGAAGCGCGCTGCATCGCCAAACGTGCCTGCTTTACCCCGGTCACCAGTTCCGCGCGCCCAAGATAGCGCTTCTGGATTGTCCTTCGAGCGTGATCCGATCATCACTTCATGTCCCAGCGCGACCAATTTACTCGCTAATGTCCGTCCGACCACACCCGTTCCCACGACGCCGAATTTCATTTCGATTCCCCGGAATTTTGATAACCCCTTTCAACAGATGCAGCGAAAGGGGATTTGGTCGCAGGAAGATGAAATTTATGCTTCAGCGGAAAGAAGGGCTGGCATTCGCGAACGGTTCCCGAAGCAAGGTTTTTGGTTACTCATCTTCAGCTAACTTACCTTTGGTGATGTTCAGGGGTGGTGTTCAGGTCGCGGAGGCCTTCGGGGAGCTTCACATCGATGCGGCGGGCGGCGGTGTCGATGCGCGTGCAGATGTCTTCGGCGAGCGGGATCAGAATTTCTCCCTGCGGCGTATCCACGGCAAGAATCGGCGCGCCCGCCACAGTTTCGCCCGAGAATTGCACCTCGCGTACTGTTCCAAGGAGCGCTGGCGCTCCTGCAAGGGAACACGGGGAAGAAGAAACCGCGCTTGGCGTAGAGGGATTCTCAAACACGGCACAACCCACCAGATCGGAAACAAAATAATGGCCTGCGGGCAGAGTGACGCGCTGCTCGAACGGCAGGAGCACTTCAAAATCGCGCAGCTTTTCCGCCTCGGTGATCGAGCGCACGCCCTCGAAATGGAAAACGATCTGCCCCGGGTGGTTCTGGCTTAGCCAGCAATTCTGGATGGCTGCCCGGCGCGGCTCGCTATTGCTTTTCGGGTCGGCAAGAAAAACCTCCGGCAATTTTGTGAGGCGGGCGGCGAAATCAGTCAGCAGCTCGGCGGCAACTTCACCCTTATTTCCTCGCGCGCGCAGAATGCGTGCGACGGCAATCCAGCGTGGAGTCTCGGCGTTCAATGCTTTCGTATGATCGCAGACTGTTCGATGGAAAGCACGGCAACCGCACCTGAGTGAAAAAATAAGCCGCCGATTAGTCTTCGAGGATTTCCAAAGTGAAACGCTTATGCAGCTTCATTCCGGCGGCGCCCAGCAGCGTGCGAATTGCTTTCGCCGTGCGGCCCTGGCGGCCAATCACTTTGCCGAGATCTTCGCGGTGGACCCGCAGTTCCAAAACCGTCACCTGGGATCCGTCAACAGACTTCACCTCGACATCGTCGGGACGGTCCACGAGAGCTTTGGCAATCGATTCAACCAGATCCTTCATCCCACACCTCCACACGTGACGTTTGCCAAGGGCGGGCCAGGAGAACCTGGGAATAGCGGCCCTCCAGCATGGGCCGGAGGGCGCGCCAAAATCGGTGGGAAATGCGACTACGCGATCTTTTGCTGGCGGATAAAGCTGCGAACAGTGTCACTCGGTTGCGCGCCGACTCCTAGCCAGTACTTGATGCGCTCGGCATCAAGTTTGATCTCCGCGGGCTTCTTGAGCGGATTATACGTTCCCACTGCTTCTTTGACGCGTCCGTCCCGCGGACGGGTGCGCTCGATAACCACAACTCTGTAGAAAGGGGTCTTTTTCTTGCCGATCCTGGATAGGCGAATCATTAACACTAAAATAGTCCTCCTCAAACCTACCTATTGTAGCGTGGCCGAGGTCCTGCGGCAATCGGGGATCACCTCCCAACGAGCCACGGGCAGCAGGGAGCGGCTGGGATACGGTATGATAAGCTCTGCCTAGCAAATCCATATGATAAGTCACCGCGAGGAACTGAAAGAGCTGCTTCGCCAAAAGTCTCTTGTCATTGGAGAGATCGTCCTTTCCTCAGGTCAGAAGAGTAACTATTATCTCGATTGTAAACTCACGACCCTCGATCCGCAGGGCGCGTTTTTGACCGGCCACGTCGTTCTCGAGCTTCTGGAACAGCATGGGATCAAAGCGGATGCCATTGGCGGCCTAAGCATGGGCGCGGACCCGATTGTGTCCGCAGTTGCCGTGGTCAGTTTTCTGGAGAAAAAACCATTGCCCGGATTTCTGATCCGCAAGGAAGCCAAAAAACACGGACGCATGAAGCAGATCGAAGGTATTGAAAAGAAAAGCGTCAAGAATGTCGTGATCGTCGATGAAGTTTGCACCACCGGCAAGGCAACCCTGGAAGCGATCGACGCTGCAATCAACGAGGGGTATACCGCCGTCGCGGTGGTCAGTCTAGTGGACCGGCAAGAAGGCGGGTCCGACGAACTACGAAAAAAGCACAACTATTTTTCGGTTTACACCGCAGCCGAATTGCTAGCCACCGATGGCGCAAGCCCTACTCCGACCAGCGGAAACCCGCTTTCGGCTCAAGCGAAAAACTTCACCCATAATTGAGATATCCCAGGCTTAGGAAGGTATTGCGGGTTCCGGCGCTTCCAGGGCCTCAGTGCGGCGCGAAAGATATTTCGCAAGCAGTTCGTCGAGTTCCTGAGGGCGGATGGGTTTGGTCAGATAGTCATCCATGCCTGAAGCGAGGCAGCGTTCCCGGTCGCCTTTCATCGCATGAGCGGTGAGGGCGATTACCGGCATATGAGTTCCGTTTTCTTTTTCTTTTTCGCGTAAAGCTGCGGTGGCCTCGAAACCGTCCATTTCGGGCATTTGCAAGTCCATAAAAATCAGGTCAAAGGTATTTTCGTTGAGAGCGTCGAGCGCCTCTTTGCCATTCCCGGCGAGCGTGACGCGGTGTCCTCTTTTTTCGAGCAGCCGGACGATCAAACGTTGATTCACCGCATTGTCTTCCACGACCAGCAGGCGCAGAACCTCGGATGGTTCCCGTGCGTCGGCCAGCGAAAACCGAGTGATGAGGGGAATTGCGCCTGCCTGTTCCTTCGCACCTAGAACACGCGCGATGGCTTCGCGCAACTCAGATTGGCGAATGGGTTTCAAAAGATAAGCTGAAACACCCAACTCCTTGCAACGTGCCGCATCGCCGCGGTGGCCTGCGGAAGTAAGCATCATGATCGTGGCCGCTTTGCACTTCGGATTTTGGCGGATGCGCTCGATCAAGGCAAAGCCATCCATTCCGGGCATGTGCATGTCCGTCAGGATCAAGGCATAGGGCCCTCCTGACTCAAAGGCCGCGGACAATTCCAACAGGGCTTCTTCGCCGCCTTCGACGGAAGAAGTTATCATCTCCCATCGCTTCAGCATTCCTTCGAGGATGCGGCGGTTCGTACGATTGTCGTCCACAATCAAGGCACGGACGCCTCGCAACAATTCCGGGGGAGCGATCGATCCTATTTCAACCGGCTTCGCATCCGTAACTCCCAACCGTATTGTGAAGTGAAAATGCGCCCCGGATCCTACATTGCTTTCCACCCAGATTTTGCCGCCCATCATCCCAACCAATCGCGTAGAGATGGTAAGCCCGAGGCCGGTCCCGCCATATTTACGCGTTGTTGAAGCATCGGCCTGAGAAAATGGCTGAAAGATCGCTTCCTGTTTTTCCGGCGGGATGCCGATGCCAGTATCCGAAACGATGAAGTGAAAGACGTGATCGTCGGCATCCGCGGATTCGAGACGGATTTTTACTCCCACTTCTCCCTCGCTCGTGAATTTGATGGCGTTGCCGACAAGATTGAGGATGATCTGGCGAAGCCGCGTGGAATCGCCCCGGACGACTTCGGGCACTTCCGGAGCTATTTCACAAAGTAGTTCCAAGCCTTTCTCATCCGCTCGTATGGAAAGGGTCTTGAGAACGTTCTCGATACAATCGCGCAAATTGAAGTCTTCCATCTCAAGGTCTATTTTGCCTGCTTCAATTTTGGAGAAATCGAGTATGTCGTTGATCACGGTGAGCAGGATGTCGGCGGAAGACTTAACGGTGCTCATGTATTCCCGCTGTTCGGAAGTGAGCGTGGTTTCGAGAGCCAAATCGGTCATACCGACGATACCGTTCAGCGGGGTGCGGATTTCATGGCTCATGTTGGCCAGGAATTCGCTCTTGGTGCGGCTGGCCACCTCCGCTGCCTCCTTGGCGCGCAGCAGTTCCGCTTCATCCTCCCTGCGCCGGGTAATATCCCGGCCAATTCCGACGATTCCAGCCACCTGACCGTTTCTGTCGCGGAGCGGCACTTTGGTGGTCAGGAGCCAGACCCTGTTCCCTTGAGGATCCGTAGCCACTTCCTCATGATTCAACAGCGGCTGCCCTGAGCGAATTAGGTTCTGCTCGTCTTCGTAAAAGGCGGTGGCAAGGTCTTGCGGATAGAAATCGAAGTCGTTCTTCCCGAGTAGTTCGTCGGGGGTCTTTGCCCCCATCAACCGTGCCACGGAGGAGTTAGCCACCATGAACCGGTTTTGCGCATCCTTCACATACATGAGATCGGGGATATGGTCGATCAGGGTGCGCAGAATGTTGCGTTCCTGGGCCAGCACGTCTTCCATCTCCCTTCGCGAGGTGATGTCATGTCCCATGCCAACCATTCCAACGACCGCTCCAGTCCGGTCTCGCAGAGGCGCCTTTGTGGTGAGCAACCAAAGTTCTCGTCCCTCCGGCGTTCGGCACGGTTCCTCGCTGCCGATCATGGGTTTGCCGGATTGCATGACGGCGATTTCATCGTCGCGATAGCGCTGGGCCAATTCCTTCGGAAAGAAATCGAAATCCGTCTTTCCGAGCAGTTCTTCCGAGGATCTGACACCTATAAGCCGGGCGACCGCTGGATTGGCGACAAGGAACCGACTCTCCGTGTCCTTCACGTAAATGCCGCTGGGGACGTTGTCGATCAGGGTACGCAGCAAATTACGTTCATAAGCGAGTGACTCCTCCGCTCGCTTGCGTTCGGTGATGTCAGTGGCGACACCGAGAATATGGGTGGCGTGTCCCTGGGAATCGAAGATGGGCCGCTTGGTGGCCTGGAGCCAGCGAGCACGGCCGGCGCTGTCGGTGAGCGGCTCTTCGGGGACGAATTTCTCCTGGCCGGTATTGAGCACCTCGAGATCATCTTGCCGAAATTTTTCCGCTTCTTCCGGGTGCAGGCTGACTTCGAGATCCGTTTTCCCGATCAACTCTTCGACGGGAAGAGAATGCGCTTCCGCGACGGCCCGATTGACAAGAGTGAACCGGCCTTCGCGATCCTTGACGAAGATGAAGTTTGGCGAGGTATCAATTACCTGCCGCAGGAAAGCCCGCTGCGCTTCCAAATCCTTTGTCCGTGCGTCAACGACACGTTCCAACCGCTCGGCCCGCACGCGGAGATTTCGCGCGTAAAATCGCTGTACTCCAATCATGGACAGAAGAAAAGCCAGCCCGCACAAAGCATAAAACCACGGTGTCTGGTAGATGTGAGGTTTCAACGTGAAGCGAACAGACGCGCCAGTGAGATTCCAGACACCGTCGCTATTGGCCGCGATGACCTGAAAGCGGTATTGTCCGGAAGGCAAGTTCGTGTAATAGGCGACGCGACGCGAACCGGCATCGATCCAGTCCCGATCGTAACCTTCGAGTTTGTACTTGAACCGCATTCCCGAAGAACGGAGCAGGCTCAAGGCGGTATAGCGAAATTCAAGGCGGTCGGCTCCCGGGGGCAACTGGAAGTCTCCTCGGGTCGAAAGCAGATCGCCGTTTATCACAACACTTTCGAGCACGACGGGCGGAACCATGTCGTTATGCAGCTGATGGTTAGGATCGACAACGATGATGCCCCTTTGGGTTGTAAACCAGAGTTTGCCATCGTGGGCTTTCCATCCGCCTGGCTGGGCTGCAGGCCAGGAAGCCTCGGCTGTTTTCATGCCGTCCGCGGTACCATAGACAGTCGCGTGAACATGGGAAATGCGCCCTGCGGCGAAATCGTCCATTTCGGATATGCTTGCTTTATAGAGCCCGTTTTGCGTGCTGATCCAGAGATTGCCGCTGTCGTCGGGGAGAGCGTGCGTTGGATAACCATCGAAAAGTCCGTCCTGGCTCGTATAGCGGGTGACCTGCCCGTCTCGAATACGAAACCGGGTAAGACCTGAAATTCTTCCGCCGAGCCACAAATTTCCCAGGTAATCGTCGGAGATGGATGTCACAGCGAAATTCACTTGCTTCTGCTGAGCGTTTTCCGGCGGTTCGCCCTTGGCAAATTTGAACAGCCCCGCCACGGTACCAAACCACAGCGTGCCCGCACGGTCGCGGTAAATTGTAAAGGTGTAGTTGCCTTTTTTGGAGAGCGGAGTGGTGTGTCCCTGGATCGTAAGCGGGTAAACTTTGTCGTCCTTGAACCGGTAAACGATCGTTTCCGTGGTTGTGACAATCAGACTCTCATCATCTTCGCTGATGGCGGAGATAACATACCCGATGGGGCGAGCTTCGGCGGAGAGCTTTCCGCCCGCCGAATAGGTCTTGAAATGTCCATCTTTAAAGCGGGTCAAACCTCCCCTCGTTCCAAACCACAAACCACCGTCTTTGCTGGCAAAAAAAGCGCTGCCCCAAAAAACCGGCAGGCCATCCTTTTGCGTGAAAGTCTTGAGGGCTCCATTCTGGATGCGCATCAACGCGCCATCGGGGCAGGTAAAATACAGAGCGCCGTCCCGGCCCTCTAGAACCATTTGGGTGCCATTGAACGGCAGCCCTTCTTTGGTGGTGAGTGTCGTCACCGGCACTTCGCGAAAGCGGTCGAGGCCTCGCGACGTACCTACCCATAAACTTCCCTCGCGGTCTTCAAACACGGAAAGGACTCGGTTTTCGCTCAAACCATCCGCCATCGTAAAAGCCGAGACGCGATTACCTTGCAGACGAAGAAGGCCCTGATAGGCCGTTCCAATCCATAAGTTTCCATTGCGGTCTTCGACGATTGCATAGAGTGTCCCTGCGCCATGGACCGTGTCCGGTGAGCCATGGATCGTGTCCTGGGCTACGCGTTCAATCGACCGCTGGTCCTGACTCATCCGGTAGAGGGCGCCTTCAGCGCCAACCCAGAGAACGCCCTCGGGATTTTTTCCGAGAACGGAAGTCCGGATCTTCGTTAGATCCTGCGGAAAAGTGGATAACTTGCCGGAGTGATAAGAGTAAATAGCTGTCCAACCGATGACCCACACGGTTCCCTGATCGTCTTCCTGGAAAGAACTGAATAGGCCGGATTGCCCCACCAGCTGCCGGATCGTGCCTTTCTCTTGAAGATAAAGGAATGCATCTGCTCCGATGAAAATCTCGTGCTCCTTGGATTCAAAGAGTGTGCGAATGTCGCCATCCGGGAGTGTGGCAGGCGGCAGATAGTCGCGGAAGGTTCCGCCCTTATAGAGGAGTGTTCTGGAGATGGTGCGAACAAGCAGGTCTCCGTCGGCTCCCTTGCAGATGGCCTTTACAGGTTCCCGGACCGGTTGGCCTCCTACTTCAGGAGCGATCAGCACAAAACGCACTCCGTCGAACCGCACCAATCCCGCGGAAGTTCTCAGCCACAGATATCCGTCGGAGGTTTGAAGGATTTGGTAAACGGCTTCTCCGGGCAGGCCATTTTGCGATGTCCAAACATCATGCCCGTACTGATCGATATTCTTTGTCAGATCGAGTGAAAACGCGGGACGCGCGGCACACAGAAAAAGAAGAGTGACAAATGCGACTGCTCGCATCGATAGAAATTGAAAGCGCAGCACAGAATGACAATGCTTGCCACCTGCGGTTGGAAGTGAGAGGAGAACAGATTTCCAAAATGAGAAGCTCATTTGCACGAAACCGGTCCGCCTCCCAGCGGACTACCCCGACGGGGATGCACCGGAAAAACTGAAGCAGGTCTGCAACCAAAAACGGTGATTCCAAGCGCTGCGACCCGAACAAAACGGAGGATTTCGATGATGTAAATACTGGGATTAAGTTAACTGCAGGAACGTATGTCCCGAACTGCCAGGTGTGTTCCGCAATGAAACATGGCCAAGTTTTAGTGAACCCTAACGTCCACGTTCTTTCGGGCAGAGCCTCCGCTTTTCAACCGAGACGGTTGAGGCCATTGAAAGCAGCGGTTTTGTAGCATTCCGCGAGAGTGGGATAGTTGAAAACGGTGTTGATGAAATAGGTGACTTTGCCCTTGAGCGTAAAAACGGCCTGACCGATGTGAAGAAGTTCGGCGGCGTCCTCACCAAAAATGTGCACACCCAAAAGGTCGAGGGTTTCGCGGTGAAACAATAACTTCAGGCGACCGTCGGTGTGGCCGCTGATTTGTCCGCGAGCGATTTCACGGTAATACGCGACGCCAACTTCGTAAGGAACGTCTTCGTCGGTGAGTTGTTCTTCCGTTTTGCCGATAAAGGAAATTTGCGGAATCGTGTAAATCCCGTAGGGGTAACTCGCCGGATCGGTTTTCAAAGTGAGGCCAAAGGCGCGAGCGGCAGCGATGCGACCCTGTTCCATCGAAACGGAAGCGAGGCTGGGAAATCCGATCACGTCGCCAACCGCGAAAATGTGCGGCTGTGATGTGCGATAGTCAACATCGACCTTGATGCGCCCGCGATCATCGGCTTCGATACCCGCAGCGGACAGATTCAAACTTTCGATGTTACCCTGGCGGCCGACCGCGTAAAGCAGCGCATCCCCGATGATGCGTTTTTTGCTGACAAGATTGGCGGCCACTTTACCATCTGGCAACTCCTCGACGCTTTCGACTTCTTCATTGAGGCGGAGCGTCGCGCGGTGATCGCGCATGTGGTAGGTGAGCGCTTCGACCATTTCCGTATCGGCAAATTCGAGCAGGCGCGGGCGCTTTTCGATGATGATAACACGCACGCTGAGGGTGGCAAACATGCATGCGTATTCCACGCCGATGACGCCGCCTCCGACGACGATGAGCGTTTTGGGAATTTGCGGCATACTGAGAATCTGATCGCTGTTGATGATGTTGCGACCGTTGATGGGAACCTTGGGATTGACAGCGGGCTTGGTACCCGTGGCAACCACTGTATATTCCGATTCATATTCGCCGAAACCATTGCTGTTTTCGACCCGGATGTGATGCGAATCGATGAACTTGCCGATTCCGTGGATGACATCCACACCGTTGCGCTTGAGCTGATTCTGGAGGACGCCAACTTCATTTTCGACGACGTGCTGGACGCGGAAATTCAGGTCCGCCATGGTCACGTTTTCCTTGACGTTGTAATTCGTGCCGTAAAAATTTTTATCGTAGAAAGCGGAGAGGTGCAGGACCGCTTCGCGCATGGTCTTGCTAGGAATGGTGCCGGTATTAATGCAAACGCCGCCAATGGCCAATTGCTTTTCGACCATGGCGACGCGCTTTCCGGCCTTGGCGCCCTGAATGGCGGCACGCTGGCCGCCGGGCCCTGAACCGATCACGATCAGATCATACGGCTGCATTCGAGGTGTCCTGCGCGTCCGGTTCGGCGGAAACGCCGGAAGGAGCGGACGTCACACCCACAGGAGTATAAACGACGAGGGGCTTGGGCAGAACCTTCGCGCGGGCCGCGTTGCCTGATGGAAACTCGGCTGCGATTTCCGCGACACGCAGAAGATGCTCCTGTACCGAAAAACCATGACCATTGCGCACGGAGCGAGGGCGGGAATAAGTTCCATCCGAGGAAAGAATGCGGGCCTTGCGGGTGTCGGCCAGGTAAGAGGAAAGAATTTCGGTGCAAATACGTTCGCAAAGCTGTGGGTCCTTAAGCGGAAACAGAACCTCGACACGCTCGTA
>Ga0307471_100002313_pt1 | contig 10913 bp, 8 predicted proteins | sample atmos_gasesAM3C__2_FD_204566 | JGI IMG/M metagenome (GOLD analysis project Ga0307471, IMG submission 204566) | Hardwood forest soil microbial communities from Morgan-Monroe State Forest, Indiana, United States - atmos_gasesAM3C_515 | ecosystem: Environmental > Terrestrial > Soil > Temperate... | reverse complement strand
AGATTTGATGACCTGGCTGATGGATGGGCAGCGGCCCACCTCCGTGACCGCAACTACTCAGCAGATCAAACCCGACATTTATCCGCGAGTGGATGATGAGGCGAATGTCATCCTGACTTATCCCAAGGCGGTGGCGATCCTGCAACCTTCATGGAACTGGCCTTTCGACCGGAAGGATATGGAAGTCTACGGCCAGACCGGCTACGTGATCACCGTGCGCCATAACGATGTCCGAGTGCGGCTTAAGGGGGGAGAAGAGCAACTGCTGCCCGCCAAGCCGGTGGCTGCTCCTTACGATGATTCGTTGTCGTTATTGCGGGCGGTCGTTCTGGACGGAGTCGCGCCCGGCTCGCTGTCGTCCCTCGAAACCAATGTTATCGTTGCTGAAATTCTGGACGCGGCCCGGCGCTCGGCGGCTTCCGGAAAATCTGTCCGACTCGCGGGAGAGTGAAGTTCGCGTGTAGTGTGGGCGCGAGCGTCCCGCTCGTGCGGCAGCGCTGAAGTGCCGCCTTACGAAATGCGCTTGGAATACACGGTCATTTGCGCTTCCACACGAGCGGGACGCTTGCGCCTACATTTTCTCGTTGCCTGATGCACATCTTCTGTACCATTGCCGGAATTCTTTCCATCCTTGGCATCCTGCTGGATGCCTTCGAGACAGTCGTGCTGCCGCGGCGGGTGCAGCGCAGCTTCCGGCTGACCAGCTGGTTCTATCGCCGCACCTGGATCCCGTATCGAGCAATCGCGAGGCGCATTCCATCACGGTCGCGGCGAGAGAATTTTCTAAGCTACTTCGGCCCGCTATCGCTGATCTTCCTCCTGATTTTGTGGGCGGGCGGACTGATCTTCGGTTTTGCCCTGCTGCAATACGGAGTAGGCGAACACTTCCGTCTGAGCGGAGATCCTCTCACTTTTGGCCTGCTGGTCTATCACAGCGGTGAAACTTTCTTCACCCTCGGCTACGGGGACATCATCCCCAGCTCCGGTTTAGCGCGTGCCCTGTCGGTGGTGGAAGCTGGGTTGGGCTTCGGTTTTCTGGGCGTAGTGATTGGCTACTTGCCGACGATTTATTCGTCATTCTCCCGTCGCGAAATCGAAATCTCGTTGCTCGATGCGCGGGCGGGTTCGCCTCCCTCGGCTGCGGAGCTATTGTCTCGCTTCGGAAACTGTCCTCAACAGGCAGTGCTCGACCAGATTTTCAAAGACTGGGAACGTTGGGCGGCGGAGGTGCTGGAGAGCCATCTGTCGTATCCCGCACTCAGTTTTTTTCGTTCACAACACAATAATCAATCCTGGCTGGGAGCGCTGATTACGATTCTGGATGCCAGTGCGCTGGTGATCGCTGGCGTAGACGGGCTGCGCAACGAGCAAGCCAAGATCACCTTTGCCATGGCGCGACACGCGATGGTTGACTTGGCCCAAGTCGTAAATGCGCGCTACAACCCGAACGCCGACGACCGCTTGCCCGAGACCCAACTGAATCGGCTGCGCCAAAAGCTGGCGGAACGCGGAGTGAAGCTGGGCGACGGTGCCGTATTTCAGGAGAAGCTGGACCATCTTCGGTCGCAATATGAACCTTACGCGGGGGCGATTGCGCTCAATCTTTCGATTGACTTGCCGCCATGGATTCATCCCGAAAGGCAGAAAGACAACTGGCAGGCCGGCCCATGGGACCGAGCCATTCAAGCCCGAGGGCTGGCGGGACGCGTGCAGAGTATGGATGATCATTTCTAAAGAAGCTTTCAGCTCTCAGCGGTCTCGCGTCTTGAATTCGGCTGTGTGGGGGCAATCAGCGTTGGAGCCATAGCGCCCGGAGGGACGCCTGATGGTAGCCCGGCGTTTCAAACGCCGGGGTATGCACAGATGTCCCGTCCCGTAGGGACGGCTGAAACGTTTCCACAAACACCACAGGTTCGTTTCAGCCGTGCCTACGGCACGGGCCGCGCGTCTGCCCACGCGTCCCCGCCACTGAAGTGGCGGGCTACTATTAATGGTCCGGGACCGTTGAATGTGTCACCTTGAATCGTGTCCGGAAGGATTGCCAACTGCCAAATGCTGTCTGCCGTCTTCTGCTAACATCTGTTTCTTCCATGAAGCACATTGGCGAAAACGTAGTTCGCATCGAGGCTGAGGCTTTGCGCGCTTTGGCCGACCGCATTGCGGGCCCCATGGCTGCGGCCTTCGACGTCGCGGTCGGGTTGATTTATTCCTGCGCTGGGCGGGTGGTGGTCACGGGCATGGGCAAGAGTGGCATCATCGCGCGCAAGATCGCCGCCACCCTGAGTTCGACTGGGACTCCAGCTCTGTTCATGCATCCGGTTGACGCCGTGCATGGGGATCTGGGCATGGTGGTGCGCGGGGACGTGGTGCTGGCGCTTTCGGCCAGCGGTGAGACGGAAGAAATTCTGCGGCTGCTGGCGACTCTTAAGCGGCTGCAGGTGCCGCTGATCAGCATGACCGGGGATCCGGTTTTCGAAAGGTCCGCAGCAAAAGCCGCGGGCGGGTCGCCCGCGACCACACGAACATCACAAAAACTTTCCACGTTAGCGGCAGCGGCGGATGTGGCGCTGGACTGCTCCGTGGCCCAGGAGGCCTGCGGACTTGGTTTGGCGCCGACTGCATCGACCACTGCCATGTTGGCGCTGGGGGATGGGCTGGCCATGGCTCTCGCCGAGAAGCGCGGCTTCAAAGAAGAAGATTTTGCCAATCTGCATCCTGGCGGCAAACTGGGTAAGCGTCTGGCCAAGGTCGCGTCGCTGATGCACAGCGGGGAGGCTGTACCGCAGGTTACGCCGCAAACCAGAATGCCGGATGTGATCTATGAAATGTCGCGCAAGAAGTTGGGCGTGACCGCAGTGGTTGACGGCAAGAAGCTGGTGGGTGTGATCAGCGATGGCGATCTGCGGCGGTTGCTCGAAACGCGTGGCAAGGATGTACTGGACCTGACCGCGGGTGAGTGCATGACGGCCACGCCAAGAACCATCGGGGCGAATGAATTCGCAGCCACGGCGCTGGCGTTGATGGAAGAAACGAAAATCACGTCATTGGTTGTGGTCGATAGCGCGAACACACTTTTGGGAATCCTCCACCTGCACGATTTGTGGGGAACGGAGATGATGTAGGAATTGAGTAATTTGGCAATTGAGAAGTTGTGCAATTGAGTCTGTGAATCGTCATCGCTCGGGTAAGGTTTTCAATTACCAAATTACGCAATTACAAAATTGCACAATGAGGTTTTCATGTATCACTACGATCCGAGTACCGCGTTGGAAGAACTGACCGAAGAGGCTACTCTGCCCAACCCCGTCCACGTGCGCGACATGATTCTGCGCAAGAGACTTGCCCCGGAGAAGTCGCTCGAGCTGAATCGTCTGTTCGTCGAATATCAGAAGATCTTCGGCGAGGCGCAGAAGCTGGGGAAAGAGATTTTGGAGCAGCTGGCGGGTTAGTGGCCCAAGACTGAATCCGCGGTGAATGTAGGCGCGAGCGTCTCGCTCGTGCTCCATCATTTACAATAATCAATTCCCTACTACCCAGGACCCTTAACTATGCATCGTTGGTCTCAACTCTTTATTCCTACTCTGCGCGAAGCGCCGGCGGACGCCGAAGTCGCCAGTCACAAGTTCCTGGTGCGCGCCGGATATATCCGCCAGCTCGCCGCCGGAATTTACTCCTATCTCTTCATGGGGCAGCGCTCGTTCAACAAGATCATGGGTATGGTCCGCCAGGAGATGGACAAAATTGGACAGGAATTCTATCTGCCGGCCATTCATCCGCGGGAGTTGTGGGAGGCCAGCGGGCGCTGGGCGGTCATGGGTGACACCATGTTCCGGCTGAAAGACCGCAAGGGAGCCGATCTGTGTCTCGCCATGACGCATGAGGAGGTCATGACTGAAATTGCGCGCAAGGAGTTGCGCAGCTACAAGCAGCTTCCCCAAATCTGGTATCAGATCCAAAGCAAATTTCGCGATGAAGCGCGGCCTAAAGCCGGTTTGCTGCGAGTGCGGCAATTCATCATGAAAGATTCGTATTCTTTCGATATTGATGCCGCCGGCCTGGATGTTTCGTATCAGAAGCACTACGACGCCTATTGCCGCATTTTCGATCGCTGCGGATTGAAGTACATGGTGGTCGAGGCAGACTCAGGCGCAATGGGCGGATCGCAGTCGCACGAGTTCATGGTACGAACCCCTGCCGGAGAAGACCGGATCGTGAGTTGTGAAAAATGCAAGTACGCCGCCAACCTGGACAAGGCAACATCGAAGCTGGCTGTGGTCGAAGACCTCAAGGCGGAGGGTGACGGAAAGCCGCTCGAAGTCCACACACCGGGAATGAAGACGATCGAAGACGTGGCGAACTTTCTGGGCGTGTCGCCGAAGAACAAGATGAAGACGCTGGCGCTGATGATGGAAGGTCTCGATCCCAAGACTGGCACGGCGTACGCACGCCCCGTTGTTTTGCTGATGCGGGGCGATCATCAGATGAACGAAGTCAAACTCTCGGCTGCGCTGGGGGGCAAGGAAACTCGCCCCATGCAGGAAGGTGAAATCCGGCAGCTCTTCAATTCTCCAGCCGGATTCCTGGGGCCCGTCGGTATCCCGTGGGCCAGGGACATGAAAGACGTCGAACGTCCGGTGCTGTTGCTGGACAGGGCGCTCGAAGGCCGCACCAACCTGATCGGAGGAGCGAACAAGGAGGACTATCACTTCAAGAACATCACACCCGGTCGTGACTTCCAGCCGACGGCCTATGTGGACCTGCGTAGCGTGACGGCGGGAGAAGATTGTCCGAATTGCGATGGCACGCTCCGCATTGACACTGCGGTCGAGATCGGCCACATCTTCAAACTGGGGTACAGGTACTCGGAGTCGATGGGGGCTCGCGTTCTGGACAAGAATGGCAAAGAGGTCACGCCCATCATGGGCTGTTACGGCATCGGAATCGAGCGCATCCTCACGGCTGCCGTGGAGCAGGACAATGATGAGAATGGCTTCTGGCTGCCGCCCCAAATCGCGCCCTTCGAAATCGTGGTGACGCCCACCAACGTGGGCGACGAGAAACTCCTGAGCACTGCCGTCGACATCGCCGAACGGCTCGAGGCCGCCGGATTCGAGGTGCTGCTGGACGACCGGGACGAACGGCCTGGGGTCAAGTTCAAGGACGCGGATTTGGTAGGTATCCCCTTCCGTATCACTGTCGGAAAGAAGGTTACCGAAGGTACTGTGGAAGTGGTTCAGCGCTCGACTCGCCAAATGGAGGATGCTAGCATTTCCGCAATAACCGGATATTTCAAAAAAAATCTACGGTCTGTGCCCTGATCCGTGTGGCGCACGACCGAAAGCGGAGTGCGCAATGGGCTCGCTGAAAATGGTTTCTGGCATTGTTGTAATGGTGGCTTCGGTTTACCTGATCGCCGTGTTGGCTCCGCCCTTCTTCTCCAACTACCAGTTTGAGGATGCCATCCGGACCGAAGCCCAGATGGACACCTACAATACCAAGACTGAAGAGCAAATCCGCGATGCCATCTTCAAGAAAGCGCAGGAGTTGGATGTTCCCGTCAACCGTGAGCAGATCAAGGTCCAGCGCAGCGGAGTGACGGGCAGCGGCTCGATAAGCATTGAAGCCCCGTACATCGTGCACATCAGCCTGCCCGGCTACCCTGTGGACTTGAATTTCGATCCCAGCACCAGAAACAAGGGAGTGATGTAAAGCGTCCGCGATGTAAATCGGCGCAGGCGCCGCAGGAACCTGGAACACAACCTCCTCTTACTTCCGTACTCTTGTTTCCCAATGTGGAAACTCCCTACCATCAGAAATAGGTGCGCAGAATCGCTCCCGTTGGTGCGCCCGGCGTTTGCCAGATTCGCGATGGATACGATCAAGCGCGAATGCGCGCCATGTACGGTGTGGTACGGAGGATGTATGCAGTTGGGAAATAGGATCGTCTCTCTTGCGTTTGCCGTCGTTGCCATGTGGGCATGGGCGGGATGTGGAGGAGGTGGCGGCTGTCCCACGACTTCCTTCGGCAGCGTAGCTCTCGGTGCGACGGCCAGAACGTCGACCACTCCCAGAGGCTGCAGCTCGACGAGCACGGGAGGCGGAGGGGGAGCAACCGCCGCTCTCCTTTACTACGTCGGCAGCAACGATATCTTAGGCGCCAGCCTCAGCACTACGGGAACCTTTACCGCACTCCCATCGTTCACACCCCCGACGCTTCCGAGTAGTGTGGGCAATGACATGGTCATCGTGAACAAGAAATTTCTGTACCTGCCGCAAAGCGATTCACTGACCATTCAGGCGTTCACGATTGATCACAGTGCTGGCGCTTTGACCGCCATCGCCGGAAGTCCATTCGCCACCGCGGGCGCGGATTCCGTCGCTACCGATCCCGCTGGTCGCTTCCTTTTTGTAGGAAATCGAAATGCGGGATCGATTTCCGTCTTTCAGATCAACGCCACCACCGGGGCCCTGGTTGCGGCTCCAGGTTCTCCGTTTTTTGCTTTCAATCTCGACTTCGCCGCCGTTCTGGCGGTGGATGGGACGGGAAAATTCCTGTATGTCGGCCAGGACTTACCTGCCCTGCCGATTTATGCTTTCTCTATTGATCAAAACACGGGCGCCCTCTCGCCCGTGGTCGGGAGTCCTTTCAGCTTGAACGTGGCGGGCGTTCGGACCGATTTCCTGGGCAAGTTCGCTGTCGGGATTACCGGCAACACTGGGGACAACCACCTGTACGTTTTCGCCATTGACCCAACGACCGGCGCCTTGGCGGCGGTCAACAATTCTCCTTTCGCCACGGTCGCTTCCACTCCGCTGAACCTGGAGATTCATCCCAGCAGCCAATTCGTCTACAGCTTCGGACTCGACAGCAACGGCGCTCATACGGCCATCGAGGGTTTCGCTATTGATTCCACCACCGGGGCCTTGACCGCTCTGGCGGGTTCGCCGTTCACCGCCCCGCCCATCGTGGCCTTCTGCAAGTGGGACCAGGGAGGCGCAGAAGCGTTCTGCGCCAATGCGGCAACCAGCGCGTTCTCGGTCCTGGATACCAACACTTCCACCGGCGCTCTTACGCATACGGCCGTGGATTTAGCTGTCCCGAGCGATGCGGTTCCGTTCGCGCCCACGGACTAAAGTCTGAGTGCATGGGTGACTTTTCGGCTGCCACGTGCCGGCACGTTAAAAACATGCGACGGCAGGTTAAAATGGCTTATCTCTATCCGAAGTCAATCGGGAGCTGTGCAGGGTTCGTTCGCCGGGGGAGAGATTTCCTCGTCTCGGATAACGGAAGAGATACGCTCCGTCGTCTAAGCCTGTAGGGGCGCATCCAAACCCTTCGTGCACCTTTGTGTCCTTGGTGGTTGATGCCGTAAAGCCTTGCACCACCAAGGACACGAAGGTACACAAAGGAAAGCATCGAATTGTGGCCATAAAACTCAAGATCCCGACTGGCAGGCAAGCCGGCAAGACCGGATGGCTCTCCCACGATCCGCTGCTGCGCGCCGCTCTGGTGATATTTCTCGTCCTCGGAATTACGGGCGGGGCCTTCTTCACTTATTACTACGTCAAATTTGGCCGGATGATCGACCAGCGTTTCAAGGGTCCGGTTTTCGGTAACTCCGCCAGGATTTACGCGATTTCGCATCCCGTGCAGCTCGGCGAGAAAATCGAACCCAAAGAGATTGCAGTCCAACTGCGTCGCGCCGGCTATTCCGACAAAGATGGCAAAACGCCGATGGGCAGTTATCGCCTGTTCGAAGGCGGAATTGAGATCAAGCCTGGTCCCGACTCCTATCACAGCCCGGAGTCTGCCATCATCCGTGTGCAAGGTGGCAAGGTTGAAAGCATCACCAGCAAAACCGGCGATCTGGCAGCCTACGAACTTGAACCGCAGATGATCACATCCTTGTTCGACGCCGGGCAGCGGTCCAAGCGTGAACTGGTTACGTATGACCAAATTCCCAAATTAATGGTGGACGCGGTGCTGGCCATCGAAGACCGCCGTTTCTTCCAACACGGCGGTGTGAACTTCCTGCGGCTGGCGGAAGCCACCTGGGTAGACGTCATTCATGGTCGGCATGAACAGGGCGGTTCGACCATCACCATGCAGCTTTCTCGAGCCTTCTTCCTAACGCCGGAGAAGACGGTGAAGCGCAAATTGTCGGAAATGCTGATTGCGCTCGAGATGGAACAGAAACTCAGCAAGCAGCAGATTTTCGAGTTCTATGCCAATCGCGTCGATCTCGGCCAACGCGGCTCGTTCACCATCAGCGGCTTTGCCCAGGCGGCGCGGGCGTACTTCAATAAAGATTTGAAAGACCTCACCCCGGCGGAAGCCGCGCTCATTGCCGGAATTATTCAGGCGCCCAGCTACCTCTCGCCCTACCGCCATCCCGAGCGCGCTCTCGAACGCCGCAACCTGGTGCTCGACACCATGGTGGAAACCCACACCCTGACGCAGGCAGACGCCGAGAAGGCGAAGGCCACACCGCTGAAGCTGGCTCCGCCCAACGTCGAAGCCAGTGATGCACCCTACTTCGTCGATCTGTTACGTGAAACCCTGATCAGCAAACTCGACGAGCGCCAGATGAATGACCAGGGTTATCGAATTTACTCAACCATTGATCCCGACTTGCAGAAAGCCGCGGCGGCCGCAGTCGAGACCGGAATCAAGCTGGTTGACGACCAGGTGACGAAGCTGCGCACGAAACGGACAAAGGTCGGAAAGAACAAGTATGAAACCAAAGTCCTGCCGGGACCTCAGGCCCAGGTAGCCATGGTCGTGATGGATCCGCACACCGGCGAGGTACTGGCGCTGGTAGGAGGGCGGAACTATGGCGTCAGCCAGTTGAACCACGCGGTGGCGAAGCGTCCCACCGGATCTATTTTCAAGCCCTTTGTCTACGCCGCCGCCATGAACACGGCGCTGGACGGATCGAATCCGGTCTTTACCCCAGCTTCCATGGTGCAGGATGCGCCTGGTTCGTTTGCCTACGGCGACCAGATTTACGAGCCGCGCAATTACAAAGAGGAGTACCACGGCGACGTAACCACGCGCTACGCGCTGGCATTGTCGTTGAATAACGCGACCGTCAAACTGGCGGAGGAAGTTGGCTACCAAAAGGTGGCCGACCTGGCGAAAGCGGCTGGAATCGCATCCGTGAAAGCCACCCCCGCAATGGCATTGGGCGCATACGATGCCACTCCGATGGATATGGCGGCGGCTTACACCGTTTTCGCCAACGCAGGGGTGCGCATATCGCCGACATTGGTCAACTCGGTGCGAAACGCGAACGGGGATATCGTCCTCGATTTCAAACCGGAAACCCATCCAGTGCTCGATCCACGTGTGGCTTACCTCATGACTACCATGATGGAAGGCGTGATGAATTTTGGTACGGCATACCCGGTGCGCCTGCGTGGGTTCACCGCTCCGGCAGCCGGCAAGACCGGAAGTTCGCATGATGGCTGGTTCGCCGGCTACACCAGCAACCTGTTGTGCATCGTGTGGGTGGGCTACGACGACTACAGCGATATTCGCCTGAGTGGCGCCCAGACTGCCGCCCCCATCTGGGCGGAGTTTATGAAGAAGGCGATCACGCTGCCCCAGTACTCCGACGTGCGTGCGTTCTCCCAGCCCGTTGGCGTGGTGGACGTGCAGCTCGACAAGACCACCAACCTGCTGGCCACGCCAGCCTGTCCGGAGGATTACAGCGCAGCGTTCATTGCAGGTACGGAGCCCAGCGAGACCTGCGACCAGAGCACGGGAATGCGGGGTTTCTTCAGCCGGGTCTTCGGTTTAGGCGGAGACAAGGCCCTTCCACCCCCACCCCCCGGCACCCAGCCCGGGGCCCCAGCCAGCGCGACAGCCGAAGACCCCAAAAAGAAAAAAGGGTTTTTTGGCAAAATTGCGGGTATCTTTAAGGATGACAAACCGTCTAATGATCCGCCGGCCAAACCGGAGGACACAGGCGGTAACGGTAAGAGTCCTCAGTAGACGGGCCCGCACCGAGTTGGCTCTGTCTTCAGGAGCGGACTTATGGGTCGTCAATATTTGTTTTGCGTCCTGCTGGCAGCGATTTTCCCCACCCCTTCCCTGCTGGCTCAGATTCATCGCTTCGATCAGACTCGTTCAACCGAGCAGGTAGAGGTGAGCTCGCCGGCGGTTCGGCGAGCTGAGGCCCCTCCGTCCGACGCGGCGCCCGCAAGCTTGGAGGAGCGCGGCGACGTCCTGCGATCGGAAAAGTCCTACCTGGACGCGCTCGATTACTACCGCGCCGCGCTGGCAAAGAACCGCAACAGCGCCGCGCTCTACAACAAAATTGGCATCAACGAGCTGCAGATGGCGCGCTTCAGCGAGGCGCGCAAGGATTTCGAGCGGGCCATCAAGATTGACCGGCGGTTTGCCGACGCCCACAACAATCTGGGCGTAATTTTCTATCTGCAAAAGAGGTACGGCGCAGCGATCAAACGCTACGAGGACGCCATCAGGTTGCGCGAGGATTCCGCGTCCTTCTACAGCAATCTGGGGGCGGCTTACTTTTCCAAAAAGGACTACGTGAAGGCCAGCATGACCTACAACCAGGCCCTGCAGCTGGATCCGGAGATTTTCGAGCGGACTTCGCACTCCGGCGTCTTGGCCCAGATGTCATCCCCGGGCGACCGGGCCCATTTCTACTACGTGTTGGCGAGGCTCTACGCCCAGAGCGGGATCACCGACCGCTCGTTGCAATACCTGCGCAGGGCCATGGAAGAGGGCTATAAGGGGATCGAGGATGTGTACAAAGACGCGGAGTTCGCCGGACTGCGCAAGGACCCCCGGTTTACCGAGTTGATGGCCGCACGGCCGGTGGGGATTCCAGAGTAAAAATTGAATTACAAATATTTACAAAAAAGGACGAAACTTTCTGTCG
>Ga0307471_100002312_pt1 | contig 10915 bp, 13 predicted proteins | sample atmos_gasesAM3C__2_FD_204566 | JGI IMG/M metagenome (GOLD analysis project Ga0307471, IMG submission 204566) | Hardwood forest soil microbial communities from Morgan-Monroe State Forest, Indiana, United States - atmos_gasesAM3C_515 | ecosystem: Environmental > Terrestrial > Soil > Temperate... | reverse complement strand
CTCAGTATAGTGATTTTGCGGGTTCGTCGGCGGGGCGTGAAGTTAGACACGTTGTGAGAGCTTATTCTATCATCTTCCATCGTCTTAGCCTAAACATCAAAACGACTCCAAGCAATATCCCAGCTCTGGGAAGTTTAGAGTCCGACTTTTTGCCGAAAATTTTTATGGACGCCCGTTTAGCCCTTCTCTATGCAGCTTGATCGTGTAAACTGAAGAGATACCTATGCACTATTTTGCTCGTATCCTGATGCTTATCACGTATTGCGTGGCCACATCGGCTCTCGTCGGCGTCGCTTGGCCACTCTCCGGGCCACGTGAAATCACCGTCAAAGAGCTTATCCCACTGGTTAGCTGGCAGAAGCAATTCAAGATTACTGAAGGCACAGATCGCGGCAAACTTGTTCCGCTCATCTCTCAACCCGATCTCGCAGACGAGAAGAGATGGAGGCTCGTATTCGGCGATTATGCGGGCATTCTCTTGGCGAAGAGCCCCAGCGGTGCGCTGATGATGGAGCGACTCGACTTGTTCAAAAGCCGCAGCTACATCGTCTACGAACCTGCACTGCCGGTTCTGCAGGGCGATGTCAGCTCATCTGGCTCCATTCGGCTTCAGACGAGATATAAAATGTACAGTCAAGAGACCGGCAAGCTCAAGCGCGCCGGCCGAGTAACCCACCTTGTGAAGCAAATTTCGCATTCACAGTTTGACACCCCGGCCGGCCTCATCGACGGCTATTACATCGAGATCGATCACCGCATGGACATGGAGTACAATAGCCAGCTGCGTTTGACCCTTGGCCTTGGGTGTCGGTTGGCTGAGGGGCCGGTCTACGGCTCAGGACAGTACACACTCAAAAAGTTGGGGCTGTTCACGGAGACCAAGACCGCGGCAGCCGGGCTTGCCAAGAGATAGTTCAAATTTTTCGCAACCTTTGCAAGGTTGTGAATCCGGCATCTCGTTTCTGGGGTTTCGATGCACGTCCATGGCACAAACCCACGTAACGGGTGCCTACAAGAAAACACTGATATTTTTTGCTCCCAAAACAGCCTGATCTAGAAGAATCATTCGCCGGGCGATCTTTAGTTCGTCGTTTATCCGCCGCAGCACATCCTTTCTTGTTCCAACAAAGAGATCTTCATCCTTCTCCATGCGTGTGCGATAAACGATGAAGTTGGAATCGACTTCGAATTGGACGCCGTCGTCTTTCCTTACGCGAATATTCGAAATCAGATGGCGGGTGCGCGAAGGAGGCATTTCGGCCCAGGCGCTTTTTGAATAAAACCGCTCCACTCTTATCCGGAGAGTTTCCTTGTTATCGTTGAAATAGTAGCTGTCGCCCGGTCTCGATAGCTCTTCGCTCAGCTCCTTGGGCCGGTCCAAGGGGTTGTAGCGGACGGGCATCCAATAGTGAATGTCTTCGGTGAAAAGCTCGAGCCATTCCCGCAACCGGCGCTCATCCAACAACTCGGCTTCCAGGTACAAAAAATCTTCGACCTTATGGCGCAGGTCGCTATCCATGCTTCGCGCTCTTGATCTCGCTCCAGCTCTTCGCCTCGAGCACCTTGGCCCAATGCATGTAGAGGCTCAACTGATTTGAATCGCTCCATCTGCTGGCCAAACGTCCCCGTAGATCGGTCTCCGTGATCTCCTCACTCACGCCCATCTGGTAGTTGGCCGGGAAGCGTTTGCCGATCAGGCTGCGCGCCGCGGCGGTGACCTGGATCCAATTGTCCATATCGTCCTGTTCGAAGACTCCCGTGGGGCTGAAGCGGTACTGTGAGACGAAGCGCATCACGTCCTTGATTTTCGCCGGCGCCGCCTTATCGACAATGGCCCAACTCCAAATCTCCATCTTATCCGGCCCCCGTGGATGCCACACGCGAATGGTGCGCGTGAGCCAATGGACGGAAAGATTGGGAAAAACCGTTCCTGCGGAAGGCGCCACCTTGCGCGCGCGGACAGGACCCAAACGGCTTTCAATCTCCGGGGCATGCTCTTTCATGTAATCTGTCAACTCGACAACGGGCTGCGCGAACCATGGACCCGCATCATCGGGCGGGCAGATCCACGCCACCAAAACGTGGCCGTCGCCGCAGGAAATCTGCCGGCCCTTGTTCCATTTTCTCGTCTCACTCGTCGTCGTATCGATGCCCAGCTCTCGGGCCGAGCCGTGTGTACTGGCGATGTGATAACCATCGCCGCCGAAGTTTTCCGCTGCGGTCTTCCAGTTGGCGTCCACTACCCAACGGTGCGGCCCGCTCACCTCGGTGCCGCCTTCCCTGCGGTCCAATAAAATATCAAGGTACCAGGCCATGTCGCCCAAGTATTCCGGCAACGGCGGAGCTTCGGGATCGAAGGTCGCGAAGATCAGTCCTTTGTAGCTGTCGAGTTGCGCAACCGGAATCAACCCCCACTGATCGCGATCAAGGTTGCGAAAAGCCTCGGCCATCGGCACGATGGCGAGCTTACCGTCACTGGAATAAGTCCAACCGTGGTACGAGCAAGTGAAGAGCTTGGCGTTGCCGCGATCCGCTCGGCACACCCGATTGCCGCGGTGGCGACAAAGGTTCAGAAAGCCACGGAGACGACCGCTTAGATCACGCCATAGAATAACCGGCTCTTCGCCCATATAAGCCGTCACGAAATCCCCCGGATTTGGCACCTCGCTTTCGTGGCCAAGGTAGAGCCAGCAGCGGGCGAATAGATGCTCGCGCTCCAACTCGTAAATCTCACGGTCGGCAAAGATGCGGCGGTTTACCAGACCGCCTTCTGGATCGATCAGAGATTTGATCTCCATCGGCATCCTCCTTCGGTCTTCACGGCTAGAGTAAGAAGCATTGGACCATTAGGCTTCGAATCCAATCCTCCATCACTCCATCATTCCAGTCCTCAGTCCTAGTCCTCTATCACCGAGACTGCGGCTTTAACTCCTTTTCTCGCCAGCTCCTGCAAATACTCGTGGTGAATCTCCGGTAGTTCTTCCTCCATGGGGATCATCGTCCACAGCGGATTGCGAAACCGGTCGTGGCTGTATTTCGGACTATCTCCCCGCATGGCAAAGTGGCGCATGGCTCCCTTACCCGTATTGAAGTGACCATGCCACATGAGGTCACCGGGTGAATACACCGTGCCGACGCCGAAGTCGTGGCGCGTCCGCGGCGCACCGTCTTTCCAGAGCATCACGTAGCCTTCACCCTGGGTGATGATGATCACGGCTCCGGGACCGTGGCGATGAAAAGTACTGCGGGACCCCGGTGGGAATTCCGACACGTGACAGCCGTAAGTGGTGTCCGCCAAGGTGTAGCGCATATGCCGTACCCCTTTGCCCTTCATCGGAAAATCATCGAGCGCAAACTGGTTTACGTCCGGAACCAGATTGGTTTCCCAATAACGGTCCGCCATATGCTTGTTGAAGCGCAAAAACTCCGCCCCATCATGAAAGCGGTCGCGAAAATTAAACGGATTACGAAAGATGAAATCCTCATTATGAAAAATATTGATCATGCGCGGGCAGGTGGTTCCGGCGAACAAACGGACCGGTTCGTCCCTTGAGCCGTTGAAGTGCTGGTAAGAGGAGTTCAAGGGAACGGCGAAGACCGCACCCGGTCCCCATTCGAACGTGACTTTGCCCGTTCCCTCCTGCCATACCGAAGTGGCGCCGCGTCCTTTGACGATATAAACAATCTCTTCGAAAAGATGGCGCTGCGGCAAGCTTTGGCTGCCGGGCGGAATTTCACAAACATAGGCGTCCGTTTGTTGTTGGTCTGCAAGATTGAGATAACAGCCCGCGGCTCCCATTCTCTCCCAACGACCGAGTTCCAGTTTCATCACGTCGCTGACGACGTGGCCCCGAATGATCGGAATTCCCTCCCGCGCTTGCAGCTGGTCGTAAGGCGTCGGCCCGAAGTCAAGATGTTCACGGAAAGGCAAAAGCATAGTTGAGGCTCCTCTTCACTTTTCATTTCTAAACACAATCAACCTCTGGAGACAACCAGGGCTGATCCACGAGGAATAAGAGTTCGGACTCCGTTACTAGGCGCTATCCTTGGACTCGGAGTCTATTTCAGCAGGTAACTGGCGGGCATTGGGATGCGCAGAATGTTAATCCCTTCCGTCTCTTCGATGTAGCGAACGAAGCGGTATTTGTTTTCCAGCTCGTCGTAGCGCAGCGGCGGCGCTTCGGCTCTACCGGGTTCGATGTGCGCACAGATGAAATGTGGCCCGTCGTTAGCTAACGCATAGCTGACGGCTTCTTTGATTTCATCCAGCGTCGACACCGAGCGCGAGCTTTGTATTCCCGCGCTCCGCGCCACGCCCGCGAAATCGATATTTCCGGCGGTGGAGACCGTCGGCTCGCCGCCGGAAGACTCGTATTGCTTGTTGTCCCAACAGATGTGGATGAGATTCTTCGGTTGATGTAGGCCGATGGTCGCCAGCGAGCCAAGATTCATCCACAGCGCACCATCACCGTCGAAGACGAAGACTCTTCGTTTAGGGAGAGAGATGGCTACCCCCAGACCAATGGACGAGCAAAGCCCTAGCGTCTTTACCTGGATGTTGCCGTCGCTCGGTCTAACGGCATTCCACTCGGCGGTGGCGCCGCCCGCCGTGGTGACGAACAGTTCGTCCTTCACCAGCGCAGCGATAGCCTGCAAGCATTCGAAGCGTTTCATATTCCTAGCCGCTTATAACACCGCGCGGGTCAGTAACAATGCCACCGGACGCTTGGAGCTCGCCGCCGCGATCGCGGCGCCGGCAATGTCCTGTTTCACTTTGGCGGGGTCGCGCATCACCGTGTATTTAATCCCCAATCCCTGCAGCACCGGCTCGGTGGCAAGCCCCACCATGTGGAAAGCGTTGTCGCCCATATCTCCCGCATAGTAGATGAGCAGCAAGATAGGAATACCAAACTGCAGCGCGGTGGTGGTAATGCCATTGCAACTGTTCAACAGACCCCCGTTTTGCATCAACATAGCCGGCTGTTTTCCGGCCAAGTGCGCCCCGGTGCAGACGCCGATGCCCTCTTCCTCTCGCCCCACAGGGACATGAGTGATCTCCTTATCTTCATAAAGGAGATTGATGAGCTGTAGCATATTGATATCGGGAACGCTCGCCACCAAATTGATCCCGGCCTCTTTCAGCGCCGTAAGAATCTGTCGCGCTCCCTCAGTCGTTCCCATCTAGTTGGCACCTCATTAACTATTTTTCTTCTAAAAGATTTTCGTTAGCCCTGTCAAGTCCGTGGGAGCGATTGATTTGACACCTCATAGTCGATTCTGTTAGCAGAGAGAGCGACAAACGCCCGCGAAGGAGAGGAATCATGAAAAACAAGCGCGGCGGTTTCCTAGAAGCCCAGACAAGCCCGTCCCCCCACCGTTACTTATGACATCGACGGTATCCCCCAAGAAGCCACAGCCCGACAAGAGGGCGAACAGAACCACAGCAAGAGCGGTTTTCATTAGAGTTCTCGTGTGCCCCCTTTAGTCACGATTCCCTGGTTGTCAATGGTCAGAGTTCCTCCATTTCCTTTCCAGCTGTCGCATTTCGCAAAGTCAACCTGGCGAAAAATCCTTTGACAGAAGTCCCGTACGCGAGGCAGAATTGGCCGCGGTCCTCGCCCTGCAAACAACCGAAGGTGCTTTGACTGATTTAGCCCGTCACACGACGAGAGGAGGCCCGTGGGTCGGTGTTGTTCTCGGCGGATACGTCTTAGGGCCAAAATGAAACCGGTGACTGCGAAAGAGGCCAGACCGAAGCTCAGCCAAGAAGGGGCCGCCAGCACGGCGACCGGCTGACATGGACGAGGATTACAAGGGACATCATATCCAGAGCGTGCCGAGACAGCTTCCCGAGAGCGGCCGTTGGACCGCTCACGTTGTCATAAATTGGACCGCCGGTTCTCGTGAGGAGTTCAGGCAATTTGAGGTTAAGCGCGGCTTTGCAACCCAGGAAGAGGCTGAGCGGGAAGGGCTGACATTCGCAAAGAAGTGGATCGATGACGGGAAGCCGAAGCTGCGCGAGCGTGGAAGTGGGCCGGGCTGAGCGGGCGCGTTAGTCTAGAGTCGAGCGATAAACGATAAGCTCGGAGGAGCCGGGACCATGGAAGAGACCAGCAACAAGTCGATTACCTGGAATGATCTTTTCTCCCATTGGCGCTGGTTCTTCGAGGACCATCAGTTTCCTCTGAAAATGGGGTTTACTGAGATTCCGGTGTCACCTCCCATGGGCGATCAGATCGGGAAGAACATTGTTGACTGGTGGCCCACGGCGAAATTAGCCGAAAGGCGAGATTTTCTTACTCGGGAGTTTGCCTTCTGGGGATGGGACCGCCAGCGCAAGGGGACTCTCCATACCGCCGAGCTTCTCTACGCGTGTAGAGACGACCCGGAACAACAAGCTGCCGTTTTGATCGGAGCTTCGGCGTGGGACAAAATACAAGCACTCCCCGCGAGTTGGCGTGGCGAGACTCTTAAACTTCTCAAAGAGATCTTGGTGGCCGTTTGCCACTCGCCCGAGGGGCCATTCAAACAGCGCGGCCTAGAGGTGTGGCACCACGCAATGCGAGGCACCCTTCCGGTAAATATAGTGGATCGGGATCTAGGGGAATGCGTCCGGATCAAAAGTTACGAAGACTTTGTCCAACTAGCCGCGATTGAGGCGACATTGGCAACGCTGGCTTGGACTCCGGTTATCCTTAATCCCACGCCGTAACGAGTGTTTGAGACCGATCCTCGCCGCTGGAAGCATATCTACTGAGCGTGCCATTACTTGGAGGCTGTATGGAATACGATCCGGCTACCGTCGGCAAGCGTATTGAGGAATTACTGAACGCTAGTGGAATGAAATATATGGACTTTGCGAAACGGCTGAACCGCTCACCGAGCGCCGTCAGCGCATGGATTCGCGGAGAGGAATTAACCGTCGAGCTGATCTATAGGATGGCCGCGCTGTTCCGTGTAAGCGTTGATTGCCTTCTGGGAAAAGAAACCAAGGAAACCGTTTATACCGAGAAGGAAAGATGGATCATTGAGAGTTGGAAGATGATCACCGCTAGAGATCCTGCGGTAGCCTCACATCTCGAGCGCCAGCTACAACTACTGATTGAGCTAGTGGAGCTTCGAGAGAAAAAGTAGCAAGGTAATCAATGCCTCTGCGCAGCAGTTCATGGAAATGCTTTTCGGTAAGCTGCCTGATTTTTTCAAGAAGGAAGACGAGCTCCGCGCTCTTTGGAGCGCGCCGGACACCCGCGCCAAGCTATTGCAGGGCCTTGCCGAAAAGGGTTTCGGCAAGGAGCAGTTGGCGGAGATGCAAAGGATCATCAACGCCGAGAAGAGCGACCTGTTCGACGTACTTGCCCACGTTGCCTACGCCCTGCCACCGCTCACCCGCGAGGACCGTGCCTCGAAGGCTAAGGTGATAATCAGCACCCGCTTTAACGGCAAGCAGCAAGTCTTCCTCGACTTCGTGCTGTCCCATTACGTCAGCGTTGGTGTCGAGGAACTCGATCAGGAAAAGCTCACGCCACTGCTACGGCTCAAATACCATGACTCCATTGCCGATGCCGTGGCCGACCTCGGCAAGCCGGACGAGATCGGCAAAGTCTTCGCGGGGTTCCAAAAGTATTTGTATCTAACAGGGATTGCAGCATGACGTTCAGTAGCCCCCAAAGTATGCTAATGGTTAGGCTTGTTGTTTGTTTTGTCGCTTCCAAAAGGCGGGATTATGCACTGCCGCTCTAGAGACTGTACTCGACACCGCGTGTGTCACTGTGATTGTGAGGACTGTGAATCTTCCCGGTTGGAGTCAGCAATTCTTTACGGCCCGGGTGACTGCCCCGAATGTGAGGTGGGGAACTAGATTTGGATCTCGAAGAGGATTGTTGAAAGAACAGGACGCTCAACCAGACGCGCGGCAACAGCGCCGCGCGCCGGTTAGCTCAGCGGTTAGGCAGAATGCAAGGCAACGTGGCTCGGATTCTGACGGATTGTGAGGCGATTTTTTTTCGGGACCAACGCCGGACTGCGAGGGCAGGATGCTGAAGAGTTCGACCAGATCCTCTTTTGCCTCGAGCGTCTCGGCCTACAACTTCATGGGGCGGTTGGAGCTCTCGGTCGGTATCGCAACAAACTGATCGGACTCGCGGCGCAGTCGCCGCTGGCTGATGAGATTCCTCGGAAGTGGCCTGTCTGGCACGCGGGGTTTGGTGCTCTGTACGACGAGCTTTTGGACGCGCGAAACGACGCTCTCCACCAGGGGGCATTTGCCCGCTCCCTTACCGGACATGCGGTGCAGATGGCGCTAGTAGTCGAGGATGCTCTCATGACGAACGGAACGCTGGTTAGTCAGTTTATGGTTCGTAGTCCGGACACCGCAGAGCTGTGGCAGCCGATCAGTTTTGTCCGACAAGTCATGCTGTCAAAATCCTATTCTTTTCTCCCGCTTTGGTACGACCACAAAGGCAGGAGGGACTGGTGGTTTCTGGGAGAGAGTGAAGTGGCGAAGTATCTTCGCGTGGCAGAATCAAACGAGGACAGGAACAAGCGTCTGGCTGCAACCGTGGTGTCGACAGTTGAGGGAGGCTTGCTCTCTTTGATTCCGGCGCGGACTATTGATCCACAAGCCTTGGTTCGGGAAGCGGTCACACTTCTGCAGGGGAGTCCGCTTCTCGTTGTCGGTGAGGACGACCCGACGCGTTTGCTAGGTATCCTGACAGCGTTCGATGTCTTGTGAGGCTGGCCTTTGCCTTAAAGGAAGCCCGCGGTCTCGCAGCCGTCACGGAGAGGAGAATGACTGAAGCTGATCGCGTAAACTTTGAACGCCTGGACATTATCTCGGTGGATCTCGCTATGGTACAGCGCTTTCTTAGCGCGTACCTGGATCGGGCACTGTACAATTCGCAGGGCTGTCCCGACGGCGTTCTCGCTGAAGCGCTCACTGTAGCTATCATTGTGACCTATGCTAGACCATTCACGAGAAGCAAAAACCGTTTCGGGAAGTGGGAAGACCTCGACCTATCATTTCTGACCGCTCCCTTGTCAGATGGTCAGCGTGGGCTTCATCAGCGTACAATGGCCGAGCGAGATAAGGCTTTCGCTCATTCCGACGCAGGCCCACAAAATATTAAAGTCATCGATACGCCCGACGGTCGTCTGACGGTCAGCAACGTAGTCAGGGTTCTGTTAGAGAAATGGGAAGCCGAGGAGTTAATGGAGAATGTCCGCAAAATGAAGGCGGTATTGGAGCCGCGTCTTGAGGAATTGCGTGTAGCGATCAATTCTGACGGTGGCTGCTAACCAGTCGCGCCTCACTGTATGTTGTCAAAAGCCTTTGTGCGGATGCTGCAGCAAACGAGGTCAGCAAAGGCCTCTCAAAAAATGCCGCGACGCCGGGGGACGGCCTGACGCAGGCCGAGGTAACAGCCATTGAGGAGTCGCCGCAGAGACCAAGCGGTATTACTCTCGGCATTCAGGGTTCTGGGATTCCAGGCAGGGACGTACGTTTGAATCCTTGAGCCGAGACAGAGGGCGAGGGTGAGTCGCTAGCCCCTTCAGCCGATAACCTTTGTTATGTCATGTAGTCACTTGCCCGATCACGTAGGCGGTTAAAGTCCAAAACGAAACTTTCCCGCGTTTAACTTGCGGTAGTTTCGGCGACGACTCATTCCCGCGCGGCTTGTTGAAAATTCGGGTTAACCGCTCATACTCACCCGGGAAAGACGATGCGCCCTGAACATGTGCCCCAGCTCGCCAACTATCCGAACGTCCAGCGGTTCGTGTTGTCTCACCTCGCCATGCAGTTTGGCGATGTCAGAGCGATGCTCCGCCTACCGACGGGAGAGGGAGAGACCCGAATTGAGAACGGCTGCAATTTCGCAGCAGCGGCGACGATCTGTAACCTCGTCAGCGGGATTTCTGTGGTGTTCTTCAATCGCAGAGGAAGGCCGGCGGGTCTGCGACAACGGCCGACGGGTCGCGGAGCGCGCTTCAGGGATCTCCTGAATGCGAACTATTACCCTTGGCAACCTGGTGAGGATCGCGCGGCGAAGACCAAAGCACTGTACGATCTCGCTCGCAATCCACTCGCGCACGCGCTTGGAGTTCTTGAGCCACGGCAAGCGCGCGTTTCCTGCGAAAAAACCCCAGAGGGGCTGACGCAGCCACAAGTGAACGCACTGGATATTGCCTATGACGGCCAGACGCTCGGGCCCGCCCTAGAGATGAGCGCTGGCGTCTGGCATCTCAACGTGCCGTACTTCTACGGAGCTGTTGTCGAGATGTTCCGGGCGCTGGTCTGCGATCCGCAACAGATGCAGCAGACCGAGACGTGCTTCGCCAGAGGTGAGTTCACGGACTGAATTCGGGAAACGGAGACTGGGCTTAGCGAGCCGGCGAGCAGACAGGCGGCCCGGGGCCGGGGCGTAAACCCAGCAGTGAGCTGATCTCTTGTTCTTCCCTGAATTTCCGGCTATTTTGCGGCGCGTTGTGGCTAAAGTCTACATCGTGAGCTTCCGAACGCTTGACGACCGCCGGCCGTCGAAGTTTATCGTCCTGGCTGACAATATGCGATCCGCCATCAATAAGAGAGGATTTGACAACAATATTCGCGTGTGGCTACAGATAAAAGGTGAATGTCATAGACTCGATCCTTGCAGTTGTAGCAGTCGCTTGTCTCGTACTCGCAATATTATTGCGTCGTCGAAAACATAGGCGGAGATCCCACCCATTGTTTAGCTTCTTAGTAGAGACATTGACAAGGTTATTTGCCCGTGGATACAGGTAAGGGGTGGAACTTCTACGTTTGATCCAAAATGTAGACCCCACCCCTACAGACTTGATCCTTCTAGTTGCGGGAATCGCTTGTCTCGGACTCGCAATATTACTGCGCGAGAAAAAACACAGGCCGATAAAAAAAGGA
>Ga0307471_100002311_pt1 | contig 10916 bp, 7 predicted proteins | sample atmos_gasesAM3C__2_FD_204566 | JGI IMG/M metagenome (GOLD analysis project Ga0307471, IMG submission 204566) | Hardwood forest soil microbial communities from Morgan-Monroe State Forest, Indiana, United States - atmos_gasesAM3C_515 | ecosystem: Environmental > Terrestrial > Soil > Temperate... | reverse complement strand
CTTCCCGGCCCATTTCTTGGAGAGGACCTTGCGCAGGCCGTCCGCCTCGGCGTCGGTGAAGCCCGCCATGCGGATCGCCACGCGCGCCACGTCCTCCTGGTAGCACATGATCCCGTAGGACCCGTCAAGCACCTCGTCCAGGATCGGGTGGAGCGGCGTCCAGGCGCCGCCGCGAAGCCTCCGGACGTACTCGCGGATGTAATCGTTGGCCGCCGGCCGGATGATCGACGAATGGATGACCAGGTGCTCGAAGTCGCCGCGCCGCGTCTTCTGCTGCAGCTGCCGCATCGCGGGCGACTCGACGTAGAACACCCCCATCGTGTCGCCGTCCCGCAGCAGCTCCAGGGTGCGCGGGTCGTCGAGCGGACTGAAGGCCGCGTACCGGAGATCGGGCCCGCCCGCCACGCGCACCGCGGCGCAGGCGTCGCGGATGACCGACAGCGACCGGTTTCCCAGGAGGTCGATCTTCACGAGGCCGGCCGCCTCCGCCTGGTCCTTCTCCCACTGGATGACCCGTACCCCCTTGGCGGCGCGCTCCACCGGGACGTGACTTTCGACACCGTCGGGGGCGATGACCACCCCGCCGCAGTGCACCGACAGGTGGCGCGGGAAGCCGTCGAGCCGCGCCGCCGCGCGCAGGATCTCCGGCCACGGCGGACGCCCGAGCATCCCGCCCCGACGCGGATCGAACTCCTCGCCGCGGAAGAGCGGATGCCGCCCGGCCGCCTCGAGCGCCGTCCCCGCCCCCCAGTCGTGCGACAGGCCCCCCGTGACCCGGGCAATCTCCGCGTCCGGCAGGCCGCGCACCTTCGCGATCTCGCGCACCGTCGCACGGGCGCGGAACGTGACGTGGTTGGCGATCATCGCCGTGCGCTCCTCGCCCACCGTCTTGAACACCCAGTCGAGCAGGCCGTCGCGCTCGTCCCAGCAGAAGTCCACGTCGATGTCGGGCGGATCGACCCGGCCGCGGTTCAAAAAGCGCTCGAAGTACAGGTTGTGCCGGATCGGCTCGACGTGCGTGATGCCGAGCACGTAGGAGACGATCGAGGCCGCCGCCGAGCCCCGCCCGCACGTGCGCGGCGACTGCCTCACGATCTCCTGCACCACCAGGAAGTAGTCGGCGAACCCCTTGTCGCGGATGATCGCCAGCTCGTGGTCGAGCCGGGCGCGCACCTCCCGCGTGACCGCCCCGTAGCGCCATCGCGCCCCCTTCTCGCAGCGCGCCTGCAGGAGGGCGAACGAATCGCCGCCGGTGTCCGCCGGCGCGCCGCCGATCGACAGGTCGGCGAAGCGCGGGAGGACGAACGTCCCCCACGGCGGAACGTCGAGGGCGCACTCCTCGGCGATGCGCGCCGTCGCCGCCAACGCCTCCGGGCAGTGGGGGTACGCCCTCTCCATCTCGGCGGGCGGCTTGAGCCAGGCCCGGGGCGACGCCAGCTCCTCCGGCGGGACGCGGTCGAGCGTGGTGTTGAGGGCGATGGCGCGCAGCAGCCGGTGCAGGTCGAAGCCGCCCGCGTCCACGAAGTGCACGTCATTGACCGCGACCGGCTCGATCCCGAGCCGCCGCGCCGCGCGCAGCCGCTCCATCGCTCCCCGTGGCGTCCCCGCCGCCGGCGACGCGGGCGGCCCCAGCGCCAGGTACAGCTCGCGCGGCGCCTGCGCCTCGAGCGCCGCCCTCAGGACGGCGAGCGACGGCGACAGGATGACCAGCCCCGCCGAACCGCCCCGCAGCGCCTCGAGCACCGAGAAGCCGGGGTCCAGATGCCGCCGCGTCAGGATGCGGCAGAGGGTGGCGTACCCCTCCCGCGTCCTGACCAGAAGCGTCGCCCTCTCCCCCGCCCGGAGGCGCCGCGCGTCGGGCGCGGTGACCTCCGCCCCGAGGATCGGCTGCAGCCCGCAGCCCCGCGCGATCTCCCAAAAACGGACAATCCCATACAGTCCGTCGATCTCCGTGCAGGCGATCGCCCGCATGTCGCGCTCGGCCACGGCACCGCACAGCGCCTCGAGGCTCATAGCACCGCGCATCAGGCTGTAGTGCGAGCGCGCCTGCAGGTGGACGAATTCCATCCCGCTCATGCGATCTCGCACGCGCCCACGCCAGGGCCCCCCGCAAATCGCCGCCCCACCACGACCGCGCCCGCCCCGAAGCGCCCCCGGATCCGATCGACCGCCTCCGCCAGCGAGTCGGCGGCCCCGCCCGACGCCCTGTCGTCGAACGCCTCCGGGCCGAACAGCGTCAGCTGCCGCAGCCCGCGCGCGACCTCCAGGCAGCGCAGCTCGATCCAGCGCACCCGCACGCGGCGCGCCCGCGCCCGGTCGCAGATCGCCCGCGCCCGCGCGAAGAGCAGCAGGTCGGCGGCGGTCGGCATCGCCAGCCGCTCCTCGCGGCGCGCCAGGACGGCATCGCTGTGGCGCAGCGTGACCCGCAGCCGGCCGGCCCGGGCTTCGAGCCGCCGCAGCCGCGCCCCCGCCCGCTCGCACAACCCCAGGAGCGCCCGCAGCAGCACCGCCTCCTCGTTCGAATCCTCCGCGAGCGTTTCCTCTTCCACGACCGCCGGGGCCGCCTCCGGCCGGCGGACCGGCGAGGCGTCGATCCCGAGCGCCTGGCAGCGCAGCCGCCCGCCGTGCGGCCCGAATGCAACCAGAAGCTGCGCCTGCGAGAAGCGCAGGAGATCGGCCACCCATCCGACGTTGAGATCCGAGAGGCGCTCGCGCGTCTCGCCGCGCGCCGCCGGCAGGAACCCGACCGGCAGCGGCGCCAGGAACGGCGCCTCCGATCCCGGGAAGACGTCGCACAGCCCGTCCGGCCGGGCGACCCGCGCCGCCACGCGGCTCACCAGTTTGCTGGTCGCCAGCCCGACCGTGGGCCGCAGCCGCAGCCGCGTCTCGATCTCCTTGCGGATGCGCGCCGCCGCGTCCTGCGCGGCTCCGAACAGCCGCGCCGTGCCGGTGAGATCCAGGAAGGTCTGCCCCGCCGCGGCCGGCTCGACCAGGGGCGAGTAGCCGCCCAGAAGCGAGAGGAGCGCGCCCATGGCTCGCCTGCAGAGCGCCTCGTTCGGATGCAGGACCACGGCGCCCGGGCAGCGCCGCAGCGCCACAGGAAGCGGCATCCCGGCCCGCACCCCTTCCCGCGCCGCCTCCTGCGAGACCACGAGCACCGGGGCGCGCGCCGACCCGGGAGGCGCCACCACCACCGGCCACCCCCGCAGCCCGGGCTCGATCACCCGCTCGACGGCGATCGGAAAGGCGGCGATGTCGACGTTGAGGACGCTGCGGTCCATGAGCAATCTGTCGGCGGGGGGACGTCTGAGCTTACTGCGTCGGTATCAGCCGATCTCAACTCGTACGTTATCGGCCAGCCCTAGTTCCTGCAGAATCTGGCGGAGCTCCGACACCAGGCTCGATGCGCCTTCGACCCTGGTCTTCACTGAGAATTCCACCCCGACCTTTAGATCGGAGCCGGACCGAAGTTTCGGGAGGATCTTCGTCCCGAGGCGATTCCAGAACTCCGGGGGGACGGTACCAACGAGACGAAGAATTCTGGTTTCAGTGCCGGGTGTCGGCGCAACTACGGACCCCGGGGCTTCCTCGAGCGTCGAAGAGGTGGTGGTCCTGGCAGCGGCTCAGGCAACGGGCCCGGCTGAGGTGGCGTACCCGCCTTAAGCGCTTCCGCGGCAACCTTCCGATTGCCAAGGAGATGGGTTCGCGCCTGCGTGCTCGCAGCTCAAGCTCACGAATGAGCAGGTCCGCCATGATGGTCTTGCCCGCTCCGGCGTCATCGGCGAGGAGGAACCGGACGCGCGCGAGCTTGAGGAGATAGTCGTAGATCGCCTCGAGCTGGTGCGGCAGCGGGTCGACCCTCGAGATCGAGAGGCCGAAGTAGGGATCGAACTCGTAGGCGATGCCGAGCGCGTAGGCCTGAAGGCCGAGACGGAGAAGGCGCCCGTCGCCGTTGAACGAATGGCGGGGGTCGATGATCGTCAGGTGCTCGATCTGGTCGGCAGTGAGCGTCACCTTGCGGAAGCGCTCGGATTGCGTGCCGACCAGACCCACGACCCAGCCTGAGGGGCCATTGGGCTGCACGGTCTCCACCCGCATCGGCTCGTTGAAGAGGGAGCCGGTCAGGATGTGACCTGCGCTAACGGGTGGACCACCAGGAGGCACTCGGCTCACCTTCTTGCTTCACACGCATCATAGCGGCATCCTACGTCACCTTGATCGTCTGGACGCCGACGAACTCGGATTCGAGCGTCGGTTCGCCCTCTTCCAGGAGCATCTCGACCATTTCGCGCAGATTTCGCTCCAGCTCATCGAGGCTCGTCCCCAGACTGTGGGCCCCCCGCCAGCCGGGCACGCGCCCGATGTACAGCCCCGACTGGGGATCCCGTTCAATGACGGCGTTGAAGGTCCGCATGGTGTTGCCTCCTTGAAGAACCCCGACGCTCACGGTATGGCGCCGTCAGGCACGGGCCTCTACGAACCCGCTCGCTCGCCGCGCCGGCTCTGCAGTTCGACGGCGAGGCAGCTCATCGTAGATCCTGCCATCGAACACACGGCCGGTCGGCTTCTCGATCAGTTCGATGTAGGCGTCCTCGGCGACCCCGGGCGCGTCAGCGAATAGCTTCCATTGTCCCGAGGGATCTTAAAAAACACTGTACCACGCGTTGACATCGATGCCCGGCCATCAGTGGAATTTACGGATCAGCCCCACGACGATCCCCTGGATCTGGAGGTCGCCTTCCTCCACCAGGATCGGACGCATGCGCGGATTGGCGGGCCTGAGCTCGATGCGCGGCCCGCGGCGGTGGTACTGCTTGATCGTCGCGTCGTCGCCGATCAGCGCGACGACGGTCTGGCCGTCGCGGGCGTCACGCTGCCTCTTGACGATGACGATGTCGCCGTCGCGGATCCCCTCGTCCACCATGCTGTCGCCGACCACCCGCAGGGCGAAGTTGTCCTCGCCCCGCAGCAGGACCTCGGGGACTTCGATGCTCTCCGGCTGGGCGATCGCCTCGATCGGGCGGCCGGCGGCGACCCGGCCGAGGAGCGGCAGGGTGGCGCTCGACGGAGAAGGCTCGATCAGCTCCAGGGCCCGCTTCCGGTTCTTCCAGGGGCTCCTGAGGACGCCCTTCTCCTCCAGGCGCTTCAGGTGCTTCTGGACCGAGTTGTAGGACCCGAAACGGAAGGCCCGCCGGATCTCGTCGTAGGAGGGCGCCATGCCGCGCGCGCCGATGTATTCCTTGATGAAGTCGTAGACCGCCCGCTGTCTCTGGGTCAGACCGGCCATCGATCCTCCTGCTCCGCGCTCCACCGTCGCCGGCCCGGCGCGGGCGGCGGCGTCCGCGGCCGGGGGCCCCCGGAAGAGTGTCCCCCCGGAAACCATCCCGGGATGGGGGCCTGCCCGGGTATCGGAGAAGCCCCGTGCCCCCGGCCGCCAGCGAGCAGGATAGGTGTAAATTAGGTGAAAGTCAAGAGGGAGGAGGCGGGGTCGTCTGGCCGCTTTCGTCCTTGTGCAGCGAGAAGGTGTAGAAGATGACCTTGTTGGGATCGAGACGCGCGTCCGCCACCTGCGTCATCTCCCCCTGCGGGTACCGCATGATCAGAAAGCGCAGCACCTCGGCGAAGGGACGGGAGTACTCGGAGTACTCGAGGATGAAGGTGGCGCTGCGCGGCAGCTGGCCGATCGCGTTGAGATCGAGGGTCGAGGGATCGGTGACCAGATGGACGTCGGGACGATCGCCGATCAGGTACGTGAGGGTCTCGCGGCCGTAGCTGTGCAGGACGTAGACGAACTCGTCCGGCGGCAGGGCGCGCACGAACGCCCCCATGATCGTCTGGCGCGGCAGGAAGAACTGCATCGCCTTGTCCGACCGGCCCGCCTTCAGGAAGTAGTGATCGTATCCCTCGACACAGGCCAGGCCCGCGAGCGCCAGGAGCGCCGCGCCCGCCAGGGCGGTCGTGAACGGGCGCCAGAGCCCGGCGAGGTCGTCGAAGAGGCGCCAGGCGAAGAGAGCGGCCAGAAGGCAGATCCACGGAACGTTCAGGAGCATCCGCGTGAGGCTCGGCCCCGCGAAGCCGACCGTCAGCAGAAGCGACGCCGCGCAGAGCAGGACCAGGGCCGAGGCCGGATCGCGGCCGCGCGCCGCGCGCCGGAAGGCGTACAGGATCCCGAGGGACGCGAGGGCGGCGACCACCAGCGTCTCCGGCTCGAGGCCGATGAGGCCGTAGACGGCGCTCACCCCGTCGCTGATGAAGGTGTCGCTCTGCACGACCGCGTAGGCCGCCGGGAAGTAGTGGATCATCGTCAGGGCGTGCAGGAAGTTCGTCAGCACGGCGGAGCGCCCCTGGAACGCCGCGTACCCTCCCCGCCCGAGGAAGCCGACGACGCCCATGTGGGAGAAAGCGATCATCAGGACGAGGGCGAGCAGGGCGAGGCCGGCGCCCGCGAGCATCGGGCGGCGCGCCACCGGGTGGGAGGCCGCGCCGTCCGGATCGATCCGCCGGCGCAGCAGGAGGAAGACGGCGAGCGCCAGGGGGATCACGCGGAACGACGTGTAGGTCCAGAATCCGAAGCCGACCACGGCACCGCAGGCCAGATGCTCGCGCCACTTCCCGGATTCGAGGGCGCGCAGGAAGAGCCCCACCGCGGCGATCGCGAAGAGCGGCGCCAGGATCACGCGGAAGCCGACGCGGCTGTAGAGCAGGTGCCAGGGGGAGACGGCGAGGAAGAGCGCCGCGAGCAGCGCGACCCGCCAGCCGAACCGATCACGGGCGAAGACGTAGAGAGCGAGGAGCGTCAGCGTGCCCGCCGCGATCGCCACGGAGCGCAGCGGGAAGACCAGGTCCATCAGCTCGTCGTTCACCAGCTTCGGCTGGAGGTCGAGCGCGGACTCCGCCGGCAGGGTGCGCAACAGGTTGAGCGCCAGCCCCGGATTGCGGTACGAGAAGGCGGTGAGGTAGTGGAACATCGTCTCGCGATTGAGCCCGCGCACCGTGACGCTCGCGAACGGCTTGCCGCGGACGATCTCGCCGACCTCGATGCCGTTGATCGCCTCGTCGTTGTTGAGGCCCCAGGGGATGAGATCGATGCGGTGCAGGCGCAGGTAGAGGCCGCCCAGGACGACGAGGGCCACGAGGCTCCATTCGAGGCCCGGAGGCGGCCCGCGGCGGCGTCCCCGGGGGGGTTCGTCCTCGACTGGTGGCGAACCGGCCAGGTCGACGATCGCCTCGCCCTTCCCGCGGACGAGCGTGAGGACGGCAAGCGCTCCGGCCAGCAGGTAGAGCGCGCACCCTGGCGCGAGGGTCCGGAGGGGCGGCAGGCCCCGCGTGGAGAGCAGCCACTGTCCGCAGAGCGCCAGGAGGGCCGCGACGGGGAGACCGAGGGCTCGGGCCAGGCGATCGACGGACCGGCGCTTCTCTCCCGTCCCTTCGTCGCCATCCATTGACGCTCCCTCCGCTCCGCTCGCGCTCGATCAGTCGACGTAGCCGAGGGATCTTAGTCGCTGGCGGATCTCATCGTCCAGCGTGATCTCCCGATCCGGCGCCGCGGGCCGGTTGCGCCAGAGGAAGAAGCCGAGATCCTTGCCGCCCACATGGTCCGGACGCGCATAGGCGGAGTCCTCTCTCGGGAGTCCCTGGAGGCGGAACGGCATCTCGCGCGGCCGCGCCTTCGTTCCGCCGAGGAAGACCGTCTGGATCATCGGCCGGCCGTCGACCATGAGGTAGAAGCTGACCCAGGCGTCGTCCGGCCCGACGGTGAAGGAGATCCCGCTCTCGCCCGTCTGGCCGGCGTCGGTGAAGTTCAGCGTGTCCCCGCGCTCGGTCATGTACTTGCCGAGATCGGGGAACAGCGGCACCACGCTCCGGATGAAGCCGTTGGTCCGTACCTGACCCTGGAACCTCCGCGCGCGGCCGTCGCTGCTCCAGCGGAGGTTCCAGCCGCCCGCGAGCAGATCGACCTCGGAGAAGAGAGCCCGCAGGAGCGCGCGCCGCTCCCCCGGGCGCGCGGCCGCGAGATCGCGCCGCTCCCCCGGGTCGGCCGCCAGATCGTAGAGCTCGATCCGGTTGTCCTCCATGAACCGGATGAGCTTCATCGGTCCCCGGCGCACCGCCTTGCGGGAGGCGTTCAGGCGCACCGTCTCGCTGACGAGCGTCCGGTCGGCCGGCGGCGGCTCGCCGACCGCGTCGGCCGCCCGTCCTGCCGCCGCCCCGGGCGGCAGGAAAGGAACGAGGCTTCGACCCTGCAGCCCCGGGGGCGGAGCGGCCCCCGCCAGCCTGAGGATCGTCGGCATGAGATCGACGCCGCTCACCGGTGTCGCGATCCGCCGCCCCGGCATGGCGTCGTCCGGGCGCGCCGCGGGCCTTCCGATGACGAGCGGCACCCTCACGACCTCTTCGTAGAGCTGGCGGCCGTGGCCGACCGACCCGTGGTCCTTGAACTCCTCGCCGTGATCCCCCGTCAGCACGACCCAGGCGCGCTCGCCGCGCCCTGCCGCCCCGAGCCCCTCGAAGAGGCGGCGCAGCTCCTCGTCGACGAAGCGGATCTCGCCGTCGTACCGGTCGATCAGGAACCGGCGGTAATCGTCCGGCAAGGGACGGAGGGGATCCTGGAACTTGGAGATCGAGTCGTAGTCGGCCTTGAGGGGGCCGCGGTAGGAGTCCGGGAACAGATCGCGGTAGGCGGCGGGCGGATCGTAGGGCCAGTGCGGATCGAAGTAATGCACGAAGAGGAAGAGCGGTTGCCTCTCCTGCCTGCGGATCCAGGCGAGGGCGCCCTCGGTGACCCGATCGGCCGTCGGCTCGAGCTCGGCCTCCGGACGGTAGGCGGGCTCCGACAGGCCGAAGTCCTCGAAGGTGCCGAAGCCGCGCGCGAAGCCGAATGGCCGGTCGACGTACACGTGGGAGACGAAAGCCCCCGTCTCGTACCCCGATTTCTCGAGCGTCTCCGCGAGCGTCGGGATCTCCGGCGCGAGCTTCAGACCGTCGTTCTCGACCCGGTGCCGGGAGGGAAAGCGCCCCGTCATGATCGACATGACCGAGGGAAGCGTCCAGGGCGCGGCGGCCCAGGCCTCGTCGAACACGGTGGCGCGAGACGCGAAAGCGTCCATCGCGGGGGAGGTCGGACGGGAGTATCCGTAGGTCCCGAGGTGGTCGGCGCGCAGCGTGTCGACCACCACGAGGACGATGTCAGGGCGGGTGCCGTCGAAGCGCGCCCCGCCGCAGGATCCGTTGAGCGCCGGCGCCGCCAGGGCGAAGAGGAGCGCGACGCGGCGTCTGCCGCGCCCGGGTCGGCGCATGGTGTCAGCGCGGGCCGGGAGCCTGCGACTCGTGGACGACCCGTCCCCCGACGATCGTGGCGACCGGCCATCCCGTCAGCGTCCAGCCGTGAAACGGTGAATTCCGCGACTTCGAGAGGAAGGCGGCGACGTCGACGGTGCGCGTCAGCTCGGGATCGATCACGGTGATGTCCGCGTCCTGGCCGACGGCGAGGCTGCCCTTCTTGATCCCCAGGATGCGGGCCGGGCTCACCGACATGAGAGCGACGAGCCGCGCCAGGTCGATGATCCCCGGCCGCACGAGACGATCCATCATTAGCGCGACAGCCGTCTCCAGCCCCACGATGCCGAACGGCGCCTCGTCGAACTCCTGCAGCTTCTCGTCGGCGTGGTGCGGGGCGTGGTCGGTGGCGACGGCGTCGATCGTGCCGTCGCGCAACCCCTCGACGAGCGCCTGACGGTCCTCCTCGGACCGGAGCGGCGGGTTCATCTTGGTGTTCGGGTCGTACTGCGAATCCATCACCGCCGTCTCGTTCAGCACCAGATGGTGCGGCGTCACCTCGCAGGTGACCGGGATGCCGTCCTGCCTGGCGCGCCGCACCCTCTCGAGGCTGCCGCGCGTGCTCAGGTGCGCGACGTGCAGCCGGCCTCCGGTCATCGCCGCGAGAGCCAGATCGCGGCCCACCGCGATCTCCTCCCCGCTCGCCGGGATGCCCTCGAGGCCCAGCACCGTGGCGACGAATCCCTCGTTCATCACGCCGCCGGCGCTGAGGCTCCGGTCCTCGCAGTGGTCGATCACGGGGATGCCGAAGAGCTTCGTGTACTCGAGGGCCATGCGCATGAGGTAGCTCGTCGCGACCGGGCGGCCGTCGTCCGAGACCGCCACGATGCCCGAGCGCACCATGTCGCCTATCTCCGCCAGCTCCTCCCCCCTCCCGCCTTTGCTGACGCTGCCGATCGGAAAGACGTTGACCGCGCCGCGTCGCCTGGCCTCCGCCACGACGTACTCGGTCACGGCCAGACCATCGTTCGTGGGCTCGGTGTTCGGCATGCAGGCGACCGACGTGAAGCCGCCGGCCGCCGCGGCCCGGGTGCCCGTCTCGATCGTCTCCTTGTGCTCCTGGCCCGGCTCGCGGAGATGCACGTGCATGTCGACGAAGCCGGGGCAGACGATCCTGCCGGTCGCGTCGAGCACCATGGTTCCGGGCGGCAGGCTCCGCCCGCCGCCCGCGCCGCCGGCCGCCCGGCGCTCCGCGACGCGGCCGTCGACCAGGAGGAGGTCGAAGCGCCCGTCCGTGCCGCTGGCCGGATCGACGACGCGCCCGCCCTTAAGAAGCAAGCTCGTCAAGCGTCCCTCCCGCCAGCAGGTAGAGCGTGGCCATGCGGACCGCCACTCCGTTCGTGACCTGCTCGAGGATCACGGAGTACGGTCCGTCCGCGACGGCGCTGTCGATCTCGACGCCGCGGTTCATCGGACCCGGGTGCATGATGATGACGTCCGCGCGCGCCCGGGCGACCCTCTCGGACGTCAGGCCGAAGAGGTTGTAGTACTCGCGCGCCGTCGGGAATGCCCCGCCGCTCTGCCGCTCCCTCTGGATGCGCAGCATCATGATGACGTCGGCCCCCTCGACCGCCCCGTCG
>Ga0307471_100002310_pt1 | contig 10916 bp, 9 predicted proteins | sample atmos_gasesAM3C__2_FD_204566 | JGI IMG/M metagenome (GOLD analysis project Ga0307471, IMG submission 204566) | Hardwood forest soil microbial communities from Morgan-Monroe State Forest, Indiana, United States - atmos_gasesAM3C_515 | ecosystem: Environmental > Terrestrial > Soil > Temperate... | reverse complement strand
TGAACACTCTTGACGTGGCCGACTTCGTTAGAGATGGTGATAAGCGGATTTCGCAACACCTATCCGAACCACAGCGCTTCTGGCCGCAATTTCAATGCAAATTGTGGAAGGCGCGGCGGCGTATTCCCAGCCTCGGACGGATTTTCCCCATTTGCAGGGAAAGCGTTCAAAGGCTCCATCTAAGTTCTGTTCTGTTGCCCTTTAGGGCCTGCGGCCTGGCCGATAGCTAAAGGGCGAAAGATTGGAGAGTCGAAAAGAACGCAGCGGCCCTCTTCTTCATTCATATCGCAGCGATTCCGTTGGATGCAGCCGGGCGGCCCGATTCGCAGGTAGGTAGCCGAATAAAAGTCCGGTTGAGCACGACACCACAAATGCCAGCACCACCGAAATCCACGACACTGGAACGCGAATACCTACCGCTTCTGGCATCACTCGGAGAATGAGATTGATCGCAATGGGAATAGCAACAGCGATGAGAATTCCGACTAGCGCTCCGGTCGCGCTGATTAGAAATGCTTCCATTAAAAATTGATAAAGAATCGCGTCACGCTGTGCGCCCACTGCCTTACGAATTCCGATCTCATGGGTGCGCTCGGTGACAGTGACGAGCATGATGTTCATGATGCCAACGCCGCTGATGGCTAGTGCGATGAGCGCGATCAGTACTAGAAGAACCGTCAGCGCCCGCGAAATCTTTCGCGCCGATTCCAACAGTGAGGTGAGATTTTCCACATCATACTCAGCGCCCGGGCGATGGCGGCTTTTCAAAATCTGCGACACTTGTCTCGTCACCCTGGGAACAGCTTCTGGCGAATCCGCCTGCACATACAAGGTGCTGATATATTCCGTTCCCGTGTAGTAGGTGATCAGTCCGAAGGGGACGAGCAAGGACTCGCGCGCGATTTCCGTCTGGCCGAACGTGGAAATCCGTTCCCGAAACACACCAATCACTGTAAAGCGCAGGTCGCCGACTCGAATTTCCTGTCCCACCGAGTCCTGATGCGGAAATGCGCGTTCCGCTAGTTCCTGAGTCAACAAGCAGACCTTGGCATGGGTCATCATGTCATCGGGATCGAAATAGCGACCGCGAAAGACCAGCAGCCTTCGAATCTGCTGGAAGCCGTCGGTGACTCCGACCAGTTTTACAGGCCGCTCGACGCCTGCCGCAATAACGGACATCGGTATGTCGGCAGCTCCCGCAGCTACCATGACTTGGGGGATGTCGGATTTCACCGCGTCCAAATCACCGAGCGATATTTCATCACTTAGCGTGAGGCGCGAGGGATTGGATGAATGTGTGAGTCCGGCATACACGAGATTGGAGCCGACGCCTTCGATCTGAGTTATGATGTAACGGTTGCCGACGAGTGCCACGGTGACGACGAGAACGATACAGCTGCTACCGATAATGACGCCGAGCATCGTCAACCCAGCCCGGAGTTTATTCGACCAGAGCGCCTGAAGCGCGAGATGAAAGGTCTCGTTCCAATATTCGGATTTGTTTCGCAGGTTTAACACTGCAACCGTGGCCTACGCTCCATAACCGTCAGTCGATCTGCAACCTATTCTTGTATTCATTCTTCAAGGTTCCCAAAACCGCAGAACACGGCTCGTCAGCCACGTCTGACTCATCGAATACTTTGCGACTGACACCATGCAAATAGAATACAAATCCAATTAGCCCGATCATCGCCATCCAGATACGAGTACACAGGAGAGCCTCTGCTCCCCCGCGAAGGCCCAAGAGATTAAATAATGCACTGAAGGCCGTTTCGCCGACTCCAAGCCCACCAGGCGTCAGCGGCAGACTATTCACTATGTGGCCGATCGGAATCACAAGGAACATCCTGGGAGTCCAGCTAACCAGCGCCAGAGCGGCTGCTCCAAGCATTGTTACAAAAACTAGCGACAAATTCGCCAGAAGTGACAATCCCACGGCCGCGAACAAGATACTTAAATTCTTGCGATACTTGGCAATCGCTCCACGAACCTGCCGGATGACTTTGTTTTTTGTCAGACGATTCCGAACGCCACTCGGAAGACAGCTTATGAACGGGTCGCTGAACAAGCACAGAAAAAATCCGACGGCCACGCCAAGCGCAAGTAGTCCTAGGGTTAGCAACAAACCTCGCAATGCGAATTCACTCCGGAGGGTCTGAGTAAACATTGGAGCAAAGATTAGAGGCAGAAGCAGGAGCGAAAACAATCCAATTGCACGGTCGAGAAGCACAACCGTCATAATCTCAATCCGGCGTCCACCATTTCCTCTCGTCGTATAGAAAAGTTTTGAAAGGTCGCCACCAGCCGCTCCCGGCAAAAACGTGGAAAAGAAGAACCCCACCAGCGCAAGTTTCAAGGACGTGCCAAATCGAAGGTTCAGTCCTTGAGGCCGGAAGAGCCACGACAGTCGAACCGACATCAGTGCACTGTCAACGAGCAGGAGCGTGACTGCGGTGAGAGTAATGCGCCAGGAGGTGAACAGCTTGGACAGCGCTCGAACGTCAATGACACCGGATTTGGCGAGATACGCAAGGAGGCCGGCTCCGATCGCAATCCGGAGCAACATCAGCAATACACGTCGGGCCGACTCATGCCGAGCAGTATCCCCGCGAATTGACACTTGCTCAGAGAGCACGACGGGTTCTCATCGAGCGCAAAGGGCCAACCACCGCAGCGTCGATCAGGAAAGGACTCGATGCTTGCCGAGGAGCGGCTCTTGAGCCGCTAGCAGCCGTGAGCGGCTGATTAGTCATCAGGATTTTTCCGCCGCTTCTATCCACAACGACGAGCCGCTGGGTCCCGACCAACTCTTCAAAACGAGGAAAAGCGGGCTCACTCGTGATCAGGTAGTACCGCTCTGGCTGCATCCATAATTTTGCGAATTGCGTGTCGTCGATAAACACGTCAGGAGTCCCTGGAGCATACGACCCATATTCAAGATTGTTTCGACGGCCATTTAGGATAAGAGCATCCCGATTCGTGTAAAAAACCACAGAGGAAACGCCGTAGTACTGAACATTGGAGATTAGTTTGCCCTCCGGAGACCTCAAGAGCGTTTCCGCTAATGGCCGTGACGACAGATACGGGTCGAATGCAACCATGGCCAGACGGGCAGCCTGAAAGAAAATCACCATCATAAGGGCGATCGCCAGGAAAGCCCGCCGGCTCGTGGCTCGGATCATCCCCAGCGTGCCGACGAGAAAACCTAACCCTGAAAGTAAAAGGGGCCCCTTTAGATAAGCCAGTGATGACAATGTCAGGTCCTCCATATGGCCCAGGGAAAGTGAATAGGCTTTGGGATGCCTTGAAAGAGCGACGGAAATATCTCCAGGCGCGGCCATATTTCGCACACTGAAATAAAGGACAAACGCTGCCAATGCCATGAGTCCAGCGAGCGCACCCAGCAATCGAGTACCACGCCTCACCCAAATAGTGTCTTCGGCCATGGCAGCACCCAGCAGCAAAGCCAACGCGGGATAACACGGCATTGAGTAATATTCTTGCGTTGTCGAAAAAGTAAAAAATATGAGAACGAAGCCAATCCAGCATAGCGCCAACAGCCGAGCTCGCCCGGCGCGATCGACTGGCTGGAATGAAAGCTTGGTGATCCCCGGTAGATACACGCTCCACGGAAATAGCCAGACAAGATGAAGGAGCCAGAAATAAAGCCGGGGAACCGTGTTGTAGTCCCTCGGATAGCGCAAATTCAAGAAACGAAGCACTTGCTCGTTCATGAAAAAGAACCACAGAAATCCGTGATATTGGCCCGGGCCGCTGTGGAAAGTGAAATCGAAATAAGGAGGGTTCCGAAGCGTGGCGAGTATGTGCCAGGGTGCCGCGATCAGCAGCACGATCGCTAAACCGCTGAATGGATGCAGCCGCTTCCATGCTCTCGCTATAAATAATTGACGCGTAACGTACAGAAAGATCAAACCCGTGGCCAGCGGGAAAACCACAGCCACCAAGCTCTTCAGGAGAAGCCCCGTTCCCAGGCTGGCCGCGAGCAGGAATGCCCACAACCTCGGGTGAGGTTCTTCTTCTTCGAGAGCGCGAAGCATCGCCCACATCGCGAGCGTAACGGTGAACGTGAGCATGACGTCCGGAATCAATATGCGCGTGAAGAGAAACAGACCGATGCAGGTGGCCACGCAAAGACCAGCGTAAAAACCCGCGCGTCTGCCGAATGCCCACGAGCCAAAAGCGGCCGTCAACAGGCCAAGTGCGATAGCGGAGAGCGCAATTGGGATTCTGGCGGCCCAGTCGTGTACGCCAAAAATCTTGTACGAAAGCGCCATAGCCCAGTACACGAGAGGCGCTTTTTCCAGGTAAATAACTCCGTCCAAGCGAGCGGTGACCCAATCGCCGGAGCTAAGCATGTTCCGGGCAATCTGAGCCTGCACAGAGTCAACATCGTCCATCAACGACGGTGGCGAAATGATGCAGCCCAAATACACAGCTGTAGCGAACAGCAGAACGCCTAGGTAAAGATAGCTGCTCGCTCGGGAACCACCCGTTCGGCCATCGAATCCCCCGTCGCCTGAATTCGCCATTTTTTCATCCACAAGAACAGGAGCATCAATCCCCATAAGTGATATCCATAATTTGCACGCCTTTCGAGATGCCGCTTCACATAGGTTTCGAGAATGTGGGGCTGGAACAACTCATCGTGTTGGGAAGCGCCGGTAAATATGGTTTCCATGAGTAATGAACGAAGTGGCCCGCGCAACCATTCGTGTGTTGGGATGTCGAAGCCCACCTTCTTTCGCAGCGGAATCGATGGTGGCAGCTTGCCTTTCATTAATTCTTTGAGTATGAATTTCTGGCAGGAGCCACGAATCTTAAGCGCTGCCGGCAAGGTGGCAGCGAACTCGACGATTCTGTGATCGAGAAATGGCGGCCGTACCTCCACGGAGTGAGCCATGCTCATTCTGTCCGACTTGACCAGAATGTCGTCCGCTAAAAAATATTTTTGGTCGAACCACAAATAGGATGCCAGCTTATCTTTCGCAGCGGTTGGGTCGCGCATTTCTTTGAGCGGGCCATCGAGCGCACCGGGAAGTGAAACCCTCAGCATCGACCGCTTTTCGGCTTCAGAGAACGTGCCATTCCAGTGCGTATGAGCACGGTCGGCAGGCAGCAGGCAGCCTTCGAGGAAACGCGTCGCTTTGTAATCGAAGCCGATTTTCTCGTCCGATACTGGCCAGTGACGCATCCCGTTGAGCGCCGCTCGAAGAATATTCGCCGGCAGCTGCCGCATTTGAGCCGCAAGCCGGTCCGCCCTATATGTCAAATAGCCACCAAATAGCTCATCGGCCCCTTCACCGCTGAGTGCGACCGTCGTGCCCGTTTTGCTTAACCTGGCGAGGAACCAAACCGGTAACGCCCCGGCGTCGGCGCTCGGCTCGTCGGAGTAGTAAGCAAATTGTTCAATGGCGTCTGTCAAATTCTCACCGGAATTCAAGTCCAATTCGGCGTGATCGGTCCCGTAGTGTGACGATACTTGGCGAATGTACACGCTCTCATCGAAGCTGCGCCCTCGAAAGGAAATCGAGTAGGTTTTCAGTCGCCTGCTTGATACTGCCGCGGCATAGTGGAGGATCGTCGATGAGTCGATGCCTCCGCTGAGCCAAACACCCAATGGAACGTCAGAGATCAGATGTTCCCTGATGGAATTCTTTAAGAGCGAATCAAGCTGCTCTTGCGCCTCGTCAATCGACCAATTACGGCAATTGCCGTACGGCAGGGTCCAATAAGCCTCGGAGCGAGTGTCTCCATCACGCCATTCGAGCCAATGCGCGGGCGGAAGCTTTTCGATCCCGTCGATCAGCGTCCACGGAGATGGTACATAGTTAAGAGACAGGTAGCAGTCGAGGCCCGCCATGCTCAAACGGCGTTCAATTTCGGTATGGATTAGAATCGCCTTGAGCTCTGATCCGAAAAATAAATCCTCTCCCTGCCGCGCCATGTAAAGTGGCTTGATCCCCATCCGGTCTCGCGCAAGAACCAGTCTCCTATCTGATTCCGTCCAGATAGCCACGGCGAACATTCCTCGCAGCCGGGCGAAGCACTCCGTGTCCCACTCGATGAATGCACGAAGCACGGTTTCTGTATCGCAACGGGACCGGAATTGATGGCCTCGGCCGCGAAGCTCGGCCCGCACTTCCTCGTGATTGTAGATTTCACCATTGAACGCTATGGCTGCGTCGCCATCCTCGGTAATCATGGGCTGGCTTCCTGACTCCAGATCAATAATCTTCAACCGCGTTGCACCCATAGAAGTGAAATGCGACTCGAAGACGCCTTGCTGATCGGGTCCCCGATGAAGCAGAGTCGCCGTCGCATCTCGGATACGTCTAGGCTCAGGAATCCAGTCTTTGTGGGTAAAACCAGTTATTCCGCACACGGTGGCAACATCCCCAATCAACGGCAACCTGAAGTGCCCGCTTATTCGCTCAAGAAATTTGTCAGCCACAACAAGTCTTAGCTCAACAAGACTTGCAGTCAAGCTTAATCTTAATCATTTAAGACTTAATTTGGAGAGCAAACCGTTTATTTAGTAATGCGGGGCTTATTTTGTTCAAGCGAAGAGATTACTTTGGGGAGTAGCAGCTGAGCTAACGGCCTGCGGGATTCCGGCCTCCGCCTTTATCTATGTCTTTATCTACGTCTCTGCCTCCCAGAGCAACGTGTTCGAGGGCACCAATCGCGGCGCCCATCGCGGCACGTCGCAATGAGATCGGGCTATGCGAGGGCACCGCTGGAGGTGCTTCATCCCAAGTTGACTGCTCGTCAACCTCTCTCGGAGATACACGAGACTCAACTTGGGGAGAAGCAATTACAGCCTCGATGTTTCCATCGCTTGTTGCGAGAGGCGTCTGGTCAGGTTCAGCTGGAACCTCGTGAAGTTTAGGTGCATTCGGCGGTAGCTGCCTAATCCTAGACGAAAACACATGCGGCTTGCCGGCCCCAACCGGCGTCTTTTGAGAAGCAGCTGAAGATTCTCCTTGCACCATAAGTGGGCTACTCTTACCCATTGGCCGAGCCAACTCAATGGCGAGAGAGAGGGTTGACCATCCAGCGAGGAATAGCGACAGGGCAAGGACGCTCGCGGATATCGCTGCGCTCCGCTTCCACCAAGTTCTTCGACGATTTTCTTTCAGTAAGGTTTGCACACGAAGCGCGAGGAAAGAGTCCAGCAGTGCCAAATGCGACGGCGCCTCAAGCTGACAACCGAGAATGCGCCGCCGCGCCAATCGCGTGAGGCATAAGGCGTAGTCTGGCCGGCGCCCCTGCCGCAATGTCATCACGGCTTCGTCGCATGCGAGTTCGCGATCGCGACTTAGTTTCGACAGAGCTAACCAAATGGCAGGATGAAAAAATAGCAGACAACTTACCAGCTCTCCCACTGTGTTCCACAAAAAGTCCAGACGCCGGATGTGAATCAACTCGTGGTACAGAACGTCGACGAACTGCTCGCTGTCTAGGTACAAATCAAGTCCATCAGGGAGTAGGACCAACGGCTTCCATGTATAAGCAGTACCAGGCGAGGAAAGCCCGGGCAGCTCCAGTATCCGGCACCGCGAAACTCCAAGATGACGGCATGCCTTTTCAAACTCGTTCTCAAAACTGGGAGAAACCGGCTGAGCGCGAGCGAAAGCCTTACGGAGGAGTCGCCGCCGCCGAATCAGGCGAGAAAGCATGAGGATCAAACCGCCTGCGTAGGCGCAGACCAGAACGATACCGGTCAGTTCAAAACGGCGGTCCCAGGAATAGGGAATCGCAATCGTCGTCGTGGCGCTGCTGGGCGCAAGATCGTCTACCGAGACCGAGTGAATAGCGGCATCCGTTAAGTGAACTGGCTTGAGTTCTTGTGCTACGAGAGTTGACCAATAGACTCCAGCTCCAGTGAGAAAAACGAGCCAAAGCGCATGCCGAACATAGGATCGCGAGCACAAGCGAGTCAGTGCGATAAATAAGACGTAACCCGCCAGAATTCGAATGCAACAGCTGGCGACGAGGCCGAATCCACCGAGGTGAATTGATCCCATGTTATCGGGACGCTCCGTCTTTTATTTTTCGCTCGCGGTGCTGCTGGATCAATCTCTCGAGTTCATCAAGCTCATCTTCCTTTATATGATTGCCGTCCAGCAGATTCATCAGCATCGCTGAGTGTGAGCCCTGGAAATTCCGGTCGACGACACGTTTCGTCGAAAGCCGCCCTACTTCATCGCGCGTCACGCACGGCATGAAAACAAAAGCTCTACCGCGCATCTTATGTTGCACGAATCCTTTGTTCTCCATAATTCGCAGCAGACTCTGCACGGTCTTATAGTTGGCGCGGGGATTCGATGGCAACCAATTTGTGACTTCCTCAACAGTGCCTTCCCCTAGCTCCCACAACCCGTCCAATATGATCAGCTCTGCGTCAGTGGGCAGGGCTATCTTTACTTTTGCACGCGCACGGTATTTCATCTTTGTCTTAGGAGTCTAAGACAGCCGGATAGGCGAGTCAATCCGAGCGATTATGACACTTACGAGCCTATGGCCTCGGTAAGCGTCGCCGTCTCGCCGATGCGAGATGTGCCCGATTAAATGCGCTATCATGAATTCCAAATAACTGTTGCGAACAGGGATTATCACCATCTATCTCCCCTATTACAGATTACCGTCGAGAATGGGATCCCCCGCCCTTCGAGACCGTCTGGGTTATGATTTAGTCCGAAAATGCGGTCTGCGTTGGTCAGAGTTCCTACGATTTCTTAGCAACATTCAGTTGGTTCTGAATACGAGGATTAGGGGCGAAAAGGTGAAAATTGACCTTCACGGGTATCATCCGTCCGAAATCGTGTTCAACGGAACTCTTGGGAAAATTGTCGAGCAAACTTGGGAGATGGGTGAAAACGAACTGACACTGATTCATGGTCATGGCCGCAATCGAGGCATCACTCCTGGTTTCGTGAATACAAACACCGGTTACTTTGGTCTTTGTATACGGCAAGCGTTGCGACATGACCAATCGCTTCGCCGATGGATTAAGTACACGACCTTAGATTGTCGCGAGATGGGTTCTACCACGATCAGGCTAAAGGCGAACCCGAACCCGACGAGGAAACAATTTGATATTCCCGGGATGTGAAGACGACACTCCATCCCCTAGGGAAGTTCTGCGGATTTAGCTGTCCCCAATTCGATCCGATCATTCACTGCTTTATCCAAACGCTGTTTGCATCCCACATAGCGTTCAGTAGTCTGGACTGAGATATGCCCTAGGAGAAACTGAATCTGTTCCAGCTCTCCACCAGCACTGTGGCACAGGCGGGCACAGCTACGGCGCAAATCATGTGGGGCGATCCTGTCGATCCCGGCACGCAGGGCACATTTCTTTACGACATACCAGACAACATTTTGAGTTACTCCTAAACCCCAGACAGCGCCATTCTTCCGAACCGACCGAAACAGTTTTCCCTCTCGAATGCCAGCGGCAGAAGTCCAAGCATCGAGATCCTCTTTGACCCAAGGCGGTATGGGTACCGTTCGGACGTGTCGAGCTTTGCCGACGAGGTCGACAATTACCCAATGGTCTTCCCGCTTTTGAACCTGGTCTGATTTGAGCATGACCAATTCCGACCGCCGCAGCCCACAACCCAACAGGAGAGCGAGCATAGCCCGGTCTCTTTTTCCGCGAATCGTTTCTACCTGAGACGTAGCCAGAAGCCTGCAACCTTGTTGGGCAGTGAGCCAATTACCAACGGGTTGTCCCAATCGTTTCATCCCCTTAACTCGTCTGATCCCGGCGACGAGTTCCGGGCTCAACAGACCGGTGTCCGCCGCCTCATAAGCAATTCTGCGAATGGCAGCCAGGCGAACGTTGATGGTTGAAGGCGCGAGGGGGATGCTTTCAAGGTGCAATCGGTAGCGAAGCACTACGGCGCGGTTTAGAGCCAACCTTGGCTCCGAACAGTACCAACGAACAAATTCCTCAATTGCGTGTTTGTACGATCGGCGTGATTGAATGGACCCGAGGCTATTCAGAACCGCAGCTTTCGAGTGCTCCAGTTCAGGTAATGTTAAAGCGTATCTTCGACGGTTTGAACGACGGCGACTCGGCTTCACCATGGGCAGCGACCTCCTTGGCAGCTAGCCCTATTTGTAAGGTGAGGATCTTAGTTTTCGCACGAGGGACCGGATTGATGGCGATACGAGGATTTCTCAACACCTATCCAACTTTCCCTCCAGAAATCGACCGAGTATAAGTTCCGAGTAACCGACCATCACGAAGCTATCGCGCGGAAGCTCGAACAACAGGTGCGGTGAGTCGTGATCTTGCGACGCCAAGTAGAACTCTCAAATTTCTATTCTTCCGAAATGTCCACTCCCGAGGGTTGAAAGCCTCAAATCTAAGAGGTGCACCAACTGTAACCTTGTCCTTCCTTCTTCCAGCGTTTTCAATTTTCTGGCGGATGAGATTCGCCAATTTGAACCAATGCAGCTGGCGGGTTTCTCCAGCGCTCATGTGGATGGTAACCCCTTCGGAGGCTCCCAACCGCTGACCCGATAGAAATCGACGTCCCGACAATGTAATCAAGTTTCACGAGACCGGCCAGCCGGAAATCCTTCAGCCAGTGAAGGCCACTACTGATTGCGCAGCCGCATTGGGAACAGTCCGGATTGCCCCCAAAAATGCACGGCTCGACTCGAGTGGCTAAATCTGCCGAATAATTTGTAGACATCTGAGAAAACGTACATTTGTTCGGATTTGTCGGCGGCACCCTGATCGCGTGCGAGATGCCCTCGTTCGCAAGCAGTTTCGGATAGCGCCTTCGCAGCGCTGGCAGCTCCTCCGCAACCCTATGACGGTCCGCTGTTGTCAATATCTCGGGTGCGCGTTCGCCTTTCTGCGGCGTGTATAGGCTAAT
>Ga0307471_100002309_pt1 | contig 10917 bp, 8 predicted proteins | sample atmos_gasesAM3C__2_FD_204566 | JGI IMG/M metagenome (GOLD analysis project Ga0307471, IMG submission 204566) | Hardwood forest soil microbial communities from Morgan-Monroe State Forest, Indiana, United States - atmos_gasesAM3C_515 | ecosystem: Environmental > Terrestrial > Soil > Temperate... | reverse complement strand
GTAGCCGAGCACGTTGTTGTGCCGGATCTTCAGGTTCGAGACGCCGGTCTCGCCGGCATAGCGGCTCTGCAGCGAGGCGATGAGCCGCCGGCTCTCGTCGCGGAGCGCCTTGAGCTCGTCGAGCTCAGCCGAGTAGCCCGCCGCCATGAAGCCGCCGTCGCGCGCCAGCAACGGCAGGTCGGGCCCGAGCGCGCGGCCGAGCCGGCCCACCAGCGCGCCGTGCTCCCCGAGGTCGCGCTCGGCCGCCGCGATGAGCGCGGGCAGAGCCGGCAGCGCCGCCGCGCGCAAACGGCGGCGCAGCTCGGCGCTGGTCGCGAGCGTCGTCTTGAGCGCCGCCAGGTCGCGCGGGCCGCCGCGCCCGAGCGCGAGGCGCGCCATGGCGCGCTCGATATCGGCGACGGATTTGAGTGCCGTACGCAAGTCCTCGCGCAGCCGCTCGTCCGCCAGGAATCCCTCGAGCGCATCGTGCCGCGCGGCGATGGCGGCGGGATCGGTGAGCGGTGCCGCGAGCCACTCGGCGAGGAGGCGCGCGCCCGCGCCGGTGACGGTGCGGTCGATGATGGCGAGCAGGCTGCCGCGGCGCTCGCCCGCGAGCGTCTCCGTGAGCTCGAGGTTGCGCCGGGTCGCCGCGTCGATCTCCATGGCGGCACCCGCGGCGATCCGCTGCGGCGGCGTAAGCCGCGGCAGTTTGCCCTGCTGGGTCAGCGTCGCGTAATCCACCACCGCGCCCGCCGCCGCCAGCTCCGCCCGGTCGAAGGCGCCGAAGCCCTCGAGGGTCGCGACCCCGAAGGTGCCCTCGAGCCGCTTGCGGCCGCCCTCGCTGTCGAAGCGTTGCGCGGGGAGCGGCGTCAGCCGCTCCTTCCAGGCGCCCAGCAGCTCGAAGAGCTCAGGCTTCTGCAGCAGGCGGTCGGCGACCAGCAGCTCGCCCGGTGCCAACCGCGCGAGCGCCGCGTCGAGCGCGCCAGGCGTCACCGGCTGAACCGCGAAATCGCCGGTGGAGAGGTCGAGCCAGGCGAGGCCGAGCGCGCCCGCGGCCTCCGCAAGCGCCGCCAGATAATTGTGCCGGCGCGCATCGAGGAGCGTGTCCTCCGTGAGCGTGCCTGGGGTCACCACGCGCACCACCGCGCGCCGCAAGGGCGCCTTGCCGCTCTTCTTCTGGCTCGGCTCCTCCATCTGCTCGCAGACCGCGACGCGGAAGCCCTTGCGGATGAGGCGGGACAGATAGGCCTCGGCGGCGTGCACGGGGACGCCGCACATCGGGATCTCCTCGCCCTCGTGCCGGCCGCGCTTGGTGAGTGCGATGTCGAGCGCCGCCGCCGCGCGCTGCGCGTCCTCGAAGAACATCTCGTAGAAATCGCCCATCCGGTAGAACAGCAGGCAGTCCGGATGCTGCCGCTTGATCTCCAGGTACTGCGCCATCGCCGGCGTCGCCTCGCCCGCGGCGAGCGCCCGCGCGGCATCGGCGGCTTCGGGGAGGTCGTTCATGGGCGCGGGGAAGCTAGCACGGATCGCCTGGCCGGCGGGAGACGCGGGCTCTCAGTGAGTATGCGTGTGCGCGGCTTGGCCGACGGGCGGCGGCGGGGGCTCGCGGTCGACCGCCTGCATCATCGCGACCAGCTGCTCCGTCGTCGGAGCATCCGCGAGGCCGAAGCGCGCGCGCAGGTAGCCCCAGGCGTCGATGTAATATTCGATATGATCGGGGGGCGCCGCTTCGTCGCCGGCTCGGTTGCGGAACAGCTCATAGGTCGAGACAAGATCGGGATCGCCGGGCGTGAAGATGAACCCTTTCTTGGCGCCCTCACCGATCGGCACCGCGATGATCCGGAGGCCGCGGAGATCGAGCTGCTTTGCAGCGGCGGCAAGGCTCTTGAGACGCGGCTCGGAGCTTGGCAGCGAGTAGAGCACCAGCAGCACCGACCACGCCTCTCGGAGCATACCGAGGGTCTGCTGGCCACTGCCGCCGCGCTCATAAGCGAAATCCGGTGCGGGGAGACGGAGCATTGGGTCGAGGCGCGGTCCCAGGCCCTGTGCGGTCTCGGCATCGTAGAGCGCGTGGAGAAAGCCGACCACCTCCCAACGCTGCTGTTCGTCGAGCACGTCTGCGAAAGCCGGCATCGCGTTCTCGCCCTTACCGTGGCTGATCCACCAGAAGAAGGTGCCGTCGGTGTGAAAGCCGACGTGCAGGCGCGCGAGGTCGGCGGGTTTCACGGCGAGGCCCGCGGCGGCGGGCCCGTCGCCATAGCCGCGGGGTCCGTGGCAGGCGACGCACTGTTCCGCAAATGTCTGAGCGCCCGGCGCTATCGTCGCGGCGGAATAGGGCAAGGGTGAAGTCAGATAGATCGTGGGCACTGCGGGTTCAGAGAATGCCACGCCGCCAAGCACGAGGCCCATGAGCGCGGCCGCGGCGCCGCCGGCGATCCCGGCACCGCGGTGCCTGTGTGCAAGCGCCGCGAAGCCCGCGAGCGTAAGCCCGGCTATTACCAAGAATGCCGCCCCGACGGCCGCTAGCTGCCAGGCAGGCTGGCCAGTGACGGCGCCGAGGCTCCAGGTCGCTGGCAGCGGCCAGCTTATCTGTTCGTGCGCAGCGGGGACGGAGATGCCGAGCGCGCCGACATCGAGCAGGATCAGCAGGCCGAGCGCGGTCTCGATGAGCGCATTGCGGCCAAGCCGGTGGGCGGCGATGCGCGAATGCGTTTCTGGCTTGTCGAGTGAGGGCGTGAGGACCTGGCGGTTCACCGCCGCGATTCCGACCATGCAGAGAAACAGGAACAGCTTCGCGCAAAGCAGCCGGCCATAGAGCGTGCCGATAAGGCCGGGGATCGAACCAACGAGCGCCCAGGCGTTGACGAGGCCGGTGGCGAGCAGCCACCCGACACTCGCGACACCCAAGTTCGAGAAGCGCTCCGTCACGACCCGGGCATCGGAGAACGCCCGAGCAGACGCCTTGCGGCTCGCGGCGCGCAGGAGAGCCGCGAGCGGCAACAAGCCGCCGAGCCAGAGCGCCGCCAGCACGAGGTGCAGCATGTCCGCGCTTCGGCGCAGGGGATCGCCTGCCGCCGCGTGGCCCGCGAAGGCGAGGGTGGCGGTCGCCGCGAGACCCAGCAGCGCCGCTGCCCCCAGCCGTGCGCGGGTTGGTCGAGGCAGGACGACCACCGCGAGCGCCAGGAGGAGGAGAAACCGAACGATCCAGGCGTGCCCGAAGCTGGTGCCGCCGAGACTGTTCAGGGCGCGCAGAGCCAATCCAGGGGTCGCGACGCCCGGCGGAGCCGGCAACGCAGCGGCCTCGCCCCCGAGCCAGAGCAGCGCGGAGAGCAGTGCGAGGATGGCTCCCGATATCATGGGGATGCGATATCGCGAGGCGACGACCTGGGCCCGGCTCGCCGGCACCACGAAGGCCCAGAACACCAGTCCTCCGGCGGTCAGGAGCATCGCCGCATAGTGCGCGGCGCGAATCAGGGCCATGGGCTCTGGCATCAGGGTGCCACTATGAAGTCGAACTTGCCGCGGGTCACGTGGGTCTCCACCGGCGGCACCGTCGAGATCGTCCTTCGATCGGGTTCGTATCCGAGGCCGGCTGCGGTAGTCCGACCACCTGAATGCGCTATATCAGACAGATGGACACTGAGCGTTGTAGGACGAAACTCATGCCGAAAACCATCGCCGCTGTCGTCGGCGCAGTCCTGGTGCTCCTGGTCGGCATCGGAACCGCGGCGAGAGCTGAGCAGGTCGATCTTCAACTTGCCCTCATCGCCGATGTGTCTCGCAGCGTCGATAACGATGAGTTTCGCCTCCAGCGCGAGGGGTTCGCATCGGCACTGACCGACCCTCGTGTGCTGAGTGCGATCCGGTCGGGCGCTGTCGGTGCGATCGGCGTCACATTCATCGAGTGGTCGGGTGACGACGAGCAGAAGGTGGTCGTGGACTGGACCGTAATCCGCGACGGCGAGAGCGGCGCCGTCGTGGCGGATCAGATCCGCACCGCGCCGCGCTCGTTCACGGGCCGAACCTCGATCAGCGCCGCGATCGATTTCAGCGCGAGACGCTTCGAGGCCTCCGGCTTGACGTCCGGGCGCAAAGTGATCGATGTCTCCGGCGACGGCACCAACAACGCGGGTCGCGATGTCACGTCCGCGCGCGACGAGGCGGTCGCCAAGGGGTTCGTGATCAATGGGCTCGCCATCATCAACCTGAACCCCAATTTCGGCTTTATTGCGCATACCCAGCCGCCGGGCGGGCTGCCGAACTATTACCGCCAGAACGTCATGGGCGGCCCAGGGGCGTTCGTGCTGCAGATCGATGATTTTCACTCCTTTGCCGATGCGATGGCGACCAAGCTTCTGAACGAGATCGCTGTCAGAGAGCTCGACTGGAAACACGTTCTCGCGGCGAGATGAGCGCTTATCGGGGCGCCTAGTGATGGTGGTGTTGCGCGCCGGCCGTGGCCGAAATCGGGTGCGCGGATATTGTTCGGACGGTGCTCTCCAGGGCCTGGGGATCATTCCAGCCGGGCGTTGGATGAGGCGCAGGAATCCCCCGCCATCGACAAGAAATTGCGTGCCCGCCATGTCGGATGCTTCGGTAGCCGAGACTATGCCATAGGCACGCCAGGCATCCGGGTCGGACGAAGTACAAACCTCCGCCGAAGCCGAGGTCGCGCCGCCTGTGACCAAGACGGTCGCCACCTCCGAACTGGGGCGGATCCGGGGTGCCACCTCGGCGCCGGTTGCAAAGATCACGCGCACGATTCGCCCGCGCAGGTTCGCGAGCGCCGCGATGTTTTGGTCCGGGCAGGTGACAGGCAGGTCGGGTGCCTGTGCCGGCGGCGACCAGCTTCCCGTGCTGCTCAGCACAAGCCCGGCATTGTGGGCGCGGATATAGTCGATGAGGTCCCACCTCTCGTCGTCGGACAGGGTTCCTGAAAACCCCGGCATGGCGAGCCCTCCCTCAGCCGCCTCGATGCCGTGCGAGAGCCACCAGAACAATTCCCCGTCGCCGTGCGCCCACAAGTGTCCGGCGGTGAGGTCCGCGGGTGGCATCGGCAAGCCCTTCGAGTTTGGACCGTCGCCGCGCCCGTCCGCGCCATGGCAGCCCGCGCAGTGCTGCGGATACAACTCCGCGCCCGTCGCGATTGCGTTCGCGGAGAAGCCGGTCGTCGAGTGATAGAAACTTGTCGGATAAGCCTCGACCAAGAGCAGGTCGAGGTGCGGCACGGCAAACCAGGCGAGGATCGCAGCGCCGAGGAACGCAATCCACCGCATGATCCGCCGGGCGAACGCGCCGGCTGCCAAAAGCACGCAGGCGACGGCGAGCGCCGCCGCGGCCTCGATCACCTCTTGGCGAAAACCCGGATCCTCCTGGATCGCCGCAAGGCTGAGCTGCTCGCGGAAAGGCCAGACCGGCTGAATGTGCATCGCGGGCGGCAGGCTGCTCAGCACGCCAGCCGCCAAGACGACGAGCAGCCCGATACCGGTCTCCCATGCGATGCTGCCCAGGAGCGCGCGCGAGGCGGCGGGCGCACCCGTCCCCAGCGAAGCCGGCGTCAGGCGATAGCGGTTGGTCGCGGCTAAGCCGAGAAGGACGAGCAGGAGCAAAACCTTGACCAGGGCAATCCAGCCATAGGCCGTGCCGACGAGGCCAGCCAGCCCGCCGATCATCACCCAAAATTGAAATCCCGCCGACAGAACTAAACCCGCAACGCAGAGCTGGCCAAGCGGCGAGAACCAGCGCGCAGCAAGAGCGCCAGGCTGTGGCGGCAGCACTCGCACCGCCAGTGCGAGCGGCAATAGGCCGCCCAACCACGCTCCCGCCGTCAGCAGGTGGAGCACCTGCGAGAGCAGCAGGAGGCTCGGCCCGTGGTACATCGCCATGGCGTGGCCGTGGCCCGCCTGGAGCCCGGTCGCGACGGCAGAGAGCCCCGTCGCCAGCCACCATCGGAAGAGTCGGCCACCACCACCCAGCGTCAGCCCGGCGGCAAGCAAGAGAGCAATCTGAGCGGCGACCAGATGACCAAAGAACGTGCCGGAAAGTATGGCGGGGGTCGGCGACAGGCTCGGCGCCAGTCCGCTCGTGCCGGCGATCGCGCCTGCTGTCAGCACCAGCCAAGCCAGAGCAGCGACTGACGCCAGTCCGAGGCTCGCCCGGACCAGCATCAACAGAGGCCGGTCGATGACGGTGATGCCGTTCGCCGGCGCCCCAGCGAGTGCCCGCGGCAGCACGAAGATCCGGAAGATCAGCGTGCCGAATGCCGAAATCAGGCCGACATCCGTCAGGCCGCGCGCGAGGGCGAGGAGCCAGCCGCCCTCGATGTCGAACGACGGAACCGCGCCGTTCAGCACGGCCCGCCTACGGCGCGACCGTGAACCTGTAACTGCCTTCGGTCTTGTGAGTGTCGGTCGATGTCGCGTGCCAGATCACCTTGTAGGTGCCGGGCGAGAGCGGCTTCAAGCCGACGATCAGGCGCTTATTGTTGCCCTTGACGCCATGGACGTCACCCGTATCCACCCGGGCACCGGTCGAATCCTGGACCTCGATGGTGCTGTATTTGGGCTCGACGCCCTCGGTGTACTCGATGACGACCTCGGTCGGCGGCGACCGCACCGTGCCGTTTTTGGGCGGGACAGCGGTCTTTAAGGCGGCATGGGCAAAAGCTGTCCCGGACACGGCAAGGCCGGCTGCGAGAACGATTGAAAGCGGGATCAAGCGCGGCATGTTGGCACCCTTGGTGATTGAGCTGATATCCCGGAATGGTCGAGCTTGAAGCGCCGGGGACGCACTTCTTCGGCCTCCTTACATCTTCATGCCAGGCATGGCTCCCGGCGCCTGCGCGCCGGCTTTCTCCACCGTCGCGGTCGCGTCGATCTTGCCGGCGTTCTCGAAGGTGAGCGTGACGGCGAAGCTCTGTCCCGCCACCAGCGGCGCCTTCAGATCCGTCAACATCACGTGGTAGCCGCCGGGCTTGAGGACCGTCGAGGTCCCCGCCTTCGCGTCGAGTGCCTCGACCGGCCGCATGCGCGTGATGCCGTTCTCGGTCGTGGTGCTGTGCACCTCTGCTTTTCCGGCGACCGGCGTCGTGACCGAGACGAGCCGATCGTCGGCGCTCCCCTTGTTGACCAGCGTCATGTAAAGCGCCGCCGCCTTGGCGCCGCCTGGCGTCGCGCGTGCCCAGGCATGTTCGACCTTGACGGTCGGTGCCTGTGACGTGGCTGTAGCAATGCCGGCAATGACCAGCAGTCCCGTAAGCAAAATCGATCTCAGCATGGTCCGATCCTTCAGGATGTCTTGGCGATGAGCTTGCGCAGGCGCTCGGCCATCTGGGCCGCGGGCGTGTCCTGGGTGAAGGACGCGACGAAGCGGTGCGCTTCGTCCATCACGAAGACGACGGAAGTGTGATCCATGAGGTAGCCGTCGGGCACGTCCGCGGTTTTGTAGGGCGCGTAATAGACGCCGTAGGCTTTGGCGGCTGCCGCGATCTGCTCGGGCGTGCCCGTGAGGCCGACGATGCGCGGATCGAAGGCCCTTACGTAATTCGCCAGCACCTCGCGCGTATCGCGCTTGGGATCCACGGTGATGAAGAGCGGCTCGATGCGGTCGGCGAGCGGGCCCAGCTCGGCGAGTGCCCCCGCGATGTCGTTGAGCGTGGTCGGGCACGCGTCGGGGCAAGAGGTGTAGCCGAAATAGACCAGCATGATCTTTCCGCGATAGGTCTCACCGGTGACCGTCGAGCCGTCGGTCGCGGTGAGCGCGAACGGCCCGCCGATGGCCGGGACTTGGAGCGCCGCACCCGCATCCCGCGGGCCGGTGCCCTGCCACGGCTCCATGAGCCAGAATCCGAGAACACCCAGCAACGCCGCGACCGCCGCGGCATAGAGCGAATATCGGCGCATCACGGGGCCACCGTGAAGTTGAACGCGCCGTTGGTCACGTGGGTATCGACCGACAGCACCTTCCAGATCACTTTGTAGCGGCCCGGCTTGAGCGCGCCCACCGGCACGATCAGCACGCTCCGCTCGTTCGGGTCGACGTGCGCATTCCCCGTGCTCACCATAGCGCCCGCGGCGTCCTCCACATGAGCCGTGCTGTAGGCGGGCTCGAGCTCCTCTGTGTACTGGATGCGCACCTCGGTCGGCGGCGTGTGCACGGTGCTGCCCACCGCCGGGCTCGCGCGATCGAGGAACGCGTGCGCGTGCGCGGCGCCGGCACCCGCGCATCCCAGCACGCCCGCCAGGGCGAGACCGGACAGGGTTCGATGGGTCACGGCGTCACCACGAGAAGATCGGCCGCCCGATCGAGTTCGGGAACAGGTCGTCGAGATAGAAATGCAGCTGAAGCAGCGCGCCGACGCCGTGGCCCTGGCCTTGCCCATAGGGAATGATCGCTTGGGCGCCGATCTGATAATACTGCCCGGCCCAGATCACGCCGGGCGCCACCACCCCGGTCGTCGCCTGCCCCGTCCCGTTGGTCAGTCCTGTCGTGGAATTGAAGCCTCGATTGAGCGGCGTTGAGGTGGTGATCTCCACCAACGGAATGAGCCGATCAAAGGGCCGGCCGAGCCCGACATCCTGGACGTGGTGCTGCAGGTATTCGAGGCTGTACTCGATGGCGAAGCCGGCGTTGAAGACGTTCTGGTTGAGGCTGCCCGCACTGTTCACTTTGGTCGGCAGGTCCACGCTCAGGTTGCCGGTGATGGCGAGTGGCTTGAGCCATGTCAGGGAATCCGGGAGATCGCCGAATCCCTTGCCGAAGTCGAAAGTGGGCGAGAGCGTTGTGTGATCGTCGGCGCCGCCGTGATTGATGGCGCCCGTGTGTCCCCATGTCTCGCCGAGCCCGATCAGGCCCATCATCTCATGCGGCGCGTTGACGAAGAGCTGATACTGGACCGCGGTATCGAGACTGCCGAAGCCGTATTGCGCCGGTGAGCCCTTGGGTTGGAAGTAGTTCCATTCATAGTGGATGGTGAGACCCAGATCGGGCGTGAGGCGTTTGGCGAGATCGACCCCAACCGAATAGGACTGACCGCCTGTGGAATCGGCGGGGTTCTTGATAAGCGTGGGGAGCGACATCTCGTCGGCGACGAAGGGATCGTCGGTCTGCAAGGTGGCGGGGAAGAATCGATCGCCGGCGAAGCCATGCGCGTGGGCCTGGCCGGACGATAGAAGCAGCGCGGCGGCGCCGATGGCCGCGAGGCCGCGGGTCACTCGAAGCATTCTGTGTCTCCGCGAATCGGAAGTGGCAAAGCCCGGCGCGCGTCACCCCGATAGGAGTGCCGCGAGCCGGCCGGCGACGTGGATCGTTAGGCCGCTGGGGGTCCGCGCGGAGCGTAGGGGGTGAGGGATGCGGTCGGGAGTGCGGCGTTTGCCTTGTCGATGCTCGCCGGGGCCGCCATCGACCGCGGAGCGGGCAGCGCCGCCAGTGTCGGCAGCATCGCCGCCGCCGGTGCTGCCGAGGCGGCAGCGGCGGCGCAGATCGGGCACGTGCCGCCGTGGTGCTCGTCCTGGCCGGCGGGATGGTGGGCGTGGCGGTGAGGCGCGGGCTCCCCGTGGCCAGCCTCGAGCGTCGCAAGGGCCGTCAGGACTACGTGTCCCGCAAAATGGCTCGGCAGCCACGCATAGAGCGCGACGGCGATCATGCCGAGCCAGACGCCGAGTCTAATCCTTCGCAGCCGCCGCATGCCTTGTCCGAGCCCCTCGGAGAGACTGGAGCCAGAGGCAAGCTAGCGCAGATCGAGGACGGGAGACTAGCCCACCCGCGTCGGATAGCGGAGGAAGCCGCGGAATCGGGCGCGGCCGCCGCGGATGGGCTCGCCGTCGCGCTCGAGGCGGGCGAAGCGCCGCACGAGCTTGCCAACCGCCACCTCCGCCTCCATGCGCGCGAGCGACAGCCCCGCGCAGGCGTGAATGCCGGTGCCGAAAGCGAGGTGCCGGTTCGGGTGGCGGCGCAGGTCGAGCCGCTCGGGGTCGGGGAATTGCACGGGGTCGCGGTTGGCGGCGCCGATGCCGATGTGCACGTAGGTGCCGGCAGGCATCGCGATCCCCGAAAGCGACGTGTCCACGGTGGCGCGGCGGTTGCCGAGCTGGTTCGAGCTCTCCATGCGCAGGAATTCCTCGACCGCGCCCGCGATCAGCGGCGGCTCGCGCCGGAGCTCCGCGAGCGCCTCGGGATGGCGGAGCAGGAGGTCGATCCCGTTGCCGATCAGATTGGTCGTGGTCTCGTGCCCGGCGTTCAGCAGGAAGATGCAGTTGTGCACGAGCTCGAGCTTGCCGAGCCGGTCCACGCCCGCGGCCTGGGGCTTGAAGTCGCTGGCGTCGATCAGGGTCGAGAGGATCTCGCCGGCGCCGCCGCTCCCTTCGGCAAGACGCCGCTCGACGAGATCGGCAAGATAGGCCTTGAAGGCCTCCACCGCGCCGACACCGCGTTCGAATTGCTCCGGCGACAGCACCGGCTCCAGCGCGCCGAGTATCGCGAGCGACCAGCCGCGCAAAGGGCCGCGCTCTTTCTCCGGGACGCCCAGCATGTCGCCGATGAGCTGCACGGGAATGGCCGCAGCGAAATCCGCGATGAGGTCGAAGCGTCGGCGCTCTTCGAGCCCATCGAGCAGGCGATCGATCAGCGCCTCGACCCGCGGCTGTAGCGCCTTCAAGGCCCGCGGCGTGAAGGCCGGCGCCAGTAGCCGGCGCACCCGCGTGTGATAGGGCGGATCGTTGAAGACCAGGCTGGTGGTGTGGTGCTCGTAGAGCGCGCTCGCACCGAAATTCGGCCGGAAATCGATCCTCTTGTCGGAGCTCCAGGTCGCGGCATCGCGATAGACGGCGGCGCAATCCTCGTAGCGCGAGAGGAAATAGGAGCCGTCGGGCATGCGGTGGATCGGGTCGTGCCGCCGAAGCGCCCGGTAGAGCGGGTAGGGATGGTCGAGAAAGCGCC
>Ga0307471_100002308_pt1 | contig 10918 bp, 7 predicted proteins | sample atmos_gasesAM3C__2_FD_204566 | JGI IMG/M metagenome (GOLD analysis project Ga0307471, IMG submission 204566) | Hardwood forest soil microbial communities from Morgan-Monroe State Forest, Indiana, United States - atmos_gasesAM3C_515 | ecosystem: Environmental > Terrestrial > Soil > Temperate... | reverse complement strand
TCGACGCGATGCTGGTAATACAAGTCGATCGTTTCAACGCCGAGGCGCTTCAGGCTGGCATCACATGATGCGCGCACATATTCGGGCCGGCCGTTGACGACGCGCGCGGCGGGGTTGGCTTTGTCGAGAACGATTCCGAATTTAGTGGCGAGAAAAACTTTGGGGCGCAACGCGCGAATGGCCATGCCCACCAATATTTCGTTGTCACCGTAACCATAGACATTCGCGGTATCGAGAAAGGTGATGCCGAGCTCGATGGCGCGATGAATCGTCCGGAAGGACTCCTGGTCGTCCCGGGCGCCGTAAAACTCGGACATTCCCATGCAGCCCAGGCCCATGGCAGAAACGAGCGGACCGCTTTTCCCAAGCTGCCGTTGTTGCATAAATTTCTCCTTGTTGCCGTTGGTTAGTTTAGATGAATAGGCGGCTGTTTCGTGTACAGATTATGCACCACCAGACTGAGCATCGTTCGCTACAATGAAAATGCGCGCGAACTGCTTGGCTCTCTTTGATCCGATAATGGCTACTCAATCCAAAAATGCCTCCGCGCTACTGGCCGCGCCTTCACCGGCGGCGGCTGTCCATGAAGGCTTCGCCCGCGCGTTCTGGCGAGCGTTGACCCGTTTCGATTCCTCAAAGCTTTCTCCATACAGGGCGTTGCGCAATTCGATTGGCGTGGTTCTGCCGCTTATCGTTGGATTCGCACTGAACATGCCGCGTGGTGGCCTGGTGGTGGCCAGCGGCGCGCTGAACGTCGCCTATTCTGACGGAAGCGATCCTTACGCCCAACGCGCCAAGCGCATGCTCGCTTCCAGTGTTCTGTGCGCAGTGGGCGTGCTTTGCGGTGCACTCTCGGGGAGTCACAGCATCGCCGCTGTGATTATCGCCACGGTGTGGGCTTTCGCCGCGGGAATGTTAGTCGCCGCAGGCACCACGGCCGCCGATCTTGGCGTGATCAGCCTGGTTATCTTGCTGATTTACGCGGCGCAGCCACTGACCACTGATCAAGCGTTGATCTCCTCCACGCTCGCTTTTGGTGGCGGCCTGCTGCAAACGGCGCTATCCGTGGCGCTTTGGCCGGTACAGCGCTATGAACCAGAGCGGCGAGCTCTGGCCGCGCTGTTTCTCGAGCTCGCGCGAGCGGCAGAGCAGCCGCTGAACGCCACATCCGCCCCGCCCGCGACGACTCACAGCGCGAAAGCCCAAGAGGCACTATCTGGCCTGGATCGCGAGACGGACATCGAAGCGCTGCGTTATCGCGCGTTGCTCAACCAGGCGGAGCGTATCCGGCTCAGCCTGCTGATGCTTTCGCGGCTGCATTTGCGGATGCGGCGCGAGAGCCCCACGCACTCGAGCGTGCAGATTCTCGACGACTACTTGAAGAAGGCAGCGCAAGCGCTGCAAGCCATCGGCGGCTCCTTGCTGTCCGGAATGCCTCCCGCAGCCGGAAAGGAAATCCTCGCCGCGTGCGAGGCCTACACGCAGCTGCTGCGAGAAGAAACAAGCCGCATGCCGGCAACTTTTCTCGCCGCCGTCGCGAAGGATGCGCGCTTCCAAATGGACGCGCTGAACGGACAGCTGCGGGCAGCCCTCGACCTGGCTGCCCATGCGACGCCCATTGGCCAAACCGAATTTGTAAAACAAGAGGCGCGACAGCCCTGGCGGCTGCGCTTCAGCGGCTTGCTGGCGACGTTGCGTGCGAATATGAACTTGCAGTCTTCCGTGTTCCGTCATGCCGTTCGCCTGGCGGCCATGGTGGCTCTCGGCAATAGCTTGGAACGAGTCTTACCTTGGCACCGCTCTTATTGGCTGCCGATGACGATCGTGCTCGTACTGAAGCCGGAATTCACGACGACGTTCAGCCGCGGCCTTCTGCGGATAGTCGGAACGATCGCGGGACTTTTTCTGGCCACTGCTCTTTTTCGTTTTCTTTCCGACAGCGTGGGGATCCACATTCTTATGATCTTTGTGTTCACGCTTTTGCTTCGCTGGGTGGGCCCGGCAAACTATGGGATCTTTGCGGTGGCCATCAGCGCCCTGGTGGTTTATCTGATCGCCATCACCGGAGTTTCTCCGAAAGAAGTGATTTGGGCGCGCGGGGTCAACACGGCGGCGGGAGGCGCGCTGGCGCTTATGGCTTATTGGGTCTGGCCGACCTGGGAACGAACCCAGGTTTCGGACCGGATTGCCGAAATGCTGGATGCTTACCGGGAATATTTTCACACACTCGCGGAATCATATACGCGGGGCGAAGCAATCAAGGAAGGCGAACTCGACCGTGTGCGGATGAACGCACGTCTGGCACGTACGAATTTGGAGGCCTCGATCGACCGGCTGGGCGCGGAACCGGGAACTACTGCGGAGCAGATGAGCCAATTGAATGCGTTGCTGGCAAGCTCGCATCGTCTTGTGCATGCCGTGATGGCGCTGGATGCGGGAGGGCTGCACACGGGTGCGGTTCCGGCACGGGCGGCCTTTCATAGGCTCGCGGCGGACGTGGAGAAGACACTGGCGTTGCTTGCAGCCGGGCTTCGCGGCCCGCGCGTGCAACAGAATGAGTTCCCGGACCTGCGTGAGGATCATCACGTGCTTGTGCAGTCCGGCGACGCTAAAATCGAACGGTACGCGCTGGTGAACGTCGAAGCCGACCGAATCGTAAATAGCCTGAATACGCTTCGCGAGCAAGTGATGGAGTGGGTGCGCGCCAAGAAGGCGGCGTAGCTCGGCCATAGGGCAACAGGGAGGTGCGATGAAGCGACACGTGCTGTCCGTCGTGATGTGCTTCGCCGCGGCGGTCATCAGTGGAACAATTTTCGTCGCGGCCCTGCTTCATGAATATGCGCTGGTGGAAGTTGTAGCGAGCGTCGTCACGGGACTGCAAGTTTTTTTCCTGAGTTCGGCAATCGGCGACGTGCTGGAGAAAAAGAGAGAGTCGAACCGGGCGAGAAATTCGGCAGTCGTGCTGGTGACAGTCTTCCTGTTGGCGTTTTATTCATTCACGAAATATTTTCGCTAAGTGTCGAGAGCGAAGACGCATTGACCGGCGCGCAAGCGAATCCCGCGGCCAATTAGTGGGAAGTGAAGATCTCGCGGGTTGCCGGGTAGACACGGCGGAAGGCAGAGTAGCTAGCGTTGAGAGTGGTGACGGCTGCTGGTTGGGGATTGACGAGTGAGGCGACGCGGACAGCGGCGGCACAGGCGGCGTCAACGGACGGCCACATACCAGCACCGACACCGGCGAGAAGCGCAGCTCCGTAGGCAGCACCTTCTTCGGCTTCCACGATTTCAACGGCCTGGCCGTAGACGTCGGCCTGGATCTGGCGCCAGAGCGGGGAGCGCGCACCGCCGCCGCCGAGGCGGATGCTAGTGACGGGAACGTTGATTTCGCGGAAAAGGGTGAAGGTATCGCGGAGGCTGAAGGCAACGCCTTCGAGGATGGCGCGAACGATATGGGCACGCGTATGCGAAGCGGTGAGGCCAATGAGCGCGCCGCGAGCGCTGGAATCGAGATGCGGTGTTCGCTCACCCATCAGATAGGGCGTCCATAAAAGACCGTCCGATCCGGCAGGAATTTTGGCCGCTTCGGCGGTGAGCTGATCGTAAGATTCGCGGGCGCCACTCGAATTGGTTGCAAAAGTGTCGCGAAACCAGCGCAGCGAAAGGCCAGCCGCCTGCGTGACGCCCATGACGTGCCAGCGGCCAGGAATAGCATGGCAAAAGGTGTGAATGCGGCCACGAGGATCGAGCGCGGGGCGGTCGGTGGCGGCAAAAACGACTCCGGAAGTGCCGATGGTGGCGCTGACGGCTCCGGGAGCGACGATGCCCATGCTGGTGGCACCGGCGGCTTGGTCGCCTGCGCCAGCCACAACAGCCGTACCAACGCGCAGACCTGTTTTCGCTGCACCATTCGTTGAAATTCTTCCGCAAACGGCGGGAGATTCGTGAAGCGAGGGTAACCAGCGTTCATCGATTTCGGCGGCTTGCAGCATTTCCAGGGACCAGCGGCGATGGGCGACGTCAAGAAGCAATGTGCCGGAAGCGTCGGCCATGTCGGTGGCCCGCTCGCCAGTGAGGCGGAAGCGAATATAGTCCTTCGGGAGCATCACCGAGCGAACGCGCTTCCAGTTTTCGGGCTCGTTCTCGCGAACCCATAAAAGTTTTGTCAGCGTGAAATTGGCTAAGGCTGGATTGCACGTAAGCTGAATCAGCCGCTCCTGGCCGATTTTGGCAGTCAGGTCGCGGCATTGCTTTTCAGTGCGGACATCGCACCAAATCAATGCGGGACGAACGACGCTTCCCGGCGCGTCGAGCATAACTGCGCCGTGCATCTGGCCGGAGAAACCGACGCAAGCGATTTCTTCGGCGCCGAGATTCGCGTTCGCGAGGGCTTTGCGAATCGCGATGCACGAGGCGCGCCACCAATCTTCGGGATGTTGCTCAGCCCACCCAATTTGAGGCGAGGCGAAGGGCTGATGCTCTTCGGTCGCGGAGGAGACGGCGCGGCCGCGGCCGTCGATGATAAGGGCGCGCGTTCCTCCCGTACCAACGTCAATCCCCAGTACGTAGATAGAGCCTCCCCGACAGCAGACACTACCCGCCCAAGATTGGGAGAGAGCCTATCTCACTTCGTTGGTCATGAGGAAGAGGGGTCGCATTTCGAAGCTGGCGTACTGTGGGCGGAGGCGGGCGGTATTGTACTGCTCCTGGACGTTGACGAACTTTTTGGACGCGCTGACGGTTTCGAGAGGAATGTTGTCGTAGTGTCCGTTCTTAAGGACGACGAGACGGCCGCTGATTTTTTTCAGGAGGAGATCGAGGGCGAGATTTCCGTAGGCCATGGGAGCGATGGAGTCAATGGCATCGGGGTCGCCGCAGCGAACGAGGTAGCCGAGCTTTTGATTGATGACGTCGATCTTCTTGCCGTTGTTGAATTTCGCGGAGACGTCCTTAATTTTCTCGCCGACGATTTCGCCGATACCGCCAAGCTTTTTGTGACCATAGGCATCGGTAGCCTCACTTTCGAAAATCATTTCCCCGCCCTCGAACATGGCGCCTTCGGACACGAGCACGATGGAGTAGCGACTGGGATTCTTGCGGCGATCGGCGACGAGCAGCTCGGTAAGATGTTCGATATTGAACTTGTATTCGGGGATGACGCACCGATTTGCGGCGCCGGCCATGGTGGGAAGCATGGCGGTGAATCCGGCGTACCGGCCGAAGACTTCGATGACCATGAAACGCTCGTGGGAGCCGGCGGAAGTGCGAAGGCTATTGACCATTTGGATGGTACGGGTGACGCAAGTGCTGAAGCCGATGCAGTAGTCCGTGCCCGGGACGTCGTTGTCCATGGTTTTGGGAATACCGATGACCTTGAAGCCTTCCTTGTGCAGGCGAACGCCGTAGCTGAGCGTGTCATCGCCGCCGATCGGAATGAGAGTGTCGATGCCAAGCCAGGCAAGATTCTGGAGGACTTCAGGAGTGAGATCGTTTTTCTCGGCGGTGTATTTGTCTTTGAGGTGCAGGGGCACGCTGGATTTGCTGACGCGGCCGGGATTGGTGCGGGAAGAGTGGAGAAAAGTGCCGCCGGTGCGTCCGGCGCGATCGACGGTCTCTTCGTCAAGAAGAAAGAAATTGTCCGAGTTATCGTAGTCCTTCTCGCTGACCATATCGACGAGGCCGGCCCAGCCGTGGCGAATGCCGATGACTTGATAGCCTTCGCGGAGCGCGCGAAGTGTGACGCCGCGGATGGCTGGGTTGAGACCGGGAACGTCACCGCCTCCGGTGAGGATGCCGATGACGCCTTTCTTGGTGTTGACGTTAGCCATGAGATGACGAATTGCCCTTTCGTGGGATACCGAACACGAAATTATCTCCTACTGAAGAGTTTTTAGAAAGAGTGATGGAAGGAATTCGTTTTTCAGAATCGTTGGATTCGAAAAATCGGCTGGAAATTAAGGCTCGATGCGAGTGCCGAGGACGCCGAGGAATTTGGCGAGCCAAGCAGGATGCGCGGGCCAAGCCGGCCCGGTGACGAGATTGCCGTCGGCAATGGCGTCCGTCATGGCGAGATTGACGTACGTGCCGCCGGCTTGAGTCACCTCAGGACCCACTGCGGGATACGCGCTGCACTTTTTCCCCTGGAGGACGTCGGCGGTGGCGAGAATTTGCGCGCCATGGCAGAGGGCGGCGATGGGTTTATTTGTCTTTGAGAAGTGGTGGACAATTTCAATGACACGCAGGTTGAGCCGGAGGTATTCGGGGGCGCGGCCGCCGGGGATGACCAGGGCATCGTAGTCTTCGGGCTTGACCTGATCGAATGTGGCGTTCAGGGTGAAATTGTGGCCGCGCTTTTCGGAGTAGGTCTGGTCGCCTTCAAAATCATGGATGGCGGTGCGGACATACTCGCCGGATTTTTTGCCGGGACAAACGGCGTGCACCGTGTGGCCGACCATCTGCAACGCCTGAAATGGGACCATCACTTCGTAGTCTTCCACGTAATCGCCAACGATCATGAGGATGGATTTCCTGGACATCTCGGCCTCCAGACGAGAAAGAGAATAGCAAAAAGGAAAGGGCGGACTAAAGCCCGCCCTCTCTGGAACAAACAATAAGAAACGCTTATTGAGCGTTGAGCTGGTTTGCGGACGCCGCCGCCACCGCTTCGGTGGAATCCTGAATGGTGAGCATATCGGTGCGCACCTTCTCCCATTCGAGGAGCGTGAGCCCATAGGATGCGAAGACGCGCCGGATCTTGGCGGAGTCCCACCGCAGGACTTTTTCGCACACCGGGACGAGGACGCTCATGGCGTTGTCGCTGAGCACGGTACGCTTCGCGACGCGCGTGATGAACTTGGCTTCGCTCACTGCGATGGTCAGCCCGTCATACTGATTGACGTGCATCATGACGGGGAGATCGGAGCTGCCGTCGCCCATGTAGATGATGCTGTCATGGCTGATGCCGAGAGTGGAGCGGAGCTCTTCGAGCACGGTAATCTTGCCCCAGCCCGCCGACGCTCGAACGACGGAGTCGACTTCGCCGGTGCCTTCGCGGTAGCGGAAGCGCGTGCCGAAAATGTGATCCGGCGGCACGATGCCTTCGAGCGCCGACTCGATAATCTCCTGCGGCGCGGCGGAGATGACGTTGAAATGAAACTTGTAGCCCTCGGCAAGATTCTCGAGCGCCCGCGCAAAGAGCGCAACATCATTCTTCAGGCGGATGCGCTTGCCGGTTTCAACAAGATGATCGCGGCGGACCTTGCGAAAGTCCGGGTCATGGAGGATGAGATAGCTGAGCTCTGCGCCCTGCTGGACGAGGTTCATCTCGGCAAGGCCTCTCACCTTGTCGTGAAATCCATGGAAGCCGATCAGCTCGCTAAGAACGACTCCCGAGTCGTTGAAGCTGAGCGTCTGGTCAAAGTCGCTGGCCAATAAGAATTGTTTGGTCATATGTACTAGTACTCCTGCTGCCTTTCTTGGTGGGCCCGCTCTGGGAAGCCTCCTCACCCTCTCCGAATACACTTTAGCTGCGTTCCCTCCACACTGCCCCACGAATTATTTTGATGGGTGCTATGCGCTAAAGATGTGAACGGTTCATTATACCTTGGTTAGATGCGGCGTAATGGTAAAAGGCACAAAGGAAAGGAGATGAGTGTCTCACAAAGCAACGGAATCCCGCAAATTCCGTGCCCTGAAGGGGATAGGGGAGACGAATAAAAAGGGAAAAGAGTGCAGCGACTGCAATTCTAAGGCTGGCACCGAAATCACCAGACTGGGCATTTCGGGAACCCCTCATAAGCCGAGGGCGTCCATCTTCGGCTTTTCGTAGACGTCGTCCTCCCCGGGGTAGCGGAGACGATCCTCGAATCGCCCGGTTTCCTTGGCAAGAGCCCAGACTAGGCTTTCTCCTGCAGGCAGAGTCCGCGGCTGGCTGCGGAAGACGGGGTCTTCAAAGGCGAGGGAAGCATCGACCCACTGCCACCCGGCTGCCTCGAACGCACCCATAACATCGGAGAGCACGAACGCATTGAGTGGATTGAAATGCATCAGCAAAGTGTGGCGGATATCGCGGCCGAGAACGTCGAGAGCGAGTTGACGATAGAATGCGGCGCGATCCAGAAGATGCGCGACCAGGCAATCGCGGTACGAAGCGATTGCGGCTTTGGGTTGCTTGGCGAGCCCGTCGACGAAGCGCTGGCTAACGTACCAGTCGGAGGCGTCAATGGTGACATGGCCGACGCGGTACCCGCGCTCCTTCAGCAATGCGCGAAAACGATCGCGCTTGTCCGCGGTGTCGCCTTCCTTCAGGAAAGGATAGCGGAATAGCGCCGTGCGGTTGCGATACGGAGCGATCACCCTTTCGTTTTTCAGAAAATCGACGGCGAAATCCGCGTAGCTCGTTTGTTCGCCATAGAACTTGTGCGAATAAGAATGATTGCCGATGAGGTGGCCCGCCTGGTCCCAGGCGGAAAGCAGCTTGGCGCCATCGGCGTCGTCCACGCGTATCCCGCAAACAAACAGTGCTGCCCGGACGTCTTTCTCAGAAATCGCTTTCAAAATTCGACTGTTGGCTTCCGGCCATTTCAAGATGGATCCGAGCGTGAGCGTCGGATCGTCGATCGTAAGGGCAAGCTGGGGCCGCACAGAACTGTTCGCGGAGGTTTTCGGCACAGCGCCTTGCGAAAAAAGAGAAGCGCGAAGGGCAGGAGGAAGAATCTGAGAGCAAACCGTAGCCGAGGCACTTTTTATTGCTTGAGAGAGAAATCTGCGACGTTTCATAGCTTCGACCTCAGTAAAGAGAATGCAGCCAATGCCGAGCACGCGAAACCAAGGAATCGCGTGAGGTTGCAGAGGATGAACCCTGTGTGGGCGCGGGCTTTTCAACGGCATCGTCAGTCACGGCGTATGGCAGGCCAGTAGCCGGGTGGATGTACAGTCTGCGCATTTCCGTGCGATTGAGCGGGCGGGCGCCGCGGCGGCCGAAGACGGCAAGTTGGTTGCCGGACTCGTCGACGGCCCGGTCGCGGTCGATACCCTTGGAAATGGCGAGGGCGGGACCGCGGGTACGAGCTGTGGCGATGAGTTTGGGAGTCGGACGCGGACTAAAGCCGGAAAAATGCGCGGGGTCGTCCCATGGGGAAAGAATTTGCAGAACGCGCAAGCCATTCTTGCCGTCGGCAACGAAGGCAAAAGCGCTGGCCGCCACCATACCGATTTTCACGTCGTTCACGTCATTGAGCTGACCTTCGGCGGTGAAGAGCTGGTCGAGTTTCGGCGCGTCAGGTTTTTCGACGTCAATGATGGCGAGCCCTTGCTTCCCGGCTGAAACGTAAGCGTACGTGCGCGCTACATAGATGTTGCGGGCATCTTCGAGGGAGACGACAACGCTTGCGATTGGTTTAGGTTGCGCGAGGTCGGTCACATCGAGAACCTTCAAGCCGTCACGATCCACGACGAAGGCGTAGCGGAATTGGACAGCAATGCCGCGGGGATCGTTGAGTTGCGGAGCGCCGATGGTCCCGGTGATACGAGGAGCGAGAGGATTGTCGAGGTCGACGACGACGAGTGCATTGTCCGTGAGGATGTAAGCAAACGTTCCGGCGATGGTCATGCGGCGTGCGCCCGTGAGAACGCCGCCCGGATTAAACGCGAGGGCGCGCTTTAAGAAGTTATTTGCGGGGTTGCCGTCGAGGAGCGTGCCGACACCGGGACTCTTTGATTTCAGATTGGGATCCCCGATGACGATGAGGCCTTCATCTTTGTCCGCGACATAGAGGAAGCCGTATAGGAGATGAATGGGCTGCTCCTCATTTTCAGCCAACTGCCGGCGCAAAGGATCAACGCCCAGCGTAGTGGGCGAGGCGATCGCCAGCGCGTTTTTCGTCGGAACGAAAAATCTTTGGCCGATGGGCGATGCCGGCGCCGTCGTGACTTTCTCGGAGAAATTCTTGTTGTCGATGTTGGCGATGTCGTAGACGCGGAAGCCGCCAGGGCCAAGAGCGGCGTAGGCATACTCTCCGCGGGCTTGAATGTCGAGCACATTCCCTGGATGCTCGGCGGCGGCGCTGAGTTCGCGGTGATGACTGACAAATTTGTCGTAGTCGTCGGGATACGCGATGCGTTGCAAGTCGCTTCCGTAGATGGCTTCCGGTTCGTCGTGCTCAGCGACGGCAATCACTTCAAAACCTTTGCTGCCGGTAGCGACGTAAACGTAGCGGCCCATAAAGTTCATGAAGCTTGTTCCCTGAAGTAACAGTTGCGCCATCCAGGCGTTGTTGTCGTTCTGCGCTGAGACGTGGCAATCGCTGCATTGTTTGGTCTCTTTTGCGCGGACGGTGTGCGGCACAAACGTGGAGAATGCCTGGCCGGAGAAGCCCGGTGCGGAAATGGTTTGCTGCGTGTAATAAAGCCAATCGCGATTGGCGTTCTGTGAGCTGACGAGAACGGCGCAGGATGAGCGTGCGGGTGCGATGCGATGTCCTGTGACGGTTCCGTCCACGCCGAGCATGTAAATGTCGTCGCGCAAAACCTGGAAATTGTAGCTGGTGTAATTTTTCGTGAGCAGGCCCTCGTTGTGCAGCATGGGCTTGCGCGCGTTGGCCGTCATTTGCAGATGGCAGCCGAAACAGGTTGGCGTCCAGGAAGTGTGGCAAGAGTAGCAGGTCATGCTGCTATTGGCGTGCGCAAGAGAAGCATCGTCGCTTGGCATTTGCGAAGATACGGCGCCGTCTCTGTTCATCAGCTTCGCACGCAAAGATTTCTCGCTGAAATGAACGTTTTCGGGCGTGATACTGTCCACCGTCTGAACGATTTCCCATTCCTTGCCCTCTTCGGACATAGAGCGCTGAAATAATTTTCCATCGCGCCATTCGAATCGGTGCAATCCCCAGGGAGTCCGAAGCGCATTGAGATGGCGGCCGCT
>Ga0307471_100002306_pt1 | contig 10925 bp, 7 predicted proteins | sample atmos_gasesAM3C__2_FD_204566 | JGI IMG/M metagenome (GOLD analysis project Ga0307471, IMG submission 204566) | Hardwood forest soil microbial communities from Morgan-Monroe State Forest, Indiana, United States - atmos_gasesAM3C_515 | ecosystem: Environmental > Terrestrial > Soil > Temperate... | reverse complement strand
ATTGGGAGATACCAATCGACGGTGCTCTCAAGGCCCGTTTCATCCAGCATGACGGGATGAAGCGATTGCGAAAGGCTACGTACATTTTCGAGAGTCTGCTGCGCGATGTCACGAACTTCGTGCAATTCTTCCCGAACGGCGGATCCGTCCGGCATCTGCTTTTCAGCGCGGCTGAGCAACGCGCCTACAGCCGTCAAGGTCTGGCCGAATTCGTCATGAAGCTCCCTGGAAATATGGCGCAGGGTGGATTCCTGAGTGGCGATCAACTGCCGCGCGAGTTCACTCCGCTGACGGGAGAGCGCCGCCAGCCTCTCGAATAGCCGGCGATTCGAATGAATCAGATAGAGGCCGGTGGCCAGGATCGCGGCGAGCGTTGCAGCAAGAAAAAAATAGACCTGGCGCTGGACCCGATCGTAGATCTGCAGCACCTGCGCCGATGCTCTTGCCTCGCTATCATAATTTTCGACCAGCAGCCGGGCGACGGCGTTAGTCAGGGATGCCTGGCGCGGTTGCAGTGCGAGGCGAACTTGATCGCGAGCCGCAGTGACGTCACCGCCGCGCGCGAGTGAAAACGCTCCGTTGGCGGCCTCCCAAAACTGAGCGAATGAATTTGCAAGATACTGGCGCTGCTCGGGCGTGCGAGCGGCCACCGCCAGCTGGGCTTCGAGGCGAAGCGCATCGTCGAGATCGGCGTGAATGCGGTCAAATTCCGCTGACCAGGCTGCCAGCGGGTGCTGTACGTCAGCGTCGAGCATATCGCGCATCGCGAGGCCGAGGGAATTCAAGTCATTCTGGATGCGCAGCAATTGGAGCGAGTCCTTCCGGTTGCGGTCGGCAAATTCATTTTGCAATTTTCGCAGGCCGGAGATTTGAGCGGTGGTGTACCAGGCGTAAGCCACGACTGCCGCGACGGTAATCGCGAGTCCGAGGATCAAGCCGAGAGTTGGCGACCGGGCGCTTGAGTGTTGCACGTCCGGAGGATATACCGGGGAGCGTCGCTGATCAAAAACTGGCTGAATTTCTATCCTCTGGCGTTACTTTGGTCTGTAATACAAAAAGATTAGAGACGCGCTTCGAAGTGCGGTGTAAGTTGCGCGACATTCGATGCCTGAGGCGAAGACAACCAATACTAGTTGGAAGTTTCTCGCGAAAGTCGCTCTCGCGCTTGTGGGGCTGTATGCCGCGCTAACGGCGGTACTGTTCGGCGTGATGTTGCAATCGCCGGATCGCTTTGCAGCGACAATGAAACACGTTCCCTGGCCGCCATTTGTGGCGTTGCCGTTTAAGCCGCTTTGGCAAGTGGCGCGGGCAGGCCAAGTGAGCGTCGGCGACATGGCACCGGACTTTTCGCTCGAGAGCCCCGACCACAAGTCGAGCTTACGATTGTCATCTTTGCGCGGCGAGAAGCCGGTGGTCCTCGTATTCGGCAGCTACACGTGACCTCCCTTTCGGCGGGAGGTTCCCGCTCTCAATACACTCTACGAGCAGTATGGCGATCGGGTGGCGTTTTACGTGGTCTACATTCGCGAGGCGCACACCAGCGATGTGTGGCAGGATCCCGACAATCTGGATGACCATGTAGTATTTGCGAGTCCCAAGAGCTTCGACGAGCGCAGCGAGATGGGGCAATTGTGCGTGGTGAAGCTTGGCATCAAGTTTCCCGCCGTCGTCGATAACTTCGATAATTTGACCGAACGAGCTTACACAGGCTGGCCCGATCGTCTTTACGTGATAGACACCGATGGACGGGTGAGCTACAAGTCGGGTCCGGGCCCATTTGGTTTCAAGCCGCAAGGAGTGGAAGACACGCTTCGGCGCATAGTTCCCGCCGCGGCGCGTTAGGACAAGCGGTTATTTCTCACGTCGACGACCATTAAAGAAAAAAGGGCGCTCCTTTCGGGAGCGCCCTTCTCAAGCCAATTCAAACTTCTAAACTGCAGCACTTGCTCCGCCACCTACGGCGCGACAACCTACGGGAGGTAGTAGCGGAACGAGGTGAAGACCATGTTGTCGATGGCATGCGGAGTGAAGGAACCTTCGCCTGACGCATCTGTACCGGTCCATGTGTTCTTAACCGCGTACGAGTACTGAAGTCCGTACTGCAGGCGGCCCTTCGGTCCCTGGTAGAAGCGATACCAGAAACCGAGAGTTCCCTCGATGATGTTGCGGATGTCACCCTGGCAGTTCGCCGGTGTGACGGCGCCGCTCGTGGTGTTCGTGCCTGCGGGCGTGTTCTGGTTCACAGGAGATAACTCAACCGAGCAGCCGTCATTTCTGATGAACGGCGCAACGGCTCCTATGGCTCCATAGCCGACGCCATGACCGTTGGCGTCAACGTAGGCAGCGCGCCCATCGTATTCGCCACCGACATAGGCGTAGATATCAAGCTTGGGAGTCGCGTGAAATTCCAGCGTTCCGAGGGCCTGATATGAGCGCAGCCCAACGAGTGTCCCGTCTGGGTGGGCGGTGACGTCGGCGAGAGTGGCGTTGCCGTACCGGCCGACGCCCGACCCACCGAGGAAGTGAATGCCGGCGTCAACCTTGTGATGGAAGAGTGGCACGCGAGCATTAGCGCCGATTCCGCCTGCTGTTATGGCCTGGTTATTGGCCAAGGAACCCGAGATCGTGGAGTCGTTGATGGGGCACGGCGCTGCAGCGGTCGCTCCAGCGCAGGGGAAGATTCTCGCGCGGAACGTGCCCACTTCGCCGAAAATTTCGTAGTGGCCCCACCCTGGATCGAGAGCTGCCTTGAAGACAAAATCCGGGCTCTTGTTAAAGGAGTAGTTTGCCTCGTTGTTGTACAGACCAGCCAAATCGCCGGGCGCAGCAATCAAGGTGTTCTGCGTCTGGAGTTTGCCGCCGAAAGTGGTCTGCGCATCTTCTACGGACAGTGCGAAAGTCAGCTTGTTGTCCGCGAAGGCCTTCGAGATCCGGAAACCAAACTGCCGGGCCCAACTGAAGCCGACGTTATACTGCGCGTCAATCGTCATTGGACGGGCTTCCGTCAGTGGCTCGGTTCCCTTCTTGGTTTCGGTAACCAAGCTCCACATCTGACCGCCGGTAATGGTCCAGCCGCTTTCGAAGGCCGCTTGCGCCCAGAATTGACGCTGGCGGAAGGTGTAGCTGTTCGTCTGGTTGTTGTTAGAGGTGACGCCCGCGGACAAAAAGTCACCCTCGAAATAGCCACCGACCTTGACGTCGGCGAGCTTGCCTTGAACCCGGGCATTGATCTGAGACTGGCGTCCGGAAAAGTTCAAGTCATTGACGTGGGCGATGGAAGCGCCGGTGAACGGAATTCCCTTGAAGTCGGTGTTCACGTCGTTCGTGATGGCCCGCTGGCGATAAACACCTTCAGCCGCCATGAAGCCGCCGGGCGTAATCGTGATTCCCTTGAAGCGGATCTGATACGCATCGGGCTTGTCTTCGTCCGGCGAAGCAACGAAGCCGGCCGACAGTGCCGGCTCGGCAGCCACACTGGAGGCTGGCAGTGCACCCTCATTTACAAGGGGAGCATTCACCGCCCTAAGGTTATTCTGCATCACTTCCATTTCATGGCGCTGTTCCTTCAACGCATCGTTCTGCTCCTGAAGTTGTTTCGACTGCGCTTCGAGCAGTTCGCGAAGTTGTTGAAGTTCATTTTCCACGGTCGGAGAGGCCGGTTTGGCCGGCGCATCCGACGTCGAGGAAGCCGCAGGCGTCTTGTTGTCCGTTGCGGCTTTCGCAGTGTCCGCCTTCTTGGCAGCGGTTGAATCCTTGTCATCCCCCGTTCCAGCGGCTCGTGCTATCGCCGGTGATGCGGCGATGCCAAACGCCAGAATCCATAGTGCAAGTACTCGCATTCCCTTCCTCCTTGAATTTAACTTCCGAACCTACCGACCCGCGCCAGCCCGGGTTCAGCGAAGCCGATGGCCCACCAACCCATACGCTCGCCGTCCGGTTGCCGCGAATCCGGCTTCCATCTATATCCTCTGTGGTGATGGTGCCGGCCTAACGGAGATGAAAAGCAACACAAAGAGTTGCAGCTATTTCGCACCAGCGCGGAGAGACACCGCCTGACCTTGCAGCCGCGCCTTCCCCTTGACCGATTACGGGGACGGCAAACCTTATGTGCCTGCCTTGAACCACCCGTGACGGGAATGTTAATTGTGCGTTACAACGGCGGGAAGGCGTTGATACCAGGATGGCTGGCTCGAGGGGCGCTTGGTGAGACGGGGAAGTCAGAAGAGGGTGAAGCTAGGTCGATTCAAATTCAGAAACGGACGAGGGCGGAGCGGCTTCTCCACCGCTCAGTGATCCGGCACCGCGGCTCGTGGAAGGCACAATCCGGCGAAAAGATAGGATACTGAAAAATCGTCGTCGGCAAAGATCGCAACGGTAGGCGGGAATGCCGAGCCGGCGCTTTAAGGAGATTACGGTTCCGTCCTCCACACGCTCGCGGGAGATGCGTCTAAGATCAAAATTTCCGCATTTGGAGCAGTGTGCGTAACGGCTAAAAGCGTACGCAACGCGCCTGGCGTAGAATCGCCGGTCGCAAGTATGGCATCGCCATGGACGCAGGCCGACAAACGTGGTGAGTAAATCGGAAACTCCTTCGCGATGGGAGCGGAAGCAGTCCGAGCTCCGACACTGTGGACAGATCATGCCTGTACGCAGTCTCCTATCCGGTCTGGGCGCCCCAGTTTCGGGAGCATACCTAAAGATACCTCGGGCAGCAAGATGGGATGAATCGGGGACTGAGTGTAGAATCTATAACTCGTTAGAATTGCATTCAGAGGAGAGAATGGCCCAATACACCGATGCTCACTCGAAGGCGGGAATTGACGCCCGCTTGCCCAAGCTGGAGACGTGGCCAAACCACTTCCCCGGCTACGAGATCACCGTTCAATTTCCAGAATACACATCCGTGTGCCCAAAGACGGGACTGCCGGACTACGGCAAGATTACGATCCAGTACGAACCGCGCAAAGTTTGCCTCGAGCTGAAGGCTCTGAAGATGTACCTGCTTGCGTACCGAAATCTCGGAATTTTCTATGAGAACGCCGTGAATCGCATGCTTCGCGATATTGTTGACGCGAGCCGGCCGGTCAGTTGCCGCGTTACCGGCGAATTCACGCCGCGTGGCGGCCTAACCGCTACGGTGGAAGCGAATTGGCCCCGTCGCGGAGGAAACAATCGTCGTCGCAAGGCATAGACAACTTCTTGCGCCTCAGCCATAATTCCGCACATCGAAAGAACAAGGCGGCCAGGCCGCCGGAAGGAGATCTATGAGTTTGAGTTCTACGCCGCTGCCCCATTCCCAGCCCGAAGAACCGGTGGCAGAAGTGGCGGCCCTGCCTCGATGGGTCGTCCTGCTGTTTGTAGTTGCCTTTGTGCTCGTTGGATATCTGCTGTTCGCCAGCTACGCAGAAAGACAGGCCACGAGGAAGGGCCTCGATGACGCGGACAAGAAGAGTCGCGTCCTGGGCTCGGAGCTGGAAAAGACAAATACGCAGCTCGCTGACCTGAAGGGCCAGCTGGAAGTGACGTCGCAAAAGCTTGGGCTTACACAGGACGAGCTGGCGCGTGCGCGCTCACTCTCGGCCTCTCTAAAACGACAGCAGGAGGCGAATAACGCGAAACTCCGTGAGCAAATCGGCGCCGTGGAACAGGACACGTCCACGAAGCTAGGCCAGGTGGCTACGGAAATCAGCGGGACGAAGAGCGATGTGGCCGCAACCAAGGCCGATCTGGAAGCGACCAAAAGCAAACTTCAGAGCACCGTCGGCGACCTTGGCGTGCAAAGCGGACTGATCGCGCGAAATCATGATGAAGTGGAAGAGCTCAAGCGCCTCAACGAACGCGACATCTTTGAATTTGACCTCAACAAGCAACAAGGTATCCAGCATGTCGGTCCCATCCAAGTGAAGCTGAACAAAGTGGACACCAAGCGTTTCAAGTACACGATGAACGTGGTGGCTGACGACAAAGCAATCGAAAAAAAGGATAAGACCGTCGGTGAACCTGTGCAGTTCTACGTTCGAGGCACGCGAGCGCCTTATGAGATCGTCGTCTTCGAAGTCTCGAAGGATCATGCGAAGGGTTATCTGAGCACTCCCAAGGGCGGAGGCGCTCCCGCTTCTGCGGCTGCAAAACCAGCGCCGGGGAACTGAGGCTCGGAGCAAGCTGGTCGCTGTCGTAACGTGAAGGTAAAGCCGCGGAGGTGGCGCATTTGAATACGATTCGGACGTTAGCCCGCGGTGTGCGCCGATTTCGTGCAATTGTCCCGCTTGTTCTGCTCATTGCAACGGGTCGCAGTTTACTCGCGCAAACCCCCTCCCTCACTGACCGATTGCCTGCAAGCACCGTATTCTTTGCGTATTGGCACGGCATGGGAGCCGTGACGAGCGCGGAAAAGACGAACCACGTGGTGCAGCTGTTTGAGGACCCACAGTTCGTGCACGCTCGCGAGTTGCTTTTTAAGAGCTTGCGCGAAAACATCGCCAAGAATGGGCCCGCCACTTCAGACCGCGATCAAGCCGAGGTGCTTTCGCTCTTCGATAACCCCGCCGTTGTGGGAGTTGTTCTGAATCCGAAGTTGGAAAAGAAATCCACGGCCGATTCTGCGCCGCCTACGGTCACCGGATTTTTTGTGGTCTACGACGCGCACGGAAAAACGCCCATTGTGGAGAAGTTGCGCGCTGCGAATCGCGCCACCGGCAAGGAAGTGCCTACCGTGATGAGCTATGATTTTCACGGAACGAAAATCGAAGCGCGCGCCACCGGCACGGATGTGTCCTACACCGCTCTTACGCCGCAATATTACTTTCTCGCCGATCAAAAGTCCGTGATCGAGGAACTTATCGCCCGATTTGGCGGCGCAGAGAAACCGGCTGATTCCGTGACGCAACTCACCGAATATGCGTCGATGCGTCCTTTCATCGGTGCCGACTCGGCCCTTGAATTTTTTGCGCGCTTCCCGAACCTGACAAAAACCTTGACCCCGGCACAACTAGAGAAACCGGCTACGAAGTTCGCAGTGAATCTGCGCCTCGATCGAATTAGCGTGTTCGGCGGAAGCGTCAGCTTTGCCGGGGAAGCAATGCGATTTCACGGGGCGATGATCGGTGAGGCCGATGCAGGTGGGGTGTTTGACTTTGCCGGCACGAGCGGTACTTCGTTCGTTACCGCGCCCGCTGTAAACGCCGGGCCGGTTTTCAGTATTTCGCGATTTAATTTTGTCGCGATTTATCAAATGATCCGCGCCGCGGCCGAGCCCCTGTTGACATCGCAGCAAACTGCGGCGATGGACATGTACCAAAAGATGGCGCAGGGATTTCTGGGCATGCCCGTGGCCGATGCGCTTCAGCTCTTTACCGGCGAAGTTGCATCCGAAACATCGTTCGCTGATGATGGTTCGTCACAGAGAACCTACGCGATTTCGATTCAAAAGCCCCAGGATGTGCTTCGCATTCTGCGCGCCGCCGGAGGAAGTTTTACGGTCGGCGAGGACACGTCTGGCACCACCACGTACCTTGATCTTGTCTTTCCAAGTACCGATCCGAAGACGGGAGCCAAAAAGCGTGAGCTCTATTACGTCGCGGTGACGCCCACAATGCTTTTTGCGGCGCCGCGTAAGGCCCTGATCCGCCAGGCCGTGGCACGGTTGGACGCTAAGCCCGACGTTGCTCCCACCGCCGGCATTCTGAGCGGCACGGAACTCACGCATCAGCATTCCCTTCTGCCTGAAAAGCTTTCCGGATTAAGCGCCGCTGATATGGTCCAAATCCCATGGGACAAGGTGATAGCTCACCTCGCTGATGAGATGGCAAAAGCAGCCAAGGATTCGACCACACCGCCACCTTCTACCGACTGGTTGCAAGCGGTAAAACCTGAGGTCCTCACGCGTCACATTCACACCGGAATCAGCGGCTGGTGGAAGGATTCGCACGGCATCTACTTTGATTCGTACATTCAGTAGGCTTCGCAGCGGCCGATTTTTTCCACTGATTTCTTTCGCGGCGGCGAACTTTCTTTTTTGCTTTGCACACGCTTTGCACGCTCAGGAGACCGGACGCACCCCGCAAGCTGGAATTCAAGCCACCACCGAGATCGTCAAAATTGACGTGAGCGTGCTTGATCGCCAGGACAAATTTGTGGCGGGCCTGGCACGAGACCGGTTTCGGGTTCTCGATAATGGTATCGAACAACCCATCGCGTTCTTTGCACCGATCGAGGCTCCAGCCCAGGTGCTGGTAATGCTCGAGACGAGTCCCGCAGTTTATTTGATCCACGCTCAGCACCTAACGGCCGCCTATTCCCTTCTTGACGGTCTTGCTCCGGACGACGAGGTTGCGCTCGTTTCATATTCTCAGGCGCCGCAAGCAATTCTTCCATTCGCACCTGATAAATCCGCGCTGGCAGCTGCGCTGGGTCAGATCCAGTACACGCTCGGGATGGGCAATCTCAACTTTTACGATTCCGTCTCGACTGTTCTCGACTGGATTGCACCCCTCCACGGGAAGAAGGCGGTGGTCCTCTTGACCACTGGCCTCGATTCTTCGCCGCCGGAGCGGTGGGATGCGCTGGTGCAAAAGCTCAAGGCGGACGATACCGTCTTGTTCGCCGTCGCCCTGGGCGGTTCTCTGCGGCATCCCCCGAGCGCCAAGAAAAAGAAATCCAAGGCCGCGCCAAAAACCGACACGACAGACGAGCCAGCGAACCCGGTGACCTTCGCGAAGGCCGATTCGGCGCTACGATCGCTCGCAAAAATCACGGGCGGGCGAGCCTATTTTCCAGAGTCGCCAAATGATTTCGTTACGATCTATCGCGAGATCGCTTCCGCTCTAAGGCATCAATACGTCCTGGGCATCGCGCCTCAGCATGACGGTCAATTTCATGCACTCACCGTGGAGATTCCCGACGCGAACCGCCGATCCGGCCCGGCGTCGACAAAATCGCCCGAGTTTCAGATCTTTGCCCGCGAAGGATATCTCGCTCCGCTTCGGTAACCGTATAATCGGAATGTTGTGACTGTACGTGTAAGAGACAAGGAGCACGAAGCGAAATCATGCGTCCCGCGCTTACCGCCTTCGGAGCCATCTTTGCAATATTCCTTGGCTTTGGCTTCCATCCGAATTCGTCCCCGAATTCACAAACGACAGCGCAGCAAACCGCAGCTCCAGCGCCGGCGCGGTTTGCATTCGGCGGAAATGCGGCCGAGGTTCCGGCCGAATTCGTGGGAAGCCTTATTTTTGTTCCGGTAGACATCAACAAGAGCCAGCCATCGCTCTTCGTGCTTGACTCCACCGCCGCTGCGTCTTCTGTCAGCCCTAGCCGTGCTCTGGATCTCGGGCTGAGTAATCTCAAAGACCCGATGTTGAATTTCCCCGGCGTGGATATACCTTTTATCAATCTTCCAATCGTCGATAAGCGGGATTTTTCGCAGGAGGTGGGACGTCCGTATCAAGGCACGCTGGGCGCTGACTTTTTCAGCCGCGTCGTCGTGGAAATAGACTACGGCCGCCAGACGCTTCGGCTCTACGATCCGGCCGCGTACAAATACACGGGAAAGGGAGCCGTTATCCCGTTGAGATTTAGCGGACCTGCCCCCCTCATCAAGGCGAGTTTTAAATTGGCAGGGCTAAAAACTCGTGAAGACGATTTTGTCGTCAACACGGCGCTCGACGCGTCGGTGCTGATCTCCGATCGCTTTAGCGAAGTGCATCGCATTTTTTCTTCGCATGTGAAGACGATCAACGCATCCGATCCGCAAATCGAAGGGGGCGCAACGGTCGCTCTTGGCCGGTTAACGGAGTTTGAAATCGGCCGATACGAAATTCGAGGGCCGGTCGCGGCCTTCGTTCATCCAGGAGCTAATTCCAGCCTCGACAATAATCGCGCCGGCGTGATTGGCGGCGGAATACTACGGCGCTTTACGGTGATTTTCGATTACGCTCACCAGCAACTCATTCTCGACCCCAGCAACCGTTTCGAGGATTACGAGCAGGAAGACAAAAGCGGTATCGCTGTAGTCGCCAAAGGGCCGGGGCTTCTCACTTTCGAAGTCGCGTCGGTCCAGCCCGGAACGCCCGGAGCAGAAGCGGGAGTTCTGAATGGGGACATTATTGCGGGAATTGACGACGAACCGGCGGCAGACCTGACGCTCGCGTCGATCCGCGCGCTTTTCCGGCAGGTGGGACACAAATACAAGCTACTGATTCAGCGGAATGGGCAATCGGTGCAAGTCACGGTTCAAATGCGGCGCTTGATTTGAAGTTTTGCGGCGACTACTTCTCGAACCTTCGCAGTGTGTCAGCCATCTCACGCAGGCGCGAATCAACCTCTGCAAAAACAGATCCCGGCTCAAATTTTCCAGCCTTGCCACGTTTGCCAGCGCGAACGCCAGTGAGAATCTCAATTCCCTGTTCGATGGTCGCCACCGGATAGATGTGGAATTTCTTCTTAGCGACGGCGTCGATCACTTCATCGCGGAGCATCAAGTCCTCCACGTTTTCGGCAGGAATCAGGACGCCTTGCGTTCCCGTGAGGCCCTTCAACTTGCAGACGTCGTAAAACCCTTCGATTTTCTGATTCACGCCGCCGATCGGCTGCACGTCTCCTTGCTGATTCACCGAACCGGTGACAGATAGTTCCTGCTTGATCGGAATCTCCGAGAGTGCCGAAAGAATGGCGTAGATTTCCGTGGAACTTGCACTGTCGCCGTCCACGCCGGAGTAGGATTGCTCGAAGCACACGCTCGCCGATAACGAGAGCGGCTTATCCTGTGCAAACGTGCGGCGCAAATATCCGGATATGATCTGCACGCCCTTATCGTGGAATCGGCCGCTTAAATTCGATTCGCGCTCCACGTTAATGATTCCCAGTTTGCCTAGCGCTACGGCTGCCGTAATACGCACGGGCTTGCCAAATGCGTAGCCGCCGATTTC
>Ga0307471_100002305_pt1 | contig 10926 bp, 10 predicted proteins | sample atmos_gasesAM3C__2_FD_204566 | JGI IMG/M metagenome (GOLD analysis project Ga0307471, IMG submission 204566) | Hardwood forest soil microbial communities from Morgan-Monroe State Forest, Indiana, United States - atmos_gasesAM3C_515 | ecosystem: Environmental > Terrestrial > Soil > Temperate... | reverse complement strand
GGACGTGCCCTGCATTGGGGCATTGACACATAACTGCGCAGCCTTTGCCCCACTCGCTGGCTAAAACCCGGAGGAAGCGGCGCAACCCCGAATCGAGCCACACGCGGATCTGGCGGGTCTTCACCTGCGCAATCGATCCGCCCTGAGGTGATCTCATGCGCTTGAAGCCGGCATAGGGAAAAGGCTTGTGGAAGTTTTGTGAAGAAGACGTCCACCAGTTTATTCAGGATCAACGCCGGAGACACAGATCGCCAAGCCTTGGCACAAAGAAGCAGGGACACCTGATGGAACTGCACTTCCCTGCTTGAACCACGGCGTCAGCCTTGGCTTAAAGTCTGGCGGAGAGAGAGGGATTCGAACCCCCGATACCCGTAAAGGTATACACGCTTTCGAGGCGCGCGCCTTCAGCCACTCGGCCATCTCTCCGCGCCCACCAGTTTCGCTTTTATCTTATCAGGGGAGCTCTTGGCTTCGAATTTCCCGCCCATCTCACTGAACTGAGCCCGGCTCAACCTCCTCACCCAAGCCAAGTATGCGGTTTGTGACCTGGTTCACCATTCTGGCTACTTCCGGGTCTGTAATCTGCGTATAGATATCCAGAGTAGTACGAATGTCGCTGTGTCCGAGCTGGGCCTGCATCTCGGTCGGGTGTGCTTCCTTCTTGCCATGCGTGGAGAAGCTCCTCCGGAGCACCTGAAACGTAGGATGAAATGCCATTCCCAGTTTCTTCGCGACCGGGTACAGGCGCAGGCGTAGCCAATTGTCCGAATGGATCGGCGTCGCCAGTGGCTTTCGTGCACGCGCTTGCATCCCAGGGAACATAAGGGCATTGGCGTCCGGGTTCGGACACCTCGCCCTCCACAAGTCAATCGCCTTGCGCACGGCTTGGGGGATCGCGACAAGTCGGTAATTGGTACGTCCGTAGCGGTTCTTGCGTTTGATTTTCTTGCGCTGCAGCCGACCACGCCACGCGGTATTCACGATAGTGAACACATTGCCGGTGTAGCATCCCCAAGTCAGACCGAATAGTTCGCTCGGCCGCAGCGCGCAGAAACAGGCAATCAGGAAGATGGCGCGGTCACGGATACCGTCAAGACTCGCCAGCAGCTTGGCGTACATCTCGACGGGAAGCACCGGCTTGTCGGATTCCTCGATCTCGGGAATGACGGTCTTGCGCGCGACATTTCGATCCAGGACTTCCTGGTCCAAGGCCTCCGCCAAGGCCGCTTTGATCAGATCGCGCACATGATAAACAACCGTGTACGAGTATTCTTCCGCAGCCAGCCGGTTGAGCAGCATCTGCACCTGAAACTTGGTGACGTCTTTGAGTGCGACGTGTTCGAAGGTTGGATAGACGTGACTGGTGAGGTAGTCGAGGTTGGTGCGGCGCGTCGCGTCCCGCCAGTTGGCGCCGCGCATGGGGACGTAGAAATTCCGCATCCAATTGCCAAACGTGATGGTTCCATCTGCCGCTCGGGTGACCGGACCGCCATTGATGGCCGCCAGTTCCGCGGCCAGGATCTTCTCGGCGTCGGCCCGGTGCATCTTCGGCTTGTAGCCCACAACGCGGCTCCGGTGATGTCGTTTTGGTTTAGCGGTTGTGGGATCGGTTAGGTAAACGTTGTAATGGATCTCCCAGCCCCCGCCCTTGGTCGCGACCACCCGGCCTCTTTGGTAACGCGCACGTCCGCGTGCCATGAAACCTGCTCTCTGCGCTGGAATTGTTGTTCAGCTTCCGATTTCGCGCAAACGCGCGACGAAGAGCTGTCACCCAGCCGAAAGCGGCGCCCCGCGGGCGAAGTCGGCAGTTGCTTTCGAGAAAATCCCTGACGAAAAATGGCTGCGAGTTTCTTATTTGCACCCTTACTGCACCCTTCAAAACTCTAAGCCATTGACGTAGAATGGTTTATCGACGGATTACGGGCCGCCTCGAAAGCGGACATACCTTAACGGGTATCGTGGGTTCAAATCCCACCCTCTCCGCCATTACCTTTGTAATCTAGCATTTACATCGTGGTGATCCTACCCTGGATACTAGTTCGAGTGGAGGACCACCTTGGCCAACCGCGAAGTCAACCTCACAAAGCGCGTCCGCATTGCCGGCAGTCCCCGCTTCTGCCCGGTCGTGTACTCTGCCAACGGTCGCGTGAAACCTGATGTGGTGCTCGTTGCGAAGTGCGGCCAGGAGTATGGCCCAGACCATCGCCACTCCACCGACTGCTATAAAGAGGAGCGCCACCCCGAAGGCAGCTATTACCTCGACTGGTACGAAGGCGACGAGCGCCAGCGGCTTTCCGTGGGTCGGGCGGCCCAGGACGCCGATGCACGACTGCGGGCCAAGACCGCCGAGCTGAACGCCGTCGCCGAAGGCGTGCAGATCGTCCCGCAGAACGGAAACGGTGCTCGGGTGGCACTGTCGCTCGCCATCCAAGATTTCCTTGAAGAGACGAAGCTCACAAAGAAGCCGCGCAGCTATTCGGCCTACGCGACCGCGCTACGGTACTTCCAAGAATCCTGCCCCAAGCAACGCCTGGAGGATGTCGAGCGGAAGGACCTGCTCAAGTTTGCGGCGTTCTTGCGCGACGAGAAAGAGCAGTCGCCCCGCAGCACGTACAACAAGTTCGAGATCGTGATGACCTTCCTCAAGGCCCAGGGCGTCCGCGGGCTGGTCGGAAAGAACGACTGGCCACGGTTCACCGAGGAAGAGCCCGAGATCTACGAGCCGGAAGAGCTGGACAAGCTGTTCGCTGCCTGCGACGGCGAAGAGCGGCTCTGGTTTGAATTCTTCCTCATGACGGGCATGCGAGAACACGAAGTGATGGACGCCTATTGGTCAGATGTGAATTTCAGTCATGCCACGGTGCGGGTCAGCCACAAGCCGGACCGGGGCTGGACGCCAAAGGCATACAAAGAGCGCGAGATTCCCATCCCAGCGAAGCTCGCCGCCAGCCTGAAGGCGTGGAAGGCGAAGGCCGACAAGGCGTGCCCGCTGGTCTTCCCCACTGCCGGGCGCCGGCCCAAGCTCAACTTCCTGGATGATCTGAAGGCCGTGGCGGAGCGTGCGAAACTTAGTAAGGATGGGTTCTGGCTTCACAAGTTCCGCGCCACTTTTGCGACTCGGTGTCTTTGGGCTGGCGTGGATCTACGGACGGTGCAGCTGTGGCTAGGACACTCTGATATCGAATCGACTATGCGTTATCTGAAACCGTCGCGGAGTCAGCAGGTGCGGGACAAGGTTAACGAGATCTTCGCGTGAATGTTACGCGGATCTCATTTCCACGCCAAGTCGAAGTCAACGCGCTAGAGTAGCTGGCGTGCGGCAGATGGCAGGTCCATCGACTACGGCGCGGAGCTCCGAAAGAGACCCATGGGCCTGGATCCCCAAACCCAAGCCGACGCCCGAACCAAGAAGCACCCGGACGTGTGCAACGGATATTTGCCCACCGAGCCGGCCAGCGAAGAGGAACAAGATGGGTTGCGCGGAATGCTGCGACTGCTGGTGCCACGGCAATTTAAGCAATGAAGACGGGACCGATCGGGAAGACGCTGAGGCGCCGCGCGCCGAGATTCCCAGATTGAACTTGGAGAGTGCCGTCATCCTGGAGATGAAGAAGAAGGGACAGCTCAATTGAAGCGAAGCCCAAGTCAGTGACCCACATCGGAGCTGTGATGGCTTGAACCCGACCTGACGGACAGACTCAATCTGTCCCTACTTTCCTTACAGTCGCTTTTGCGGCGTGCCGCGTCGTCAGCAAATCTCAGTCGGGTCGTACGAGCGTAGCGTAGATATGCCCAGTTGACAACCTCCTTCACGAGCAGGCGATGTTTGCGATCTTGGTCTAGGTAACAACGTGCTTTGTTCGCTATCGTCACATTTTAGAAGGATAAATTGTGGTGTAGCGCGGTTTCGCATCGACGCTCAGAGGGAAAATGCAACTAGCAATTTCTTGCGCGTCTTGGGGTTAACCAGAGAAGAACGCGCTCGTGCCGATCCAGAATTCCGCGAGGGATTTGAGATTTTTCTTGTAAGTGCGGGTGACCGTGTATTCCTTCCCGCCCTCGACTCGAAGGCAGTAATTCCCCGTCGAAAGCGACCTGATTTCTTCCACAAACGAAGTGTTCACGAGCACAGATCGGTGAATGCGGATGAATCCATGGGTTTCGAGTCTCTCTGCCACCACCGAAATAGACTCATGTAGGAGATAGGAACTCGCGTTCTGCTGGAGCAACACGCATTTGCCCTTAGCCTGAACGGCGACCACGTCGCCCAGATTGATAAAGAGAATCTTTCCCCTGACTTTGATGGCCACCCTGGGAGGCTGTGGCCGCGCACGCGCCTGCAACCCCAGGAAAGTCTCCGTCGATCTCGCTGTGTGTTCTCCCGCATCCCTTGCTATGACCAAGGCTGGACCCGAATGGTGCGCCACGCGGTCAACGCGAGAATCGCCAGCACCTTCTGGATTCGAGACTGTATGTCCGGCTGGACCCATCTTCAGAGTGTTCATCGTAGTGTCCTACATTACCGGGGCAGCCGTTCCATCCGACCATTTGCCAACCGGAATCACGAACTCGGTGATGGGCTCCGGAGCGCCCTGAAACTGCGGATTCAACGAGACTGGCGAGTCGGGCAGATCCGCACCCCAGGAAGATTTGTCTGTCAGTGGAACGTAGAACATCAGATGAGGAACGTAGTGCCCAACGGCGTCGTTAAGGTAGCCTCCCCGCGACATCATGTAACACATCGCCCCCGGTTCCGGAGCCGGTAGCTCTTTTTTGTCGAATCCTATCTTGATGCTGTCGATCATCTGAGCTTTCGACAGCCCGGCTAATACCATCTCGGTCCGCTTGATCGTGAGAGGCAGAATTGATCGCGCTGCTGCCGGATTGAAGCAGACGGGCCCACGCATCTTGGGGTTCCAGAACTCCGCGGAGTCGAATGAGGACATCCATGATCGTTCCACAACACAAACAAAACCGTTCTTGCCTTCGATGGCGGCCTCATACCCATGCCGCCCGAGGACCAGGATCTTTGCGTCGCTGGATATAGCTTCCGGGGCAGCGCTTCGCGCCAGGGCGATCTCGCCGTTGCGATCCGGCATCAGGTATTGCTCTATCGAAGCCATGCTCGGATACGCTGTCGAGCGACCCTCATTCCGATTGCGGCCGGTGAGCATTAACTGCAGTCCCACAGCCACGCAGATGATCGCAAAGGCTACGGCCCAGACCCAGCGGCTCGTCATCACCCTGTTTTCCAATTTCGGCGAGCTGACCTTTGCCGTTGCCCGCTTCTGGAGGCGCTCCCCAAGCGCCGCGTTGATCTCCGAGGGGATGCCAGCTTCTGGTGACTCAATTTCCCAGGTAAGGAGTTTCTGGGAAACACCCCGGAGATCAGCGGCGAGGGCCTGACACTCCGGGCACTGCTCCAAGTGCGACAAAGCCCCGGTGGCCCGGTCCGTGGGCAGTTCGCCGTCGAGATAAGCCATGAGTTCTTCCTGTTCGATCGGATGTCTATTCGTGCTCATTGCATGCCTCGTCTTCCTGGGTGCGACTGCCCGCGTTCGCTCTCAGGGCAGGATTGGGTTTTGCTGCCGACCCTAAATAACTTTTCAATGCGAGACGCGATCGAAAAAGCCTTGATCGGACCGTATTTACGGGAATTCGCAACAGCTCTGCAATGTCGGAGTAACTCAGCTGTTCATATTCGCGGAGCATTAAGATCTCGCGCTCCGGCGCGTCAAGCTTTTCCAGGGCCTGCCGGACCCAGAGCACGCATTCGGGAGTTCCGTCAGTCGTAGGCTCTGGACCGCACTGTCCTAATTTGTTATGGGTCGAGAACTTGCGCTGTTCCGCAGCCAGCAGCTTCAACGCAATGCCATACAGGTAGGTTCGAACCAAGGCTCGCGGCTCATAACGAGAGGCTGCGCGGATCACCGCGAGGAAAGCTTCCTGGGTGAGGTCCTCCGCCCGCTCGGGGTTGTTCAGCCGGCGCCAGAAGAAGCCGTACAGTGGCTCGCGATAGCGGGCAAACAACTCCTCGAAGGCTGCGCGTGATCCACCCTGGAATTCCAGCATCAAGGCTTCGTCGCTAGTCATAGTCGGTGCGCCAGGTCAATCCGCGCCATCCTTCTGCGGCTTTTCACATCGTTCATGCTTCTTTAATGTCACAAGGACGTCAAAAGTTCCCGCTCCGTTCGGTTCCTCCTGTGTTTTGTGAATCTCATCAACCTCAATCTCCACCGGTCGATGCGGATCTCTCGCTGAGAATGCGCACCAGTTGGTATGTTCTGGCAGTCGAGCTTTTTGCGCCCATGCCGGCATTAACCCTTGGCGGAGTTACCCGCCGCCCGCAGCGACTCCAGCCAACCCACCATATTTCTGATCCCCACTTTCAGCACTTTCGCATCCTGAGCATTCTTTGCCAGCGAGACGTAGCCTTCGAGCGTCGCGATCAAAAAGCCAGCGGTCTCAGCGGGTTCCACATCCCGGCGAACCCTCTCGTGAGTCTGTCCCTCTCGCAAAGCGGAGGCTATGCCCTCCTGCCAGACATGAAACACTTTCGCTAGTCGCTTTCGGAATCCCTCGTGAAGAGGAGACATTTCCAGCGCGAGATTGTTCAGGGGACAGCCGGCCCGCACGTCCTCGGGCCGGATTGATTCACCTTGAACAATGGCAATCAAAGCGTCGATAGGGTCTTTTCTCCTCTGCAAAGGACGCAACCACTTGGCGCGGAGGTCGGGTGCGATGACTTCTTCGACGATGGCGTATCCCAAGCCTTCCTTGCTTTTGAAGTGGTGGTACAGCGCTCCCTTGGTGACCCCAGCTGAGGCCAGAATTGTGTCCAGGCTGGCACTCTGGAAACCCGATCTGTAGACCTCGCGGAATGCCGCCTGCAGCAAGCGCTCCCGCGTGCGCTCAGGATCGCGCAGCCTGGTCGCTCTACGTTTCGAATTCTTGCCTGCAGTTAACATACCAACCAGTATGTATGCTGACCCTCGCAGCGTCAAGCGACACCTGTCACGCGCTCCGTCGCGCTCCGTTTTTTTGTAGGCATTTATCGCCGAACTCTGTGGTTTGGTAGATTCCCTCGTCAACTCACCCATTCCAGCGCTTTGCACGAATTCGCGAATCACGTCCGTCTGTTGACTGCGCTCGTACGCTCATTCCCGATTTCACCATGCCCGTTGGTCGGTGCTCAAACCAACGAGGCCGATGGTCATCCGAGTGCCATTGCAGATGTCGTATGTGCACGCAGAGTCCTCGATTTTCGAGTCACCAAAAGTAAAACGGAGGAATCGATGAAGAACGAGAGAGAGTGTACGAAGAAACAATTTCGCATCTGTTGGTCCCTGTTATTGTTGTGCCTAGGGATCACGGTGGTGTTGACAGGTTCGCTGTCAGCGCAAACCACTATTTCAGGGGATATTGCAGGAGTCGTGACCGACTCCACCGGTGCGGTTGTTCCGAACGCAACGGTGACTCTAAACAGTAAGGAAATGGGCACCACGCAAACGGTGACCACGAATGCTGCCGGGGACTTTCGCTTTCCCCTGCTCCGGCCTGGGGTGTACACCGTATTAGTAAAGGCGACCGGGTTCTCCGTTGCCACTCAAGACGTCACGGTCGGCGTGGGTCAGGTCACGACTGCTGCCGTGCAGTTGCGGGTGGGAACCTCCAGTGAAACGATCGAAGTGACGGGTGCCGCACCACTACTGGAAACTGAGAACGCCAATATCGCCACGACCTACACTCCGTCCCAGATTGAGAACATGCCCAGTCCAGGAGGGGATCTGACCAATTTTGCGCTGTCCGCGCCTGGCGTCGTTCTGAGCACGGGTTCAGGCTATGGGAATTTTACGGCCTACGGTATGCCGGGCACTTCGAATCTCTTCACTGTCAACGGCGGCGATATGAACGATCCCTACAGCAACCAGAACAATACAGGTTCCAGCAACAACATGCTGGGACAGAATGAAGTTCAGGAAGTGGCGATCGTGCATAACGGCTACACCGGCCAGTATGGCCGCGGCGCGTCGGTCAACATGAACTTTACTACCAAGTCGGGCAGCAACTCGTTCCATGGCAATGCTGTGTGGGATTGGAACGGACGCTACCTGAACGCCAACGATTGGTTCAACAATAACACTAATACTCCGCGCCCCTTCGCCAATAGCAACCAGTGGGGAGGCTCCTTCGGCGGCCCGATTGTCAAGAACAAGCTCTTCTTCTTCTTCGACTCCGAAGGATTGCGCTATGTGCTGCCCGGGGGTGGCACTCCGGTCTATGTTCCAACAGCACAGTGGGCGTCAGCCGTACAAGCTAACATCGACGCGAATCAGCCGGCCGAAAGTGCCTTTTACCAGAAAATGTTCGCGCTGTACGCTGGGGCGCCCGGCGGAGGGAGTGCTACTCCCCTGTCTGGCGACGGCGGCTGCGGGGACCTGACCACTCCCACCAGTACGACTGTAATCAATGGCATCGCGTTCGGTACCGGCGCTGCTCCCTGCACCAAGACTTTCCGTTCGATCCTGAACAACCTGAACAAAGAACGGCTCATGTCGGTGCGAGTGGATTATGTGCTCTCAGAAAACGACCGCCTCAACTGGCGCTATTGGCAGGACCGGGGAACCCAGCCGACGTATACCGATCCCATCAACCCCGGTTTCAACCAACAGAGCATTCAGCCCCAGGATGCAGGTCAGTTCACCTGGAATCACTTGTTCAACGCGAACCTGGTGAACCAGTTGATTGTCGGCGGATTCTACTACAGCGCAATCTTCGGACATACAGAGAAATCGCTGGCACTTTTTCCGACCACCCTTGGAGTAGCTCTCGGCGGAAACGTTTGCAGTTTCCTCGATGGCAATCTCTCTTGTATGGGAGGAGAGACTTATCGATACCCGGCGGGTCGCAACGTCGCCCAATATCAACTGGTCGACGACTTATCGTGGACGAGGGGCAATCACGGCTTGAAGTTCGGAGTGAACTTACGGCGCATCGACTTCGCTGATTATGGTCCCGGATCCAATCACACGGGCGACCTCAGAATGAGCAGCATGACGGACTTCACGAACGGCGTCCTTTCTCTTGCTGGCGGAAGCGTGCTGCGCCAACAGTACTCTCCTTATAATGACCGCCAAATCAACAGTTACAGTCTGGGTTTTTACGGACAGGACGAGTGGCGCGTTAACTCGAACTTGAAGCTTACGCTGTCGCTTCGACTGGACCGCAACTCCAATGAGACGTGTCCATCCAATTGCTTCTCGCACTTCAGCGGAGATTTTATCGGTGGTATGAGTCACAATGTCTCGACACCCTACAATCAATCCGTTCTCGTTGGACAATCCGGACTTTTCTCAGGTCTGGAGCGAATTGTCTGGGAGCCGCGAGCAGGATTTGCCTGGTCACCTGCATCTCACAGGAGTACGGTCGTGCGTGGCGGCGCCGGGATCTTCAGTGATTTGTATCCGGCGCAGATATCCACGAACGTGCTCAGCAACCCGCCCAACGCCGCGATATGGAACATTCAGTCGACTGGGCCAGACATTCCTATCGCTCCGGGGGTAGCGAACGGAGCGTTTGCGCAGGCGGCCGCGAACAATGCTGCACTCGTGAACGCCTTTGCCAGCGGAGGAACGCTGGCTAGTATTAGGGCGGTCGTGCCGACTTTTAACGGGCCAAACTTCTATAGCACGACCCCACACATGCTCAACCCAAGATATGCGGAATGGAACCTGGAGGTTGAGCAGGCCTTCGGCGACAAGATGGTGGCTAGCGTCAACTATGTCGGAAACCGCGGAAGCAAGTTGCTCATCCTGACCAACGGAACCAACGCTTTCGTGAAATCCGGGACCACATTCGCGAGCCTTCCGGCAACCGCTCCGGATCCGCGTTTCGGGGTGGTAACCAATCTCACAAACAACGGGATTTCCAACTATCACGGACTGACGGCAAGCCTCTCGCGCAGACTGACGAAGGGTTTCACCGGGACGCTAAGCTACACCTATAGCCACAGCTTGGACAATATTTCGAACGCTGGGATCGACCAGTACAGTCTTAACCAATTCGGAGATTCGCTGCGGTATCAAGTCGATCCGCAAAATGGCCGACTGAACTATGGGAATGCTGATTACGACTTTCGGCACGTGTTGAATCTGAACTACGTTTGGGACGTCCCCTTCATGGCCAGGAACAGGTGGATTGGTGGATGGACTATCGCGGGAGTGCTGTTTAAGCGTACTGGGCAACCCTATAGCGTGGTGAACACCGGGATCCCAGGCAAACTGTTAGGCAACTACGTTACAACCGGTGGGTATGTAATGGCCGACTTCCTCGGTGGTCTGACGCCGAGCTGTACGGTGAACATTGCATGTCTGACAGCTGCGCAATTCGCAAGCACTGCCACCCAGACCGACTTCGGAAATATTGCACGCAACGGTTTCCGCGGGCCGGGATATTTCGATACCGACCTTTCCATCAAGAAGACTTTCCGCATCACAGAAAATGGATTAGCCTTCACGTTGGGCGCCAATGCATACAACATCCTCAACCATCCGAACTTCGGCAATCCCGATAATTCGGTAACTAGTGGTACCTTCGGCACCGTGCAAAACACTGTAACCCCGGCGAGCAGCCCCTATGGCAACTTCCAGGGTGCAGCGGTATCTGGACGCATCTTGCAACTGGAGCTGAAGCTTAAGTTCTAGCCGGGATTGCGACCGATAAACAGGCGACTCCACGGGGGGCGCCTGTTTTTTCTGACAGGTTTGGTCAGTCTGAGTACAAATCGGCGACCAGAATTCCAGCTGAGGAAGGATGAATCCAGTGCCTGCCGTTGGTCGGCAGGCAGCCATTAATCCCCAGTTTACAAATAACGGGCAAACCGGACGTTGGATGGGGCCACGGCCTTGACAAAGGGATTGCTCCTAG
>Ga0307471_100002303_pt1 | contig 10927 bp, 7 predicted proteins | sample atmos_gasesAM3C__2_FD_204566 | JGI IMG/M metagenome (GOLD analysis project Ga0307471, IMG submission 204566) | Hardwood forest soil microbial communities from Morgan-Monroe State Forest, Indiana, United States - atmos_gasesAM3C_515 | ecosystem: Environmental > Terrestrial > Soil > Temperate... | reverse complement strand
AGTAGCGTGGCCGCCTGCGCGTTGTTGAACAAGGTGAGATCGATGGCCCAAGCGGGACCTTCGGCGATGGCGGCGAGCGGAGAACCGGCGACGATAAGGCCGGTGAGAAGGCCGGTCGTAGATTTGAGGAGATCGCGGCGACCGAGTGTGACGAGCTGGTCCATCGATGATGGCTGGTGCGCAGGGCGCATCGTACCGATTTGCGTTGCGGAGTGCCAGCGGTGCGGCCGATGTTCGAACAAAGCGTGAACGGCCCGCCCTTCGAACCAATGGATATCGGCGCTACTTCTTGTTGGGAGCGATGAAGTGCGCAGGATCGATGGAGACGTTTTGGTGGACCTGGCTCAGTTGAATGATGGAGCGCACGGAGGGTTGCGAGATCGTGCGGCGGAAGGAGACTTGGATGCCGTCGACGGGGCGATAGTCGCGGTAGTCGAGTTGGGTTGGATACTCGCCGAAGGGGGAATCGGCGTAGCGGACTTGGCGGAGGAGAAGGCCGGTGCTTTGGTCGAAGTACAACTTCACTCTTGGCAAATTTTCGCGGATGGCGACGAGGACGTAGGCGTCCTGGCGAACTTCAAGGTGGTGCTGGACGCCTTCTTCAGTTTCGACTTGTTCGGGATATTCGCGGCGGAGTTCGGGAAATGTTTCGCGAATGTGGAGAGGGAAGTGGAGGTCGGCGTCGAGGCGAGCGGCGTCGAGGTCGGCGCCTTGAATGGCGCGGGCGGGGCGGCCGGGCATGGCAAACCACGCCCGATCGCCGCTGATTATCGTGACACTGTCGCCGTTCGAAAGATGGCGGACGATCGATTGTTTTACTGGCGTCGCGGTGAAAATTTCGATCGGCGTCGAATTGCCGGCGAACCTGGCGACGCCTTTTTCGATTCGCGTGGTGATCTGTTCGAGCGCTTGTGCCCCGCCGAGCGCAGCGATGTAGCGGTCGAGGATTTCGCTCACCGTGGGGAGGTTCGTGGGTGGTGTGGGATCGCTGGACGGTGAAGAACCCGGAGGAGATGTGGGCGGCGCGATGCTGGATGGCGGGCGCGCGGTGTCGCCGCAACCGTTTGGCGAGACAAGCTCGCCGCTACAAGGACTGGCGATAGCGGGCACATCTTCGGGGTGTTGGGCTCCACGGTGACAGCTGTAGCAGGTGACTTCGCGACGCGAATCGAAGCTGGATTTGTTGAGAGCCAACGTCATGCGCATCATGGCGCGCGCGGTTTTCTTGGTTTTCTTGTCGTCGCTGTCGAAATGGTTTTCAATGTGGCAGAAGGCGCAGTTCACGCCCAGCGAGGCTGCCATGAATTCCATCGCGGGAGAAATCCGATCCGACGGCGTGCCCTTTAGCACCTGAATATTCTTGAAAACTTGCTCGGCGGGCTTTGCGGCGGGCGCCAAATTTGTCGCGCCGGAATTTTCGAGCGAAGAAGCGGAGCGCGGGTGCATCGTGGCGTCGATTTTCGCGGACAGCGCATCAGCCTCGGCGAGTTTGCCTTGTTTGCGGTACAGCACGACGAGGGAGCCGGAGGCTGGAAGGTAGAGAGGGTCCAGTGCAACGGCGCGCTCGAGGCGGGTGCGAGCAGCGTCGAGATCACCGGCCTGCGCGTACGCGGAGGCGGCGTTGCCCAGGTTCACCGGTGACGTGGGATTGAGTTGCACGGCGCGATCGAATGCAATTTCCGCTTCTACCGATTGCCGACCAATAAGCAGCGCTTGCCCGATCCAGGAGAAGAATTCGCTGTCGCCGGCGAATTGATTCTGCACTTCGGTGAGATTGCGGAATCCCTCGATGACCATCGATTGCGAGCGTCGGCCGATGCCCGCGTCGATCAGAGCGATGCCCAGATTGCGCTTTCGCAGATTGGTCGAAGGCTCGCGCCAGGCGACGACAGGCGCGTCGGTGGGAAGATCGGATTCGGGTTCGGGGCGGCGCTGGATGCGATGATCGGTGAAGGCCGTGTGGCCGCCGTCTTTCGCATCGCGCCGCGGCATGTGGCAACGGATGCAGTCGGAATTTCTTGCTGGGTGGGAAGCGGAGAGTGGTGCGGCCGGCGCATTGCCGTTGAATACGGTTGCGTGGCACGCCAGGCATTTGTCGCGATAGAAGGCCACCGGTTCGGCGGGCTTGTTGTGCGGATCGTGACAAGTGCCGCACCAGAGTTGCTGGTTGCTGCCGCGTGTGCACTTGCTGAGCGCCAGTTGCTCGACGTGACTGATGACTTTGAAGGTGCCCGGGGCTGATCCTGCGGGCGCGGCGTTGTGATAGATCGAAAACGTGCGCTCGAGCGGCTGGCCGGCGAGGAAATCGCTGAACTGTTTGCCGGGATTCGGGACGCGAGCGACGCCGAACAGATGGCACTGCTCGCAGATGGAGTCACGCGCGGCGACTGGGAGCTTTGCGGGATTGATGATCGTGCCGGCGCGCGGATCGGCGAGGTGGCGCTCGACAGGACCATGGCAGCGCTCGCAAGTGATGGCTTCGGCGGCGAACGCCGGCTGGCGAAATTCGTTGAGCGTTCGGGGAACGTACAGCGAAGTACCGGAGTGGCAGAAGACGCAGGCTTCGCCGACGGGCCGAGTGAAATCGGGATTCGCAAGATTCTCGTAGCCGGGAGCGAGGTCGTAGGCGTTACGGCTTTTGTACCAGGCGATCGGCGATTGGAAGAGGTGCCCGTTGAGATTGATCAGGTAGCCGCTGGCGTGATTGCCGGAACCGATGACGTATTCGATTTTGTAGGTGTCGGTGACGCCCGCGGAGTCGAGGCTCTGGAAGGTGCCGGAGGAGTTTGACGTGACGGAGATGGTTGAATGCGGGAGCGGTACTTTGCCGGGCGGTTCTTGCGCGGCGCGGCCGAGGGCGTGAGCCATTGACGAGCGTGAGTAGCCTTCGACTTCGAATTGGTGGCAGAAGACGCAGCGGCCGGCGCCGGTCGGCGTGGATGATGAAGGTTGAGATTGGGAGCGGCTCGCGGCGGTGAAAATCACAGCGAAGAGCAGAGCGGGGAGCGTCAGCAGGACGGCGTGTGGTCGGGGACACATTTTCGCGCGTTTTGCGGCGCGGTTATTTTAGCGGAGATCCGGTTGCACGGGTCGAGAGGATCGGTTGTAGTGGACAAAGGTCCGCAGGCTGCCGATGGCGGAAGCCTGCGGCACCCGTTGCGGCTGCGTGTGCGGAGCGACCCACGTTGTGCGAAAAGCACACAAGGTAGGGCGTCCAACAGGACTGGGGCGGTTTGTGTTTCCTACGAGATGCGGAGGGCTTGTAGGGGGTCGATGGACGAGCCGCGGTGGGCGGGGATGAAGCCGGCGAGCAGGGAGGCGGCGGTGAGGACGACCACCGCGACGGCGAGGATGATGGGGTCGTAGCCTTTGACGCCGTAGAGTTGCGTGGCGAGCAGGCGGCCGCTGAATAGCGCGATGGGAACGCCGATCGCGAGTCCTAGGGCGAGTTGGATCAAAACGCCACGAAGCACCAGGGACACCACGTTCGCGCGATTGGCGCCGAGAGCCATACGAATGCCGATTTCGCTGGTGCGGCGGGCGACGGAGTAGGAAGTGACGCCGTAGAGGCCGATGCACGCCAGCAGCAGCGCCAGCACGCCGAAAAGTTCGGTGAGGCGCGCGATCAGGCGATCCTGATTGAAATTACGCGTGAGTTGTTCGCTGAGACTCATTAGCTCGAGCACGGTGAGGTCGGGATTGATTTCCGCGAGGGTCTGGCGCACCTGCGATTCGAGATTCTCTGGCTTGTCGGCGACGCGGAGCTCGATGTCGCCCATGAACTGCGAGCCGACCATGAATGCGAGCTTCGGGTCGGGGCTCATTTGTAGAAACGGTGTGAAATAGGTGGGATACGCGGCTTCGCGCGCCTCCTGATATTTGGCGTCCTCGACAACGCCGACGATTTCAAAATCGGCGGCGTGGGCGGGTCCGCCAACGCCGAAGTGTTTGCCGATGGGATCTTCGTTCTTAAAGAACTTGCTGGCGAAGATTTGGTTGACGACGGCGACGTAGCGAGAATTGGGCGTGTCTCGTTCGTCGATAACGCGGCCGCGGAGCAAATGCGTGCCAATGGTTTCGAAGTAGCGCGGGCCGATGCGATCGAACGAAGCGCTTTGCTGATCTTCTGTGGGCCGGCCTTCGATGGAGATGCTCAGGCTCCAGTTGTCGCCGCGCATCGGGCTGTAGAGAGAATAGCTGGCGCTCAAGACGCCGGGCATCCGAGCAAGGCGCTGCTGAAGCTGCTGGTAGAAAGCGTAAAGGCCATCCACCTTGTAGCCCGCGAGGGCGGGGTTGACGCGGACGATCAGCCGACCTTCGGGCTCGAAGCCGAAGCGCTGATTTTCGAGATTGCGAAGAGTCTGGGTAAGTAGGCCGGCGCCCACCAGCAGAATCACGGAGAGCGCGACTTGGGCAACCACGAGGGATTTGCGCGTTAGCGAAGAACCATCGCGGACGGCGCGGCCCATGCCACGAAGTGTGTCCGCCGGATCGGATCGCGAAGTAAGCCAGGCAGGGATGACTCCGAAGACGATTCCGGTGATGAATGAGAGCGCGAACGCAAAAGCGAGGACCGAGAGCGAAGGAGTGGCGTCGATGGGGATGTAGCGCGCTCCGCGGAAAACGAGCAGCAGGATCGCGCGCGTGCCCGCGTAAGCGACCAAGAGGCCGAAAGCACCGCCGACGATCGAGAGCAGCACACTCTCGGTAATGATCTGACGAACTAGGCGAGAGCGAGGAGCGCCGAGAGCGACGCGGACCGCGGTTTCGAAGCGGTTTGCGGCGGAGCGAGCGAGCAGAAGGTTGGCGATGTTGGCGCAAGCGATCACCAGAACCAGGCCGGAGATGATGATGAGCAAGCGAAGGCCGGAAGACGTGTCGCGCTCCATGGAGGCGACGCCGTTGCCGGCGGGAGCCACGACGATGTGCTGCTGGTCGAGGCGGCCGCGGTCGCGCTGCGAAAGATCGGGCAGAGCGCCGATCCATTGCTGAAGTTCGCCGGTGACTTTGGACTGGATGGCAGGGACCGACGCGCCGGGTTTGACGCGGCCGATGATGTAGAGCCAGTGCAGGGTGGGATTGTTGAGCAGGGAGGTTTGCGAGGCGCTCAGTACCGGCTCCGTGGCGAGTGACAGCCAGAAGTCGGGCGGGTCCGGTCGTAGGGTGTCACCGAAAAATCCCGGCGGTGCGATGCCGGCGATGGTGTAGGGGACTTGGTTGATAAGGAAGGTCGCGCCGACGACGGAAGGTTCGAGCGCGAAGTGCTGGAGCCAGACGCGGTAGCTCATGACAGCGACGGGCGACGCGCCGGGAGTGTCGTCGGAGGGCGTGATCATGCGTCCGGCAAAGGCGTTGACGCCTAAGACCGAGAAGTAATTTCCGGAAACAAGTTCTCCTCCGAAGGCAATACCTGCTGCAGGCAGGCCCTCGCGGCGGACGCTGAGCGCCATCACGCCGGCCTCGAATGCCGCCAGATCGGCGAATTCGGGGGTATGTTCGCGAAGCTGTTTGTACAGCGGGTAGGAGTAGATCGACCAGTCTTGCTGCGTGCCGCCGAGGACGCAGCAGTGGTTGTTGTCACCGAGGCGATAGAGTTCCTGCGGATTGACGACGGGCAGGCTGCGGAGCATGACACCGTCGATGAGCGTGAAGATTGCGGTGTTGGCGCCGATGCCCAGGGCGAGGGTGAGGATGCAAACGAACGTGAAGCCGGGGGATTGGCCAAGACGGCGGAGCGAATAACGCAGGTCGTTGAGAAGCGTGGTCATGTGGTGCCCCTCGCGTGATTCAAGACTGGTGTTCAGACGTACGCAGGGAGGGGAGGTCTTGTTCCGTCGGAGTGGAGGGCCGAGGCGAGGGCTTGACAAGGTGGCCGTAGGAGCGGTAATTTCTGTATAGACAGAAATGACAGACATAACTGGTCCAACTAAAGAAACGGCCAAGAGGCTCCGGATCGTGATTCCGGGTGGAAGCGGCCACCTTGGGCGGATTCTGGCCCGGCACTTCCACACACTCGGACACCAGGTCACGGTCATAACCCGCACGCCGATTGGAGCGCCCTGGCGAGTGGTGGCCTGGAACGGCCATGGACCCGATCGCTGGGTGAAGGAGTTGAATGGCGCGGATGTGGTGATCAATCTGGCGGGACGAAGCGTGGACTGCCGCTATATCGGAGTGAATCGGCGGGAAATACTGGAGTCCCGAATCGTTCCGACGCGCATTTTGGGTGAAGCGATCGGCGAGTTAAGCGAGCCACCTCGTTTGTGGATGAACGCGAGCACCGCGACGATCTACCGCCACGCACTAGATCAAGAAATGGACGAGGAGACGGGAGAGTACGGCGGTTGCGAACCGGATGCACCGCGGGAGTGGGCTTTCAGCGTTGACGTAGCCGTGCAGTGGGAAGAGATGTTCTTCCAGGCGAAGACGCCACGGACACGAAGGATCGCGCTGCGCAGTGCAATGGTGATGAGCGCGGCAGGCGGCGCGTTTCCGGCGTTGTTGCGATTGGTGCGGTTGGGAATGGGAGGAGCGGCGGGCTCGGGCAATCAGTTCGTGTCCTGGGTGCACGAGATCGATTTCGTTCGTGCAATTGAGCACCTGATCGAGCGTCAAGATTGTGCGGACGTTGTGAACATCGCGGCCCCATGCCCGCTCCCGAACCGGGAGTTCATGACCGTGCTACGCGAGACGTGGGGGACCAGTTTCGGGATCAACCTCTCGGAGCGGATGCTGGAGTTCGGCGCCGTCGTTCTATGGACGGAAACGGAGTTGATTCTGAAGAGCCGGCGAGTGGTGCCGGCGCGACTGCTACAAGAGGGTTTTCGATTCGCATTTCCGGAATGGCCGGCGGCGGCACAGGACCTGGTCGAGCGGTGCCGGAATACACGCTCGAAAAAAGCCGGAACCACGCCGACACCTTTGACGACAGCGGAATCTTTGCATTGAGGACCGGGAGATGAACGAGACCAAAAAGAACGCGCTGGAACCTGTGGCGCAGAAATTCATCCTGCACTGGGGAGAGATGGGGACACGGTGGGGAATCAATCGGACCGTGGCGCAGGTGCACGCGCTGCTGTACTTGTCGCCGAAGCCGGTGCCAGCGGACGAAATCGCAACGACGCTGGCCGTGGCGCGGTCGAACATCAGCACCAGCTTGCGCGAGCTGCAGGGGTGGGGAATCGTGCGCGTCGTGCACGTGCTGGGGGACCGGCGGGACCACTTCGAGTCGATTAAGGACGTCGTGGAGATTTTCCGGATCGTGTCCGAAGAGCGAAAGCGGCGGGAAGTGGATCCGACGCTGCGGGTGATCAGAGAATGCGTGGCGGAGTTGAAGGCGAATCCGCAAGGCGATGCCTACACGCGCGAGCGGTTGGAAAACATGCTGGAGTTTCTGACCGCGATGACCGGACTCTTTGAAGAGGTCGTGCGGATGCCGACGCCGACGTTGCGGAGCGTAGTGAAGCTGAGAGGCAAGGTTTTGACCTTGCTGGGGAAGAAGGCGGGATAACAAGAGGCGGGAAGTAAGGTAAGGAAAGCGGCGGAACGGAGGGCTTGATGATTTCGCTGGCTTCGGAATTTACCGATGGCAAAGGGAGACACGCGCGCGGGTGGTTGTTTTTTGATGCGGAGTGCGGGTTCTGTACGCGGATTGCGCGGTGCGTGGCGCCGATCTTGGTGCGGCGAGGGATCGGCGTGGCGCCGCTGCAGGATTCGCGGGTAGCAGCGCTGCTGGGATTGTCGCGCGAGGAGCTGATGCGAGAGCTGCGGGTGTTGTTGGCCGACGGCACGCGTTGTGGCGGTGCCGATGCGGTGGTGGCATTGGCGCGGGAGATTTGGTGGTGGCGGCCGTTGGCTTGGCTGGCGCGAGTGCCGGGAGTGATGGCCTGGTTGCGGCGCGGGTACCGGTGGGTGGCGGCGCGACGAAGTTGCGCGGCGACGAAGTGCCAGCGCGTGGTTGCAGCGAGGTAGAAGGGGCGGGATGAGGATCGCGGTTGGGAACTTTTGGCGATGGGATGGAAAAGTCGACCGAGGCGCGTATGCGCTGGTCGGAATCGTGGCGTTCGCGATCAAGGCGGGCGTGGATCGATTGGTTGTTTCCAATTTTCGGCCAGGCGTCGATCCCGCTTCGGTCGGATTTCTCTTCAACTACTGGGCGCCTTTGGGAGTGGACGCGACACTAACCCATCTCTCCACGTCGAATGGGAAATTTCTCGCACTGATGGTGGTGGTTGCGGCGCCGTTTATGTGGCTCGGCGTGACCATGACCGTGCAACGGCTGCGGGATGCCGGGAAACCCATCTGGCTGGCGTGCCTCTTTCTTGTGCCCATGCTGAATTTGTTGTTGTTCGCCGTGCTGGTCGCACTCCCTTCGAGAGAAATCGCCGCCGACCGGGAAGGATCGCCATGGCCGGGGCCGCGGGCGCTGGGTCGAGTCATGCCCCGGGCGCAAGGGACCAGCGCAGTGATGGCCATCGTGTTCGCGGCGGCGATCGGCCTGAGCTGCATGCTGGGCTGGGAAGCCTACCGAGGAAGCTACGGATGGAGCCTGTTTCTCGCGCTGCCATTTTGTTTAGGGCTGTTTTCCGTGTTGGTTTTCAGCTTCCATCAATGGCGCTCGCTGAACGATTGCGTGTTCGTCGCCGTCGTGCCGGTAGTGATTCTGGGAATCGGACTCGTCGCGATCGCAGTGGAAGGTGCGATATGCATTGTGATGGCGGCGCCGGTGGGTTTGGGAATGGCGGCGTTTGGAGGATCGCTGGGCTACGTCATTCAAAAGCGGCACTGGGAGACGGCAGGTTCGCCGACCATGCTGTCTGTCGTCGTCCTGCTTGTGCCAGTGCTGTTTGGCGTGGAGAGGGCGCAGCACGCGCGGCCGGAGTTGTATGAGGTGCGTTCGGCGGTCGATATTCATGCGCCCCCCGCGGTGGTGTGGAGTCACGTCGTGAACTTTGCCGAAATTCCTCCGCCGACCGAGGCCTTGTTTCGGGCCGGAATTGCGTATCCGATTCGGGCGCAAATTTCGGGAACCGGGCCGGGAGCCATTCGGAGATGCGTGTTTTCCACCGGGCCGTTCGTGGAACCGATTGAGGTGTGGGACGAGCCACGGCTGCTCAAATTTGGCGTGACGGAGAATCCCGCGCCTCTACATGAACTAACCCCGTACGGACATATCGAGCCGCGGCACTTGCACGGATATTTTGTGTCGGAGCAGGGGCAATTTCTGTTGACGGAGCTGCCAGGCGGCCGAACGCGGTTGGAAGGCACAACGTGGTATCGGGACGCGATCTGGCCGGCGGGGTATTGGCGGTTGTGGTCGGACTACATCATTCATCGGATTCACATGCGGGTGTTGGAGCACATTCGGCGCGAGGTTGAGACCGTGCGCTGAGGCAACGCACGTCGTCACGACAGAAGCGAACGTTGACCCGACGTCCGGGCCTGCCCGTACAAGCTAGATCAGACGGTGGCGGCGGAGGATGAGGCCTGGTCGAGGACGCGTTGGTAGTAGGCTTCGTAGCGGGGGATCACGTCGTTGGCGCAGAAATTCCTTTTGGCGTTGAGGCGGGCGCGCTGGCCCATTTCGCGGCCGCGGTCTTCGCGCGACAAAATGTCGAGTGCGTAGCGACCAGCGGATTTGACGTCGCCGGGTTCCACTAAAAATCCATCGATGCCGTGGGAGACGACTTCGGGAACGCCGCCAACGTTGGTGGCGACGACGGGGACTTCGCAAGCCATGGCTTCGAGCGCGGCCAGGCCGAAGGATTCAAGCTGCGAGGGAAGCAGGAAGAGATCGGCGGAGCTGAGCTTTTCGTAGACGGCGTTTTGTTTTCCGAGAAAGAAGACGTCCTTTTGCAGGCGCTTCTTGCGGACCAGATATTCGGCGGCGCCGCGGTCGGGGCCGTCACCGATAAGCACGAGCTTGGCGGGCATTTTGGCGCGGACGATGGCGAAGATCTCGACGGCGTCGGTGATGCGCTTCACCGGGCGAAAATTCGAGAGATGCATAAGGATGGGCTCGCCGTTGGGCGCCCATTGGGCCCGTTGGGCTTCGTTGGGCTGGCGAGTGTAGAGGTCGCAGTTGACGAAGTTGGGGATGACATCGATGGGGCGCTTGATGTCGAATTCCTTGAGGGTCTGCGTGAGGAGGTAGTTGGAGATAGCGGTGACCCCGTCGCTCTGCTCGATCGAGAACTTGGTGATGGGGAGATAGCTGCGGTTGCTGCCGACAAGGGTGATGTCGGTGCCATGCAGCGTGGTCACGAATGGAAGGCGGCGGGGAGCGGCCATGGAGCGGGCAAGCATGGCGCTGACCGAATGCGGGATCGCGTAATGGACGTGGAGGATATCGAGCGATTCGGCCTCAAAGACTTCGAGCATTTTTGTGGCGAGAGCCAGGGTGTACGGCGGGTGGTCAAACAACGGGTACGAGGCGACTTCGACTTCGTGGAAATGGATGTGCGGGTCGTTGGGGTTCATGCGGATCGGCGGGGCGTAGGAGATGAAGTGAACGTCGTGGCCGCGAGAGGCGAGCTCCTGGCCGAGTTCGGTGGCAACGACGCCCGAGCCGCCGTACGTGGGATAGCAGGTGATGCCAATGCGCATGGTCGTGTCCTTTACCGGACGGGACGGTCGGCGATGGTATAGTTTCGCACTCTAGGGGGCCAAAACGTTGTTTGAACCTGGTTCACGTTCCCGGATCGGCAGTCGACCGATAGTTTGTTGCGGACCGGACTTGGCTGCAATCCTGCGGCTGTCCTTGCCAGGTAGCCTCAGGATGACAGACTTTGCTCGGCGGGGTCGGGGATCGACAAACGATTAGCCGACCAAGCACCCGATTAGACGCAGGAGGGGGAAAAATCGTGACACGCCCGGCTAGGCGGAGAAAGGGCGAAGAGTCGGAGCCAGATTATGCCGAACTAGCGAA
>Ga0307471_100002300_pt1 | contig 10935 bp, 8 predicted proteins | sample atmos_gasesAM3C__2_FD_204566 | JGI IMG/M metagenome (GOLD analysis project Ga0307471, IMG submission 204566) | Hardwood forest soil microbial communities from Morgan-Monroe State Forest, Indiana, United States - atmos_gasesAM3C_515 | ecosystem: Environmental > Terrestrial > Soil > Temperate... | reverse complement strand
CATGTAGTGTAAGGCGACCCTGCTCCACTCAAACGTCGTACTACGACAATCCCTTTCAGATGAATCTTCCTTCATTCCTGAGAAAAAAGCCAGTAGCAACCATCTGCGCTAGCCAGAAGCGATTTCTTAGATGGTTCGAGGAGACGTTTTACCAGCTACCGATCTTTCGTAAATGCAATTGGGGGATTTCCACGGGACACTCCACATCTCGGTACTCCTAATTAGATCTGGTGGAAACTCTTCTAGCTATGCGCCCGGTGGGGTGGCTGGGCATCGTTCTGCTCGTGTTCAGTTTTGGTCTCTTGGTCTACTCGATCAATCTCGCATTTTACGCTGACAATAACGCCGCCTCTTTTCAGAGCAATAGCTGCCCACCGGACTTGAGGAACACGCCACAGTGTCGACTGCAAGCATGGGCCTTCGGCACTCTACTCATGCTCTGGGGAGGCAGTGCTCTCTTTCTTCTAGTGGGAATAACCTGCCTGAAACGCGAATGAAGCTCTGCAAAATCTGAGAGCCGCGAGTAGCGGTTCTTCTCGCAAGTCTTCGCGAGACTTTTTATGATTTGGACCTCGACCTCCGAATGATTTGGCTCTCCCGACAGCGCTCACAGTCATAGTTGTCGGGGTCTTCTTTGGAGTCTACGGCCTAATCCTCTCCGACAGATTTCATAAGCCTTCAGCAGCGGTCCTCGGAGCTACTCTGATGGTTGGGACTGGTGTCTTGAGCGAGACAGATCTTGTCTCCGCGATCAACTGGACAGCACTCGGGGTCCTTCTGGGCATGTTCATCATCGCGTCCAGTCTCCGAGAGGCAGGATTTTTCCAGTGGATAGGGCTTCGTCTGGCGCGGTCTGTTGATGCTCATCCGGTTCTGATGTATGTTCTACTGCCATTACTGACTGCGGGTATGGCTTCGCTTCTCGACATCGTCACTGTGGCGCTCTTCATCGTGCCCTTGACGGTCGAAGTGTTCGATGGTCTAGGTGTTGATCCGATCCCGTTCGTGATCGCAGAGGTCTTGGCTGCGAACGTGGGCGGGATCGCGACGATGGTGGGTGATCCGACGAATGTGATTATCGGCTCGTCGCCGCTGGTCAACTTGTCCTTCAACCAGTTTCTCTATAATACCGCGCCGATCGCGCTGGCAATACTCGCGGTTAACAGTTCCATTCTCTATCTGAAGAATCACGGCTTTTTGCATCGAGATGCTATGAGGAGACATCGTGAACATGGACCGGTCAAGCTTCCACACCCGTCGAGCGCTATCAAGGATCGGGGTCTCCTGCGAGTCAGCCTTGTCTCGCTAGGATTGGCGGTCACGTTCCTGATCGTTCATACTGTTCTCGGAGTCTCAGCAGCACTCGCAACCCTACTCCCTGCATTTCTTATTCTCGTCTACGAATCGTCTCGGTCGACCGAGGTCCGCGATGTGCTAGGCCGGGTTGACTGGCAGATTTTCTTCTTCTTCGGAGGACTATTCATTTTGGTCGCAGGACTAGCCAAAACAGGACTGTTAGTCCAGCTGGGCGGATGGATGGTCCAAGAATCCGGCGGAAACCTCGCTCTAGCAGTCACACTTGTGCTATGGACTACTGCGCTGATCAGTCAGATTGTCGACAACGTTCCGTTAGTGACAGTCTTCATTCCTGTCATAGGAGCGATGTCCAGTTTTCCTGGAGTATCAATTGCGCCGTTGGCTTGGGCACTGGCTGTTGGGACGGGAATCGGCGGCATGGCCACGCCAATAGGGACAGCGTCGAACATGGTCGCGCTTAACATTCTGAACAAGGAGAAGAAGAGGCTGAGCTTTGCTAGGTTTGCGAAGAGATCGATACCACTTACAATTATTGACTTGTTGATCGCAAATGTCATTCTGCTAGTCCGGCTCTAACCAGATCGGTATGCAATTTTAGGAATCCCTAGTCTTCCTCTCCGGTTCTTCTCTTGCGTTCTTCCCTTCCCTGTCTAACTTGCTCCTCTCCGCGCGTGATTTCTCTCTTCATTGCTCCTCTTCTTTTCTCTATTGGACCGCCTGCTCCTCCTAAAATCGCAAGCATTGCCACTAGGCCTGTAAACAAGAGGATTATGCCTAGCATGAAGAACGTCTCTACGGTGTTGAGGAGAACAAGGAACGATGCCCCGGTGCCTGTTAGAGTCATCCCGACTATTATTACCGCTAGCAGGCCTCGGTGCAATTTTCTCTTAGGCCGAGTTTTCGGCTGGGCGTGGACGAGTTGCTCAAGCTTTTTTGAAGATGCGTTTGAGAGGCTTGCGCCGCAGACTCCACAAGAGTTTTCAGAGTCTAAGCTAATCGAACCGCATTTAGGACACTGCTTCAAGTCTTCGTTTTGACGACCGTCTACTAAGTTCTCTTGGTTGCTTATCTCGTTATCTCGCGGGCTTAACCGGATTAGCCGTACATTCCCTTGCGATCTCGTTCCTGTCTTGGAAACTGCGGCTGTCTCTTGATCAGGCTCTCCGGGACTTTTATTCGCGGGATCACCTGCGCGTTCACGACGTAGAGTGGTTCGCCGTCGGGGCCGTAGTTGTCGGTTCTTAGAATCCCCGTTATCTCCAGCTTCGCTCGTAACACGCTACCGTCAGAGAGCTCGTAAACGTTCCATTTCTCGACCCCAACCCTTTCGAAGTCAACGTGTGTCGTATTGACGCTGCTCGGGTCGAGCGTTGTCGGCGGAGGGTTTGTCGGCGCGCTCTTCAATGTCTTGGGAGCGATGGTTGTGAAGAGGTTCTGGGACGACCAAGCATAGACAGGCTGCCCGGTCTGGTCATAGTCGGTTCCCCGGAAGATCTTGGTGATGATCAATCTGCCAAACAGCGAGGTTCCGTCTTCGAGCTTGTATTTTACCCATGGTTCATCTTTCATAGAAAACTCTACCGCGTCAGCCTTGGTCAGGTCAACCTGGGCTTGCGCCATGATTCTTCCCGAGTTGGAATGATGCTTGACGGGTATATACTTTGACGGAGAGAGCATCCAAGACTTTGCCGCCCTAGGACACAGCACTCTTTTCTATCGGATTCTGAACACTTGGACTCTCCCGATCAGCTTCTAGTGGGTATGAGAAACCGGTTTGAGCGATCTATTTCGTCGAGTCAAGGGATTCTTCGTCCCAGGAGAGAAAGACGCGTTTCTCCGGATCCAAGAGTTAGCTGGTCTGGGAGAGGAATCACTGGAACTCTTGGTCAAGATTCTTGCGAGCTCTGGTAATGGAACGAGCAACGGTTCGCACAACGGCTTGCATGACATCGAGATCTGTACGGAGAGGATCAACCTTCTGGAGAAGATGGGGGACAAGATTACCCAGTCTTTTGAAGAGATGCTAGGGCGTGGATCGATAACGGCCTCGATCGAATACGACTTCGGCCGGCTGGCCGATAATGTCGACAGTATCTTGGACCGAGCCCATGCCTTGTCCCGACAACTGCGACGGGTTACACGACGACCGTTACGTGAGGCGAAGGAGTTTGACACAGCGAACCGCAAAGAGATGATCCACTTGGTCGAAATTGGTCTAACTCAGCTGAGAGCCTTCAGGAAGTTGCTGGATATTGCCGGGACGAACCGAACCCAGGCAATCGAACTAGCACGAGAAATCGAACAGTTAGAAGAGGAAGGAGATGACGTGAAGGACTCGATGCTTGACGAGCTCTACGGGTCCTGGGAGAAGCTGGACTATGCCTCATTCCACAACTATCTAGAGATAACGATCGAAGCAGACGATATTCTGGACCTCTGCGAGGACGCGTCTGATCTGGTCATAGCTGTCATGAAATCCCTAGGCGCCTAACCCGGCAATGATCCCCACCCTAGACATTGTCTCACTGGCACTAGCAGGTCTGCTAGCCATGGCGGTGGGCGGAAACAACCTCTCCGCATGTTGCGGACCACTCATCGGGAGCGGAATGGTCAACAGACGCACAGGCATACTGATAGCAATCACAGGCTACATCCTGGGTCTCGCGCTTGAGGGACCGAAGCTCTTCCGAGTCAGAGAAATATTCCTACCCATTGACACTGCGACCGGAACAATCTCGATCCTTCTAGCCTCACTCATCATCTTCTTAGGCGGTGAGCTCTCCAAGATTCCACTATCCCTCTCCAAGGCCCTGACAGGTGCCATACTCGGAGTAAGCATAGCCCTCGGAACATTCAATAGCTCAGGATATCTCGCCTTGATTCTAGCGTTCTGGTTTCTCGTCCCACTCGCCGCAACTGGGCTAGGGATCCTGCTGGTCGGACTGGATGATCGGCTTAGCCCACGAAATCTCTGGCTGAAACTATCCTTGTTGAAGACAGGTCTCCTTCTGGTCTCTTTCCTTTCAGCTTACGTCTTGGGCAGCAATACTCTCGGACTCATCGCTGGCGTCGTATACAACCAGACACTCTACGCAACCGTGGCGGTGGGTCTGGGCGCTGTCCTGGGCACATTCGTTCTCGGACGAGGCGCTCTGCGAAGGCTCACTGAAGGCATTTTCAGCCTCCGCTACCCCAACGCGTTCTTCTCTCAGCTAATAGGATCCGCAACAGTCGAACTTGCGAACCAGCTTGGAGTGCCCTTGTCGATCACCGAGACCGTCTCCTCCGGAATCATCGGATCCGGGCTCGCACGACGGATGAGAATGATGAACGCTAGAAACGTCTTCCTCATCATATCTAGCTGGATTATCTCTCCATTAGCAGGGTTCCTTCTCGCCTACAGCCTCACAAGAATCCTCTAGCGGGACGAAGGTACCCAATCCAGACTCATGATTCTCTCAGAGGCCTCTCCTCAAGATTAAGAGCGAGCGCGATGCATTAGACAACTAAGGTACTCTACAGCAACTCGATGCTGAAACCTAGTGGTCCCAATATTGAGTAGCATTCAAGCATTTACGGGCACAGCAAAGTCGCGTCGAGACCGTATCGTCTCGACTCCTGAGAGCCAATGCCCGATGTGTAAGAGGGTCCAGCGACTCTCAAATGAAGACAAGTGTGCGATACACGTCAAGGCCACTACACTGGCGACCCACCACAAGGAGTTTGACACTAAACAAATCTCGGGATCCAGCCCTCCAGGAGTCTTCATTGGCAGGTTCGGCTATCCGAAGGTCTTCATTGGACCCATGGTCCCACCAATCTCGGGGGACACCGAGATACTAGATACCCCAGAATGGTGGATGGGCAAAGGATTCGACGAAATCGTCGACTTTCGATACAGCCTGCTTCGAGGCTACAGCAAGGCCAGCGTCTTTGACGCCAACAAAGGAGGCAGACTGATCGAGACGCTGCAGGACGTTGCGATGATGACTAGACCAGTCGACGCTGAACTCATTCTTATACGACCGCCTCGAAAAATCTTGGACCTTCGGGAGGACTCTCAACCATTCGGTCCCATTGCACCCTTAGCCTCCTTTCAGACAGGTAATTCTACCGCCGACAATAGAATTCAGAAAGCATTCTACGATGGAGATCTTCCGGCGGACGACGCTGTTCTCCAAATGTACAGAAGCGGTGTCCTGGTGACGCGGATTCAGAGAGCGTTCAGCCTAGGCATGTTCGGCGAGAACAAGAGGCGAAAACTCGTACCGACACGATGGAGCATCACCGCAGTTGACAGCAACCTTAGCCTCAGACTAATGGCACGGCTAAGACAACACCCACTCATCGACGAATATCGAGTCTACAAGTACGATTATCTCGATAACACCTATGTGGGGATCCTGACGCCTGAGAGCTGGAGGTTCGAATGGATCGAAGCCTGGTTCGAACCCGAACTGCTCGCAACCAGTTTCCCAGACGTAAACATGATCACGGATGTCGAGACCAGTGGCTACGTATCGGCGGACGGACACCGACCGGTAATGCTCGGAGACTCGGAAGGCTTTCGCAATAGGAAGACCTACGCGAAACCGGGAGGCTGCTACTACTCGGCGCGACTAGCGGTCTCTGAATATCTCGACACTATCAGAAGACAAGCCGGAGCAATAATGTTGAGAGAGATTCATCCCGGCTACATTATGCCGGTCGGCGTCTGGAACGTTAGAGAGAGCCTTCGAGCACTCTTCAAGACAAGATTCGTACAGTTCGATTCCATGGACGCGGCAATGAACTATGTCAGCACGATATTTGAGATACCAAAACGCGGCTGGATTCAGAACTCCGCTCTTCTCCAGAAAGCATACTTCCAACGAAAGATCAGCGAATTCAACTGATATCGGAGAGATCGCAATTGCCAGCCAACTAAGTCGACTATGGGACCAGGATCCGTGGGCCTGTTTTAGATCCAGCCAGTTCTCTTGAACGAGTAGACAAACCCCAATGAGATAACGATCATTGCTAGAATCATGATGTAGAACCCGCGCGGATCACCGCTTCCAGGCTGGAAGAACCCTTCGCTGAAGTTCATTCCATAGATTCCAGCAAGAAGAGTGAGCGGAAGGAAAATCGTGGCGACAAGTGTGAGCAACTTGATCGTGTTGTCTGTCGAAGCTGAATGTAGGCTGATGTAGAGGTCTCGGACATCGCTCGTTCTGTCTCTGTCGTTGTCGATCGTCTCCAAAAGCTGGAAAGAATGATCGTAGACGTCCCTGAAGCTCCTGAGACTAGAATCAGCTACGAACGGCACTGCGCCACGCATGATCATTCCGATCATGTCTCTTGTCGGTGTAAGAGAGCGTCGAAGAGTCATCAGTTTTCTTCGTACACCACCAATCGTGGTTATGATTGAGACTACATTCTCCATCCTCTTCACTCGTGTTTTGAAAGTTGTAATTGCCTGTTTGTCAAGCTCTTCAAGCCGATCCTCCACCTCGTCTAGTATCGGATAATAGGCGTCAACTGCGAAATCGAGAAAGATGTAGAAAAACAGATCCGGTGAGGGGGCGGTTGTGAGTGGAGCAAGACCCCTAGCCTTAATCCTAGAATCCACTGAATGGATCAATTCTGAATCTTCCGAATGGATGGTTATTATCCAGTTCTTCTGGAAGAAGATGAAGAGTTCGATTATGCCGCTCCTACGATTCCTCACGTCAGGCACATGGATGACTCCAAAGACGCTCTTTCCATACTCCTCCAGCTTCGGCCTCTGATTCTTGTGAACAACATCCTCGACGGCATAATCATCGAGGCCAAATCTAGTCTTCAGATCAGCCAGCTCTTGGCTCGTCGGACTCTCAGCATCGACCCAGAGCATTTCGCCCTCGTGAACCTGATCGGGAAAATCGGTCACGGACTGAGCCGGGGCGCCCTCGCCGCCGGATTTGAGAAGCGTTAGCGAAATCAACGGCTATGACTCCGTGCGTTCTCATGAGGTAATAAATTGAATAATTCCGATGCGATTGGTCGATCTACATTCCCTAACTTTTTTAGGCAACGTAAATCCTCCGCCGAGAGCGAGGCCGGAGATCTTCGATTCCACAGAGCTCCTGGAGCAGAAAAACCAATGACGACAGGAACGGTTGGCAAGATCAGCCGAGAATACAAACCGTCACAATCCGAAGAAAGAATTCTCCAATGGTGGCAGACTAGCCGAGCCTACGAGAAAACAAAAAAGAAACTTCTGAAAAAATCGAAGGTCTACTTTCTAGACGGTCCGCCGTTTGTGACTAATCCGCCCCATGTGGGGACAGGCTGGAACAAGACGCTGAAGGACGTAGTCATACGGTTCCAGCGGATGAGAGGCCACAATGTCCATGACCAGCCGGGCTATGATTGTCACGGGTTACCGGTAGAATTGATGGTTGAGAAGAGCCTCAACCTAGATTCAAAGAAAGATATTGAGAGTAAAATCGGAATTGACCGATTTATCGCCGAGTGCAAGAAGTATTCCGAAGTGAACATAGCGAGTCAGACGCGAGTCTTCAAAGACCTCGGGATATGGATGGACTGGGACCGTCCATACATCACCTATCACGACAGATACATCGAATCAGTCTGGTGGACCGTCAAACAAGCACACCAGAAGAGACTGCTATACAAGGGACTGAGAGTCGTTCACTGGTGTCCCCACGACGAGACCGCTCTGGCGGGCTACGAGGTGACAGACGAGTATCGCATGATCAAAGACTACTCCATCTACGTGAAACTCCCCCTCATCGACAAGCCCAGAGAATTCCTCCTAATCTGGACCACCACCCCCTGGACCCTGCCTGCAAACGAGGGTGTAATGGTTCACCCCGACATGATCTATGCGGTCGTTGAGGTCGACGGCGAGAAGATGATAGTCGCCAAGGAGAGACTAGCACCAGTACTCCGAGACAAACCGTACAAGATCCTGCAAGAACTCAAGGGACGAGAGCTAGAAGGAGCCTCCTACGCCCCTCCACTGCTGGACGAGACCCATCAGAAGACTGGTGGGAAACTTCACAGAGTATTCCTGAGCTCAGAATATGTTACGATGACTGACGGCACCGGCCTCGTCCATATGGCTCCAGGGCATGGTGAAGAAGACTTTGAGGTGGGCGAGCGAAACGGCCTACCTGTAATGTCTCCCGTAGACGCTTCAGGGCGCTTCACCGCAGAAGCGGGAAAATATGTAGGGCTCCAGGTTCGGGAGGCAAACCCAGTGATCGTCAAGGACCTTGAGACTAAAGGTCTCCTATTCTGGGAGGAGACGATCGAACACTCGTATCCACACTGTTGGCGCTGCAAGACCCCGCTGATACTGCGAGCCACAGATCAGTGGTTCATCAAGGTCACGAAGTTCAAACAGAGAATGATCGAGGAGAACAAGAGAGTCCGATGGACTCCGGAATGGGCGGGATCTAAACGATTTCACACGTGGCTAGTTGGTGCCCGGGACTGGGTCATCAGCCGTCAACGATACTGGGGGACGCCGCTTCCCGTCTGGACGTGCCGAGAATGTGGAGAACACACTGTCGTTGGTTCAAGGGCTGAACTAGAGAAGATAGCCGTAGGCCATCCAAGAAATTTCGAGCTCCATAGAAACGGCGTGGACCAAATCGAGACAAGATGCAATTGTGGAGGTAAAACAAGAAGAGAACCTGACGTTCTCGACGGATGGCTCGACTCAGGCGTCGCCTCGTGGGCTGGACTAGATTATCCTCCTAACGCGAAGGAACTACGAGCCTGGTGGCCAGCTGATGCAATCGTTGAAGCGCACGACCAGACCAGAGGCTGGTTCTACAATCAACTGGGGTCCAGCGTTCTAGTCTTCGACAAGTCGCCGTACAAGTCTGTGCTGATGCACGGGCACACACTGGACGCGGATGGAGAGAAGATGAGCAAGTCCAAGGGAAATTTTGTCAGCCCGGAAGACGTCATAGGAAAACATGGCCGAGACGCTCTTCGATTCTACACACTTCAGACCACGGTCTGGGACGACTTCCGATTCTCGTGGAGCGCCGTAGAGACGGCCGCAAGAGACCTCCAGATAGTCTGGAACGTTTTCTCCTTCGCGACACTCTACATGAACCTCGACAAATTCACGCCCAAGAAGTGGTCAATGCAAAAACTGGCAAGATCATTCCATCCTGAGGACAGGTGGCTTCTCTCAAAGACCGAGACCCTGGCCAGAGACGTTACGGAACAGATGGAGCGGCTGGAAATCCATTTGGCAGTTCGAGCGCTCAGAGAGTTCATCATAGAAGACCTCAGCCGGTGGTACATTCGACTCGTCCGTCGACGATTCTGGCTAGAAAAGACCAGCCGGGACAAGCTTGCCGCATACGCGGTTCTCCATCACGCGCTCAGAAGCTGGCTTGGACTCGCCGCACCAGTAATGCCATTTCTAACAGAAACCATCTATCGAGATGCATTCAGAACCACGGAACAGTTGAAGCCTGAAAGCGTCCACATGACCGCATGGCCCAGCGCAAACAGGAAATGGATCAACAAGAAACTAGAAGATGAAATGCGCATTGTCCAGCACATCTCCGATGCCACTGCCTCAGCACGTCAATCAAAGAAGATCAAGCTCCGACAACCCGTCTCCACGATCCTGATCGTAGCCGACAAGCCGATAGTGAAACGCACAGTCAAGACCCTACGCGAGCTTCTCCTTCAACGCGCTAACGCGAAGGAGGTAAGACTGGTCAGCCTAACCGAAGAAGAACAATTGAAGAAATTGATCGTCGAACCGAATTTCAAAGTGCTCGGCCCAGCGTTTCGTGGAGAAGCGAACGAGGTCGCGGAGAAACTTCGAGCGCTAGACGGTCGGCCGCTCATGAGTGCTTTCAACGAAAAACGGAACTTCCTCTTCAAGACTGAGGACAAAGAGTACACCATTACGGGTGAGATGGTCTCTTTCAAAGAAGAGATACCTGAGAATCACGCGGTTGGGAACTTCGAAGAAGGACGCGTCTACGTTGACCTGACGATTCCAGCCGAACTGGTCAGAGAAGGATTTGTTCGAGAAGTGATCCGCCGATTGCAAGAGATGAGAAAACGCTTAGACCTTCCTGTTGACGCGTTCATCGACGCATTCGTCTCCGTCTCTGACTCAGAAAAAGTCGCCTGGTTAGAAGATGAGAAGGACTACTTGATGGAAGAGGTCCGGGCCAAGACGTTCGTTCTACTACGACCAGATCAACCAAGACCGAAGGCTGGACTGGAGGAAGATTGGAAGATAGAACAAAACGACTTCCACATGGGCATCTCGTCGCGGCAATGACCTTTCGTTACCTCAACGCTCTGGAACAGTTGTCTGCACCGAGTGCTTGGGATCTATGCAATTTGACTAGTTCGAAACGGTGCGGCAGTCCTTGGTAGAACTGAATCCAGACTGTTGGATTTGCAAGAGTTTACGGGAACCGGCTCACCTTTTATTTTTTGAATCGCGCACCTCTGTCGGAAAGCTCAACCCAGACCAGTTCTTCAAAGGCTATTCGTTCGTCACCCTCAAATGGCATGATGAAGAGCTCTACCAGTTATCAGACAAGAATAGGAGAAGCTTCCTCGAAGACATGTCCCGAGTAG
>Ga0307471_100002299_pt1 | contig 10936 bp, 8 predicted proteins | sample atmos_gasesAM3C__2_FD_204566 | JGI IMG/M metagenome (GOLD analysis project Ga0307471, IMG submission 204566) | Hardwood forest soil microbial communities from Morgan-Monroe State Forest, Indiana, United States - atmos_gasesAM3C_515 | ecosystem: Environmental > Terrestrial > Soil > Temperate... | reverse complement strand
TGGAACGCCATGTTTCAGCTTGTCAGCGGGGGATATTTCCCAGTGCTGAAAATCCAGTTTGTGGACGGACGGAGTTTCACGGAAGCGGAAGTGAGCGGAGCGCGCAAGCTCGCGATTGTGAACCAGACGTTTGTGAAAAAATATTTGGCCAATGAAAATCCGATCGGCAAGCAGGTAAGAATCGCGCAACTTGCGAATTTTGAAGATCCCGTGAAAGAGCCCATGTTTGAAATCATCGGACTCGTGGCGGACGCGAAGAACCGTGGCTTGCAAGATCCCGTCGAGCCCGAGATTTGGATACCGTACACGGTGACAGGTTCGGCGTTCCGCGGAATTCTGGTGCGCACGGCGAAAGATCCGATGGCGATGATGAACGCGGTTCAGCAAGAGATCTGGGCCACGGATGGGAACGTAGCCGTGACCCTGACCGGGACACTCGAGGGGTACATCAGTCAGTTTTCTTACGCGGGACCGCGATTCGGGTTCATGCTCATGACCTTCTTCAGCTCAATTGGCCTGGTGCTGGTAACGCTTGGCGTTTACAGCGTGCTGGCCTATACGACGGCGCGCAGAACGCACGAGATCGGGATACGTATGGCACTGGGAGCGGAAGGCAGGGATGTCGTTAGGTTAGTAGTGCGCATGGGGCTGCGATTGGTGGCCATCGGCGTGGCACTTGGGCTGCTCGCCAGCCTGGCGCTGGGGCGAGTCATCGGGACGCAGCTTTGGGGAGTGTCTCCATACGACCCGTGGACTCTCACGTGTGTTCCCGCCCTGCTTATGATAACCGGGCTGCTGTCGTGCTGGGTTCCAGCGCGCCGCGCCGCGAGCGTGGATCCATTGGTTGCACTGCGATATCAGTAAGTCATGGCCCTGGAGAGGGCCGCAGGATGTCCACTTGACCCTGCTGATGGAAAAATTCTGTCCTGGTTCCGCTGCCCCCTGAATTCCTCGACGCCACAGACAATCTCGCCCATCGGAGCTGCCAAAGCCCGCCGCTCGAAGCTCCGTCCCGTTTCTCTTACTGTCGAATACATGATAGTTTTTCTTACAGGGGTTTTTCCTAAGACAGCATTGGCGGGCTCTGGTCTATCGAATCGGGCCTGAACCGCCGCTTCGACCTTCGGCTGTCAGCCGGACACCTCCGGTCACGGATCTAGCACGGGAGAGACGCAAGCAATGAAGCGGATTCATCTGGTTGTCTTGTGGCACATGCATCAGCCGCAGTACCGCGACCCTGAAAGCGGACGCTATGTCCTCCCCTGGACGCGCCTGCACGCCCTGAAAGATTACTGGGGAATGGTCGAAGTGCTCCGCGGATTTCCCAACTTCCATGCCACCTTCAACGTCGTGCCTTCCCTCGGCATGCAACTTGAGGAGTACGCCAACCGCCGTTTCCATGAGCCGTGGTTTTCGCTGGCATTCAAAAATGCGGAGGAATTAACCCGCGAGGACAAGGCGGAAATCATTGCGCGCGCGTTTCAGGTGAATCAGGAACGGCTGATGTCGCGTTGGCCGCGGTTCGTCGAATTATTCGAATGGTCGCGTCCCGCCGGTGGCGCGCGGGCGCTGGTCTCTTTCACCACGCGCGATTGGCGCGACCTGCAACTCCTCTCGCAGTTGGCATGGATGGAGGAGTCCTGGTTCCAAACAGATGATGTGGTCAGCCGTCTGGCCACCAAAGGGAAGGACTACACCGAAACGGACAAGTCCGCGCTGCGGAAAGTGCAGCTGGAGTTCCTCGGCCTGGTGCTCCCGGTTTATCGAGACGCAGCGCAGCGCGGCCAGATCGAGATCAGCACGACTCCGTTCTATCACCCCATCCTACCGCTGATCTGCGATTCCGATATTGCCCGCGTGGCCAACCCGGGGACGCCTCTTCCGCGCCGCGCTTACCGGCGTCCGGAAGATGCGCGCGAACAATTGCGGCTTGCCCGCGAGTATCACGAAAGAGTTTTTGGCGTGAAGCCCGCGGGGGTGTGGCCTTCCGAAGGCTCGGTATCGGACATGGCGCTGACCATTGCCGCGGAAGAAGGATTTCAGTGGTTCGGAACAGATGAAGGTGTCCTTGGCCGCACGCTCAACGTCGCCTTCTTCCGCGACGGAAATGGCATTCCGGCCAATGCCGAGCGCCTCTACAAATCCTGGCGCGTGCAACTGGGAGGAAATAGCATTGTGGGTTTGTTTCGCGATCACCATCTGTCCGATCTTGTCGGCTTCGTTTACAGCCGCATGGACGCGAAAACCGCCGCGGCGGATCTCCACAGTCGAATGCGTCATCTCGGAGAAACCGTACCGGGCGATCAGCCCCTCACGATTTGTCTTTTCCTCGATGGCGAAAATGCCTGGGAATACTACCCGGGGAACGGTCGCGCGTTCCTGTGCGAGTTTTACGGACGCATCCAAGCCGATCAGGATTTCCGCGCGCTAACCGCGAGCGAAGCCATTGCCGCCGCCGGCGAAATTCCAACCATCACCGGAATTTTCCCCGCGTCGTGGATCAATGCAAATTTCGACGTGTGGATCGGCCACGCCGAAGACGTCGCCGCGTGGGAATTATTGTGGGATGCGCGCGAAGCCTACGCCCGCGCATTCGAAGCGCGTAAACAGGGAAGAGCGGACGCCCCAACCGAAACCGCCCTGAAGGAAGCGCGCGAATCGCTCCTGGCCGCGGAAGGGAGCGACTGGTGCTGGTGGTTCGGCCCCGAGCATAGCACCGCGAACGACGCGGAATTCGATGCCCTCTATCGAAAACACCTGACGGCCATTTACCTGGCGCTGGGGCAGGTGGCGCCGGAGGAATTGGCGAAGCCCATCAAGCGCAGGCCGGAGCACGCGCTGCAACTCGCACCAACGGGTTTGCTAAACGTCACCGTCGACGGAAGAGACACGTCGTATTTCGAATGGCTGGGGGCAGGATTGTATTCGCCGGAACGGCGCGGCGGGTCGATGCACGGACGCGTCTTCTACCTGCACGAACTGCGCTACGGATTCGAGGAAGGCCGCTTCTGCGTGCGCATCGATCCCTTCTCGGAGGCGCTGGGAGAGCTGGAACACCCGGAGTTTCGCATCACCATCGGCGGCGAGGAAGAAGTTACCCTGGTCGTGAATCTGGAGCGCGGCCACGTCCAAGGGTTTGCCGTCGAAAAGGACCTGGTATGCTTGCTGAATCCGAAACTTGTCGCGGAAGCCGCCTTTGAGCGGGTTCTGGAAGTGGCCATCCACAAGGACCTGATCAACTTCAAAGGTCAGAGCAAGCTGAGGCTCGGCGTTGCGCTGTGGCACGCGGGATTGCCCGTGGATGTGCTGCCCGCCGAGGGATTCCTGGACGTGAACCTTGGCGAAGAGAATTCCGCCTGGCCGCCGGAGTCGTAGGTGCGTTTTCTGGCCCAGCCACCCCTGTGTCGCTGCTAGGAAGGGCAGTGTTTTCAGTCCGACGGAAACTCATCGGATTACCACCGATCGTCTGGAATCGGCTTTTTTGAGCACTCCGCTAAAATAGTTTAACCGCAAGATCCTGCGGATGATCGCCGACGGGGATCATCGTCAGCAGAAAATTGGTGCGCACACGGATGACCGCCAGGTCGCCCGAGCCCTGGCTCACCACCAGCAGCAAGTTTTCCGCGGGATCGAAGCGCAACGCCGTGGGAGAATCGCCGGCGGGCACAGGGAATCCTTTTCCGGGATCGCGAATGATGCGACGATTGAAAATATCGACCGGGGTGACCCGGTCCCCAGCGGTGTCCGAAACATACAGCAGGCTTGCATCGCTGCTCAGGACGCCGCGAGTGGGCGTCGACCCGAGGACCATGTAGTCGCCCACCTCATGCGTCCAGGTGTTGATGGCCTGGAGCCCGTGAGCCTCCGGAGAAATCACGTAGAGTTCGCCGCCATCGGGCTTGAGCAGCATGTCCGTGGGCTTGCCGGCCAGTTCGAGATGGGTGACCAGAACGCCGCGGCGCAGGTCCACCACCGAGATGCGGCGCTCGGATCGGCTCAGGACGAACGCCAGGGAACCGTCTGGCAGCACGGCGACGTCTTCGGGTTGCGGCACCACGGAAACACTGCCGCGCAGCGTGAGAGTCGTTGCGTCGTGAATGCCAAGAGAGCCGTCGCGCCGGTTCACCACCAGGACGGTCTTGCCATCCGGGGTGACGCGCGCCAGGACGGGTTCGCGCCCGGTCATGGCGCGCCCGACGACGGCCCGCGATTTAACGTCAATCGCCAGGAGCGTGTTGTTCCCAGATGCCGTCGTGTAGATGCGGTTCCCTTCCGGCGAAAAATCAAGCGCGTAGGGAAGTGGCCCCACGGCAATGCGGGCAGTGACCTGCCCTGTGAAGTGATTGCCGCGGGGATCTAAGATCCAAACGTACCCGCCCGTGCTACTGAGGCCGAAAATCTCGGGGCGAGTAGGATGCTCGCGCATCCCGGAGAGTCCCGGGCCGACAGCGATGCGCGCGACGGCTTTGAGCTTCACGAGATCGACAACGGTAACGTTGCCGTCCGCCGTGGTGACGTAGGCGGAGAGATGCAGGTCGGGGCGAAGAAAGGATGGGCGATGCTCGCGGAGAAGCAGGACAAGGCCGCCGATTCCCAGCGCGGCGAGCAGAAAGTAGAGGCGAAAATTCTTGGGGCCGTTCATATTGGAAACGCGATTCTCCCATGTATCGCGGCAAGTTCAAACCGCTCGCTCAATACTGGAGTGTGCGACAAGCGGCGCATCCGCTGCTATACTCGCGCGGCGTTACTGCCGAGAACAGAGAAAGTTAAAGATTGGAGGAGACCCGTGCGCTCATCGGTACTGGTTGCCGTTCTTGCAGGATCGTTGGCGATTCCCACTCAGGCGCAAGAATCCGCGGGCCAACCCATTTTCAAGCTTGCCGAGGTGATGATCCCAGTGCGGGATGGAGTCAAGCTCCAAACCGTAATCTTGACGCCAGTCGCTCAGCACGGACCGCTACCGATTCTCTTTCGGCGCACGCCCTATGGAGTGCCCGAAAAACCGCCCGAGCAGATGCCCGCGTCTCTCAAAGAGCTCGCGCAGGATGGCTACATCTTCGTCATCCAAAATTTGCGCGGGAGATTCAGGTCCGAGGGCGTATTTGAGCTGACTTCGCAGGTGGACTTAAGCAACCCGAAGGCCACCAATGAGACGACAGACGCCTACGACAGCATCGCGTGGCTGGTGAAGAATGTGCCCAACAATAGTGGCAAGGTGGGCATGTATGGAGTCTCTTACGATGGGCTGACGACGGCGCTGACGCTGCTACACCCGCACCCGGCGCTCGCGGCCATCAGCGAACAAGCCTCACCTGTCGACCAGTGGATGAACGATGACGACCACCGCTATGGCGCGCTGCGCGAAAGCTACGACTTCGAATATGCGGTGATGGAACAGGCCGACAAGAATTCCAACACTCATTTCGAGTTTGAGACCTACGACACCTATCAGTGGTATCTAGATTTAGGCCCGCTCTCGAATATCAACGCGAAATATCTTCACGGTAAAATTCCTTATTGGAATTCCACGATAGATCACCCGGACTACGACGATTTCTGGAAGAAGGAGGCCTGGGTCCGCCAGCTTCACGCGTCAACGGTTCCGAATCTGAACGTCGCGGGATTCTGGGATCAGGAAGATCCGTGGGGACCCTGGCAGATTTTCCGCCACGCGGAAGAGCATGACCCGGATCACACCAATTTCATCGTTGCCGGTCCATGGTTTCATGGCCAATGGCAAGGGCCGAAAGGGGAGGGGATCGGCCTGATTCCTTTCGCTGGACATGAAACGGCGCGCGAGTTCCGCGAAAACATCGAAGCCCCGTTTTTCCGATATTACCTGCACGGCAAAGGCGAGAAGCCGAATTGGCAGGCCACCACGTTCCAGAGTGGCTCGAACAGTTGGCATAGTTATGCGCTTTGGCCGCCGAAGGAGGCGCAGGCCACCAATTTGTATTTGCACGCCGATGGCTCGCTGTCCTTCACCGCGCCGGCCGCAGCGGAAGGGGCCAAGGCGTATCGCGAATATGTTTCTGATCCCGCCAATCCGGTACCGTACCGGCAGCGGCCGATTTCACCGACGTATCCAGCGGGGGATTGGCGGACGTGGGAAGTGGCGGATCAGCGTTTTGTGGATCACCGGCCGGATGTGTTGTCTTTCGTGAGCGCGCCACTGGATCGTGACATTACTATTACCGGACCGCTAGCCACGACACTATTCGCTTCCACTTCCGGAACGGACGGCGATTTTGTGGTGAAACTCATCGACGTGTATCCGGAGAATGCACAGAAGAATGGTTGGGACCCCCAAGCGGGACCCAAGCCCGGCGAGTACGCACAATCGCTCAATGGATACGAATTGCCGATCGCCATGGAAGTGCGGCGCGGCCGCTATCTGCAAAGCTTTGAGCAGCCGCACGCGCTCACGCCGGATGCGCCAACCGAATGGAACATTCCCTTGCGCGACCACGACCATGTTTTTCTAAAAGGGCATCGAATTATGGTCCACATTCAATCCACGTGGTTCCCCCTGATCGACCGGAATCCCCAAAAATTTGTGCCCAGCACTTACAAGGCAGTGGCGTCCGACTTCACTCGAGCGACGCAGCGGATTTATTGCTCACCGGCGATGCCTTCGCACGTGGTATTGCCGGTGATGCATTAGAGCGCGTATGAAGGGGGCGCGACCTGCGGCAGGATGAGGACAAACGGGAATCAAGAGACGAGTGAGGCAAGGATGCCGCTGCATGAAGAGACTAAGCAGGGTGAGGGGCACTGCGGACGATTAGCTGAAGGCAGGCCAGTTTTCGGTTGGTTGAAGCAGCTGCAGTCCGATGGAATAGGACTGGTCGGGAAGGGGTTTGCAATAAACGATGTGTGCGCGGGAATAGAGATTACCGTGGACCGATCGAACGGAGACATCCTGATCGGGCGCCCAGGGAGCCTTCGTCAAAACGCGGGCGCCGTGAAGGCTAACGTTGATGGTAGAGGTAATCTCATGGGTGGCATTCTCAACGCTATAGAGTTCGACCAACATCTTCTCGGGAATGCGGCTTTCGGTGCGGATCGGAGGGAATACGTTTGCCATGGCTTCGTTTCTCCCTTTTGATTGGCACGAATCTGTCGAGCTGCGCCGGGAGTGGGCTTGCTATCCGGGCCGGTGTCAGGTGCGACTGTAAGCCCGAAAAGTCGACCATGTGACCGGGCGTCCGCTGAAATTCAATCCGATGCAGTAGCGGTCGTCCACGAGTTTCTGGCAATAGACGACTTTTCCGCTGATGGTGCTTTCATCCTTCAAGGAGGTTAGTTGAACGATTTCGCCGGCTTGCCAAGGGCGGGTCGAGACTACGCGAGCACCGTTGACGCTGATGTTGTCTGTGTAGGTCATTTCTGATCCATTGAGGGGTTGATCCTGCGCTTGGGCGAGCCGCACGACCATGGCGATGGGGAGACGCTTGTCCATTCGTCCGTTCAATAGGCTCAATATTCGCATACGGGCCGCGTGGCCTTGGCCACAGCGCGTGGCGGACCTCAGCTGGGCTCGGCTGTTGCGGGCCTTGACGATGGAGCTGCGCTGATCTTCCGCTAACGATTAGTTAGCATTGGGGCCTTTCCCCGGCAATCGGGTGAAGACCTTATTACGGCGTGCACAAATCCCTTAGTACTAGGGCCATTCTTCGGCCGACGAATCAGCGGGAAACGGGCTGTTCTGGGGGGGGCGCGAGGAGGCCTTGGACGGCAGACTGATTGTGAACCGGACAGAATTTGCGACCCATGGTTCCGGAGAGGCTCGCGTCGTGGAGATGACCACATGGCGCGCGAAAAATGCAAGATGTCGAGGGATGTAAAACGCCCAGGCGCAAGCGGCTAGGTCCCCATGTAGCTGACGTGGACGTACACGCCAGTGTGAACGTTGTAGAGCAAATACCAGCCGACGTGGTCGGTATCCTCATAGATGACGAAATCGTCGGCGCAGTCCCAGCACCAATCGGCGCAAATCGGCCAATCCCAGGAGGCGACTTCAAAGAAGAAGCCGCCGGGTAGCCAGAGGCGGTGATGATCGCGATCGAAGCGTTCGATGCGGTAGCGGTAGGATGGGCCAAAATGCTCGAAGCGACCGTGCTCGAAAGGACGGTCGAAGTGATAACGCTTGTCGTCCGGCCGGTCGTGGCCGAACCAGTGGTCCTTGTTGACATGCGGGGTACTGTTCACGCGGCGAGAGTCATGACGTTCGGGTTCGGGCTGGGAGCGCGGATTGTCTCTCCTGGGAGGCGGTGGGGGAACGCGGCCCTGGTTGGCACGCGGCGGATTCTGCCCGCGCTCCTCACCGCGTTGCGCGAGAACCGGGAATGCCACGAGTAATCCCAAAGCAAGGGGGAAAACCAACCGTCGTCTCAAGTCTTCACCTCGACCAGACCGCTTGCAACTGGTGTGCGTGTTGCCTGGGCATGACCGGGACCCGGTGATCGGACGTGCCGAGAACGCCTGGCGGGTACACTCGTCCGAAATCGGAAACTGCAAGATCGAAATCACGAGACGAGCGAGCCGGGCCAGCGATCATCGCCCAAGAATCGAGGAGCGTTGTTGGAGTGATTCACAGGTGGTAGCGGAAAACACTCGACAGAAGAGCGGCTCTCGCATTATTGTCGGCAGTTGTAAGACCGCAGAAGCAGACCTTCGCAGAGTAACGGAGAACCTCCATCACCATGTCCATACCGTTAGAGCTCGAGTTCGTGCTCGTGTCCAGCGACTATGCGATGATGAACGCGGTATCCGGAGGGGTAAAGAAATATGGGGCGAAATTTCTGTTGGTTCCCACGGCGGAAGCCGCGCGCGATTGCCTGAGCCGCCGGAGGATCGACGGCGTCTTTGTGGACCTGGAGGTTCCGGGGGCGCTGGGGGTGATGGAAGCCATCCGCAAAGGAACTTCAAACAGTAAGGCGGTGATCTTTGCCTGCGTCACGGACGCGAAAGAATACACGGACACGTTAAGTGCCGGGGCGAACTTTCTTCTGCGAAAGCCTTTGCACCAGGATAGCGTCGCGTTGCATATCACGATTGCCAAAGAGTTGCTGGAACGCGAGCGGCGCCGCTACTTCCGGCATGTCGTGAATCTTCCGCTGGTCTTGAAGGATGGGGTAGCCGAGCAACATGCAAGGATGACCAACCTGAGTGAAGGAGGGATGGCTGTGCGCACCGCGAAAGCGTTGCACCATTCCTCGATCATCGATTTCGCATTTGATTTGTCGTCGGGAGCAAGCGTTACCGGGAAGGGGCAGGTGGCCTGGATCAACACGGAAGGAATGGCGGGAATCGTCCTGCAGACTTTCGACGAGGATGGGCGCGAGCATCTTGAGGCGTGGCTAGCGGCTCAGGAGCAGCTAGGCGTTAAGAACAATGCACCGAGAGGGTGAGCAGGAACGAGCCGGAAAAATGAGCATGATTTATGGAGGTAAGAGAGGCGAAAACGGCGACCTCCGAAATCCATACATGAAACAGGTTGTAGTGTAGGCGTGGAGGGTGGTGTAGAATCCGCCCCCTCAGGCGGTGACTGTCCAACAGGCGACGAGGAAGTGGAGTGTACCGCCAATTGTTTACCCCCGCAAGCAACGGCATCCTAAGCCTGCGCGCGGACCTCTCCCAATGACAGAGTCACTTCGATTCCGAATGTATCCCAGGAAGCAGCTGGATATCCGATGGTTGGATCTGCTGTACGCGGCGTTCTATTGCGCTTTCCCCAGAAGTATTCGTGCTAAAGAAGCGGAACTCGAGGGAATGTTGGCGTCTCCTTTCCCGGTGCTTTCGGCGTTTACCGTGCGGACGGGATTCGATATGTGTCTGGGGGCGCTTGGGTTACCGGCGGGCAGTGAGATTCTGATGTCCGCGCTGACCATCAAAGAGATGGTTGATATCGCGAAGCATCACAGACTCGTTCCGATTCCGCTGGACATCGAAGGCGGGACGCTGGCTCCTGAAATAGCGACGATCGAAGAGGCCATCACGGAACGCACGCGGGCGATTGTGATTGCGCACCTTTTTGGCACGCGCACGCCGATGGGGCCGGTGATCGAGCTGGCGAAAAAACACGGGATCCTGGTGATCGAGGACTGCGCGCAGGCGTTTACCGGCCACGACTACACCGGGCATCCGGAGACGGATGTGGCGATGTTCAGCTTTGGTTCGATCAAGACGATGACGTCACTGGGAGGCGCTCTGCTGCGGGTAAGGGATGCGGAGCTCAGGCGGAAGATGCGCGTCATCCAGAGGACACATCCGACTCAGACGCGGAAGGAATTTGCCGGCACGCTTCTGACCCATGTGATCCTCAAACTGTTTACTCTGCCGTCGTTGTTCGGTTTGCTGTACCGCGGATGCGCGCTTTGGGGAACGGATTTTGAGGAGCTGATCGCTAAGGTGCGGGGATTGGATGAGGAAGATTGGCTGAAGGAAATCCACAAGCAATGCTCCTTCCCACTTTTGGCGCTGCTGGCACACCGGCTGCGGACGTTCGACGCCGCCCGGCTGACGGAACGAATCCACGTGGGAAGGGAATTTGCGAAATCGCTGCCGCGCGAGATTTCCTATCCCGGAAATCGGGCGGCGTTCCACAGCTTTTGGGTGTTTCCGATTCTGGTTGAAGCGCGGGAACGATTCATGGCGGAACTTCACCGACGCGGATTCGATGGAACCACATCTGGATCAGCGCTCTCCGTGATCTGTCCGCCAGCCGGGCGGGAGGCTTGGGAGCCTTCCAAGACGCGAGAGATTCATCGAAAATTACTATACCTGCCGGTGTATCCAAACGTTCCCCCGCGGGAACGCCAGCGACTAAGCAAGGCGATTGCTGAGCTTTTCGACAAGTCCCCTCATCTGCGTGTGACCGACGCGCGACGAGTCTATGCGGCGGTTGCCCGCACCATTGAAACGCCGAGAAGCG
>Ga0307471_100002298_pt1 | contig 10937 bp, 9 predicted proteins | sample atmos_gasesAM3C__2_FD_204566 | JGI IMG/M metagenome (GOLD analysis project Ga0307471, IMG submission 204566) | Hardwood forest soil microbial communities from Morgan-Monroe State Forest, Indiana, United States - atmos_gasesAM3C_515 | ecosystem: Environmental > Terrestrial > Soil > Temperate... | reverse complement strand
TCGAACGACGCGCTAGAACAGCTCGCAGCGGCGGTCAAGGCCGGCATCGATCCGGCGGATCTCTCTCGCGAACCGGCATTCCGTGTCCTGGCGGATCGTCCGGAGTTCCGGCGCCTCCTGGAGCGGGCGGGCGCGAAGCCGAGCGAGGCCCCGGGCCCGCCCGGGGGCTGAGAGCGGGGCGGACGCCGCCCCCGCCCCGGTTGCAATCCTGTGATCGGCCGCCATCCTCCGCCCGAGTCTTGACTTCGGTCGCTCGACACATATTTTTGTAGTCGTGGCTCGCCCGTCGCCGACGGATGCGGCCGGCCGCAAGGAGAGATGAGAATGCGCATATCACGGAATCCGTTCCCCGCCCTCGCAGCCGTCCTCCTTCTGGCGTCGTGCCTCTCCGGCGGGGCGCCCGTGATCGCGCAGGACCCCGGAACGGGGCAAGCGGCGCCGGCGCCGGGTGCGGCCTCTGAACCCGCGACGCCGGATGCCACGAAGCCGAAGAAAGAGGCCGCGGCGAGCTCCGATCACTCCGGCGCCAAGAAGAGCGGGACGCCGAAGCGCGGCGCGAAGTCCAGGTCGAAGCGCACGGGGCGCGCCCTGGAGCCCGGATCGACCGCGCCGCCCAAGAACCTCAAGCTCGTCGGAGATCATTGGACCCCTTACACGCCACCGGATCCGGAATCGTTCGGACCCGGAGCGACGCTGCACATCATCGTGCCCGGAGATACGCTGTGGGACCTTGCCGACCTCGCCTTCGGCAACCCGTATCTCTGGCCCCAGATCTGGGACCAGAACCGCTACATCCTCGACTCCCACTGGATCTATCCGGGAGACCCGCTCCTCCTGCCGCCCAGGCCGACGGTCGTCTCCGAAGTCGTGCCTCAGGGCCCGGAAGGAGCGCCGCAGACCGCCCCTGCGACCGCCCCAGAGACCGCGCCCGAGCCCGCCGAGCCGCTGACCGCCGAGGCGCCCTTGCCCGAGGCTCCTGCGCCGGCGGCCGGCAGGGGAACGCCGGGCCGTCCGCCCGAGGGATCGCACGCGCCCCGCACCGTTCCGAAGCTCGTCCCGCTGGCGGGAGAGAGCGACATCCGTTGCAGCGGCTTCATCGCTTCGAAGGACACGCGGGCCGACTACTTCATCGCCAACCAGGAGGACGAGAACAAGGTCGGCCTCACCGAAGGGGACATGATCTACCTGAACCGCGGCAAGGCGACCGGGCACGTCGATCCGGGGACGGAGTACAGCGTCGTGGTCCGCGAAGGAGAGGTCCGGCACCCGGTCACCGGCAGGTGGCTGGGCTACTACTACAAGCGGCTCGGCACGGTGAAGGTGATCGCCTCCCAGGAGCAGACCGCGATCGGCGCGATCTCGATGGCCTGCGACGACATCCGCACGGGCTACGACCTCGTGCCGCTCGACGTGACCACCCTGCCGGCGAAGCCAGCGCCTCCGTTCGGCCGGCTCCAGGTCCTCGAGGACGGCAAGCCGAGCGGCTACATCGTGCACACGCTCGACAACAGCGAGCGCGTCGGCACCGGTCACATCGTCGATATCGATCTCGGGTACGACGACGGCATCCGGCCGGGGGACTACCTGACGATCTTCCTGCCCAACGAGCCGTACGACAAGTACCGGAAGATCAACTACGACTACACCTGGAACAACCGGCGATTCGAGACGCCGCCGCTCCGGCGTGATCGGCAGAACGACTACCCTCCCAAGATCGTCGGGCAGATGGTCGTCCTGACGACGGAGCGCCACACCGCGACCACCAAGATCATCCAGGCGATCCGGGAGATCGAGGTGGGGAACCAGGTGCAGGTCCAGTAGCGTCCCGCGGGTCCTCCGCGAGGACCTCTCCTTCGAAGGCCAAGAGGGTCGCGCCGCCTCGTTCGAGGGCGTCGGGCGGCAGGCCCGCTTTCTTCAAGGTCTCCTGGATGAAAGTCGGGAGATCGAAGCCGTGCTCCGCCGCGACCTGCGGCAGGAGGACCCCGCGGCGGCTCCCGCGCACGGCCATGAGCCCGTGCCGGCCGAGGATCACCTGCGATCGTTCACGCACCTCGAAAGGGGGCTCGAGCAGCGTGACCTCGATCGCCAGAAAGGGAACGTCCGCTGGCCTCAGGGCGGGGAATCGGGGGTCCTCGGTCGCGGCGGCCGCGGCGCAGCGGACCACGGTCTCCGCCAGCGGCGTGATCGGCTCGACCGTCCCGATGCAGCCGCGCAGATCGCCTCCGAGGAGCAGCGTTACGAACGCGCCCTGCGGCTCGCTCAGTCGCTGCGGCTCCACGCGCGGATCGGGAGGTGGGGCGCCGTGCACGCGCGCCACGACCGCCTCGCGCGCCAGCCGCAGCAGCACGCGCCGCTCCGATTCCGAGAGCGGAGGGAGATGCGGTGCCACGGCGCTCAGATCATCATGATCTTGTTGCGCAGGATCAATACCTCCAGCGCCAGCGCGGACTTTTGCAGCAGCCGCCGGAAGAGCTGGATGTCGGGCGCCTTGCCTGCCTCGGGGCCGTTGTCGGCGTAGAGGATCACCGCCGCGCGCTCCTTGATCGTCAGGGGCAGGAGGAGGATCCGCGACGGGGGGGGACATCCCATGTCGAGGTAGAACCGCGCATTCGCGGGCAGGTCGGGCACCGGGCCGTAGTAGTAGTCCCCGCCGTCGCGGAAGAAGACGAAGAGAGACGGTCGGTCGAGCGGGACGGTCACGTTCCGGATGCGAAGCGGCGCGAGGGCCTCGCCACGGCCGCTCCATCCGAGGACGCGGTCCTGCTGGACGACGAAGAGGGCGGCTCGGTGGAAGCGCGATGCCGCGAAGTCGAGGATCGCGCTGAAGACTTCGTCCCGGGTCTCGGCGCCCCGGAGCCGTGCGGCGGTGGTCTCGAGCGCGACCGGTCCGGGAGATCCCGCGACCTGGGACGCGGCGCCCGCCGCATTTGGGCCGCTGCGCGGGTGGGCGGGGGCGGCGGAGGGCCCCTCGGAGGCCGGTCCGCTGGCGGCGGAGCCGACGTCCGGAACCGCGGCCGGGGCCGTGGAGGAAGCCGCCGCGGCGACATCGGGGAATTCCTCCGGCACCTCGTGCTGCGCCATCCGCCACTCGTCGAGCGAAGCCGGGATCGGCTCCCCGTCCCCTTCGACGGGCGGGACGCTGGAGCGGGCGCTGATGAACGGTTCGTCGGACTCGTCGGGGTCGGCGTCGAGCGGGAGGCCGTCGAGGCCCATCTCGGGCGCCGGGGGCGGGGGTGGCGAGGGGGCCTTGTCGATCGCCGCCGCGCCCGCGCTCGAGCGCGCCTGTTCCGTGCCACCGCTGACGGGAATCGTCTTCGCCCCGAGCGTGATTCCGTAGTACTGCTCGATGGCCCGCACGATCCTGAACTCCGTCGCGACGTACGGCTCGATCGCGAGCCCGGTGAGAAAGGCGATCTCGTCGAGCGCGATCAGGTCCTTCGGATCGCTCATCGCCAGGTGCAGCTTGCGGCCTCGGATGGCGATCGGCACGATCCGGTACCGGGCGGCCAGCCGCGCGGGCACGGCGGCGATCACCTCCCGCGGAATCGACTCGAGGCGCTCCGGAGGGGCGTACCGGGAGCGTGAGGCGTCGGCGAGATACTCCCCGAGGGTGTTCTCATCGAGGAAGCCCAGCTTGATGAGGCTGTTGCCGAGTCGCCCGCCGAAGAAGCCCTGGTTCTGGAGCGCGCGCGCGAGCTGCTCCTGGCTGATCTTGCCCTTGCTCACGAGCCAGTCGCCGAGCTTCACGATCGACCCCCAGGGCGACGGGACGTCGCCGGCGGAGCCGCCGCTGCGACGGATCAGCGGTTGCGGGCTGAGTGGTGCCGCCTTCCGTGGCCGCCGCCGAACGCCCGACGGCCGCCGGCGGCCGATTCCCGCGGAGCCTCGGGCGCCGCGTCGGAGGGCGCCGGCTCCCCGCGCTCGAGTCTCTTCTCGCGGAGCAGGGCCTTGCGACTCAGCCGGACGCGGTCTCCATCCACCTCGATCACCTTGACGAGGATCTCCTCGCCCTCGCGCACCTCGTCCTTGACCTCCTTGACGCGGTGCTCGGCCAGCTCGGAGATATGCAGCAGCCCTTCGAGCCCGGGCAGGATCTCGACAAAGGCGCCGAAGTTCGCAATCCGGGTCACCTTGCCCAGGTAGGTCTTTCCGACCTCCGCCTCCGCCGTGATCTCCTTGATGATCTCGATCGCCTTCTGGGCGGAGCCCTCGTCCACCGAGGCGATGTGGATCCGGCCATCGTCCTCGACGTCGATCTTGCATCCGGTCCGCTCGATGATGGAGCGGATCATCTTGCCGCCGGGTCCGATCACGTCGCGGATCTTGTCCTTGTTGATGCGGATCGTGAAGATGCGCGGCGCGAAGGACGAGATGTTCGCCCGCGGGCCCGCCAGAGTATGGTCCATCACCTCGAGGATGAAGAGTCGCGCCTCCCGGGCCTGGGTGAGCGCCTCGTCCATGATCCCCTTGCTGATCCCCCTGATCTTGATGTCCATCTGGAGCGCGGTGATCCCCTCGCGCGTGCCGGCGACCTTGAAGTCCATGTCACCGTAATGGTCCTCGACCCCGGCTATGTCGGTGAGGATCACGTACGAGTTCTCGTCCTTGACGAGGCCCATGGCCGCGCCGGCCACGGCGCTCTTGAGGGGCACGCCGGCGTCCATGAGGCACAGGGAGCCTCCGCAGATCGAAGCCATCGAGGAGGAGCCGTTGGACTCCAGGATGTCCGAGACGAGACGGATGGTGTAGGGGAACTGCTCCTCGTCGGGCATGAGGGGGAGGAGCGCCCGCTCGGCGAGCGCTCCATGGCCGATCTCGCGCCTCCCGGGGCCGCGCAGGAACTTGACCTCGCCGACCGAGAAGGGCGGGAAGTTGTAGTGCAGCATGAAGCGCTTCTCCGACTCGCCCTCGAGCCAATCGAGGCGCTGGGCGTCCTCGGACGTCCCGAGCGTGCACGTCACGAGAGCCTGCGTCTCACCACGCGTGAACAGCGCGGAGCCGTGCGTGCGGGGGAGCACACCGACCTCGCACGCGACGCGGCGGATCTCGTTCGCCTTACGCCCGTCGAAACGGCGGCGCTCGACGAGCAGCTCCCGCCGCGCGATCGTCTTGTGGAGATCGTGGAAGATCGCCGCGGTCTCCTGCCGGCGCGCCGTCTGGTCCTCGGGGATCGCCTTGAGCTGCTCCTCGAGGAGGGCGCCGATGGCGCGGTAGGAGTCGATCTTCACGGGGATCTTCATGGCCTGGTACAGCCGGTCCGCGCACGCCGCCTGGACGGCGGCATAGAGCGAGGAATCAAGCTCTCGCGCTTTCACTTCGCGCTTGGCCTTCCCGATCTCGCGGCGGATCTCCTCCTGGACCTCGACCAGGGTTCTGCAGTGCTCCTGGCCGAACCAGATCGCCTCGAGTATCTCCCGCTCCGAGACCTCGCTGGACCCCGCCTCGACCATGACCACCTCGGTGGCGCTGCCGACCACCACGAGGTCGAGGCGGCTCTGGTCCATCTGTTCGTAGGTCGGGTTCAGGATGTACCGACCGTCCGAGAGGCCCACTCGGACCGCCGCGATCGGCGTCGAGAAGGGGATGTCGGAGAAGAGCAGCGCCGCCGAGGCGCCCGTGACCGCGAGGATGTCGGAATCGTTGGCCAGATCGGCCGAGAGCACCAGCGCGACCACCTGCGTCTCGTACGACCAGCCCTTCGGGAAGAGAGGCCGGATGGGCCGGTCGATGAGCCGGGAGGTGAGGGTCTCCTTCTCGTTGGGCCTCCCTTCGCGCTTGAAGAAGCCGCCCGGGATCTTGCCGGCGGCGTACGTGTTCTCCCGGTAATCGACCGTCAGGGGCAGGAAGTCGATGCCCGGCTTCTCGCGCCTGTCGGCTGTCGCGGCGACCAGGACGACGGTGTCTCCGTAGCGTACGGTCACGGCCCCGTCGGCCTGTTTGGCGATCTTCCCTGTCTCGATGGTGAGCGTCCGCCCACCGAATTCGATGCTGCGCGTCGTCATTGAATGGTCCCTCCAACTGCGCGCGCCGTGGAGCACAAGGCTCCGCGGCGCTCCGGCCGCGCGGGGCTCGGGGCGCCCGCGTGGCGTGTCAGGGGAGGCTTGGTCGTCGAGCGGCGGTCGGGCCGCGCCGAGACCGGGGGGAGGACCGCAAGGAGGACCGGAGGAGAGGAGATTAAGGGTGGAAGGGTATGAATCTTTCCACAGGAAGTGATGATGAAGCCGTAGTAAGTACCCTTAAGCCCGTTCCGGGTTCCGCCTTCTGGTCCTATGGAGCCCTCCTGGGTGGACCGACGGCCCGTGCCGCGGCCCGGGATCCGGCCTCCCTACTTGCGGATCCCCAACCTGTTGATCAGTTCTTTGTAACGTTCGGCGTTCTTGTCCTTGAGGTAGTCGAGCAGGCGGCGACGATTCCCTACCATCCTCAGCAGCCCGCGCCGGGAGTGGTGATCCTTGGGGAAGGAGTTGAAGTGCTGTGTGAGATCCTCGATCCGCCGGCTCAGGATCGCGATCTGCACCTCCGGGGAGCCGGTGTCCGACGCATGAATCTTGTAGGATGTGATGATTTCAGTCTTCCGCTCTTTCGTGAGAGCCATCCACCGTCTCCGCCTTCCCTCGCCGGCGCGATGGGGCGCGCGACGGTCAAAGAAAGTACCACAAAGCGAACTGGGCTGTAAAGCGCTGCTCGCGGCCCACCGCTTCGAGTACCCGTCCAGGCGCTCCACCTGTCACGCTCCGAACACGATCTGCGGCCGGATCACGGACCGCGCCTCAGGCGGGGCCTGGAGCAGCACCTCGCCGATCCCCACGAGCGTCCCTTCCGGGCCCTTCAGGCGGCAACGTCCCGGGGCCAGCGGAGGTCGCGGTGTCATCACCTCGCCCAGCCCGCACGGCCGGCCGTGGCGGATGGCGTGCAGGCCCGCCGCGTTCAGGACGAGAGTCGGCAGGCCGAGCGGAATCTCTTCCATCGGCAGAACGCGTGACGTGGCCCGGGCGCCGAGCTCCTGGAGGTCGCCGGGTGTGATCGCCTCCTCGACCCGGAACGGGCCCGCCGCGGTCCGGCGCAGGCTCTGCAGGTGCGCCCCGCAACCGAGTGCGGCGCCGAGATCGTGAGCGAACGAGCGCAGGTAGGTGCCCGCCGACACCTCCGCCTCCACCTCGACCTCGTCGGCCCGGAAATCGAGCACCTCGATACGCCGGAAGGTGACCGGGATCGCGACCGGGGCGACAGGACGCCGCCTGCGGGCGAGGCGATACATCGGCGTGCCGCGGATCTTCTTGGCCGAGAAGACAGGCGGAACCTGGGGCACGGTGCCCCGGAACCGCGCAACCGCCTCGAGAAGCGTGGCCCGGTCGACGCTCACCACGCGGGAGGGGCCGACCGGAGTGCCGTCGCGGTCGTAGGTGTCGGTCGCCACGCCCAGCCTCAGCACGCCTCGATAGGTCTTGTCGACTCCCGAGAGGAGCGAGGCGAGCCGCGTCGCTTTGCCGATCATCAGCACGAGGAGCCCCGTGGCGAGCGGATCGAGCGTCCCGGCGTGACCGATGCGCCGGACCTGGAGCACCCGCCGCGCGATCGCCACGACGTCGTGGGAGGTCGGGCCTTCGGGCTTGTCGACCAGAAGAACCCCGTCGAGGCCCTCCATCACCTACTCCTCCTCGTCCGCGTGCTTCCCGGTCCGCGCCTGCTCCTCGATCGTCCGCAGGACCCTGTCGATTCTCTCAGCGCGCTCGAGCGAGTCGTCGAGGCGGAAGCTGACCGCGGGCGCATAGCGCAGGCGAAGGTTGTGGAAGAGCGACCGCTTGAAGAACCCGGCCGCGCTGTTCAGGCCCTTGAGCGCCCCCTCGCGGATCGCCGGCTCGCCGAGCACGCTCACGAAGACCACGACGCTGTGGAGATCGGCGCTGATGGTGGCTCCGGTGACCGTCACGAAACCGATGCGGGGATCGCGCACTTCGCGCAGCAGGAGACGGCAGACCTCGTCCTTGATCAGGTCCGAAACCTTGTCCTGGCGGGTGGTCACGTCTGCCTCGATCGGTGACGGGATCAGGAGAGGTACTCGACGTCGCAGCTCAGGACCTCGCCGGGGAGCCGGCGCTCGACTTCCCCGCGTATCGACGAGAACGTCTGCTCGAGGGGCAGGCGCGCCGAGGCGATGCCGACGATGCCCAGCGTGGCGCGCTGCCAGAGATCCTGATGATCCACCTCGGCGACGGCCACGTTGAAGTGCTGGCGAAGCCGGTCCTTCAGGCTGCGCACGACCTGGCGCTTCTCTTTCAGCGAGCCCACGCCGGGCAGGTGCACCTGGAGCACGCACAGGGCGACGTTGACGGAGGCGCGCTCGACCGGGGGGAGACCCATGGGTCAGAGGCTCTTCACCGCGACCTTCTCCACCTTGAACGCCTCGATCACGTCCGAGACCTTGAGGTCGTTGTACCCGGTGATCCCGATGCCGCACTCGTACCCCGCCTTGACCTCGCTGGCGTCGTCCTTGAACCTCTTGAGCGACGCCACTTTTCCGGTATGGACCACCACGTTGTCCCGCAGCAGGCGCACCTCCGCAGTGCGCGTGATCCGCCCGTCCGAGACCATGCAGCCGGCCACCGACCCCACCTTGGGGACCTTGAATACCTGCCGCACCTCGGCGCGGCCCAGGTAGACTTCCTTCGACTCCGGCTCGAGGAGGCCGACCATCGCGTTCCTGATCTCGTTCGCGACGTCGTAGATCACCGAGTGCATACGGATGTCGACTTTCTCCTTCTCGGCCAGCTCCTGACCGCTGCGTTCGGGCCTGACGTTGAACCCTATGATGATCGCGTTGCTCGCGGAGGCCAACAGGACGTCGCTCTCGGTGATGGCGCCCGTCCCGGCGTGAATGACCTTGATCTTGACCTTGTCGGACGGCAGGTCGTTCAGGGTCTTGGTGAGCGCCTCGACGGACCCCTGCACGTCGGCCTTGACGACGAGCGGGAGCTCCTTGACCACCCCTTCCTTGATCTGCTGGTGGAGGTGGTCGAGCGTCAGGCGGGACGACTTCGCCATCGCCTCCTGGCGCAGCTTCTGCTGGCGGAAGGCTCCGATCTGGCGGACTTTCCACTCCTCTTCCAGGACCTGGAAGGGATCGCCGGCCTTCGGCACGCCCTCGAGCCCCAGAACCTCGGCCGGGATCGAGGGGCCGGCCTCCCGCAGACGATGGCCGAGATCGTCGAACATCGCGCGCACCTTTCCGTGGATGGCGCCAGCGATGAACGGGTCGCCTATTCTCAGAGTCCCGCGCTGGACGAGGACCGTGGCTACGGGACCGCGCGACTTGTCGAGGCGGGATTCGAGCACGGTGCCCGACGCGAGGGTCGTCGGATCGGCCTTCAGATCCGCGATGTCGGCGACCAGGAGGAGCATCTCGAGGAGCTCGCCGATTCCGGTCTTCTGCTTCGCGGAGATCGGCACGGAGACGATCTGGCCGCCCCAGTCCTCCACGAGGAGGCCGCGGTCGGAAAGCTGCTTCTTCACCCGATCGAGGTTCGCGCCCGGCTTGTCGATCTTGTTGATGGCGACCACGAGAGGCACGCCGGCCGCGCGCGCGTGGTCGATCGCCTCGATGGTCTGCGGCATGACGCCGTCGTCCGCGGCCACCACGAGCACGACGACGTCGGTGACGCGCGCGCCGCGCGCCCGCATCATGGTGAACGCCTCGTGCCCGGGCGTGTCGATGAAGGTGATGCCGCGGTTCTTGCGGCGGATGTGGTAGGCGCCGATGTGCTGCGTGATCCCACCCGCTTCACCCGCGACGATGTTCGACTCGCGAATCGCGTCCAGGAGCGAGGTCTTGCCGTGGTCGACATGTCCCATGATCGTCACGACCGGATCGCGCGACCGGAGGTTGGCCGGCACCGCTTCTCCAGCCTCTTCGAGCGCGACCTCCTCCTCGAACGAGATCACCTTGGCGTCGAAGCCGAGCTCGCGGCAGACCTCCTGAGCCAGTCTGGTGTCGAGCGGCTGGTTGATCGTCGCGAGAATTCCCCGAGCGATGAGCCTGGTGATGATGTCTTTGGCCTTCCGATCCATCTTCTCCGACAGCTCCTTGACCGTCACGCCCTCGCTGATCGTGATCTCCTTCAGGACCTCGGGGACCGGAGGAGGGGGCGGCGGAACGGGCCGGGGAGGCGGCATCACCGGCTCCGGGCGCGCGGGTCGCGCGGCGGGCTGAGGATGCGACGTGATCGGGCGTCTCGCGGGCTGTGTGGAGGGGATCGGTCGCGGCCCGGGGGCGACCTGCCCGGGGCGCGGAACCACGGCTGGCCTCTGGCCGGTCGCATGCGGAGCGCCCAGGGGCGCGCGCTGCGGCTGGAATCCGGCCCCGGCCGGGCGCGGAGCGGGAGTCCCTGCCCTCGGCGTTGCGGCCGGGGTCCCGCCAGGCACGGGACGGATCGTGCCCTGGAGCGGACGGCCGGCGGCCTGCGGCGCGCCGGTCGGGGGTCGGACGATCCCGGGGCGCCCCTGGAGGGCGCCGGGCTGAGGGCGAACCGGCGCGGACCCCGGCGCCCCCGCGGCCGGGTGTCGCGCGGTCAGCGGCCCCTGGGGCGGCCGCAGCCCGCCGGCCGAAGTCGGAGGCGCCGATCCGGGGCGTCCCTGCGGCTGGGTGGACGGGGCGGGCGGACGCGTGGCCGGAGCGGCCGGCGAGGCTGGCCGTGGAGCGACTCGCGTCTGGGAGTGGGACACCGCGGCAGGAGTCGCCGCCGGTGCGGCTCGCGCCACCGGTCGGGGTCTGGTCGGGTCGGTCTTCTCGGCGGGCGCCCTGGGCGGAGCCGCACCCGCAGGGGCCTTGACAGGGCGCTTGCTCGGGATGGCGACCGTGGCCGTCGCCTTCGCAGGCGCGGCCTTCGCCGGGCTCGCCGCCGGCGCGGCCGGCGGCTCCTGCGGCTTGGTCGCGCGCACGC
>Ga0307471_100002297_pt1 | contig 10938 bp, 9 predicted proteins | sample atmos_gasesAM3C__2_FD_204566 | JGI IMG/M metagenome (GOLD analysis project Ga0307471, IMG submission 204566) | Hardwood forest soil microbial communities from Morgan-Monroe State Forest, Indiana, United States - atmos_gasesAM3C_515 | ecosystem: Environmental > Terrestrial > Soil > Temperate... | reverse complement strand
CGCCCAGATCAGTCACTTCCCCATCTACGCGACCGGCGCCAAAGGCGGCCTCTAAGTCCCAAGCCACCCGCGCCTGGCTGCCGTTTCGTTCCCTAAAAAACATTTCTCCGCCCTGTTCCATGCCCCGGTGCTACTCCCTGAACCCCTAAGACCCAAGACCTGACACCTGAGACCTGCTGTCCGAGGCAGCCCTTTCCCCCTCCCGGACATCCAATTCACGAGCACGTCGAATCCCTTCAGTCTGAGGTCCGCTATGCCCAGCTTCCGGTCCCGAGCCTTGTGGTGTGTGTTCGGATTGTTCACCGCGGTACCGCTATTTGCGCAGGATCCCGCCATCGCTCCACAAGCTCCACCGAATGCGATCCCCGAGGGGACACGCTTCCTGATTCGCCTCAACGACAAGCTCGACACTCGCAATCTGCAGGCGGGCAAGCATTTCAAAGCGAAGCTTGCGGAGGATCTCGTTGCCGGCAATGGCACGGTGATTCCGCGCGGCAAAACCATCAAGGGACACGTCAGCTCGGTCGAGCAGGGCTTGCACGCCCGCGTTCTTCTCAGCTTCGATGAAATCGATACTGGCCACGGATCCATGCCGCTGATCGCCACAGTCACTGGTGTTCCCGGAGACCACGCCGTCAAAGAGCCCGGCGAGGAAGGCGAACTGCAGCGCAAGGGGATGAGCAAGGAACACGAAGTGGAAGCGGTCGCAGTGGGCGCTGGCATCGGGGCGGCCGCAGGCGCGATCAAAGGTGGGGGCAAGGGTGCGGGTATCGGAGCAGGTGCGGGTGCGGGCGTGGGTGCGATCGCCGGACTCCTGACGGACCATGATCTCCGCCTCGAGAAGGGCACGGTCCTCGAAGTCCGGCTCGATCACCCGCTGCAGATACCCTGGCGCTAAGAATCTCTGAATTCGGCCGCTATCTAAGACTCGAGGGCGTGAAGGAACACCAAGCAACAAAGCCTTGTTGTTCCGTCGTGCCCCTCATTGTCTTGGTTGGGTGAAAGCCCTTTCCGTCGTCACTCACCCCACAGCTGACTCCCCGGCAAAACCCCGCCGCCCCAACGTTCTAATTTCAGTGAGACCCATATAGACTCTCTGCACCGCCACCATGGAGATACTCTCATGAAATCAACCATCGCTCTGCTTGCATTTCTCCTCCTGTCCCCATCTCTTTTCGCCCAGGCTCCCAACATCAACGCCGCCCCCAACACGCTTTTCACGGGTGCCGACGGCAAGTTCGAAGCTGCTCCTGACACCGCGCTCGTGCAATTCAATATCTCCGCCCAGGCCGACAACGCCAAGGCCGCCTACGATCAAGCCTCCAAGCAATCCGAGCAGGTTCGCCAGATCTTGCGCGACAATGCGATCGATCCCAAGACCGCGCAGATCGGTTCCTACTCGATCGAGCCCGTCTACGACTGGAAGACCGCCAAGCGCAAGCTCATTGGATACCACGTCACCACCGCCGTGACCCTCAAACTCAAGGACTTCGCCAAGATCGGCCCCATCACCCAGCAACTGGCCGACTCGGCCGTCAGCGAAAGCCAGTCCATCAGCTACACCCTCGACAACATCGACGAAGCCAAAAGCAAAGCCGTCGAAGATGCCTACCACCGCGCCCACTCCGCCGCCGATTCCCTCGCCAAGGCCGCCGGCCGCGCCGTTGGTGAACTCTCCTACGCCTCCGTCGATACCTACGAGAACGTCCGCCCCGTCGGCATCACCCCACGCGTGATGGCCATGAAAGCGGAAGCTGGCCCAGCCCCAACTGAACAGTTCTCTCCGCAGACGGTCACCGTGCCCGCCCACCTAAACGCACTGTTCAGTCTGAAATAGGAGCAGAGTGCGAGGATTTCGCAAGCGAGTAGTTACGGCGAATGATTTTGTGGTGATGTGATCAGATCCGGCCTCAAAAAAGGGATGGCCTTCAGGCTAACACCTTTTTCCGCACAGACTCGGGGCGTTGGCCCACGATCGATCGAGGCTCTCAGTTAGAAGATCATTAATCAGAGATCGTAGTGAGGCAACAGGACGCTCAGCGCTGCACACCTTGCGTAAACCGTACCGCAAACGGGCCCGTCTCCTCCACCATGGTGTAGTCTGCCGGAATCTGGAACAGCGCCGGATCCGGCTCCGTACGGTCAAGGCTCTGCACGCGCAACGTCGTATTTCCCGTGCGGGAATCGGAACACTTCGACAACATCACGATCTTCAATTCCACCGACTGCCAGTGCTCGCAGACCCGGGTTAATGGCCGATCATTGCCCTCAACGCCCGCCGGCGTTGTCATGGTTACCCGCGTGCCCTCGGCCTGGATCCCGTCGATCATTTCGGTGCCCAGGGTCTCCTGCTTGATCTGGCGTTGCGGGAGTGCGCCGTCGCGAACCACCGGCTTCCGTAAGCCTTGCTGCGTTAGTGGGGCAGGCTCGGATAAGCGGGCGGTCCGCGCCGGCCTAGCAGCTAGCTCGGATTTCGGAATCGTAAACCGGTGCGCGATCTGTTTCTGCGTGTCCAGCGTGTACGAATATCCTTCAACTGGATCGTAAATATGAATCATCTTCGGACGCGCATCGTTCGTGCCAGTCTTCCCCACCGGGCCCAGGAATATCCTCCTCTCAGTTCGTGTCCGTCCTTCCGAATCCCGATACATCCGGGCCATTTCCCGGTTCTGCTTGATATGTGTGCCATTCAGCAGCGTCTGAGAATGCTGCGAAACTTGCTCCGCTGAATAGGGCTGTCCAGTCACCGGACCACTCATTTGCAGTCCCGGGCCCGCCACCAGAAAGCTCTCTGAGACCGCCATGCCATTGCGAATGGTCCCCTGCGCCCCCCTCACCCCGTCGTCAGGCACCTGGGCGAAAGCGGCAAAACATCCCAGGGATACGATGAGAATCCACCGGGCAGGTAATCCAGTCAGAGGCTTCATGGCCATCCCTCGTTGGAATTTCTGGGGCCCTCCCCGCCAGCGGGGCATATCGGAATTCTTGTGGGGCGCAGCAGGCGCCACGCCTTCTGAACGAAGATAAGACCCTGATTCTCGCGTTACGAGCGCGGCAGCCTTCCCTCATCCAGCGGCACATCGCGCTGGATCACCATCTCCACCGACGTCCCCGGCTCCAGCCGGACGTCCGCGCCGCGCGACAGCATCCCGATCGCCGCGCCCACACCCGCCCCGATCCCGCCGCCAATCCCGGCGCCCTTCCATCCGCCCGCCAACCCGCCGATGGCCGCCCCGGCGCCCGCTGTCTTCGCTGCCGTCTCCACCTTCTTCCCGGTATCGCTGTCCTGCCGAACCGTGCCCTCTTCCCCCTTGGTGGTCGCATGTTCGGCCCCGGGCACATTCTCGAGCGCACCCGGCAACATCACCGTGTAACCGCTCGGATAGATCAGGGACGTGAAATGAATCAGAATTTCCGCTCTTCCCTTGATGTGCCCACCCCGCTGCACATGGCTAATCTTCCCCTGCACGTACGTTCCGGGAGGAATTAGAATCCGGTTGTCTTCCACCACCGGAAAGTTGGTCACCGCGTAAACCGCGTCGCCTTCCTTCGCGGTCTTGGTGGAGATGGCTTGCTTCAAACTCAGCGCCACCTTCGTGCCCGCCGGAATCACCGGCCCACTGGCCTTTGCGTCCCGAACTGCTTTAGCACTGCTCTGCGTCCCCGAACTTGCCTGCCCCAGGCACATCGTCGACATTAATAGGCAACTTGCAATCCAGCGCATAACGTTGTCTCCCGAGCGAACATCCGCAAGATAGGCGTGGCTCCCGCCCCAAGTATAAGGCGCACTACTGCGAAAGAACACGCCTTAGCTGTTTGCTTAGGATGCAAGCCCGGCTAGCGGAGTTGACGGCCGGCATTCTCGGAACGCTCCGCAACCATCGGCTTGCTCGCAAAAAGTTGCTCAGGGGTGAGCAATAGAAGGATGATCTCAATCGCAAGGGAGCCGATGCGCTTACCCGCCTCGCCTGACGATGTTCTCCCGGACATTTCCCATGAACTGCGACTGCAGTTTCTGAGCACACAATTCCCCGCAAACGTGCAGCGTGCCTTCGCGCTGGGCGATTTCCTCGTCCCAGGGACACAAGTACAGCTGCGGGATGCTGAGGTCGGCGAAGGACGTCCACATCAACCACCAGTGATCGCTTGATCCTTTCAGGGTCCCGCAGTTGGGACCGGCACACCGGTAATAAGGGTTTACCGGCAACTTAGAGCCATCCGAGTTCGTCACTCTATCTCTCCTGCTTCGGCCGCCATCGGCAGCCCCATTTTAGCGAAACCCGGCAGGCTAGGCATCCTTCCCACAGTCCATGGCGGGGACCCGGCTCTGCAAGAGCAAATCCCGGCCTCCGGCATTGAGAAGAAAGCGGCCTTCTGGCGTGGAGTTGATCCGTTGAATCGATTTCGGTGAGGCTGAAGGTGCCTTTCGCGCCTTTGGGGTTTGACCGGCACTACTTATAAAGCAGATATTTGCCGCGCAGCTCCATAAACTTCTGCACCGCTTCCCGCCATCCCTCTGCTACCCTCCGCGGATCCTGGCCCGCTGCCAGCGCATCGTAAGTGGCTTGGTTCACCAGCAACTCATCCATCCGTGCCATCTTGAAATCCTTCAGATACAGCTTGTGGAGCGCCGACGCCAACTCCACGCCCAACTCCGGAGCGTCCAGCGTATTGCGGTCCAGCAAGACAATGCTTACACCCTGACAGGTTTCACCTGAATAATTGCTGGCTGAGGGTGTAAAACTCACCGGCACGAACCGCACCCCCGAGATCGCCCGCGCATTCAGATACTCCGCCAGTTCCCGCGCCTTGATCCACGGCGCCCCAATCCACTCGAAGGGCGTGTCGGTTCCTCGCCCGACCGAAACGTTCGTGCCCTCGACCAGCGCCACGCCCGGATACAGCGTGGCCTGCCGCAGGCTCCGCAGATTTGGCGATGGATTGATCCACGTCAGCCCGGTCGAGTCATACCAGTCCCCACGCAACCACCCGTCCATTGGGATCACCTTCAACTTCGCGCCGATACCGCGCTCCGCATTGAACATCTGAGCCAACTCGCCCATGGTCATTCCATGCCGAACCGGTAGCGAGAAATAATTGGTGAAACTCTCATGCCCAGAATCTGCAACCGGGCCCTGCACAAACGAACCCGTAATCGGGTTTGGACGGTCCAGGACGATCATCTCGATCCCGGCTTTGGCGGACGCCTCCAGAAAATATCCCAGCGTCGTCTCGTAAGTATAGAAACGCGCGCCCGCATCCTGAATGTCGAACAGTACCGCATCTAGGCCCTTCAGCACATCTACCGAAGGTCGTCGCGTGGCATCCGTCGCCCCATAGACGCTGTACACCGGCACACCCGTAGCCGCATCTTTGGAGTTGCCGATGTCCGGAGTGTCCACGGCTCCGGTTACGCCGTGTTCCGGACTGAAGATCGCCTCCAGCGATACGCCCGGTGCCCCCGCCAGCAGGTCGATCGTCCGGCGCCCTTCCGCATCGACGCCCGTCTGGTTCGTGACTAACCCAATCTTTCGTTTCGCTTCGCCGCTTTTCAGGCCGTCGAAGCCATGGCTCTCGAGCACATCAATTCCCGTCTTTACGCTTCCGTTGCGGACCGCGAGCTTGCGGCCAGCGCTCTCGGCCTCGTTGTATCCCGTGATGCTTTCCCAGCGCAGTTGTTCCTTTTCCTCGGTGGTCAATGGTAACGACGCCGCCACTGCGGTCGCGACCTTCGTCCGCAACCCGATCGCATTTCCCTCTCCGCGCGGATGCACCGCATTGGTCAGCAAGATGATGTAACTCTGCGTCGTGGGATCGATCCAGATGGATGTTCCCGTGAACCCCGTGTGCCCGTACGAGCCCACCGGCAGCAAGTTTCCGCGGTTGCTCGAAAAGGGCGAGTCGATGTCCCAGCCGAACCCGCGCACCCCGGTTGCCGTGGGAGGCTGCTCGGGTGTCGTCATTTTCTCTACCGTCAGCGGCGTAAGGATCCCGCCACCCCCATTCAGCAATGCTTGTGCAAACTTCGCTAGATCGTCCGCGGTCGAGAACAATCCCGCATGCCCCGCCACACCGCCCATGCGCAGAGCAGTCGGGTCATGCACCTCTCCCCGGAGCATGTGATTGTGATCATCAAACTGCGTGGGCGCGATCTTCGCACGCCAGGCTTTCGGAGGCAGGTAGCGCGTGTGCGCCATCTTCAAAGGCGCAAACACGTGGGTCTCCGAGTAGTGGTCCAGGTTCTCGCCCGAGACTTTCTCCACCAGCGCGCCCACTATGATGAACCCAATGTCGCTATAGACAAGGCCCGCGCCGGGCGATGTTTCCGGCTTCTCGGCAAACGCCATCTTGTAGGCGGTCTCTTTTCCCTGCCATGGCGTCTGCAGATCCAGATCCGGCGCGAGGCCCGCATAGTGCGTCAGTAGCTGCCGCACTGTAATGTCTTCTTTCCCGTTCTGCGCGAACTCGGGCAGGTACTTCGCGACCGTATCGCCGACCCGGATCTTGCCGCGTTCCACCAACTGCATCACCGAAGTCGTCGTCGCAATCACCTTGGTCAGCGACGCTAGATCAAAAATCGTGTCGACGGTCATCGCCTCGCGCCGCGGCTCCAGGGCCCGGTTCCCAAACGCCTTCCGGTACACGACCTGGCCGTCATGCCCGATCAGAACCACCGCTCCCGGAATCTGGCGCTCTTGAATGGCCTGCTGAATAATGGCGTCCACCACATTCAGTCGCGCCACGGAGGCCACAGGCTTCTGCGTCATGGCCTCCAACGTTGCAATCGGCAGGATTGCGACCATCCAAGCCGATCTACCCGCAGCCGCGAAGCTGCGCAAGAATGAAGCCCGCGGCACCAGCCGTCGGTTACTAGAAAGCCGTCCACCCAGTTTCACTGGGCCACAAGAAACACTGCTGTCGATCTCCTCCGCGCGTCGGATCACCCGCACCGCCTTCTCATGCATGGTCAAAATCGGATATTCCGACTCTACACAACTCGCTCCAGCGCCTCAACCAAACTCCACACCCGGAGGTGCCATCCCCGCCACGTCCGTTTTCTTTACCTGCCCCCCACTCTTTGCTATAACCGGACTGCGTCCACCTCAACGACAGGCACGATCTGAACCGCGCCCACTCCCATCCCGCGTCTTTCCCGATCGCGGCTTTCGACGATCAGGATGCCCGCTTCGCCTCCGCGTTCCGCATCCTCGAGGACGCTATCGCCGCGCGCGCTTTTCCGGCTGCGTCACTCGCCATCACGCACGATGGAAAGGTGATTGCCCTCCGGTCGCTGGGCCGCTTCACCTACGATCCGACCTCGCCGCTGACTACTTCCGGCACTCTCTTCGACCTCGCCTCGCTCACCAAGGTCATCGCTACCACCAGCATGGCCATGATCCTCTACGAGCGCGGCCTGCTGGATCTCGATATTCCGGTGATTTCGGTGGTCGGCGAATTTGCCGGCGAAGATCCGCGCCGGGACGGAGTCACCCTGCGCATGCTGCTTGCGCACTCCTCCGGCCTGCCTGCCTACGAAAAACTGTTCCTGCGCGCGCACTCGCGGGGAGAACTCTTTGAGGCTGCTTTTGGAATGCCGCTCGCTAACGATCCTGGCTCTCACGCCGAGTACAGCGACATCGGCTTCATCCTCCTGGGCCTGGCCCTGGAGCGCCTCGCCGACGAACTCCTTGACCGCTTCTGTCAGCGTGAAGTTTTCGGACCGCTGGGTATGACGCACACCACCTACAATCCCGCACCCGGGTTGCGCCTCTCCATCCCGCCCACTGCTGACGACCCAACGTTCCGCCACCGCGTCATTCAGGGAGAAGTCCAGGACGAAAACGCCAGCATTCTCGGCGGCGTGGCGGGACACGCCGGTGTCTTTTCCAGCGCGCAGGATATTGCCACGTTCGCCCACGCCCTGCTAAAAGGCGGCCATCCCATCCTGCGGCCCGAAACACTGTCCTTGTTCACCACCCGCGAATCGTCCCCGGAAGGAGTCTCTCGAGCCCTAGGTTGGGACACGCCATCGGCTCCGTCACAATCAGGCCGCTACTTCTCCGCGCGCTCCTATGGACATCTCGGCTACACCGGTACGTCCCTCTGGATCGATCCCGAGCGCAACCTGTCGGTCACGCTCCTGACGAACCGCACCTGGCCCGATTGCCACAACCAGGCTATCAAGCAAATTCGCCCGCGTTTCCACGACGCCGTCATCGAAGCCCTGAACCAATGAAATGCTTTCGAACCGGCGATCCAGGACATGCGGTCCGTAGCGGTGCAACTGACCGCTGTCATGGTGACGTACAATAATCCTTTCAAGGACCAACGCACGCCCGCATGAACCAGCGCTTGCTGCAAGACCTCACCACCGAACGTGACAACCCGACTTCCGCCGACCTCGATCTCAAACCCGCGCTTGAGATCGCCCGCATCATCAACGCCGAAGATGCGAAGGTGGCGGCTGCCGTGCAGCGCGCTCTTCCGCAAATCGCGCGTGCCATCGACCTTGTGGCCTCTCAGTTCCGCAAAGGCGGCCGTCTCATCTACGTCGGGACCGGCACCAGCGGCCGCATCGGCGCGCTCGACGCCGCCGAGATTCCTCCCACCTTCGCCACTGCTCCAACCCTCGTCCAATACATCATCGCGGGCGGCCCCAAAGCTCTGGGTGCCGAAGCCGAGGCCAGCGAAGACTCGCGCGAACTCGGCCGCGCTGAAATGGTGAAGCGCAAGCCCGGCAAGAAAGATGTGGTGATCGGCATCGCCGCCAGCGGGCGTACCCCCTTCACCATCGCCGCCGTCGAATACGCACGCAGCCGTGGCGCGGAAACCATTGCTCTCAGTTGCAATCCCAACTCCCCGCTCGAACGCGCCGTCCACTTCGCCATCGTCACCGACGTCGGTCCCGAAGTCCTCACCGGCTCCAGCCGTATGAAGGCCGGCACCGCCCAGAAGATGGTCCTTAACATGATCACCACCGGCGCCATGACGCGCCTGGGCTACGTCTATGGCAACCTGATGGTCAACCTCCGGCTGAAGAACAGCAAGCTTTCCGAGCGTGGAATCACTATCCTGCAGCATGCCGCTGACGTGGACCCCGAAAAAGCTCAGAAAGCTCTGACCTCAGCGGGCAACGACGTGCCGCTGGCGCTCGTGATGCTAAAGGCCGAAGCCCCCCGCGCCCTCGCCGCACGCGCCTTAAAGGCCACCGCGGGACATGTCCGCAAAGCCATCGCCCTTGCCCAAAAGAGTAAACCGTAGGGCCAACCCGATCTTGTAAAGTGGCTTGGGACAGGTGGACTGGCAACATGATGGTGGCAAGAATTCCGCGGCGAACACAGACGCGTGTATGGTTGACTCCGAGACTATGGAGATGTTTATCCGAGCTCCGCGGCTGTTCTCAGCGAACTGTGCGGTAAAGCTTTTCCCGGCACCTGCGAAAACTTTGCCCTCGTCTGAGATGAAATGATTGTGAAGGATTGACCAAGGCCTCATGGACAAATTCGTAATCCGCGGCGGAACTCCACTCCTCGGCACGGTTCGCATCAGCGGCGCGAAAAACGCCGCCCTTCCCTGCATGGCGGCAGCCTTGCTCACCGAAGACACGGTGGTGCTCGAAAATATCCCGCAGGTACGCGACATCGAGACCACGCGCCGCCTGCTCTCCGCCATGGGCGCCGAAGTCGAACTGGGCTACGGTCGTGCCCAGCACCGCACCACCATCCAGGCCCGGAATCTCGCCACTCCCGAAGCCTCCTACGAACTCGTAAAAACCATGCGCGCATCAACGCTGGTGCTCGGCCCGCTGGTCGCGCGTTGCGGCCGCGCCCGCGTCTCTCTCCCCGGAGGCTGCGCCATCGGCGCCCGTCCCATCGACCTCCACATCAAGGGACTCGAACGGCTGGGCGCGAAAATCACGCAGGATCACGGCTACGTCGAAGCTTCCGCTGATCGCCTGCATGGCGCCGAGGTTGTCTTCGACAAAATCACCGTCACCGGCACCGAGGACCTCCTGATGGCCGCCGCCCTGGCCGAAGGCGAAACCATCATGCAGAACTGCGCCTGCGAGCCCGAAGTCGCGGACCTCGCCGACTTGCTCAACAAAATGGGCGCGCACATCCAGGGCGCCGGCACCTCAACCATCCACGTGAAGGGTGTCCGCAAGCTCAGCGGCGCGAAGCACCGCATTATTCCCGACCGCATCGAGGCCGGTACCTTCATCACTGCGGCCGCGCTCACCGGAGGCGACGTGAATGTCACCGCCTGCGATCCCGCTCATCTCACTGCCATTCTGCAAAAGCTGCAGGAAGCGGGCGTCAAGATCGTTCACACCGTCGACTCCATCCGCGTCATGGGTGACAACCCGCTCAAGGCCGCCGACGTGAATACCGCAGAGTATCCCGGCTTTCCCACCGACATGCAGGCGCAATACATGGTCGTGGCCACGCAAGCCGACGGCACTTCCGTGGTTACCGAAAACATCTTCGAGAATCGCTTCATGCACGCGCAGGAACTTGTCCGCATGGGCGCCAACATCCGCATCGAAGGCCGTCGTGCCGTCGTCCGCGGCAAGACTCCCCTCAGCGCTGCTGCCGTGCTCGCCTCCGACCTGCGCGCTTCCGCTTCGCTGGTCCTGGCCGCACTGGTTGCCGACGGCGAAACCATCATCGACCGCGTCTACCACATTGACCGTGGCTACGAACATATTGAAGAAAAGCTGAAGGGAATCGGCGCGGAAATCCGTCGCATCGGTGAGATTTTCCCCAAACGCCGTGGGGCCAGCAGCTGACGTGTTCTATCAAAGAGCTGGTTGCACCCCATTCGCCGACTGTTCCACCATTCGCAAAATCGTTGCCTCAGCCAGCCACCTCTGGGATATTCTTGGCCCATGAAGGGAAATGCAAAAGTACTTAAAGAACTCAACGCTGCGCTGCAGGA
>Ga0307471_100002296_pt1 | contig 10939 bp, 14 predicted proteins | sample atmos_gasesAM3C__2_FD_204566 | JGI IMG/M metagenome (GOLD analysis project Ga0307471, IMG submission 204566) | Hardwood forest soil microbial communities from Morgan-Monroe State Forest, Indiana, United States - atmos_gasesAM3C_515 | ecosystem: Environmental > Terrestrial > Soil > Temperate... | reverse complement strand
CACGGTGGCCCACGGCCACAACTACGTGCTCGAGGTGACGATCCGCGGGGCGGTCGATCCGCGCACCGGCATGGTGATGGACCTGGGCGAGCTGAAGCGCGTGGTGGGCGACGCGGTGATCGGCCGCTTCGACCACGCCGATCTCAACCAGGACCCGCTCTTCCCGCCCGGCACGATTCCCACCACCGAGAACCTGGTGCGGGTGATCTGGGAGCTCCTCGGCCCCAAGCTCGGCGTCGATCGGCTGCACCGGCTACGGCTCTGGGAGGACCCCACCTTCTACGTCGAGTATCTCGGCGAATGAGCGCCTACGCGGTCACCCGCGCTTACCACTTCAGCGCCGCGCACCGCCTCGCCAACGACGCCTTCTCCGACGAGGAGAACGCGGAGATCTACGGGCAATGTTTCCGCCAGCACGGCCACAACTACCTGCTCGAGGTCACGGTGTCCGGCGCCCTCGATCCCGCCACCGGTATGTCGGTCGACATCGGAGTGGTCGACCGGGCGGTGAAGGCCGCGGTGCTGGACCGGGTCGATCACTACGATCTGTCCGCCACCGTGCCCGCGCTGGCGGGGGTGATCACCACCGGGGAGAACCTGGCCCGCACCTTCTGGGAGTGGCTCGAGGGCGCGCTGCCGCCGGGGAGTCTCCGGCGCGTGACGCTCGTGGAGACGGCCAACAACGTGTTCGAGTACTGCGGCGAGTCCGCCCCCGGCGAGGTGACGGGTCATGGGAGGTGAGAGCACGGCGATGGAGCGGCTCATCCGGGACATGCTGAAGGAGGTGGGCGAGGACCCGAACCGGGAGGGGCTCGAGAAGACCCCGATCCGCGTGGCCAAGGCGTGGGAGTACTTGACGTCGGGCTACCGGCAGAACGTGCACGAGGTGCTCAACGAGGCGCTCTTCACCGAAGAGTACGACGAGATGGTGGTGGTGAAGGACATCGACTTCTACTCTCTCTGCGAGCATCACCTGCTCCCCTTCTTCGGCAAGTGCCACATCGCCTACATGCCCTCGCGCAAGATCGTGGGGCTGTCCAAGCTGCCGCGGCTGGTCGAGATGTTCGCGCGGCGCCTCCAGGTGCAGGAGCGGCTCACCACCCAGATCGCCCACACCCTCGAGGAGGTGCTCCAGCCGCGGGGGGTCGCGGTGGTGGTCGAGGCCCTGCACATGTGCATGCTGATGCGCGGGGTCGAGAAGCAGAACTCCAAGGCGGTCACCTCCGCGATGCTCGGGGCCTTCCGCGAGAACGCGGGGACGCGCGCCGAGTTCATGGAGCTGATCCGGGCTCGCGGCGGGCTCGTCATTTGAAGCTCGCGGGCCAGGTCGCGGTCGTCACCGGCGCGGGGCGGGGCATCGGTCGAGCGATCGCGGGCGCGCTCGGCCGGGCGGGCGCCGCGGTGGTGCTCGCCGCCCGCTCCGCCTCCGAGCTGGCCGGCGTGGTGCGCGAGATCGAGCAGGCGGGCGGCCGGGCTCTGGCCGTGACGACCGACGTGCGGCTGGAGGCCTCGGTCGAGGCGCTGGTCCGCCGGGCGCTCGCCGAGTGGCGACAGGTCGACGTCCTGGTCAACGCGGCCGGCGTCGCCACCTTCGCCCCCGTGACCGACTCCAAGCTCGACGATTGGGACCAGATGCTGGCCGTGAACCTGCGCGGAGCGGTCCTCTGCTGCCGCGCGGTCCTCCCGGCCATGGTGGCCCGCCATCGGGGCACGATCATCAACGTGGGCTCGGTGGTCACGAGCCGGGCGCTGGCCGGCAGCGCGGCCTATACCGCCTCCAAGTACGGGTTGCTGGGCTTCTCCCGGGTGCTCGCCGAGGAGATGCGGCCCCACGGGCTCCGGGTGGGCGTGCTCTCGGCCGGGGCCACCGACACCCCGCTCTGGGACACCATATCCACAGCCCCGGCCCGGGACCGCATGCTCCGGGCCGACCAGGTGGCCGAGGCGGCGCTGCTGATGGCGGGACTGGGCCCGAACGCGAGCCTCGAGGAGGTCACGCTGCTGCCCGCCGGCGGCATCTTGTAGGCGGCCGGCCGGGGAGGGCGCCCGGCAAGCCCTCGGTCTTTCTGCTATCAGATGAGCCGCCCGATGGAGAGGGCCCAACTGATTGAGAATTCGACGCTCTGATGTCGGCCCGACGGTTGCTGAGCCCGCACGGCGCCGCACCGTTCTGCAAGCACTGCAAGTACGAATGAGGGCGGCAATTCTCTCGACCGGGCCGGATCGCCGCGCGGGCGCGCTCGAAATTTGCCACGTACCGGACCCTCTCGTCGCCACCGGGCAGTGCCTTCTGAGGGTACGTGCCTGTGGCGTGTGTCGGACCGATCTGCACATCGTCGAGGGAGACCTGGGACCGGCTCGCCCCCGCCTGATTCCGGGGCACCAGATCGTGGGGGAGGTGGTCGGCGGCGCGATCACTGATGGCCTGACGCGGGGCATGCGCGTCGGGGTGTCGTGGCTCGGCGGGACGGACGGTCACTGCCGCTACTGCCGGGACGATCGGGAGAACCTGTGCGACGCGCCCACCTTCACCGGGTTCACGGTGGACGGCGGCTTCGCGGAGTACGCGGTCGCGCGCAGCGATTTCGTGTTCCCCCTGCCCGAGGGGATGGATGATCTCCAGGCGGCTCCGCTGCTGTGCGCCGGCATCATCGGGTTTCGCAGCCTGCGGGTGGCCGGCGTGGAGCCTGGCGACCGGGTAGGTCTGTTCGGATTCGGCGCATCGGCGCACGTGACGCTTCCGGTGCTCAGATCGTGGGGCTGCGAGGTTTTCGTGTCCACGCGCGGGGCCGGGCACCGCCGGTTGGCCGTGGCGCTCGGCGCCGCCTGGGTCGGAGACGACACGCGGCGGCCGCCGGTGGCCCTCGATCGGGCGATCACCTTTGCGCCCAGCGGCGACGTCGTGGTCGCCGCGCTCGCGAGCCTCCGAAAGGGCGGCGTCGTGGCCATCAATGCCATCCATCTGGACCGGATGCCCGAGTTCGACTACGACCGACTCCTCTGGGGCGAGAGGCAGATTCGAAGTGTGACGAACATGACCCGGGCCGACGCGCGGGAGTTTCTTCAGGTCGCGAGCGCGATCGGTCTTCGACCCTCCGTCACCGCCTTTCCGCTCGATCGTGTGACCGAGGCGCTCGGCGCGATCAAGGCAGACGCCATCGAGGGCGCGGCCGTGATCATTCCGTAGGACGTGTTCGCGCTCCGGCGTGCTACCGTGGGAGCCGGCAATGAGGCCAGCCGGGGTCGCGCTCGTCCTCACGTGTCTCCTCGGAGTTCCGGCCGGGATCGGCGCCTTCACCTTGGTCTACGCCAAGGGCTTTTCGTATCTCTCCACCAACCCGCGCGCGTGCGTCAACTGCCACATCATGAACCCGCAGTACGACGCCTGACTGAAGAGTGATCATCGCCACGTGGCGATGGGTTTCCACGCGCCGGAGGAGCTGGCCCGGATTCTGGGTGAGGCCATCGAGTACGCCCGCCAGGGCCAGCTCGAGGCGACGCGGTCGATCAACAAGCGCTAGATGGGAGAGTGATCGACCGGGAGCGACGGCCGACGAGCGCCGCGCTACTTCTTGAGTGATCGGATGTGCTGCACGAGCGCCCACCGGTCGTTCTCCGGGAGATGCTTCCAGGACGGCATGGCGCCATCGCCGCGGGCCCGTTGCCCTTACCCGTGTTCCCGTGGCACGAGGCGCAATTGACCTGCGCGACCTTCTTGCCCTGCTCGACCACCTTGGGGCCGGCGGCGACCGCACTCTTGCGGTGCTTCTCCGAATCGGGGGCCGTCCAGGGGGTCTGGGCCCGGACGCCACTCGTCAACAGCAGGAACCCCAGGCTCACGGCCACCACGAATGCACGTCGAGGGAGCGGTGACACCATCGATCTCCTCCTGCAGCCCTCTCCCCGTTCCCGGGGAGAGGGCGTGAGAGTGGCTAGCCTAGTGCCCGCCCGTCCCGTGCGTGCCCGGTACCAGCGTCTTGAAGATGTCGGGCTGTTCGGCGCCCGCCACCTCCAGGACCCCGAGCGCGCCCTTCTCCATGGCCCGTACGATGCTGTGATCCACCAGCAGGAAGCGTCCGGGCACCTGCACCCTCAGCTCCACGATCGCGGCTCCGCCCGCGGGGATCAGCGTGGTCTGCACGTTCTTGGCCGGCGTCCCGCCGCCCACCGCGCCTTCCGGGTAGACGGTATCGAAGATCTCTCCGATCACGTGGAAGGAGGAGATCAGGTTGGGCCCGCCGTTGCCCACGAAGAGCCGCACGGTCTCGCCCACGTTGGCCTTAACCGCACCGTCCCCCAGGAGGGCCCCCATCTTGCCGTTGAAGACGACGTATTCGGGCCGCTCCGCGGTCAGCTTGGCCGGGTCGATCACCTGGAGCCCGGGCGCCAGCGTCTTGCCCTTCGTGTAGAACTCGCCCTGCATGACGTAGTACTCGCGATCCACCCGGGGAAGCCCCTTCTCGGGCTCCACCAGGATCAGCCCGTACATGCCGTTGGCGATGTGCTCGGGCACGCTGGGCGTCGCGCAGTGGTAGACGTAGAGGCCGGGGTTCAGCGCCTTGAACTCGAAGGCGCCTTCCTGGCCGGGTCCGAGCTGCGTGACCGCCGCGCCGCCGCCGGGGCCGGTCACCGCGTGCAGATCGATCGAATGCGGGTGCATGCTCTTCGTGGCGTTCTTGAGCCGGATCTGCACGAGATCGCCCGCGCGCACGCGCACGAACGGCCCCGGCACCGTGCCGCCGAACGTCCAGAACGTGTACTGCACGCCGTCGGCCAGCGGGCCCTTGACCTCGGTGGTCTCGAGGCTCACGATCACCCTCGCGTTGCCCGGCCGGTCCACCGGGGGTGGCACCGTCGGCGCCGACGTGAGAATTGCTTTGACCTCGGGCAGCTCCGCCGTGGCCTCGCCTGGGCTTTTCCAGTTCCGTCATCGCGGAATGGCCCGGTCCCGGGCCACGCGCTCGCGCGCCTCGCCCATCAGAGCCCGCATGCTGTCGGCATCCGGCCCGTCGGGAGCGACCTGGAGGAAGGCTTCCGCCGCGCGCACCGTGGCCGGGAAGTCCCCCTTGCCGTAGAAAAGGTACTGGGTCCGATCCCAGTGCGCATGGACGTACCGGGGGTCGATGCGGAGCGCTTCGTCGACTTTCGCCACCGCCTCGTCCACCCTCTGCTCCCGGTAGAGCACCGCTCCGAGATGGGTGATCGCCTCGACGTTCCGAGGCTCGAGGGCCAGAACGCGCGCATAGATGGCACGGGCCTGGTCCAGCCGACCCTGGTCGAGCGCTCCGTGCGCCGCCTCCAGTAGCCCGGAGACCGGCGCGCTCTCCAGCACCGCGGCCGGTCGGAGAGCCTGGAGATCGATCGGGCTCACAACCGGCACTGCGGCCACCGCCGGAGGGCTGATTCGCCGCCCCGGCTCGAGCCAGCGACCGGCGGCCACGCCCCCACCTATCCCCGTGAGAAGCAGGAGGCCGGCCCCAGCGATCGCCAGCGGGCTGCGGAGCCAGGTCGACCACCCTCCTGGCATCGCGAGCCTGTCGGTGGCCGAGCGACGGGCTGCCCGGCCCTGGGCTGCACGGAGGTCCGCGAGCTGCCGCCCCGTCTCCCGCTCCTGCTCGGCCCGCCGTCGGCCGTGCTCGTCGGCGGTCATCCGTCCGGCAGCGACCTGGCCGTCCAGATCCTCGGTGGCCCGCAGCTCGGACTCCAACCGGCGCTCGACGTCCTTGACTCGACTCATCGCTGCCCTGCGCCGCTCGCGCTACTTGAAGCTGTAACCGACGGTCACGCCGAAGATGTGCGCCTCGTAGTTCTTCAGGTCGTTGCCGAGGTAGATGGCGGAGTTACCCGGGACGAACGGATTGATCGTGTCCGTCCGCCAATCGTGCTTTCGGAACGCCTCGTACGCGTAGTTCAGACTCGCCGTCCAGGCCTGCGCGAAGTGGTACCTGAGGGAGGCCTCGAGCCGCAGGAGGCTGTCCTCGAAGGCCGGAAACCGGGCGGCAACGCTGTTGGTACCGGCGAAACTGTTGAAGAGCGCGCTGCCGGCGCCATTGGGGTTCCGGGTCTCGACGCGGCCGAGGGCATAGGAATAGTTGCCGGCGAACCTGAGGTCGAGCTTGCTCGGGATCAGCCGCGCCGTCATGGAGGCGTGGTAGGTGTCTATGGTATCGGCATTGTCCGAGATCCAGTCGAGGGCCGGGTCGTCCATCGCGGCGGTTCGGGTGCGCGAGCGCTGCTTCTGGAAGGTGGACTCGTGCACGTACCCGGCGGCCAAGGTGAGCCGCTCCACCGGGCTCCAGTTCACGTCCATCCCGGCCGACCAGCTGGCCGCTTGCTGGAGACCGAACATGGCTCCCTTCTGGCCAGGCCCGCTGGCATCGTGCTGGAGACCCGACGCGATGTAGTCGTCGAACTTGTAGCTCGCCGTCGGCGTGATCGTCAGCGTCTCGGTCGGGGTGATCTGCATCATGAGGTCCACGCGCTGCCGGTCCCGGTCGCTTTCGTCGTACTTGCGAAGCAGGAACGACTGGCCCAGCTCTCCGGGGGCGGCGTTCTGCTCGACCTGGGCGAGGGCGTTGGTGTTGTAGCGGTTTATCCGGCGGAAGGAGGGCAGATACGTGGCCCGGATCATCAGCCAGTCGGTGGGCGTCACGTCCACCGCGGCCTTGGCGAAGAACTCGTCGCTCTCCGGCACCTCGCGAGTGTTGGGTCGGTCCCACCGCTCCCACGCGGTGCCCAGCGTGAGGGCCAGGGGCCGCGCGATCTGCCAGCGACCGTCCAGGTCCGCATTCTGGCGCATGTAGCTGAACCGCTGGGAGAACGTGGGTCCGGGAGTGACGGTCGGCTGATCATTGATGACGAAGGCCTGGAACCTCACGACATCGCTGTTGTCGATGAGGTCGTAGAACCGGTACTTGGCCGTGAAGGTGACGGGAATGGGCAGCGGCCGGCTCGTCGCGTTGAGGTTGAACAGGATGGTCTGGACATTGCCGTGCAGGCTCTTCTGCGGCAAGGCCACGCTCGGATTCGTCAAGGGCAGCGTGTTGGTGCTCGTCTGGGGCAGGAAGTCGTCGTTCTGGAGTCTCAGGCTATAGGTGAAGTTACTGCTGATGCGAGTGCGCAGGGGCAGGTTCAGGCCGCCCTGCAGGCTGAGGGTGTGGGCCGTGTTGCTCGGCGGGAGCGAGACGGTGCCGAACGTCTTGGTGGTGCCGATGTCGCCGGCCGCGCAAGGCGCGGAGGGCACCGGGGTGGGCTGACAGGGGTTGTCGGCCCGCACGAAGTCGAGGTCGTTGACGAAGACGGACATCGCGTAGGCGGCCTGGAGCTGCCACCGCTCGGTGGCCCAGGTCCCACGCAGCCTGAAGTCGTGGATGGTCTGCTCGATGGGCTGCAGGACCTCGAACGCATTGCCGCCGGGGCTACCGAACGCCATGCCGAAGGGCTTCTCGCCATCCTTGTGGATGCGCGTGTACTCGGCGAACAGGTCCGCATTCTCGGACAGGCTGAACTTGAAGAACATGCGTGCCGTATCCCAGCGCACGCTGATCTCGTCGATGCCCCGCGCATTGTTGTAGGCGCTGAGCGGGGGCCGGGGATTCGGCAGGACGAAGACCCCGCGGCTGGTCTCGTTCAAGAGCGTCTGCGCGCTGGTCGAGAAGATGTGCCGCATCTGGTCCCACTCGAACCCGGCTTCCCAAAGGCCCCGCCGCTCGAAGCTCAGGCGGTACTCCTGGTCCTGCAGCCCCCACTGCCGGCCGCTGATCTCGCCGGAGTACTTCTCATCGGGGGTGAAGAACCGCAGCCACAGGCCCTGGAGATAGAGCCCCTGGTTGATGTCGCGATACTCCTCGAACTTCGCGCTTTCCTTCTGGGTGGGGCGTTCGCCGAAGAAGCGGACCCCGGCCTCCCCGTATCCTTCGAGCCTGAAGCCGCCGATCTCGATGGGAGGGGCGGTCTCGGTGGGAGGTGCCGTCTGTGCAGAGGCAGGTCCCGCGGCCCCGAGCACCAAGAGCCCCACGAGGACGGATCGTACCGTTCGCGTCGTTCGCATGGCGGCCCCCTTACCGTGTGAGGGCGAAGCCGGCCGGGTGATTCGAGCCGTGGATGTTGACGTGACACGTCAGGCACGACTGCCCCAGCACGAACTTGAGCGATGCCGTGTCCCGGCCGTAGGGTTTCGTCGGGTGCTGCGTCGGGACATGACACTGCTGACAGAGCCGCGGCTTGGAGGTCTTGAGCATGTTCTCGTGGTTCGAGCCGTGGGGGTCGTGGCAGTTGGCGCAGCTCTCGATCTGCGGGGGGTGATTCCACAGGAAGGGGCCCCGCTTCTCCGCGTGGCACCTGAAGCAGGTGTCGTTGAGCGACGCCTCCTTGAGCAGGGCCGGCGTCACCGTCCCGTGCGGGTTGTGGCACGAGGTGCAGGTCATCTTGCCCTCGCGGAGCGGCATGTGCGAGGTCCGCATCGTCTGGGCCCGCTTCTGGACGTGACAGGTCCCGCACGTCTCGATCTGGGTCTCCCGGGTCAGCTGGTGGCGCGGGGAGACGTCCTCCATGAGCTTGTGGCAGCTCGTGCAGGCCACATCGCGCGACTCGTGCGCGCTCCCCTGCCAGAAGAGGCGGTCTCCCTTCGTGTGGCACGACAGGCACACCGCATTCCGCTTCTCCACCGGGGTGGGGTCGTTCTTCGCGAAGCTGATCAGGCCGCCCTTGCCCTTGCCGCCGCCCGCTTCCACGTGAGCCTGCCCGGGCCCGTGGCAGCTCTCGCACGCGTTGGCCTCCCTCGGATTCCGCGCCTGCTTCAGGAAGAGGCGCCCCATGCGGGTGTGCGAGAACTTGTTGAAGGCCTCCTCGTGGCAGCCCTTGCAGGTCTCGGCCCCGACGTAGCCCTCGGGCGGACTCGCCGTCGCGGCGGCCGGCGTCGCGGGGGGAGCCGCCGCCGGGGGCGCGGTCGCCGGCTGCTGGGCCCGCGAGGCGAAGGGGAGGCCGAGCACGATCCCGACACCGAGAGCGAGCGCCGCGCCGGCGATCACTCCGAGAAGTCTCCGAGGCTCTACGCTCATGCTGGGCCCTCGCGGTGACGGAGTACGCAGACGGTCGAGGCGTACTCTAGGTCGTCGACCAAGCTTCCAACAATAGTGCGTTTAGCTCATTCCGCCGTCGGCCTATAGAATCTGCCTGGCCCGCGGCTCGGCCAGCACCGCGCCGACGAGCAGGACGAGCGCGGCCGCGAACAGCGGCTGGGCCAGGAACATGAACAGCGTGAAGATAATGGGCGTGGCCCGCACCAGCGCCAGCAGGGCCATGAGGTTGAACACGAGGGCCAGGACGATCGCGATGCGCAGGAGCCGGAGGCGGCGCGGCTGGTCGGTCACCGGCGGGCCTCCTTCTTCTGGACCGGATGGGCGGGTCCGTGGCAGGTCAGGCAGGGGGTCTGACCGCTCATCAGCTCGGGCAGCATCGGTTTCATCGTGGGCGAGTTCAGGAATTTCTGCGACTCACCGTGGCAGCCCAGGCAGCGGAAGTTCGGATAGGGCTGCGCGATCTTGATCGGCACCTCGTAGAGCCCGGTGGTGTAACGCCATACGTGGCCGAGCCCCGCGAGCTTGGCCTTGAGCGTTCCCCCCAGCCCGTAGTCCGAATGGCACGTGTAGCACTGACTCTCGCGGATGAACCGGTTCTTGAAATGGGTGGCCGCGAGCGTGTCGCTCTTGACATCCCGCAGGTCCTGGACGAACGGGGTCATCACGTGGCACGACCCGCAGGCCGACACGGTCGTGGTGTTCTCGAGCCCGTGGGCGAACGTCATGAACGCCACCATGATCGGCACGAGGCCGAGGGTCACGAGCAGCCAGCCCCACATGTTCGACGGGGCATCGGCCGCTCGCAGTCGGCGCCACGCCAGGAGGAGCAGGATCACGTTGAGGACGACGAACGCGACGCCGAAGCCCTGGATCCACTGGCTGGTCGTGCCGATCCAGCCCTGCGGGAGCGGCACGCCGGGGTCGGTGGCTGCCGTCGCGCCGGAAGCCAGGAGCGCTCCGGCGAGCGGCAGCAGCCCGCTCACTTCTGCTCCTTGCCTCCCGGGTAGGCCTTGAGCCAATCGGCCTTGATGTCCTTGGCCTTCTGCTTGTCCTTCTCGGTCATCAGGTACTTGCCGCGATCGTTCAGGTCGTCCGGCTTGAAGCTGTCTTTCTTCGGCAGCTTGGAGACGTGGCAGTACTGGCAGTTCTGGGCCGGCATGCCTTCCTTCTTGGCCTCCGAGAAGAGCTGGGGGGTGGCCGCGACGGGAGTCGCGGAGAGAGCGCTCACGAGCACGGCAGCAACCGCGGCAAGCAGCGTCGTTCGGTTCATCCCGGTTCCTCCTTGCGATCTCATTGCGCGCGTCGGATGCCCTGGAGCAGCGCGACGAGATCCACCATTTCCTGCGACTGGAAGGTCGGCCAGGGCGCTTTGCCCCCGCCCGGAGCGGGAGCCGTCACCGTCGTGTGGTTCCACAGGGCGGCCAGCACGCCCGCCGGAGACTCCATGCCCTTCGCCCTGGTCAGATCGCTCGCGGGCTTCCCCCGCTCGCCATAGACGCCGTGGCACGTGAGGCAGCCTTTGGCGGACAGCGTCGTCCAGCCGCGGCTGGGGCTTCCCGCGGCCGCGAAGTAGCCTGACGAATACAGGTAGGCCACGAGGTCAGCCATCTCTTCCGGCTTCAGCTGCGGGATCGTGATGTTTCGGGCGGCCATCGCCGCGGTCATCGCGGGCGCCTTGTTCCAGATCGCGGCTGCGAACTCGAGCGGGCTCCGCCGCACGCCCTTGTCGGTGAGCGAGGGCCCCACGCTGCCGCCGGCGCCCCCGACGCTGTGGCACTGCACGCACTGCTTCTCCGCGAAGAGGAGCCGCCCGCTCTCGGCGTTGCCCGGCAGGACGAACACTGCTCCGGCGGCGGCCC
>Ga0307471_100002295_pt1 | contig 10941 bp, 6 predicted proteins | sample atmos_gasesAM3C__2_FD_204566 | JGI IMG/M metagenome (GOLD analysis project Ga0307471, IMG submission 204566) | Hardwood forest soil microbial communities from Morgan-Monroe State Forest, Indiana, United States - atmos_gasesAM3C_515 | ecosystem: Environmental > Terrestrial > Soil > Temperate... | reverse complement strand
GCACCATCCGGCGACTGGCAGCGGAATCCCGGGATCGCGTTGAGCTTGTTGACAAACAGATCGCGGCGCTTGCGGTACTCGGCAACCATCGCGTCCACTGCGTGCGTGGAATCGTTCAGCGCCTCGAGGGCCGCCACCTGCGTGAACTCCGCGGCGCACGTGTACGTGTTCAGCACCAGCATGTCCATGGCGTCGATGATTTCCTTCGGCGCGACCGCGTAGCCCAGGCGCCAGCCGGTCATCGCGAACGACTTCGAGAAGCCATCGATGATGATCGTGCGCTCGGCCATGCCGGGCAGCGACCAGATCGATTGGTATTCGCCGGAAAACAGGATGCGCGCATAGATTTCGTCTGCGATCACCCACAAATCGTGCTTCCGAGCCAGCTCGGCGATGCGCGCGAGCGTTTCGTCGCTGAAAACGGTGCCAGTGGGATTATTCGGCGAGTTGAAGATCAACGTGCGCGTGCGCGGCGTAATCTTGGCGGCGATTTCGGCAATGTCCGGCTGAAAGCGATTCTTTTCTTCCAGGAAATACGGGACGGCCGTGGCCCCCAGTCCGCGCGTGAAGGACGGATAAATAGGAAAGCTTGGATCGGGATAGAGGACCTCGTCGCCCGGCTCGATCAGCGCCATCATCGCCAGCGACAACGCCATCTTGCACCCCGGCGCCACCAGCACTTGTTCGGCGTCGCAGTCCACTCGGCGCTTGCGCTTCAGATACGCGGGAATCGCTTCGCGCAACGCGGGAATGCCACGCGGCGAGACGTACCGGTCGCGGCCTTCGACGACCGCGGCGCGCAACGCGTCCACGATCGGCGCGGCAGGATGGAAGTCCGGCTCGCCCAGTTCCAGATGAACAATGGACCGGCCGAGCTTTTCGAGCTCTTTGGCGCGAGCAAAAACCGCCAGCGCGCCTTCGCCATTCAGCTGCGAAACACGGGATGCAATTCGTCTCATGGTCGAGGAAGGAATCCTATCATTTTGCGGCAGGCAGCGGAGTGACCGGAATATGCAGACCGTCGATGAAGCGCGGAAACATCTCGAAGGCCGCGGCGGTCAGGAAAAGTTCGACCAGTTCCTGGTCGCTGAAAGCGGATTTCAGTTCGGCGTAGAAAGCGTCATCGACGCTCTGCGGACCTCGATGCAGGCGGTCGGCAAGGCGAAACCCGAGTTTTTCCTTGACCGTGAAGGGGCCATTTTCGAAATCGGCGACTCCCGCGATTTGCCCCTCGCTCGCGCCTTTTTTGCGCGCCGAGGCATTGTGCGCGGTGATCGCATATTCGGAAACCATCAGCCGGGAGATGCGCACGGCGACCAACTCCTTGTACCAGCCGCCGAGTGCGCCATCGCTGAGCAGGCCCTTCAGGAATCCGGCAACGCCAGCCGCAATCGCCGGATTGTAAGACAACACCTTGAACATGTTCGGCACGACGCCGCGCTGCGCCAGCAGTGCGTCATACATCGCCGCGGCCTCCGGTGTGACTGCGTCGCGCTCCAGCAAGGGGATTCTCGAAATAGTCGCCATCTCTGCTCCAGATTGTCTTTACTCAAATTGTCGGGCGGTCGCTTGCAAGAAAAAAAAGGGGCGCATTATTCTGCGCCCCCATGATCCGGAAACAAAGCGGGCCGCTTAGAAAGCGTACCGCAGAGAGAATTGGATGAGCCGCGGTGTGCCCACCGTCGAGAAGATCCGGCCGAAAGCGGCGGGGTTCTCCACGTCAGTAACCGCGGGGTTCGCGAAGTTCGCGTGGTTCCAGATGTTGAAGAAGTCGGTGGTGAACCGCAGGCTCTGGCGCTCACCGAACTTGAAATTCTTGATCAGCGAGAAGTCCCAGTTCTGCTGGAACGGACCGCGATAAATGTTGCGGCCAAGGTTGCCCCAGGCCGTCAGGCAAGCGTTCGCATCCAGCGCGCAGCCCGCGGGATCGGCCAGAGGCGCGGTGGTGAAGTTGGCCGGATTCAGATAACCGTTGTTGACGCGGTCGTGGATGCTGCCGCCGCTCAGGCCCGCGCTGATCGAAGATCCAGCCAGTTCCGCACCTGCCGTGCCCCCCTGTAGGCCGCCGCCGATGTACGCGGTGCCCGCGGAGCTGTCCAAAACCGAGAACGGTGTGCCGGACTGGAAGATGGTGATGCCGCTGACGGCCCAGTCGCCCAACACGGCGCGCCGGAATCCGGCGTCGCCTTTGGCGAACGGCAGGTCGTAGCGGTAGCTCACAACGAAGCGGTGCGTGCGGTCGAAGTCTGACAGGCCGCGGGAATTGGCCAGCGAGCTTTCGTCGTTGAACGCAGTATTCAGCGCGGTGTTGCCGCTGGAGGTGGCGTCGGTTGCACGCGAGAACGTGTACGCAGCCTGGAAGTAGCCCGCGTTCCAGCGGCGTGACAACGTCGTCTGTAGCGAGTGATAGTGCGAGTAGGCATCGTCGGCGAAGATCTGCATGCCGTTATAGCCGTTGATCCCGGAATTGTTGGAGCGCGCCTGGCCGTTGGCCGAAGTGCTTTCCGTGATGGTGTACACGGTGCCGTCAGTGGCCGTAATGGAGATCGGGTTGGCCGCGGTGGCGAGCTTGGCTTCGATATCCGTGCGCGTTTCGCGCAAATGGACCGTGTGCGTTCCAACGTAGCCGAGTTCGAGCACCCAGTTGCGCCCCAGCGCGTGCTGAATCGTCAAGTTCCACTGTTGCGTGTTCGGCGAGATGAAATTCCGCGGAACGACCAGGCCGAAGATATTCTGCGATGGCAGCACACCGGGGCTGCCGGCTGCGCAGCCGTACGTGGGGAAGCCGGTGGTGTCGCCGCCGGCAAAACCCTGGAACGCGCCAAGGCACGGCACAAAGTTGGGATCGAGCGTTCCGGCGGTCGGCAACGCGTTGGGATTCGGATTCGGGCAGCCCGGCCCGGGAGTCGCGGAGAAGAAGGTACCCAGGCAGCCGGGCGTTCCCGCACCGAAAGCCACCGGAAGGAACGGCGCCTGGAACGAGAGCTGGTCGGCCGTGCCGACGTCTTCGCGCACGTAGTAAATGCCATAGCCCGCGCGAATCGTGGTGGTGTGATGGCCGAACAGGTCATACGCCACCCCGATCCGGGGACCAATGCCGGTCGAGTACTTGTTCCGGTACGTGGAGTCGCTGCCGGTCGTGTCCAAACCCGTCAGGTTGAGCCCCTTCACGCACGGCCCATAAATGAAGGGATAGTTGCCGGCATTCGCGAGCTGTTCGTCGAGGTTTCCGATGTGGCACTGGTTGTCGTGGAACGCTCCGAATTCTTCCACGCGCAAGCCCAGGTTGAGCGTCAGGTTCGGGCGCACTTTCCAATCGTCTTGAGCAAACACCGCGAAGTCATTCGCGCGGTACTGGTGATTAAAAACGCCGCCGCCACCGAAGCTGCCGTCGGCCGCGCCTTCCAGGAATTTCTGGAAGTCGGTCAAGCCGCTGTTGCCCGGCGAGCCTTGCGTGTTGAAGAAGAACAGCTGGCCGTTGAAGACCTGCGGGAACAACTTGTCGAGATTGACGCGCGTATATTCGCCGCCGAAGCGGAACACGTGCGCTCCGCGAACCCAACTGACGGTGTCGACGAAGTTGTAGTTGTTCTGCGTCTGGTGCTGGTCCGACGGGGGCGTCGGGCCAAGCTGGAATCCCGAGCCGAACAAGCTGAACTTGTAGATCGAATTCGTCTGGCTGTTCGTCGGCCGGTCAATGCCCAGATCCGTCGCCGTCACCGGCGCGTTGTTCGCCAGATCGTTGTTGATGCGCACGTAGCCAAACCGGAAGTCGTTCACCAGTGTCGGCGAGAACAGGTGCGTCTCACTGACGCTGAAGAATCGCGCGTTCACCGGCAAATCGTAGGGAAAATTCAGGTCGGTCGCCGCGATGCTGCTGGCCAGCGTGCCGCCCAGTGAAGCCTGCAAGCCGCCAGCGCCGAAGGGCAGAACCGATTCCGCATTCGAAAAGAAGAAGCGCGCCGAAATCTTGTCCTGGCCGCCGCGGAATTCCCGATCGTAGTTCGTCGTGAACTGGTCGTCCGTGTATTTGCCCGCGCGGCTGGCAATGAATGGCGCGGTGTTCAGGCTGACAAAGCAGGTGTCCGGATTGACGCTGACTCCGGGCGTGCCGGGTAGCGAGGGATACAGGAAGCCGCCCGGCGTGCTGCCGAACTGGTTGCTCTTGAAATTGACCAGCGCTTCGGTGACCGCATCGATGGTGATCGGCGCTGCCGGGCAGCCGGCCGGATTCGCCGCTGTCGGCGCCGTAGCCGGCGTGCTGAAGATCGCTGCCAGGTTCGCCGCCGAGCGGTCGTCCGGCAAAATCGGAAGCGCCGGATTGTTGATCTCCGTACCCGGCGAAAGAGCGCTGCGCTGCCGCGTGCCCTGGTAGTTCACAAAGAAGAAGCCGGCCTTCTCTTTAACCACCGGCCCGCCGATGCTGCCCCCGAAAATGTTCTGCTTCACCGGAGGTCGCGGCTGCCCGCTGGCATTCAGAAAAAACTCGTTCGCGTTGAGCACGTCGTTGCGGAAGTACTCATACACGTCCCCGTGAAACGAGCGCGAGCCCGACTTCAGAATCGCGTTGACGTTGCCTCCGCCATTGCGGCCCTGGCTCGCGTCGTACAGCGACGTCTGCACCTTGAATTCCTGGATGGTGTCCGGATTCGGCAGCGGCACGTTGGTGGCCTGCGCCACGTTGTAGTCGGTCGCGCTGATGCCCTCGATCAGGTAATTGTTGTTGTCTTCGCGCTGGCCGTTCACGATCACGCGGACGTTGCCGCGTCCGAGCTGCGCGGAGGCGTTCAGTTCGCTCTGTGCTCCCGTCGACAGAGTTAACAGCTGCTGATAGTTCTGCGTCGCGAGAGGCAATTCGCGCACTGTGGACGTGTCGATCGATTGCCCGGTCGTCGCGTTGGTGGTTTCCACGCTGGTGACCTGCGCCGAAATCTCCACCCTCTCGGTCACCGCTCCCGGCTTCAGGGAAATCGTCACTCGCACGGTTTCCGTGACGTGCACTTCCAAGCTCTCGGTCTTGGCCTCCGCGAACCCGGACTTGTTCACGACCACGCCATACGTCGCCGGCGGCAGCAGTGGTACGGTGAACGCGCCGTCGCTGTTGGTTGATACCTTGCGTGCCACTTGCTCGGTACGCACGTCGATGATCTGCACCTCGGCTTCGGCGATCGCCCCGCCGCTGCTGTCGGTCACCAGGCCGCTGATGGCGCCCGTCGCGCCGCCTTGTCCATACACTCGAGCTCCTGCGAGCACTCCGGCCAAAAACACGACGGCCAGAACCGTTCGAAAAGCGCTTCTCATTGTTTCCCCCAGATGCACACCGCCCCCAAGGCGGCGCAAAGTATTGGACGCCGCGCATCGCCATGCGCGGCAAACGATTTCTGTCTGACGTATCGCGAAATCCCTGCGGAAAGGAAGAAACAACCTCAGGACACGACAGCAGAAACAACTGCGACTCCACCCGGTTTTGAAACTAGCGTTTCAATCGCCGGGTGTCAAGCAAGCCGGTTGCTGAATTTCCGCCGCATCACATCGCGGAAAATGATGTAACCACAGCCGTTTACGCGCATCCGCGGGCCACGTTTGTAAACAATTTGTTGGCTGGCCCGCTCGCCGCTCGCTGGGCTTGACGGAGCTTCCACCGAAGCCCATGATGAGTACGGTGACATCTGTAACGCCTACTTATTCCGTTACGTCCCATTAAGTGTACGGCGTGTCCCCACCATGGGGGTGGCAAATGAACTTTCGCACGCTGCGTTCTCTTTCTCTTAGCGTCCTTTCCTTACTTCTGCTTGGAGCCCTGGCGCCGAGGCCGTTGCTGGCCGATTCCAGCCACGCCCGCATCATTCGCCTGAGCTTGGTGCAGGGTGACGTGCGCATCGCGCGCGAAGCCCACGGCGACGATCTCACGAGCGACAAAGTAAATTGGGAAGCTGCCGAGCTTAATCTGCCGATTCGGCAGGGCTATGCGATCGCCACCGACCGTGGCCGCGCCGAAGTGGAATTCGAGAACGGCACGATGATGTTCCTCGCCAACGACACGATCGTCGAGTTCTTCGACCTGTCGCTCGACAACGGCGAGAAGACCACGCGCCTGGTCCTGCGCCGCGGCACCGCCTCTTTCTACGTAAATCCTGGGAAAGACGATTATTTCAGCGTCACTGGCGGCGACTTCACCGTGGCGGCCGAAGAGCGCGCCACCTTCCGCCTGGACAACGCCGACGATGGCAGCACGGTCGACGTGTCGAAGGGCCGCGTCTCCGTGTTGCGCAAGAACAAGACCATGAGCGTCTCCAAAGGCGAGTCGCTCTCCATGCATGCCGCGGACGACAACTCCATGAGCGTCAGCCGGTTGCCTGCCAGTGATGACTTCGACCGCTGGGTCTCCGGCCGCGTCGATTCCGTCTCTACCGCAACAGTCGGGGCGCAACAATACGTCAACGGTCCGTACGTCTCAGGTCTCGCTGATCTGTACACCTACGGCTCCTGGTACCCCGTCTCTGGATTCGGCTACGGCTGGCGCCCGTATGGCGTCGGTATGGGCTGGTGCCCTTTTGCTTATGGAGGCTGGTACAACGATCCGTTCGGGGGCCTCGGTTTCATTGGCAATCAGCCTTGGGGCTGGCTGCCCTATCACTACGGCGGCTGGATTTTTGATCCTGGCTTCGGCTGGCTCTGGACGCCGGGTGGATACGGACTCGCAGGCTATTTGCCCGTGACTGGCACCTTCGTTCGCAATCGCCCCGGCTTGCTCGGCATCGTGCCGACCCACCCGCTCGATGTTCGCGGCAAAACGCCCGTCAATCTGGCTCGCGGCGTTTTCCCGGTGAACGGCAACACCGTCGCGACCCAACGCATTCCCGTTGCTACCAACGATCAATGGAAAGCGCTCAAGAGCGCTCCGAAAGAAACCGCGGCGAGCTTCGCTGCCTCTTCCACGGTGGTGCGCGCAGTTCGTGCCCCGGCGGTGGTCACTTCAACCAGCCACGGTGTCACCCTCGGCCGCGATTCTTCGATCGCGTATGACCCACAGGAACATCGCTTCGTCAACTCGAACGCCGCACCGACCCATACGAGTAATGCCACCAGCAACGCAGCGGTGGCCGGTCGAGTCGCGACTGGCCCATCAGCGGCAAGGACCACGGGTCCATCCAACAACTCGGCTCGCGTCGTGGGCGTGCCCGCCCAGCAGCGCTCCAGCGTGCCTATGGCCACAGCCCCGTCTCGCACATCGGCGGCGTCCGTGCCGCGCGCTTCCATGCCGCCTCCCGCCGCTCCTCGATCTGGCGCAGCGTCCGGTGGATGGAACGGTGGCAGCAGCGGGTCCGGCTCGCGCGGCTGGTCGGGCGGCGGCGCTTCCTCCTCTGCCAGCTCTGCGGGATCAGCCCGCAGTTCAGCTCCATCCTCTGCGCCATCTGGGGCTCGCCCACACTAGAGGCGCCAGTCGTCGTCAGGAAATCGAATTGCTCAGGAAAAGCGGCCCCGATCCATTCGGGGCCGTTTCCGTTTCAGTGTTCTCTGGTACCAAGGTCAGGTCTTACCGAAAAATCATTCCGGCATACCCAACCACAGCGCTCTTGTCCCCAGACACATCCGCCGATGTCGCATACTTCACCAGCTCCGCACGCGCATTTCCTAGAGCCCGCAAACTCGTCAGCATCGCCACCGCTGGGCCCAGCCCGCACATCGAAATCTGCTCGTTGCGGCAAGTGTCATACAACCCGCGCGCGTCCATCGCCAGCAGTTTGTCGATCGCTTTGCGATCCTTCACCCGTGTCTTTGCGTCGTCCTCGTAGTGATTCAAGTCCGAAGTAGCCAGCAGCAGAATCTCTTCTCTCGACTCGGCGATCACTTTCCCAATGGCCTCCCCTGCACTCACCAATTCCTCAAATCGCGCCGTGCCCAGCGCAATGGGCGCAAACGCAAAGCCAGGTGCCAGCGTTTGCAGGAACGGAAGCTGCACTTCCAGCGAATGTTCGGCGGAATGCGCCACGCTGTCTTCACGCAGCAAGGGACAAGCGGCCGTCAGAGCTTGCGCCAGGGCTTCATCGATCGGCGCATCGCCCAGCGGAGTCCGCCAGGCCCCGTGCGAAAGAATTGCCATCTGCTGCCCGCGCGGAAAATGCCGCACACCCAAAATCAAAATCTTTCGCGGCAGAGCAATCCTTGACAGCACAGCCGCGGCAACATGCCCGGAATACACGTAGCCCGCGTGCGGCACCAGGCACGCCTTCACGCGCAACAAATCCACGCCACTACCAGGCGGCACGAACACAAACTCACGCACCAGGGCAGACAGTTCGCTTGGATCAGAGGGATAAAATCGGCCGGCAACAGCGGGCATGCGGAGCACTACTGGCCTCCGGGAACTACAGCGGTCGGGAAGGTTTGCCTTTCACTCGCACGGCTTTCAGCGAAGTCGGATCGTAAAGCACGGTCACCTTGTCGCCGTACTGGTAGCCGCCCTTGTCGATGGTCTGCTGCATCTTCGTGGAAGCTTGCTCGGAAAGCGTGAACGTGCGCATGGACATATCGTTGCCCTTGGCACGCACGGTGATTTCCGCGGTGTTCGCGTTCTGCACGAATCCTTCAAACTTTCCCAGCCCGGAAGGCTTCGGCTTCACCGCGTTCACAATAATGGGCACCGCGATGTCCGCGACAATCGGGGCGGCCGTCACCGGATCCTGGGCACGCGCGGGCGCGCAGCCGAGCGCCACTAGCACCAGCGCCGGTGCAAACCACCCCGCGATCTTGCAGCGCAAATTCATTCGATATCGTCTGTCGCGATTCTCAACGACTTCAGAAAACGCACGTCCTGCGGCGTCATCGTCAGACGCGCCACCGGTTTCCGGTCGTCTTGATCGAAACTTTCCTGATCCACCTGGATCCGCAGGGACTCCAGGAATCGCCGGTCCTGCGTGGTCAGCGCCGTCGTTTCGCCCGACGCCGCATCGCGCTTGGCCAGACCAATCGTCGCGTCCAGCTTCAGCACGATGTCGTAGCCGTGCGCGCGCACCCCGGCAATGGCCCCGGTAATCCGCTCGGACTCGGACACCGTATCGTTGATCGCGTGACCCAATTCACGCAGCAGGTTTTTGAGGTTATCGTCGAGTTGCAAGGTCGGATCTCCCCTACTCACACTTTATTTTAGGCTTACGTTTCGCACGTTACAAGCCACCGTCAAGCCCATGTCTCCAAACGGTTCACACCCGTGCTCCTGTTGGATACCCTCTCGGCCACATCCATCTGCGTTAGACTGTCCATCGTGGCCACTTCCATCGGTACGGTCAACACCCCGCCGCAACGCGGCTTCAGCCGACTTTGGCGCGCTCTGAAACAACTCTTTCATGAAGTTGTCGGCGCGATTTTCGCGGTTCTGGCCATCGCCTGGCTCAATTCCATCTTGCGCGCCTGGACTCGCGACGTGGCGTATTGGATCGTCGCGCTGGCGGCATGTGTCGTCGGTATTTTCGTGTTCTTCGCGATCACATCGTTTCGCCGAGCGCGCAGGCTCTAGCCATGGCAGAAACAAAGAAGCCTCAATCTCCGCCCGCAGAGCGAAAATCGCGCTTCACCACGCTCTCTGGCCTTCCCATCGACCGTCTTTACACCGAAGAAAATCTTTCCAACACCAATCCCGAACAGGCCGTCGGCTATCCCGGCGAATTCCCCTACACTCGCGGAATTTATCCCTCGATGTACCGTGGCCGGCTCTGGACTATGCGCCAGTACGCCGGCTTCGGCTCCGCTGCCGAATCCAACCAGCGCTATCGCTACTTGCTCGGCCGCGGCCAGACCGGCCTCTCGGTTGCGTTCGACTTGCCGACGCAAATCGGCATGGACTCCGATCATCCGCTCGCCCTCGGCGAAGTCGGCAAGGTGGGTGTCGCCATTGATTCACTGGAAGACATGGAGATGCTTTTTGACGGCATCCCGCTCGAGAAAGTCTCCACGTCGATGACCATCAACGCCACCGCATCGATTCTTCTCTGTCTCTACGTCGCGGTCGCGAAAAAACAGGGCGCGAACTTAGCGAAACTTTCCGGCACCGTGCAAAACGACATCCTCAAGGAATACATCGCCCGCGGCACCTACATTTACCCGGTGCGGCCCGCAATGCGCATCGTCACCGATGTCTTCGCCTGGTGCCGCACCGATCTGCCGAAGTGGAACACCATTTCGATCTCCGGATATCACATTCGCGAAGCCGGCTCGACGGCGATCCAGGAAGTGGCGTTCACTCTCGCGAACGCTGTCGCTTACGTGCAGTCTGCGATCGATGCGGGTCTCGGCGTCGACGATTTCGCGCCGCAGCTTTCTTTCTTCTTCAACGCGCACAACGATCTGCTGGAAGAAATCGCCAAGTATCGCGCAGCGCGCCGTCTGTGGGCCCGCATCATGCGCGAGCGTTTCTCGGCTCGCGATCAGCGTTCGCTGCTGCTGCGCTTTCACGCGCAAACCGCTGGTTCTTCCCTGACTGCGCAACAGCCGGAAAACAATATCGTTCGCGTCGCGATACAGGCGCTCGCCGCCGTCCTTGGCGGCTGCCAGTCACTGCACACCAATTCGCTCGACGAAGCGCTGGCTCTGCCCACCGAAGACGCCGCGTTGATCGCGCTGCGTACGCAGCAAATCATCGCTCACGAGACCGGGGTGGCGAATACCATTGATCCGGTCGCAGGTTCCTACGCCATCGAATCGCTCACGAATGAAATTGAAGCTGGCGCACTCACCTACATCGAAACCATCGACGCCATGGGCGGCATGTTGAAAGCGATCGAGTCCGGCTTCGTGCAGGCCGAAATCCAGAAAGCTGCATACGACTTCCAGCGCTCGGTCGAAAAGAAGGAACAGCTAGTGGTCGGCGTGAACGAATTTACGGCCCAGGAAGAACGTCAGATTCCCACGCTGCGCATCGAGCCGCAAGTCGAACGCGACCAG
>Ga0307471_100002294_pt1 | contig 10942 bp, 5 predicted proteins | sample atmos_gasesAM3C__2_FD_204566 | JGI IMG/M metagenome (GOLD analysis project Ga0307471, IMG submission 204566) | Hardwood forest soil microbial communities from Morgan-Monroe State Forest, Indiana, United States - atmos_gasesAM3C_515 | ecosystem: Environmental > Terrestrial > Soil > Temperate... | reverse complement strand
TGTCCTTCCGAATCGTGAAGGACCGCAAAACGGGGTTCCGACCGCACGAAGCGATGCGGTCCGATGGCATGGACTGCCCCTTCGAGATCGGACACCTCGAAGAAAAGCACGGCCTTATCGCGGGAGGGATAGGACTCCGAACCTTTGGTTTCCAAACAGACGAACGCAGCGTCAGCAGCAAACTTGGCATGGTGCCCGGGCTGCTCGTCCGAGAGGTGGAGGCCCAGTGTGTCGAGGTAAAACTTCTTGGCGCGCTCCAAGTCTTCAAAATAAAGCTCTACTCCCACAAACTGTGCGGAAAGATCGCTCATAAATTCTCCCGGCCCGTTTCCGATCGTTCACCAGCTCAGCAAAGCGGCGTCAGTCGATTTGGAAAGAGGGGCCGCTTGAGGTCGCGGCAACTTCTTCCAGGCGTTTCGCAACGGCGCGCGCGACCTGATAGAGGCTTTTTGCACCGGCGCCTTCCTCGCCAAGCGCGGCAACCGGCTTGCCGGTATCCCCGCCGACGCGGATGCGCGGATCGATTTCGATTTCGCCGAGCACTGGCACGCCATACGCCATCGCCGTCTTTGCGCCTTCGCCATGGCCAAAAATGTCCACCGGCTTGCCGCAATGCGGACACGTGAAGGCGCTCATGTTTTCGACTACGCCCAGAACTTCCACGTTCACCTGCCGAAACATTTCAATCGCTTTGCGCACGTCGGCCAGCGCTACGATCGACGGCGTGGTAACCACCACCGCTCCCGTCACCGCGACCGTTTGAATCAGCGTCAACTGAACGTCGCCGGTACCCGGAGGCAGATCGATGATTAGGTAATCCAACTCGCCCCATTCGACGCTGCGCAGGAACTGGGTGATCACGCTGTGCAGCATAGGTCCCCGCCAGATCATCGGCTTGTCGCCCGGATTCAGCAGCCCCATCGAAATCACTTTCAAGCCTTGCGATTCCACGGGGATGATGTGCCGGTCGGCGGTGCCCTGCGGCTCTTTCGTCGTACCAAGCATGATCGGCACGTTCGGGCCGTAAACGTCCGCGTCCAGCAAGCCGACCTTATGTCCGAGGTTTTCGAGCGCAAGCGCCAGGTTGACCGCGACGGTGGTCTTGCCGACGCCGCCTTTGCCGCTGGCAACGGCGACGAGGTTTTTCACGCCAGGAATGGGCTGGCGTTCGGGCATCGGCTGCGCTGCTGGGCTTGGTGGCATGGTTTTCGCCTTCTCCTAGAGAAAATCGAAGCGAGATTCAGGGCCGCGGTCCTCAAGACAAGTCATGCACTCAGGCGCCGTGGCATTTCTTGTACTTTTTGCCTGACCCGCACGGGCAAGGATCGTTGCGCCCCACTTTTGCGCCCGCGCGAACGGGCTTTGGCGCTTCCGCCTGCGCCGGGCCCGTTTGGTACTGCAAATTCTGCTGCTGGCGCTGTTGCCGGCGTTCCATTTCGCGCGCGAATCCCGGCAAGTTTGCCGGTTCCTCGCTGGCACGGGCCGCGGCGCTGGCAACGGCTGCGGCTGCGGCGCTCGGAGGCTGGCGAGGTGGTTCGCGTCGTGGCTCGCGTACCTGCGGCGGTTCGCCCTGCTGCAATTGAATGTGGTACAGGTAGCGGATCGTCTCGTTGTCGATACGCGCCATCATGTCTTCGAACAGGACAAAACCTTCCTTCTTGAACTCGACGAGAGGATCCTTCTGCCCGTAACCGCGCAGGCCGATGCCCTCTTTCAAATGGTCAAGCGAGAGCAGGTGATCTTTCCACTGCGAATCGACCACATCGAGGATGATGCGCCGCTCGAGCCAGCGCATCAGTTCCGGGCCGAACTGTTTTTCTTTTTCCTCGTAACGCTTGGTGACGGCCGTCACGGCTGCCGCGACGAGTTCATCATGGCCTAACGAGCTGGGATCTACACCGGCGGCCTTTATATCGAGGCCGAACTGCGCATTGGCTTCGGCGAGGAATTGCGCGACGTTCCACTGATCGGGGTGCTGCTCGCGCGGGCAGTAGGTTTCCACGAGCTCGCGCGCGACGTCCTCCGCGATTTGCAGCACATAATCACGCTGATCTTTTCCTTCGAGCGCGGAGCGGCGAATGGCGTAAATCGTCTCGCGCTGCTTATTCATCACATCGTCGTACTCGAGCAAATGTTTGCGGGCCTCGAAGTTCTGCGCTTCGACGCTTTTCTGCGCTTCCTCGATGCGTTTCGAAACCATTCTAGATTCGATGGGCACGCCCTCGGTCATGCCCAGGCGGTACATCAGTTGCTTGACGCGCTCGCCGCCGAAAATGCGGGCCAAATCGTCTTCCAGCGAAATAAAGAAGCGCGACGAGCCCGGGTCGCCCTGGCGTCCGGCGCGCCCGCGCAGCTGGTTATCAATGCGCCGCGCTTCGTGGCGTTCCGTGCCTAGAATGTGCAATCCGCCGAGCGCCACCACCTCATCGTGCTCGGCCTTGCACTGTTCGGCGAACTGCTCGTACACCGGGCTCCATTGGTCGGAAGCTACTTGAAAGATTTTGCCTTCGTGCTGGAACAACACCATCTGCACGCCAGGTTGCGCGCCGTTGCCGTCGCCAGGATCCGCCCCGATGACCGCGGGCGCCGCGGCGTAGGGAATCGCCAGCTTGTTTTTCAGGCAATGCTCGCGCGTCAGGAATTCCGGATTACCGCCGAGCAGAATGTCCGTGCCGCGGCCGGCCATGTTCGTCGCCACGGTGACCGCGCCTTTGCGCCCGGCCTGCGCCACGACGCGCGACTCGCGCTCGTGCTGCTTGGCGTTCAATACCTGGTGCGGGATGCCTGTTTTCTTCAGCAACTCCGAAACTTTCTCGGATTTCTCGATGGAAATCGTGCCCACCAGCACGGGTTGACCCCGCTCGTGATAATGGCGGATGCCGTTCGCGAGCGAATTGTCTTCTTGCAGGATGCCGCTGACAACCGCTTCGAGTTTTTCTTTCTCCGTGCGGTAAATGACGTCCGGAGCTTCGATGCGAATCAGCGAGCGATTGGTCGGGACGATCGTCACATCCAGGCTGTAAATCTTGCCGAATTCCGCGGCCTCGGTCGCTGCCGTCCCGGTCATGCCGGAGAGTTTCTTGTACATGCGGAAGTAATTCTGGAAGGTGATGGTTGCGAGTGTCTGGTTCTCGCGCTCAATCTTCACTCCTTCCTTGGCTTCTACGGCCTGGTGCAAGCCGTCGGACCAGCGGCGCCCGGGCATCTGTCGCCCGGTGAATTCATCGACAATGATCACTTCACCGTCTTTCACCACGTAATCGACATCGTTCTTGTACAGCGTATGTGCGCGTAGCGCCTGGTAGACGTGATGAATCGTTTCCATGTGCTGCGGGTCATACAAATTGCCGAGCCCCAGCATGCGTTCGCACTTGCTCACGCCTTCTTCGGTCAGCGTCGCAGTACGATGTTTTTCATCGATGGTGTAGTCGATTTCCTGGATAAGCTTGGGAATGATCTTGTCGATTTTGACGTACTTGTCCGTGGACTCTTCCGACGGACCGGAAATAATCAGCGGCGTGCGCGCCTCATCGATCAAGATGGAATCCACTTCGTCAACGATGGCGAACTGGTGCCCGCGTTGCACGCATTGGGCGAGGTCGTACTTCATGTTATCGCGCAGGTAGTCGAACCCGAACTCGTTGTTGGTGCCGTAGGTGATGTCGGCGCCGTAGGCTGCGCGGCGCTCGTCGTCGTCCAAGTCGTGCACGATCACTCCGACCGTCAGTCCCAGAGCCTTGTAAAGCGGGCTCATCCATTCCGCGTCGCGCCGCGCCAGATAGTCGTTGACCGTGACGATATGCACGCCGCGACCAGCAAGCGCATTCAACACCGCGGGCAGCGTGGCGACGAGCGTTTTGCCCTCGCCCGTCTTCATTTCCGCAATCTTGCCTTCGTGCAGCACGATCCCGCCGATGAGCTGCACGTCAAAGTGCCGCATGTTCAGGAAGCGGCGGCCGGCTTCGCGCGCCAGAGCAAACGTCGGCACGATGGCCGGTTCGATCGCCGCTTGCACTGTTTCCTTGTAGGACTTGTCTTCGGGATCACCGTCCTTCAATCGCTCCTGAACCTGTTTGCGCAACTCTGCGTAACGCGTTTTCAGCTCTTCGTTCCTGAGCGACTGCATTTCCGGCTCGCTCGCGTTGATGGCCGCGATGACCGGTTGCAGCTTCTTGATGTCACGCTCGTGCTTGGTGCCGATGAACCAAGCGATGATTTCGTCAAGAAACTTGGTTACGTCCATGAATGGTTTCGCAATTTTCTGACGGTCTTCGTGCCCGAGATCCGACAGGCCGCCGCAACACCGCAAGTGTAAACAACTTATTCTAACTGGTTGGACGCTCGAGCGCCAAGAAACACCGTCGGTGAGGAACTGAGAGAAAAGCCGCCCTTACGCCATTTGGCCTACTTTGCGGCAGCGACGTCGGCCCGCACTGCAGCGGATGCACTTTCGAAGGCGTTCGGAGAAAGCTGACTGGCAAGAAGGCGCCGGTATTTGCTGCGCTCTTCGAGATTCATATCCACGATTTCGAAGGCCAGGTCCTGAGCTCGATACTCCCGCATCATTGCGGTGGCCTGCAGAAGATCTCATTGACGCGGATTCCCTGGGCTCCGGACAGGGCAGCTTTCCATTCCTGGGCAAATTCAGAGGGCTTGGCTCTGCCCGCGGCAAACGCCTGCGCAAAACGAGCCAGTTCTGTGTGGGTTACCGTGGCAAAAAACTGGACGCTTGCCAGGCCTGCCAGCGGAGAGCCTATGCGCAAATTGCTTTTCCGCGGCGCCCTCGAGCGGCACACCATCCAGCAAGAGCCGGGACCCTGCCGCTCCTAACAAGAGTCCGCTCTCGGAAGGGATAGCGGCGACCAGCTCCTCGAAAGCAATGCAAAGCTGTTCTGCGATTCGAGCATGCGCGAAGCCGTAAAGGCGGGCGTACCTCAGCAGGATGTTTAGGCTCTTTAGGAAAGGGCGCCCGGCCGCTGTCTTTGGATCCGATATCACCGGCTCTGCTGTTTCCTGAATACCGTTCCCTTTCTGGTAGCGTAGTTCCAGCCTTGGTTCGTCGCGATGGTACCGCCGTGCCGTGTGTCTCACCGGGTCACGAAGCCGTTTGGACGGGCCGTTCGACTGACCGAACAAGCGGTATTTCGGGAGGGAACCGGTAAGATGGAGCCCGCCGGAAACCCTTGAGCGCTCAGCGGTTAGGTCTTCTCGGGGCTAAGTTTTCGCGACCGCTACGCGCCCGCGCCGCCGGCTGCGATTGGTGACCTGAGCGATCATCGGCAAACCGCCAAGTTCCAGCAACAATTTACGAAGGCGGTAGCGTTCTTCGAGATCCATATCCACGAATTCAAAGGCCATCGCCTGCGGCCGTGCGCCGCGCACCATCGCTTGTGCTTTAATGTGGCGTACGCCGTGCGAAAATCGCAGGCTCAACAGCGAACCTGGCGCCAGATGACGTTCTCCGGCTCCGATTCCCCCGCCCAGATTGAGTTCCGGGATGCTCAATCGGAAGTTTTCCCGCAAGTTGGTGGTCACCGCCAAAAGGTTGCGCGAAAGCTTTAGCCGAGCATAGCGCCTCTGCCGGATCACCGAGACATTCGCCTCTGGGTCGGTCGGCTCAAGCGTCATCTCCTTGCGGTCGATGCCGCTGGCGGCCACGGCCTGCATCCCAACCATTTTATCCACGTGAAGCAGCGCTTGTGCAGCAGCAATTCTCATTTCGTTCGGATATACCCAGCGCCATACCTGTTTGGTTTCCAGAATGTGCTGCAGCAATGGGCTCGCCGCCGTGGCTCGCAGCCGCCCAAGAGCCTCAATAGCCTTTACCCGCGCGAAACCGGTGGTGTGGTCGTCCTGCAGCATCCCGATTAACTTTGGAATGCACTCGGCTTGCCCGCTCATACCCATCTCATCGATAGCCAGCGTGCGGATCAAAGCGTCCAACGAATCGTAAATCGCAACGAGCAGTTGCGCCCGCTGCTCAGGCGGCGCCGCCGAAAGCTGCCGGATAACGCGATCGTGGGAAGAGCGCGGCCACTGCGAAAGCCGCACGGGCAGTATTTTCTCCACGGATTCCGGGGAAAGTTGGCTTAGCAAACCAATCGTTTCCGCCGCTTCGCCTGCCGGAGCTGTCTGCAGCGTCTCGATCAGCCGCTGCGTGGCATCCTCACCCAAGTTGTGAAGAATCGTGCAAAGCAGCTCGCAATCTTCCCGGAATCCGCAATGCCCGAAACGGTTCGTCACGTAGTGAACCGTTGCCTTGGGCATGAGTCCGAGAATGTCCATCATGCCGTCCGCGATTTGCCCGCTGCGCATCGCCTCTTCGACAAATTCCGGCAGCCGCTCTTCGGCCCCAATGCGAGGCCGCAGGCTCTGCGTCGATCCCGGCCGCTGTGCCTCGACGCTCTCCAGCGAAGCCAGCGCTTGTTGCATCGCCGGGTAGCAGCGCTTTGAGGCAGCTTCCTGGCTCAGGCGAACAAACGCCGCACCGACCAGCGTTTGCAATTCCGGCTCCCGCTCGATGGCCAATTGATTGCCAACGCGTCGGATGGCCTCCATCAACGCGCTGCCGTCTCCGCTGCCATACAGCTCGCCCAAATCGGAAAGCCCGATGGCCGTGGTGCGCCGCGCTTCCGGCGCTTCCAGCCCAATACACGACGCGTATTTCATCAAAATCTCGTTCGCCGTTTTCAATTCACCGCGTCGCAGCATCTCTTCCAGGAACGCGCGCACGTTCCGCGGCGGCACGCACCATGCCTCGTCCGAAGTCAATACTTCCTTTTTGTTTTCTTCCGGCACCTGCTCCCAGAATTCCTGGTCCAGCAGCTCCGTATACGACTGGACGGAAAGCCCTGCCTGCGCCATCATTTGTTCCTGGGTTGAAAGAATCTTGCGCAGCGCCTCAATTTCCGTGTTCATGCGGTCCAGCAGTTGCTTCACCGCATTCACGCGCAGCTCGCCCCGCTCGTAGCTGTCTAGGGCAAAGCGGATGGCCACGTGCTCTGCCAGCTTCAGCAGCATGGGCTTGTCCGGTTTGGCGTCCGGAGCCTGCGCCGCCAACCCCGCCAGCGCTTGCTGCAGCGTGTACTGCGTGCGCACGGGCATCGCGCTCAATCGCGATTGGAAAGTCGGCACATCCATCCGCGACGAGTCCGGATCCTTCCGCGCCTTCCCCAATTGAGCGAACAATCCCAGCATCGCGCGGACGTCGTCCTCCTCGACTCGGAACCCGCCTTCGCCCGTTCCCGGCAAGCCGTGCCCGCCGCCAGCCTTTTCGCCACGCAGCAGGGCGGAGGCGGTTAGCCATTTTCCAGGAACGCCCGTTCCGGCCCCCCCACCGCCTGCAGCCCCTCCCTGGCCAGTAGCGGTCCCACCAGGTCCTCCACCGGGACCACCACTCCCGCCGGCGCCCGCGCCACTGCCGCCTCCACTCCCGGTTCCCCAACCAGCGCCGCCCGGGCCGCCCCCTGTTCCGGCTCCTCCACCCGGACCCGCACCGCCCGGGCCTCCGGGTCCCGTGCCAGCTCCGCCGCCACCGCCGACGGACTCCCACAAGCCCCCGCCCCCACCTGGCCCACTGCCACCGGCCCCCCCACTCCCCGTGCCGCCTCCGCCAGAGCCTGTGCCGCTTCCACCCATGCCACCGCCGCCAAGACCAAACCCGGGTCCTGTTCCCCCCGGGCCATGCCCGGGCCCACCTATGCCACCTCCTCCTCCTCCCCGGGAGCTTTCCGCGGCGAGGATCATCTGCAGCATTTTGTTGGGATCTTCAAAGAATTCGCGGAACTTCTCGCCCTGCGCGCCGAGCGCCTTTGCGGTCAATTGCGCCGCCACCTTGATTCCCGCGATCGAGGAATCTTCCGCCACGTAGCGGATTTCATTCACTTTGATACTGGTGTCTCCACCTAGGGCGGCCTTTAATTGTTCAGCCAGGGCAGACGGCTTCGCATTTCCGCTCGGAAACGCGCGAACGAAGCGGGCGAATTGCGCTTGCGACACGGCAGTTGAAAAGTGAATGCTGGCGATCCCGTTGGAGGTCAGCAGATGCGCGAAGCTTCTCTCTCCTGCGGACGACCCCATGGGAACGCCGTCGAGCAGGATCTGGTGCCCTGAAGCGCCCAGCAGCACGCCGCTTCCGCCGCTGTCCTCAAGCGCCTGCCGCAGTTCCTTCCACGTCGTATCAAACTGCGCGGTGGTCTTGGCGTGGCCAAATTCATACAGCCGCGCAAACTTCAGGAGAATGTTCAGACTGCGGACAAATGCCCGCGCTCCGGTTTGTGTTTCAGGACTCATTCCGGTGTTTCTTCCTGTTCAAACAGTCCCAATTTCGTTCTCGACCCTTCCAAAAGAGCACAATCTACATTAGTTTCCCCCTGCCTCCGACACAAGCCTCCCCGTACCCCCTGTACTCATCTCAATAACAGATTTTGTTGTCCATTTGGAAACATTTCTCCCGCCGCTCCCCCTCGGCTGGGCTTCTTCCAGCCGACCAATGACCCACGGAACTTCGTTCTGATCTAGCCCCCCAAGCCTCTCTTCTCTCGCTGCCCCCTTCCTGTGGCGCTCAAGGAGACGTGAGTCCTGCCGGTTGTCAAAAAAGGTGGTTGTCGATTTTCGGCGGCGACAGGACGCCGCCAAAGGCCCCGACTTGTAGGAGCGGGTACTACTATGACGAGATGAAGTCGGATGCACGGCAGAGGACTTGCTCGATGCCTTCCGATTCCACGTAATTGTCTGCGGTTCCCATGGGGCGATACCGAGACCATTCGACTTCTTGTGCCTCATTCCTGGGCTCTGTAAAATGCTTTGTCTTTGCATCCCGCATTTTCTCTACTGAGTCTCTAGCGGAGCCTGACTGCATGGGGCAGCACTACGACGTGATCGTCATCGGCGGCGGCCACAATGGGCTGGTCAATGCCGCGTATCTTGCAAAAGCAGGGAAGAAAGTCGTCGTTCTCGAGCGCCGGCACGTGCTGGGCGGCGCGGCAGTGACAGAAGAGATTTTTCCCGGGTTCCTGTTTTCGGAGTGTTCTTACGTGGTCTCGCTGCTGCGGCCGGAGATCATCCGGGAGCTCGACTTGCCACGGCACGGGCTGGAAATCCTGCCGCTCGACGGCACGTTCACGCCGATGCCCAACGGTGATCACCTGTGGCGCGTGAACGACCACACCAAAACCGTTCGCGAGATTCGCCGGCACTCCCGCGTGGACGCCGAAGCGTACGAAGAATTCTCGAAGATGATGGTTCCGATGTGCCGGTTCGTGAAGCCCATCCTGTCCATGATTCCGCCCGACCCGACAACGCTCAATCCGCGCGACCTCAAGCAGTTTCATTTCTTGTTGCAGCGCTTCCGCGAACTTTCTTCCGACGAGCGCTACACGCTGGTGCAACTCATGACCATGAGCTCAGCCGATTTTCTCGACCAATGGTTCGAGACCGATGTTCTGAAAGCCACCATGTCCGCGTCGGGAATCATCGGGACGTTCCTGGGGATTCGCTCGCCGGGCACTGCCTATGTTCTGCTGCATCACTATATGGGCGAAATTGACGGAGCGTTTCGCTCTTGGGGTTTCAGCCGAGGCGGCACCGGAGCCATTTCGAGCGCCATCGCTTCGGCAGCACGCGAACTTGGCGCGGAAATCCGCACCAAAGCGCCGGTTAGCAAAATCCTGACCAAAACCGGGCGGGCCTGCGGGGTCGTGCTGCTATCGGGTGAACAAGTCTCCGCGGAAGTCGTTTCCTCCAGCGTCGATCCGCACCTAACCTTCGAAAAATTTCTCGAACCCAGTGAGCTCCCGGCTGATTTCCTGGAAAGCGTGCGCCATTACAAATTCCGGGGCTCTTCCGGCAAGGTCAATCTAGCGCTGGACGCCCTTCCGAATTTCAAATGCCTGCCTGGTCCGGGCGCGCATCTTCGCGGCGCGATTTCCATCTCTCCCGGGATGGACTACATGGAGCGCGCTTACGATGACGCCAAGTACGGCCACTACTCGCACCGACCGTACATCGACATGGTGATTCCGAGCTTGACCGATCCGAGCGTAGCGCCTCCGGGCAAACATGTTCTTTCGTGTTTCGTACAATACGCGCCATACAAACTTGCCGAGGACACCTGGGACGAGCGGCGCGAGGCTTTCGGCAACAACGTCATCGAGACGATTGCCGAGTACGCGCCCAACATCAAAAACATCATTATCGGCAAACAGGTGCTGACCCCGCTCGACCTCGAACGCGAATTTGGCCTGACACAAGGAAATATTTTTCAAGGCGAGCTTTCTCTCGAACAGCTTTTCTTCCTGCGGCCTGTTGCGGGTTGGGCGTATTACCGCACCCCGATCGAAAACCTCTACATGTGTGGCTCGGCTACGCACCCCGGCGGAGGCATCATGGGTGCAAACGGCCGCTTAGCGAGCCAGGTCATTCTGAAAGACTCGAAGTCGCGCGCATTTCGTTTTAAGGCGGCGAACTGACATGCCGCTCGGACAGCGCGTGGTTCTGATTGGCGGCGGCCACAATGCATTGATTGCGGCTTTTTATTTGGCCAAGGGCGGATTCAAGCCGCTTGTTCTCGAGCGCCGCGAAACCGTCGGCGGCGGCGCCGTCACCGAGGAGTTTTATCCCGGCTTTCGGGCGTCCGCGCTGGCTCACACCGTGGGGCCTTTGCGCGCAGATATCGGGTGCGACATGCGGCTCGACAGGTTTAGCTGCGAGATTCTTGCTCCCGATCCCCGGGTGTTTGCTCCTACGCCGGACGGCCAAGCGCTGTTTTTCTATAACGACACGGCCAAAACCGCGGCGGACCTTGCCCATTTTTCAGAAAAGGACGCTCGGAAGTACGCCGCATTCGCCGAATCGCTCGAATCCATTTCCGAAGTTCTCACGCAGCTCACCTCCATGACACCGCCCGCGATTGATAAACCCAGTCCGGAAGACTTTTGGAATC
>Ga0307471_100002293_pt1 | contig 10943 bp, 7 predicted proteins | sample atmos_gasesAM3C__2_FD_204566 | JGI IMG/M metagenome (GOLD analysis project Ga0307471, IMG submission 204566) | Hardwood forest soil microbial communities from Morgan-Monroe State Forest, Indiana, United States - atmos_gasesAM3C_515 | ecosystem: Environmental > Terrestrial > Soil > Temperate... | reverse complement strand
CGCGCTCGCTGCCTTCCGAAACGGCAAGCACGTCGTGATGGTGACGGTCGAGGCGGACGCCTTCTGCGGGCCCTTGCTCGCGAAAAAAGCCGAGGAGGCAGGAGTCGTGTACAGCCTCGCCTACGGTGATCAGCCCGCGATCATCTGCGATCTCGTCGATTGGGCGCGCGCGGCGGGATTCCCGGTGGTCGCGGCCGGGCGCGGCCACAAATGGCTGCCGCACTTTGCGCAGTCCACGCCGGAGACCGTGTGGAGTTACTACGGCCTCACGCCCGAGCAGGCTCGCGTCGGTGGACTCAACCCGAAGATGTTCAATTCTTTTCTCGACGGCTCGAAGCCGGCGATCGAAGCCACTGCGGTTTGCAATGCAACCGGGCTCACCCCGGCGCCGGAGGGGCTCGCGTATCCACCCGCGTCCATAGAAGACCTGCCGGTCGTGATGCGGCCGAAATCCGAAGGCGGACAGCTGCATCACAAGGGGCAGGTCGAAGTCGTGTCCTCGCTCGATCGCGACGGGCGGGCGATTCCCTACGATATCCGCTTCGGTGTGTGGGTGGTGTTCGAGGGCGAGTCCGATTACATCCGGCGCTGCTTCATGGAATACGGGGTGCGAACCGACCCCTCGGGCCGTTATGCGGCTATGTACAAGCGCTGGCACCTGATCGGGCTCGAGGTCGGAATTTCGGTTGCCTCGGTCGGGTTGCGCGGAGAGGCGACCGGCTGCGCGACCGGGTTTCGCGCCGATGCAGTGGCGAGCGCCAAGCGCGACCTCGGGGCTGGCGAAATTCTCGACGGCGAAGGCGGATACATGGTGGTAGGCAGGCTGATGCCCGCAGCGGATTCCCTTGCGCTCGGCGCCCTGCCGCTAGGCCTGGCGCAGCAGGTGAAGGTCGTCAATCCCGTCAAGGCCGGCCGGGTCCTGTGCTGGGCAGACGTTGCGCACGACGCAGGGGCCGAGGCGGTGCGCGTGCGCCGCGAAATGGAATCGATGTTCTTCCCCCCGAAACAGCGCGCCGCCTAAAAACGCTGGGACCGGGCCCGAAAAATGCTAAGGAATTGGGATATCTCGCAATTTTCCGCCAAATATAGTGTAATTGGGCCTGGACTTGGGAGCGTGGATAGGGGAGCCTCCCAATCGGGCCGGGGCAGGGAGTTCCAATGAAAACCACCACGTCGTCTAGACCGCTTACGCTGGTTCACGACTCGATCGAAGCCAAGCTCGCGCCGCTCAAGATCCTGGTCATCGACGACCAGTCCACCGGGCGCATCGTGCTGAGCGAGATCATGAGGAGCCTCGACGCGAGCCTGGAGGTCGCTACGTTCGCCGACCCTCTGGAGGGCATCGAATACGCGCGCAAGCACCCCGTGGACATGGTGCTCACCGACTACAAGATGCCGAGCGTGGATGGAATCGAAGTCATCCGGCGGTTGCGCCGCATTTTCGGCTACGAGGACGTTCCGATCGTTTGTATCACGGTGGTCAACGATCGCGAGGTCCGCTACCGTGCCCTGGAGGCCGGGGCTACCGATTTCCTGATTCGCCCGATCGACCGGCTCGAATGCGGCGCGCGCTGCCGTAATCTGTTGAGCCTGCGCCGTCACGAAATCCTCAAGAAAAACCGGACACGGATTCTCGAGCAGAAGATCGACGAGGCCACCCGCGAATTGCGGCGACGCGAAGTCGAGACGCTGTTTCGGCTGGCGAAGGCCGCAGAGCAGCGCGACAAGGTGACCGGAATGCACCTGGTGCGGATGGCCAAGTACTCCGCTCTGATCGCCAAGGGCGTCGGGCTGTCCTCGGCCGAGCAGGATGCGATCGAGCTGGCCGCGCCGATGCACGATATCGGGAAAATCGGTATACCCGACCGAATCCTGCAGAATCCCGGAAGGCTGGACGGCGAGGACCTGCGAGTCATGCAGTCCCACGCGCGCATCGGCTACGACATGCTCAAAGACAGCTCTTCTGGCTATTTGCAAATGGCCGCGGTGATCGCGCTCGGCCATCATGAGAAGTACGACGGCAGCGGCTACCCGACCGGCTTGAGGGGCGAACACATTCCGCTTGAGGCGCGAATCGTCGCCATCGCGGACGTCTACGACGCGCTCACTTCGGTTCGCCCCTACAAACCGGCGTGGCCCGTGGAAGAGGCGCTCGTCTACATGAAGGAGCACGCGGGCAGGCATTTTGATCCGCAGCTCGTGGAAATCATGGCGCGGAACCGAGAGGAAGTCCTTTCCATCGGCGAACGGTTTGCCGATCGGCTGGCCCAGTGACCCGGGACCGGGCCAGATGGCGCTGAAATCGACTCTTGCAGCCGTTCCGGCCCGCGTCACGGCGGGTACCGAGTACGAACAGTCGATCGTCCGGCTGGTAGTGGGGGCGGTACTGTTCCTGTACCTGTTGCCGCAGGCATTCATCACCCACGGCAAGACCGACCTGCTGTTCCTGGTGGCGATGGTGTGCTACCTGGTGTTCGCGAGCGTGATATTCAGCTGGATCCACCTGTCGCCGTCATCTTCGCCAGCGCGCCGCGTCTGTACGGAAATCCTCGATGTCGGCGCCGTCACCTTCTTCATGTTCAATACCGGAGAGTACGGCGCGCCGCTGTACGCCGTCTACTTATTGATCATTTTCGGTCACGGGTTCCGCTACGGCAGGCCCTATTTGTACAACGCGCTGGGACTCAGCGTCGTTGGCTTCGCCCTGGTCCTCGTGTTCAACGGTTACTGGATCGAGAACCGGACGCTCGGCGTCGGTCTGCTGGTGGGCATGATTCTGTTGTCGCTCTTCGTCGGCAAGCTCGTAACCCGGCTGTTCGATTCGCTGCGTCGCGAGGAGGCCGCGAACCAGGCGAAGCGCAGGTTCCTCTCCACGGTCAGCCACGAGATGCGCACCCCGCTCAACGCGATCGTCGGGATGAACGACCTGCTGCGCGACACGCCTTTGAACACGGAACAGGCCGAGATGGTGAAGGCGATGCAGGAGGCCTCGCGATCGATGCTCAAGCTCATCGAGAACGTGCTCGATATTTCCAAGATCGAGGCCGGCAAGGTCAACATAGAAGAAACCGATTTCGATCTGCACAGCCTGATCAACGGGACGGCAGCGGTGCTCGCGCCGCAGGCCGAGATCCGCGGGCTGCTGTTCAGGGCCCACGTGATGCCGGAAGTGCCGCACGCGCTGCGCGGCGATCCTTATCATCTGCGCCAAGTGCTCTACAACCTCATCGGGAACGGCATCAAGTTCACCCAGTCCGGCAGCGTCATCCTGACCGTTTCGAGCCTGGGCGAGAGCGAGCATGCGGTGCGACTGAGATTTGCCATCGAGGACACCGGGATAGGCATCGCGCCCGAAGCTCAGGAACGCATTTTCGAGAGTTTCGTCCAGGCCGACGACTCCACCACGCGCCGCTACGGCGGCACCGGGCTCGGCACTACCATCTCGAAGCAGCTGGTGGAGATGATGGGCGGGCAGATCAGCCTCAACAGCATACCCGGGAAGGGCAGCACATTCTGGTTCGAGCTGCCCTTCAAGAAGCAGATGGTCGGACAGGTAGCCGAAGCTTCATTGCGCCTCAACGATATCCGCATCATGCTGCTCGGCTTCTCCGACGCGGAACTGCAGGCGCTTGAGCATGACCTCGCCACTTGGGGGGCGCGCACAGGACGCGCAGCGGGCGTCGAGGCGGGGGGCGCGCGTCTCGCCGAAGCGCAGTCGCTCGGGCATCCCTACCACTTGGTGCTGCTGCGCGAAGACAAGGCGATCGAGCCGGGCCGGAATCTGGCGCGGCTACGCAACAGCCGCAGCCAGAAGGCGCCCCCCACGGTGCTGTGCACGGCGGGCGTATCGCAGATTCGCAGCGCAGAAGCGCTCGCCGGAGGTTTCGTTGCGGTGCTGGAAATGCCGTTCAAGAAGCGGCTCCTGTTCAACGTCATCCATTCCGCCACTGCGATTCAAGGGACGCAGGAAGGCGTCATTTCGCTCAGCGACTACTACGCCACCCGCGACGCCAACCGGCGCCGCTACCAGATCCTGGTGGCCGAAGACAACGCCGTCAATCAGCGCGTCATCCTCGGGATACTCGAGCGCGCCGGGCACAGAGTCCGGGTCGTTGACGACGGGGAGCAGGCGCTCGATGTTCTGGAGAACGAGCGATTCGATGTGATCATCATGGATCTCAACATGCCCGAGCTCGGCGGGCTGGACGCGGCGCGGGCTTACCGCTTCATGGACCCGGAGGCGGTACAAGTCCCGATCATCATGCTTTCGGCGGACGTGACCTCGGAGGCGATAAAGGAATGCGAGGACGCCGGGATCGACGCTTTCTTGCCCAAGCCAGTCGAGGCTCGCCGCCTGCTCGACACCATCGCGAGCCTGATTGCGAAGCGTGCGAGCGCCCCGGCGGCGTCCGGCGACGGCGCGGATGAAAGCGTGGCGGTTATCAATCCGGCAGCGCTCTCGGAGCTCGAACTCATCAGCTCGGAAAGCACCTTCATGCCGGAACTCCTCAACGGATTCATCCAGGACGGCGAAGCGCTGCTGCGGCAGATGGATGCCGCCGTGGCGGCGGAGCAATACGAAACGCTCAGGGACCTCGTGCACGCCATGAAGGGCTCGGCGATCACGCTAGGCGCCGAGCAGTTATGCCGGACGTGCGTAGGAATCAACGGCCAGACGACATCGGAGCTGCAAGCGAGCGGACCCCGCGTCTTGAAGGTGATACGGGAGCAGTTTCAGCAGGCGCGTGCTTCGCTACTCGATTATCTCAAGAAGAGCCAGAGCGCGGCCCGCTGAGCCAGGACGTGGCATGGATAAGAGGCAGCGCGAGAAACCATGGCTGACGTAGCACTGCATGACCGGGTCATTCAGCGCCTGCTAGCCGCATCCGATGCAAAGCTTACCGCTGCCGACATCGACGAAGCGACGTCGCTTCGACAGGATCTGGATATCGGTTCACTGATCTTGATCACGCTGGCTTCCGAGCTGGAGGATGAGTTGGGGATTGACATCGGGGATGAGGAACTTGGCCGCATACAGACGATCGGCGACCTCTTCAAGGCGATCGAGGGCAAGAAGCGACAGAATCGGCCGGCGTGACGCGGTCTGAGTTGATGGCTCCTCGACGCGTGGCGATCACGGGAGTCGGTCTCGTTTCGTGTCTCGGGCATGATTACAGCCAGGTGGTGAGGGCTCTCCAGACCGGGGCAAGCGGCGTTCGCGCCATGCCGGAGTGGGAGAGCCTGGGCCTGAAGAGCCGCGTGGCGGGTGCGATAGTGGATGTCGAAGCCAAGTTCGAGCGCTCGTCCATCCCGAGAAAACTGCGTCCCGCCATTTCCGAAGCATCCAAATACTGCTGCCTCGCCGCGCTCGACGCCGTGGGCGACTCCGGGCTCTCCGAGGCCGACGTGCAGTCCGACAGAACGGCGTGCATCGTCGGTACGGGAATCGGAAGCGTGGAATCCGTCTATACGGCAGGGCGACAGCTCTATTCCGGAGAGATAGCGAAGCTCAGCCCGCTCGTCGTGCTGAAAAGCATGGCGAGCGCGTCGAGCGCCGCGGTGGCCAACCTGCTCAAGGTCCACGGACGCAGTTATTCGATCAGCTCGGCGTGCTCCACCTCTTCGCATAGTATCGGCACGGCATACGAGCTCATCCGCTCAGGCATCGCGGACCGCGCCATCGCGGGTGGCGGCGAAGAAGTGCATCCTGTGATCGCCGCCGGTTTTCAGGCACTTCGGTTCGCGCTCGCCACGAAATTCAACGAGCGCCCGGAACAGGCATCGCGCCCGTATGACGCCGCCCGCGACGGGTTCGTGATCGGCGGCGGTGCGGGGATCGTCGTGCTCGAGGCTCTAGATCAGGCCTTGGCGCGCCGGGCTCGCGTGCGGGCCGAAATCGCCGGATTCGGTACGAGTTCGGATGGTTTCGACATGGTCATGCCGGAGCCCACCGGCGCGCAGGCGGCCAAGTGCATGCGGGGTGCTATCGAGGACGCAGGGATGAGTCCGCGGGAGGTCGGCGCCGTCAACACGCACGGCACGGCGACCATCAAAGGCGACGTCGCTGAAGTCGAAGCAATGAAGGAAGTGTTCGACGGCAAACCGCCGCCATTTTCATCGACAAAATCGATGACAGGTCATCCCCTGGGCGCGGCGGGAGCGCTGGAAACGATTTTTTGCGTAAGCATGCTCGAGCATCGCTTCATCGCGCCTTCGATCAACATCGAAAAACTCGATCCCGAATTCGCGGGGATGCCGATCGTAACGGCTCCGAAGTTCACGGAGCTGCACGCCATACTCTCCAATAGCTTCGGCTTCGGTGGAACGAACGCGAGTCTACTGCTGAAGGCATTTCGCAACTAGCTCGCCGGGTTCCCGAGGGCTTTCGGGCATGGCGAGGATCGCTTCATTAGACGAGGCGACAGGGTCGGAAAAAGACTCGCCGCGCGTGAGCCCTACCAGGGCGCATCCTAACGCACCGGTCGGGACGGATCGGATCCGGCCCCGGCAGGCCATGGCTCACGCGCGCGAGCGCCCGTACTTCGGGCGGACATACACAGCCGCGCTCAGGCGGTCGCGTACTGAAGCGTCGCGTACTGCAGCGTTTCCTCGTGTTCCACCGCGTCCGGCTTCGCCGCGGCCGCGCCGCCCGGGACAAGCTTTGCCTGAGCGCGCGCCAGGCGGCTCATCAGCTTGAGGTCCTTCTCTTCCAGGCGCAGCGCCGCGTTCACCCATACGTTGGCGATGTTGAGCAGCTCCTCGTAGCTCACGGGATGGAAATGCTGGCGGCAGCTGAACACGGCCTGCATGCCGTTGCGGCGCCGCTCGTTGCGCCGGACGTAGTCCTGCACGGCCGCTTCCCCGGCCCCGTCTTCTGCGAGGACATCAACGACGCCCGCTTCGTGCATTTCCTCCGCGGTGTAAGTACGGCCGGAGAGGATCATCTCTTCGGCACGTTTCATCCCCACGCGTCTGGCGAGCAGGCTGTAGGCACCGTTGCCGGGGAACAGATTGAAGAGGATTTCGGGCAGGCCCATCCGCGAGCGCCGCTCGGCGACAATGACGTTCGACGACAGGGCGGTTTCGAACCCGCCGCCGAGGGCCTCGCCCTGAACCAGCGAAATGGTGATCATCGGACTACCGTATCCGCAGATGCGCTGGTACATGTTGTCGACACAAAGCTTGGCATAGTGCGCGAGCGTTTCGCGGTCGCCCGACTTGATGAGGGACACCAAATTCGCGAGGTTTCCGCCCAGGCTGAATATGCCCTCTATCCTGGATCCGCCGACGTAGTAGTGGATCTGCTGCAGCTGTCCCTTGTGCAGCACGCGGCCGCCGCAGGATTCGATCGCGTTGTCGTGGGCACGCAGCTCTTCCAGCATGCCAAGATTGAAGCACGGCGCGCCCGTGGGCTTCATATAGGTCCACGCTATGGCGTACTCAGGATCGAATCTGACCTCGATCTGCTTGTAGTGGTACTTGAACATCCCCTCTATCGCTTTAAAATCGACCGGTGCGTTCATGACCTTCCTTTCATGGTTTTGTTAAAAAACATATTTGGTTCTTTAGAAATCCATGCTTCTTTAGAACTCTTTGCGAGGACTATACTCCCAAATCCAGGGTTGCCGAAAGCGGTCTTATTCCATTGTCATTGGTGCCGTTTTCGAGTCCATCGGGGGCTTTCCCCGCCTCCGGTCAGGGAATTCCCGATAGGCCCTGTCAGGAATTCGTGAAAAAGTCGGCGTATGGCCTCGGCGGCCGCAGGCCGGGCGTGGATCCGGGGTAAAGGGCCGCGCCGGACGGCCCGGTTAAATGACTAAACTAAAAACCCGCGCTCGCATCTTCGTTGTGGTGATTCTCGCGGCCTTGCCGGCGCTGCTGCTCACGGTCTACAGCGCGGTCGAGCGGCGTGCTTCGGCGGAAAACCAGGCGCGCGCGGAGCTCAGGCGGCTGGTCAAGCTGGCGGCCATGCAGCAGTGGCAGGTCGTGGAGGGGGCCAGGCAGATGATGGTCGCCTCTTCGCAGACTCTCTTCACGCTGCTGAGCGACCGAAAGCGCTGCACCGAGTATTTCGCAAGCTTGTTGGCGCAAAACCGTGATGCGTACCATTCGATGGGCCTTTTGACCCCGGACGGCCAGCTGTTCTGCAACGCCGCGAGCTGGCGGGACAAGGTCTACAGCGGGGATCGGCTGTACTTTCGACTGGCCAGGGAGACAGGTCGATTCGCGGTCGGCGAATATCAGGTCGGTCGCATTACGGGAAAGGCCGGAATCAATTTCGGATTTCCCGTCAGAGACGCGAATAACAAGGTGTACGCCGTGGCTTTCGCGGGGCTCGATCTGGAGAATCTCGGCCGTATGGCGGAAGCGACGCCCTTGCCCCCCGAGGGCATCCTCAGCGTCGTCGACGTGAAGGGAACCATCCTCGCGCGCAAGCCGGCGATGCCAGGGCGCGTCGGCGAGAGGCTTTGGAACCCGCAGGTGATCGAAGCGCTGCTCGCCGGCAGGGAAGGCGTGCTCGAGGCCAGAGGAGAGGGCGGAGTCGACTGGCTGCTCGCGCACGAGGTCGTCACCCAGAATCCGGACGGCGCCTTTCCGCTTCGCGTCATGGTTACCGTGCCGCTCAGCCGGGTCTTTTCCGAAGGGAACAGAGCGCTCGTCCGGGATCTGCTGGGGCTGAGCCTGGCCACGCTGTTTCTGCTGGTCGGAGTCTGGTACGGTGCCGAGTGGTTCGTATTGCGTCACGTGAGGGCGCTCCTTCGCGCCGCTGACCGGGTGCGTGGCGGCGACCTGAATGCTCGCACGGACATTCGCTACGGCGGAGAAGAACTAGGCCAGCTTGCACAGGCGTTCGACGACATGGCACTCGCGCTCCAGCAGCGCGAGCGGAAGCTCCAGGAGCAGGCGATCTCCGACCCGCTCACCGGCCTATACAACCGGCGCTACCTGAGCGAGTTTCTTCCGCGCGAACTGGCCCGGTCCAGGCGCAACGCGACGCCTGTCGCGGTAATGCTGATCGATCTGGATCACTTCAAGCGCATCAACGACTCCTTCGGGCACGAGGCCGGGGACATCGTCCTCAAGGCGATCGCAGCGCTGCTCAAGAGCAAGGTCCGCGGCAGCGACATAGCGTGTCGCTACGGCGGCGAGGAATTCGCGCTGATCCTTCCGGAAGCCAACCTCGATGCCGCCCTGCGGCGTGCCGAAGACGTCCGGCTGGCGATCGCCCGCCTCGGCCTCAGCCACGCGGGAACGCCCCTGGGCAAGATCACGACTTCGCTGGGGATTGCGCTGTTTCCGGATCACGGCGAGCACACCGACGCCCTCCTGCGCGTCGCGGACATGGCGCTCTATGCCGCCAAAGGTGCCGGGCGCGATCGGGTCGTCGTCGGTTCCGCGGAGAAACGCTGAGCCCGGCCGTTTTGGGAGGAAGTGCGCGCCGGAGCGGGATCCCGGCGCCCGCAGATGCAGAATGATGGCTCCCCGACCGGGGCAAAACTGGGCACTCGTGGGAGCTGAGAATTCGACTTACCTAGCGACCTGCCGATCACCCGCCCGCCTGCGCGACGGGGTAGCCGCTCGAAGACAAGACGGTGATTCGAAAGCGACGGAACCGTCGGTGAAGCTGGCGCAGGCGGTTCGGCTGCATCGGCTGGTTAGACGGCTTCACGGTGTCAAGCAGTCCTTTACGGACGGTAAGTTATGAGAACTATCCCGAGCGCCAACAACACAAAGCCGAGCAGCTGGAAGAGACCAAGATGTTCGCCGAGGACAAACCGGGCAACGAGCGCGACGCAGACCACTCCGAACGCCAAGTGAAACGATGCCATCTGGGCACCGTTGTAGGTGCCGTATCCGAACCGCGTGGCGCCTACGTTGAGGACGTACTCGGGGAGGACTATCAGCCAACTCACCGCGAGGGCCGTCCAGAAGCCGATCTTGTCCCGATACCGTAGGTGTCCAAGCCACGCCAGCGCCATCAGGCAACTCGATAGAAACATAAACACGGGGACAAGTACTGTTTTCATCTCTCATGCTCCGTTGGATCGGTTATGTGCCCGGCTTGATATCCGGGCGAGACTACTGCGAAAGTCCGGCATGGGCACAGCGCTGAACGGTCTAACTTCTAATTATCCTGCACCGCGACAGGATAGCACGGCGTTTTTGGGACAATTCGGATAGGTGTTCGGATTACAAGACAGCGTGTTCGGATAACACAAAGGCGCTGGATAAAAGATCAGTTGTCGTACCCGTTCTGGCTCCCCGGACCAGGGCAAATCTGGGCACTCTTGGTTGCTGAGGGCGAGGCTCGGCTAAGGCGCGAAGTGCGGATTTAGTCGGATCGCTAGTCGCTCATCGTCGCGGCAATTCCCCGCCGTGTGGGGTGGTCTCTCTGCGCGCGAGCGTACAGACCCTTGCCAAGTCCTCCACCTAAGCTCATGCTTCTCGCGCTGCCTATCCACGACTGGGAGGTCCATAAAATGAATGCCACTGATTCCAATTTCACCCTGATACTGGGGTACATCAAGAACCTGGGAGCCGCCTTGCTGTTGTCACTGCTATTTGGCTGTGGCGGTGGTGGCGGTGGTGGCGGCGGTACGCCCGCCCCCAACTTCGCGTTGTTGGCGGGCAACATGGGCGGCAGCGGCCATGAGGACGGCTCGGGCGCGGCGGTGCAACTGCAGAGACCCCGTGGTCTGACCATGGGCAGTGATAACAACTTGTACCTGACAGGAGGAAGAACAAGCGACTACGCCGTTCGCAGAATCACCCCTGCCGGCGTCGCGAGCACTATCGCGGGTGCGCCCAGGTCACCGAGTAGTGGTGGGCAAACAGCCTCTTCCGTTAACGGCACGGTCGCGGCCGCGGGGTTTCCTCCCCAGTTTGGTATTGTCCGGGACAGCGCGGGCAATCTGTATACGGCGGGTGCCAAGAACCACACG
>Ga0307471_100002292_pt1 | contig 10944 bp, 9 predicted proteins | sample atmos_gasesAM3C__2_FD_204566 | JGI IMG/M metagenome (GOLD analysis project Ga0307471, IMG submission 204566) | Hardwood forest soil microbial communities from Morgan-Monroe State Forest, Indiana, United States - atmos_gasesAM3C_515 | ecosystem: Environmental > Terrestrial > Soil > Temperate... | reverse complement strand
ATCCTCGACAGCGGCGGGGTCTCCGCGCAGACGCAGATCGGGTTGCGACATCTTCTCGGCGACGTGGACGACGTGCTCGGCGTGTTTCCGCTCGTCGATCGCGAGCAGGAGATCGCGCTCAGCGACGAGGAGCAGCGGCTGCTCGATGCGCGCGCGAAAGCCCGCGCCGACGGCGATTACGCCCTGTCCGATCGCATCCGGGAGCAGTTGGCACAATGCGGAATCGCGGTGGAGGACACGCCGCAGGGTCAGCGCGCTCGGCGGACCTGACGTGGACGTTCTGTACGGGCGCAACCCGGTGCTCGAAGCGCTGCGCGCCGGGAGGCCTGCGCGCAAGATCGTGATCGCGGGCGGTGTGCGTCCCGACCCGCGCCTCGACGAGATTCGATCTCTTGCCGAAGCGCGTGTCGTGGCGGTCGAGGAGACAACGCGCCGCCGCCTCGACGACATCGCTCACACCGAGCATCACCAGGGTGTCGCCGGCTACTTCCACTCGCGTCCGCCCCTGCGGCTCGATGCCTTGCTGCAGAACGCGAGGACGCCGGCGCTGCTGCTGGTGCTCGACGGTGTGCAGGACCCCCAGAACCTCGGCGCAGTCGTCCGTACTGCTGAAGCGTGCGGCGTCGACGGCATGGTGCTCGGACGGCACCGCAGTGTCGCGCCGACCGCGGCCGCGGCCAAGGCATCGGCGGGAGCGATCGAGCACGTGCCCGTGGCGATGGTCGGCAACCTCGCACAGGCGCTGGACGCGATCAGGGCAGCGGGGATCTGGCGGGTCGGGCTGGCGCCCGACGCGCCCACTCGCTACGACCGGTTCGACTACACGCAGGCGGTGGCGGTGGTGCTCGGCGCGGAAGGGGAGGGGATGCGGCAGCTGACGCGCAGATCGTGTGACGTGCTCGTCTCGTTGCCAATGCTCGGCCGCGTCGCTTCGCTGAATGTGGCGGCATCGGCGGCCGCGCTGCTGTACGAAGTGCAGCGGCAGCGAGGATTCGCGCCGCGGACTGAATGATGCGAGCGCTCATCGTCGACGGCTACAACGTCGTCCATGCGTGGCCGTCGCTGAAGCGGCTGCTCCAGAGCAGCGGTCTCGAGGATGCGCGCACCCAGCTGGTGCGGCTGCTTGCCGAGTACGCAGCGCAAACCGGGACGTCGGTGACCGTCGTGTACGACTCGCACGGGCGCACCGGCGCGACACAAACGGATGAGATCGACGGCGTCACCGTGCTCTTCGGGTCGCGGACAGCCTCAGCCGATCATGTGATCGAACGGCTCGCCTACGAGGCGGCGCGACGCGGCGACGCGGCGGACGTCGTGGTCGCGACCAGTGACCGGCTGCAGCGCGCGATAGTCAGCGCAGTGGGTGCTGCCACGATGAGTGCCCTCGCGCTCGAAGCCGAGGTCGCACGTGTGCTGGCAGAGACCGACGAGACGTCGCGCCGCATAGGTCGCACGGGGCACGCGGCGCGCCGGGTCGAGGACCGCCTCAGCCCAGACGTGCGCGCTCGCTTGGACGCGTTACGCCGGGGAATCGTCGAGGACACGACCGGTCCGGAGGAGCCGGCCGCACCGTAGACTCGACCACCACGCCGGCGTAGCTCAGTGGCAGAGCAGCTGTTTTGTAAACAGCTGGCCGGGAGTTCGAATCTCCCCGCCGGCTTCGACGTCGTGTACGAGTTCGGGTGACGCGTCTCAAAAGGCCTTCGCCTGATGCGTCCCACACCTTCGGTTGATCTGTCTCGCCGACTTCGGCTGACTCGTCACAGTCGCGCGCATGAGGCACTTGAGCGTGGCTGAACAGCGGTACCAGGCAAGTCTCGGAGTCATCAGCGAAGGTCGCACCGTGTGTGATGTCGCTGCGCAGTGGCACGTCGACCGGCGGACGGTCCATCGCTGGCTGGCGCGATACGAGGCCGAAGGCCTGGACGGGCTTGGGGATGGCTCGCACCGGCCTCGGCAGTGCCCCCATCAGCTGGCCGCCGAGGTGGAGGCGCAGGTGTGCTCGAGCTCCGTCGCTGGCGGCCGTACTGGGGCGCACGCCGGCTGGTGCTGGAGCTGGCGCGGCGCAAGGTGCGGCCCCTGCCGTCGGAGTCAGCCGTGTATCGCTGTCTGGTTCGCGCCGGCGTCATCGACCCGGCCCAGCGGCATCGCAAGCTGGAGCACTGGAAGCGCTGGGAGCGGGGCGAACCCATGGAGTTGTGGCAAATGGATGTGGTCGGCGGCTTCCTGCTCGGCGACGGCACCACAGCGAAAGTGCTGACCGGGGTTGATGATCACTCGCGGTACTGCGTGTCCGTGCGCGTGATGCCGAAGGAGCGGACCCAGCTGGTCTGTGATGGCCTCAGTGCCGCCCTACGCCGATACGGCGTGCCGCAGCAGATCTTGACGGACAACGGCAAGGTGTTCACCGGCAAGTACGCGCAACCGCCGGTGGAGGTGCTGTTCGACCGCATCTGCCGCGAGAACAGGGTGGAGCACCTGCTGACGCAGCCGCGTTCGCCGACCACCACCGGCAAGATCGAGCGCTTCCACCGCACCCTGCGCCTGGAGTTCGACACGCGGCGGGTGTTCCGCACCCTCAGGCTGGCCCAACAGGCGTTGGACGAATGGACGATCTACTGCAACAACAGCTCTCTAGGCTATGTATAGCCGGCAGGGCTTGGATCGGGGCGTCATGTATGACGCTCCACCAAGGTCGACTGACCAGATCCATTGTTGTAAGTGCCAACAGCGGTGCAGGCAATCACCGCCGTGCAGGCCACCCGAAGAAGCAAGGTGCCAGTCGAATCTGGTGGGTCTGGCACGGACTGAATTGCCCAGTCTGTCCCGTTCCACGCTTCGGCCAGTGGAAGGGGCCGGCTGTTGTTGAAGTAGAATCCAACGGTAGTGCAGGCGGTTGCGGCTGTGCACGCAACACCCTCCAACATGTTGCCGGCGGGTCCTGCGCTAGCGTTCGGCGTGGGTACGATTGCCCAGCTAGTGCCATCAAACACTTCGGCCAGCGTTAGCTGGGTTGAACCGTTTGAGTACGACCCAGTAGCGATGCACGCGGTCGCTGATGGGCAAGCCACACCATCGAAGAAGCTTCCAGTACTGCCGGATGGATTCAGCGTAGGTTGGACGGTCCACGAAGACCCGTCCCAGCGCTCGGCCAGCGTATAGGGCGCGCCCCCGGCAGTATTTAGTCCGAACCCGACCGCGGTGCAGGCTGTGGCGCTACTGCAGGCCACCGCCTGAAAATCACTATCACTGGTGTTCAGACTTGGGGTTGACTGGATGGACCACTTGGTACCATCCCAGGCCTCTGTAAATACGTTTCCGGGGTTGCCGTGGTCACCGACAGCGATGCACGCGGTGGGTGTGGCGCATGACACACCAATCAAGAAGGCCTCGCCTCCCCCACTGGGTGTGGGAGAAGGCTGGATCGACCAACCTTTTCCATTCCAGCGCTCTACCAATGTCAGGTAGTCGCCAGAGCTGTTCTGCCACATGCCGACAGCCGCACAGGCCCTTTTAGAGATGCAAGAAATGCCGACCAGGCTACTGTACTTTGCTCCAGCTGGATTCGGCGTAGCCTCGACCTTCCAACGCTTACCATTCCATCGTTCAGACAGAGTTCTCGCGACGCCCGAGGTCGTGTACTGACCAACCGCGATGCAAACTTTGGCTGCTGGGCAAGAGACGCCGTCTAGTTCACTGTCGGTTTCTCCCGCTGGATTGGGTGTGGACTGTATCGTCCAACCGGAAGTTGAAGCGGCACCAGCGTGAGTCGCGGTCATCGTAACGAACCAGGTTTCGGATGCCAACATGCAAAGCAATAGCGGTCTTGACAATCGAATCAATCTACTTCCTCCCAACAGGCGGCAGTATAACTGCCCTCGCATCGACGCTCTACAAGCTTCATCGACTCAGTGCACATATGTTCGGCCGGCGCGGCATTCTGAGATGCCCTAGCGCTTGGCTCGGCCTCACGCCTTTCCCAGTAGTCCTGACTTCGCGGTAGCGAATTCGGCGTCGCTGACCGCGAATGAAATGCCGATGAGGAGTAGCGCAACCGCGCATGTTGTTCGCCGCCTAGGGCACCAGCAACCGGCGCGGGAAGGAGTGGTTGGAGGCCTCTGTGCAGCGCCCGGAGAAACGTGTGCCTGGCAGCCCTCGTTGCCGTTCAGGCGACGGTCGCCAGTGGTCTGATCCTCGGCGCGACCCGGGTGAACGCGGACACGGGGATATCGATCACCAACGGACAGTGTGCGGGAGGCGGGAGGAGTTGGTGCTAACACGCCGGAGTCCGCGACGACGCTCGACGGAGAACTCGTCCATTGGGTCAACGCGTCCACTGACGAATTCAGCGAAGGCCATACGGTCACTTCGTGCACGCCTTCGGCCTGCTTCGGTGCCCCAGCGAACACCGGCGGTGACACCTTCAACATCCGCGTCGGCGGAGGCTGGGGCGACAACAATTCGTTCACGTTCGGAAGCGCCGGAACGTACACCTACTACTGCAAGATCCATGGCTACAACTCGATGCATGGCACCATCACCGTGAGCGGCGTGGACCACCGGGAGTTTCAGGACAGCAGCGCGGGCGTCACGTATGACAGTTGGTCGGGCGTCTCTGACAGCAGCGCCAGCGGTGGCGCGTACCGCACCAGCGCGACCCGCAACGCTGAGGCTGCGTTCAAGTTCACCGGAACCGGAGTGACGTGGGTGACGCGCAAAGGGCCGGATCAGGGGATCGCGTCCGTCAGGATCGACGGCGTGAGCAAGGGCTACGTCGATCTCTACGCGCCCACCGCCCAACCCTTCTCACAAGCGTACGCAGGCCTGTCGTCCGCCACGCACACGGTCATCATCGGCGTCACCGGAACCGCGAACGCAGCAGCAAAGGCGGCCAGCGTTGCCATCGACGCGTTTGTCGTGGGCTCGAGCACCAAGCAGGAGTCCTCGCCATCGGTCACCTACGACAAGTGGACGGGGGCGTCGAATGCAAACGCGAGCCGGGGAACCTTTCGCGACAACCCTCGAGGCGGGACGGCGAGCCTTATCTTCTCAGGCAGGGCCGTTGACTGGATCACCGCGATGGGTCCGTCCTACGGTTTTGCCAGCGTGAGCATCGATGGGGTCGACAAGGGGACGGTCGATCTGTATTCGCCCTCCGTCACATGGCACGTGTTTGAGTCATATGCGGGCCTCGCTGCCGGGAAGCACACGATCGTCATCACAGCACTGGGCACGCACGACGCGTCATCGACGGGCACGCGCGTAGTCGTTGACGAGCTCCTGGTGCAGACGAATTCGTCCCAACCGTAGCGCTATTTCACGAGCGCGGGCTGGCCGGTCGGCACCAGCACTATCCACACCTCTCCGGGTGCTATCGGCAACAAAGAGCCGCCGGCCAACCCGAATTGCGGTGGACCGCTCGACGGCTGAGTCCACGTCGTCATGTACTCGCGGCCTTCCGTGAACACCTGAGCCGGGCCGCTGCCGGTCACCGCATGATCGACGCCGAGACTGCCGTTGACGTCGACGACATTCGGGTCGGTGGTGACCGCCACCTGCTGCACGATCACAGCCGGGATGACCAACGGCGCACCCGTATTCGGATCCTTCACCAGCCCGGTGTCCTCTGTCCGCGTGAAGCCGCCCGACATCGGCTGCCAGGTGAATTCGGGCTGCTCTGATGCCGACACCCTCGTTGTGAAGCTGGTCACCGGCTTTCCGCCGGCCGGGACGGCGCTCGTCCGCGTCCAGAGCTGGTAGGCAACCGGTGGCAGTGCGGCCCTCGATGAAAGGCTGGCCATTCCCCGTCCGTCCGTGTACAGGTTGTGTGGCGCAGGGCGAAAGCCCACCCGGAAGAGGCTGCCCTGCGCAGTGTCTTCGTCAAACGACGGGAAGGACGCGCTGTTGAGCAGGGATGTCAAATACGTGGACGCGCCCGAGTACATGAGCAGTGCCTTGTAGATCTCCGCGAGTTTCACGGTGACCGTCCGCGCGCTGCGCACCGGCCCCACCTGCTGCGCTGCAGACGGCGGCCCGAAGAACACGAGGCTGAAGCGTCCGATGCCACCTTCGGCGACATACTCGTACACGAGATTGGCGGTGGCGAGTCCGGACTGGGGGCGCCCCTGGTCTGAGTTCTCGATTTGGATCATCACCGGTGCGGGCAGCGCCGGCGCCGGTGATGCTGTCGGACTGGCCCCAACATTGCCGCCGCATCCGGCGATGATGAGAACGACAGCGAAAAAGACTGGTGGTTTCTTCATGGAAACGGGAGAGGCGGTCACGTGGTCAGGGTAGCGCCGCTCGACGTCAGCGCGGACACGCTCTGCCATCGCCTGATCCCCACTGCGCTGGGGAGAGTTGTTCGCTCGCTACGGGATGAACGCAACGGCGGCGTAGGCGATGTCGGTCTGCGCCTGGCCGGACGTCTGCGTGGCGTTGGACAGCGAGACCGCAGCGCCGCTGAAGAGCTGGAAGGTCCCCACGTCCACCCACTGGTTTGAATAGTTGTTCTGATTGACGGAAACCTGCGAGGTGTGGCCCACCCCGTCGGCGACCTCGTAGAGCGCGGTCGTAACGGTTGCCGCGGTATCGGGAACGAAAATCTTGATGTCGTACTGCGCGCCAGAGGTGGGAAGCCGTGGGAGCCAGGTGCCGACGACGGTCTGCGCCGTGTCCGACGCGACCTGCGTGTGCGTGAACCACATATGCCCGCCGAATCCCGCACCCAGCTGGTGCAGGTCGATGGCGGCGACCGAGTTCGCCGGCTGCTGGTCGGGAGCATTGCCGTTGATGGTGAATGTGCCGCCGGGTGACCAGCCGGACGGGGTGGCCGGACATCCGACGACGTTGATGTCGCGGGTCGCGCTCTCCTCGTCGACGATGACAGCCGACGCGGGGACCTGCGATGTATCCAGCGTGCACACCGGTGGGGCGGGGTTGGCCGCGCGCGGCTCCGGTGCATTCGCTGCAACGGTGAACACGCCCGTGTGGCATTTGCCCGCACCGCACGCCGCGAAAGTGGCGCTCCCGTGCCACCAGCAGTGGTAGTAGTACGGGCTTCCCTGCGTGGTCAGCTGGCAGTACGTCTTGCTCGGATCATTGGGATTGCAGTTGTTCGACGCGCTGCAGAACGAGCGGTAACCGGGGATGACCATGGTCGTCCCGGGCGGATTCTCGTTGTGAATCGATGGGTAGGCGAGCTTCCCGCCCTCACTGTACGGGTAGTCCATCCAGCCGAAGATCAGCTCCTGGTACGGCCACTGGTTGGGATGCGACTTGTCACCGGAGCCGCTGCCGAACTCAAGGCGGTTGGGTGGGTACTGCGGGTTGATGGGGTTGTTCGACCAGCCGAGCCCGTAGTGACCGGCGCCGTCTTTGGGGTGGATGCCTGTGTTGTAAGCCCACAGCGCGAAGTACCAGTCTTCGACCTTGGTCGGATCTCCACCGTTGGCGGTGATGCCGAGGCTGGAGAGTTGATTCCAGAATCCACCCAGCACGTGCGCGGCAGCTGCGACGTTCTCGGCGTAGTCGGCGGCAACCTCATTCTTCTTGTCCTGGGGCACGGCGGCGGACGACTTGGTCATGAAGCTCGTGAGTTGGCCGAGGCCATAACCACAGTCGGCGCGGTTGTAATCGATAGACGTGAACGTGGCGTTGGAGCCGTAGTAATTTGCGATCAGCGGATTGCCCGGAAGGCCGCGAGCCGCATGAAAGGACGCCTGTTTCCAGTTGCTCTCCTGCGCGAAGATCCCCTGCAGGAGCTCTGGCGGTACCGGGGTTGCGGCCATGCCCCCACTGAGCTGCGGGCGTGGAAAGTCAACACTCGGCTGATAGGCCGCCGAGTTGCCCATGTTGAGGTAGTCGGCGGGTCTGCGAAACGAACCCGCGAGGTCGTTGCGGCTTGCCTGCTGGAGCGCCCAGTTGATTTGAGCAAAGGAGGGCTGGGGAACCTGGTAGTTGAGGTTGTTGCGGGGCACGGCGCAGGTGGGTGTGCTGGTGTTGACAGCCGTGGAGGACGTCATCGCGGGCAGGGCCGTCGTCGTCGGAGCAGCGATCGTGGTGACTGCCGGCGGGCTGCCTGAGAGCACACGCCCGGTTGCCCGATCCACCAGTACGTCAGCGGCTGAGCCGGTCCCCCGGGACTCTTCCAGCAGCACGGCACCGTCGAGCGAAACGCCGGTGATTCGGGACACCGCGGAAGGCGTCTGCGATGCAACCAGCAGTGTGTTGTGACCGCCGCGTCCCTGGAAGAGCCGCGTGGCAGTCACGGGTCCGACCGCACGCAACCGCATGCCGGTCGAGCCGACTGTCCACGCGCGCACCGAGTCGCTCTGATCGATCGCCAGCAGGTCAAGGCCTCCAGCGGAATTGGGATGGAGATCGAACGGCTGCGAACCCGGGAAGGACGGCAGTCGCTGGCTGCGTCCTTCTCCAATGCGGACGAGAGCATTCCCGAAGGTTGCAACGATGGCCTCGCCCAGCGGTACGGCCGATGCGTACTCGCCGTTCAGTTGTGTCGCTCGCAGCACCGACCCGGTGCCCGGGTCGACCGTCAGCAGACGTGTCGTCGACTCGTCCGGGGTGGGATAGCTGGTCAGCACCACCGTGGAACTCGCGCCGCAGCCGGGGTCGTAGTACGCGGCGCTCACGCCCGCGATCAGCGGTCGAGTCTGCCCCGTCGCGACATCGACCGAATAGGCAAGCGCGCCGTGGTCTCGCGCAGCCGGATCGTCGACCGCGAGGATCGGCAGCACGACAACAACCACAAACCGGCCGTCGCCGGTGATGCACTGCTGCCCGACCCAGGAGTCGTCTTGAGCGCCGCCCGGTTGGATCGTGGCCAACGGTTGCCACCGCCAGCCCGACCGCGAGCGCGCGATGTACAGGTGATATCCGTCCGCGTCGGACGATGACGCCACGAGGACGTCACCGGTGGCGGCGTGTGCGGTCTCGCGCGCTGACGCGGGGAATGCGCCGGCGAGAATCGGGATCAGTGCGCTGACGAGCGCCAGCAGCACTCCGCGAACACGACCGAATCGCGACCGCGAATGTGCGCCCGCATGGCTCGCCCGCATCGTTGGGATTCCCTTCTTGGCGAGGCGGCCGAAGGCCCCTCGCCGGCTGCGAACGCTAGCAGAACTCTGCCGTCGGTGCGCGGAACCTGGCAGGGCCCGTGGCCATACGACGTCAGGTCGAGCGGCGTGGGACACTGACTGCAGTGAATGTAGAGGTACTCCTGCGGCGACTCGAGAGGCGCCTGGGGATCGACCGCCTCGGACGCACCGTGTGGGTGTGGGCGTTCCCTCCGCTCATCGGCGTCGCCTCGGCGGTGATCGGGGCGTTCATGCCAGGCCTCGAGGTGGGCTGGGACGTCCGTCTCCTCATCGGGCTGTTCGGCTTTGTCACCATGACCGCCATCGCGGCGATCTTCTTGATCTCGTTCGACAACAACCACAACGAGGAAGCGGACGAGGCCGACCGCCGCTGAGCTTCCTTCGGCGCTGGCTCTCCTCGCGCGTCAGGGGGTCGGGCCGCTGGCCAGCTGCACCGTTGCGTTCTGCTGCTGACCAGATCCGTCGATCCAGCGGATGCGCACATGGTCGCCGGGCTTGTGCGCGCGCAGCGCGCTCTGCAGCGATTCGACAGACGCCACCGCGGTCCCATTGACGGCGACGATGACGTCCTGCGCGGCGATCCCTGCCGAGTCGGCCGGCGTGTTGGGCTGCACTCCCACCACCAGCGCACCCGCCGGTGAGCTGCTGTTTCGCACGTCAACGCCGAGAAACGCGCCGTGTGCGGTCCGGATGTTCGGCGACGGGGTGCCCGAGGAGATCTTCTGCGCGACCGATATCGCTGTGTTGATCGGAATCGCAAACGCCACGTTCGACCCGAGCTGGCGGTCGCGGACGCGGCCCGACGCCGCGGTGTCCATGCCGATCACCTGGCCCGACGTGTTGACGAGCGGCCCGCCCGAATCGCCCGGCTCGATGGACGCGTTGAACTGGATCATGCCGTTCAGCGTCTCGACGTTGGTGCCGCTCGGGTCGGATGCGGTGATGGACTGTCCCAGCGCGGTGACGCTGCCGCGCGTCGACACCGGCGTCCCGCCGCGGCCCAGGGCGTTGCCCACCGCCGTGACGGAGTCCCCAACCGCAACTCTCGACGAGTCGCCGACGTGCACGGTCTGCAACCCGGACACGTTGGGGAGCTTCAGCAAGGCGATGTCGTCGGCCGGGTCGACGCCGAGAATCGCCGCGTCGTACACGGTCCCCGCGCCGCCGATCTGCACCGACACGCTCTGCGAATTCTCGACGACGTGGTTGTTGGTCAGCACCTCACCCGATGAGGTGATGATCATCCCGGTGCCGGCGGCTGAGTTGCCGTCCGCGAGGCTGGAGGTGATGTCCACGACGGTCGATTCGCCACCCAGTGGTGTCGTACCGGTCGCGGCGAATTTTGTGAACCCGTAGGTGATGCCCGCGGCGGCGGCGCCCAGCACCAGCACTGCGGCGACCAGGCCGGCGAGCGAGCGGCGCAGCCCCCTGGGTTCCGCCGCCGGCGGCCAGGGCGGCGGGGCCGCAGGGGGGAGCCACTCATACGACCCGCCCGGGTGCGTGTCCCAGGCCGGGCCCTCCCAATGGTCGCCGGACTGGGTGATCGTCCAGGGCGGCGGCGGTGGGTCGTGCACTCCCATACGACCCATTGTCCCCTCGGACCGCTGTCGAATGCGTGACAGTTGCGCAGCGCGCGGTCAGCCCGCGTACAGCTGCAGGTCGGTGGCGAAGTGATCGCAGATCTCGATGCACCGGGCGAGCTCCTGATGCCGAACGATGACCATCCCGTCCGACACCAAGGTCTGCAACCAGTCGCGGCGCGGCGCGCCGATCGGTAGCAGGTCGATGGCGGCGACGGCGTCGCCATACTCCGCGAGCAGCGGCGCCA
>Ga0307471_100002291_pt1 | contig 10948 bp, 9 predicted proteins | sample atmos_gasesAM3C__2_FD_204566 | JGI IMG/M metagenome (GOLD analysis project Ga0307471, IMG submission 204566) | Hardwood forest soil microbial communities from Morgan-Monroe State Forest, Indiana, United States - atmos_gasesAM3C_515 | ecosystem: Environmental > Terrestrial > Soil > Temperate... | reverse complement strand
GACGGCGTTCCACGGCGGTCGTGATTCGACTTACCCGTGGTGCAAGTGGAGGCGTGGACCGTTTCTGGAGGGCGTGGTAAGTTGCCGCTGGAAATAACCGCAAGCGGAGTTGCCCAAATGAAGGAGCTGGTCGAAGCAATCGCCAGGGCCCTCGTGGACCATCCCGAGGACGTTCAAGTGCAGTCCGTCGAGGGATCGCAGGTGACGGTATTGGAGTTGCGCGTGCACCCCGAGGACTTGGGAAAAGTCATTGGCCGCCAGGGCCGAACGGCCAAGGCGGTTCGCACCCTGCTGGGCGCGGCGGGGATGAAGCTGAAGAAGCGCTTCACGCTGGAGATTCTCGAAGATTGATGTTTTCGCGGCGGCTTTCACGGCCGCTTTTGGCTTCCCGTTTCTCTTGAGCATAGGAACTCCACGATGGGTCCTGGTGGCGCGCATCCTTCGTGCGCGAGGCAATAAGGGCGAAGTCGCGGCTGAAATCCTTACCGATTTTCCGGAACGGCTTACGAAATTGCAGGAGATTTTTCTGGACCTTCCCGAGGGCCAGGGCGAGCCGCAGTGCGTAAAGTTAAAGTCATGCTGGATCAGCCAGAATCATCGCGGCCAGGCGGTTTTTCATTTGGAAGGAGTGGATTCGATTTCGGCAGCGGAGAGGCTTCGCGGACGGGAAGTGCTCCTTCCGCTCGAACAACGCGTGGTTCTGCCAGCAGGGCAGTACTTCGTTTCGGACCTTATCGGCTGCAGCGTATTTGAAACTCCGACAACGCCTCCCGTCCTCGCCTCCTCCCCGTGCTCGCTCGGAGAAGCTCCCGCCCTGCTCGGCACGGTGCGCGATGTCCAGTTTCCCGGCGAAGGGTTGGCCGGGACGCCGCTTCTCGAAGTGGACACATCACAAGGCGAACTGCTGATTCCCTTGGCCGAGGATATCTGCACGAAAATCGATCCACACGCTCGGCGCATCGACGTAGTGTTGCTGGAAGGGCTCCGCGACCTGAATTCCAGAATCAGCAATTCCGTTGCCGGGCGTCACCGTGCATAATCCTAGCGCTGAACGGTCGTCATGCGATTCGATCTCATCACCATCTTTCCGGAGTTTTTCGGCGGGCCTCTCGATCACGGAATCATCCGCAGAGCGAGGGAGGCTGGACTCGTCGATGTGCAGGTTCAGGATCTGCGAGAGTTCACCAAAGACCGCCACCGCAGCATCGACGACCGGCCCTTCGGCGGCGGCGAGGGCATGGTGCTGAAGCCGGAGCCGCTGTTTGAAGCCGTCGAGTCGGTTTTGGGCCGCAGCGCTGGCGATGCGGCAAAGCAGAATAGGCCGGATCCCGGCACGGCGATTGTGCTCATGTCCGCGGCAGGCAAGCTCTTCGATCAGGAGATGGCGCGAAGGTACTCGCGGCTCGAACGGATCATCCTGATTTGCGGGCGCTATGAAGGAGTGGACGAACGCGTGGCCGAGCACCTCGCGACCGAGGAGGTTTCGATAGGCGACTTTGTCTTGAGCGGCGGCGAGTTGCCGGCCATGCTGGTCGTGGATGCCGTAACCAGGCTTCTTCCGGGAGCTCTTGGCAATGAAGCGTCCTCGCAGAACGAGTCGTTCAGCGAGTTCGAAGCGGGCACCCCAAAGGGTCCTTTTGTGCGGGCGCCCTCACAAACCGATACGGGCAAGGCCGGGAACACGACGAATAGCACAGCGCGCGAGCAGGTCCGCGCGCTGCTGGATTTCCCCCATTACACCCGCCCGGCGGACTACCGCGGATGGAGAGTTCCGGAGACTCTCCTTAGCGGGAACCACCGGGAAGTCATCAAATGGCGCCAGCAGAAGGCCCTGGAAAAGACGCGCCGCAACCGCCCCGACCTGCTCGGAGAGTAATGGAGGAATAAAATAGAACCTGTTGCGGTCCTAAACATCTCATGAGAAAGTGTTTAGGAACGACGGTCGCCATTTAGCATGGTCTCGCGCTCATCGCTTGCATGCGAATAAGAATCAGAGAAAGCGGTCACGCCAACCTGGGCTTCCCAAAGCCGCAGCAGGCGTCGGCTTGTCGCCGCCGTGCGAGGTGTAGGTCGGCCGCTTCTAGCGGCGGCGGAGGTTCTTCGGTCTAGCGCCAATAAAGAAACCGCAAGAATCTTCGAGGCCGCTCGGCAGGGCGGCTTTTTTCTTGGGCGATAGCATCGGCTAAGAAGTGTGAGGCTCCGTGGGAGACTATAACCATGGCGGTGGGCTCGCCAAACCCATCGCCATTTATTACGAGCATCCGGACTGGTTCCGGCCGCTATTTCAGCAACTCGACGAGCGCGGCGCAAATTGGCTAAAGATCGAGGCGCGCCATCATTACTACGACGCCGCCTCTCCGGAGCGCGAGTATTCGCTGCTGTTCAATCGCATGAGCCCGTCGGCATGGCAGCGCGGCTTGGCTCACGGAATCTTCTACACCCTGAATTATCTTGCGCACCTTGAAGCCCAAGGTGTGCGGGTAGTGAACGGCTACCGTTGCTTCGCTCACGAGACTTCCAAAGCGCTCCAGCTCAGCAACCTCGAAAAACTCGGTTTGCCGTATCCGAAGGCCCGCATCATCAATCATCCTTCGCAGGCGCTTGCGGCCGCCGAAGCCATCGGCTATCCGGTGGTGCTCAAGCCGAATATCGGCGGGAGCGGCGCGGGAATCGAGCGTTTCAGTTCTCCCGATCAACTGCGCGCCGCCGTCGAAGCCAATCGCCTCTACTTTGGCATCGATTCAACCGCCCTGGTGCAGGAAGCCTTTGCCGCACGCGGCGGAATGATCACGCGCGTCGAAGTCTTGGGTGGTAAATATCTCTACGCCATCCAGATTCACACGACCGGTGAGAGCTTTAACCTCTGTCCCGCGGACATTTGCCAGAACACGCGGGGCGAGGAGCTGACACGCATTGCCTGCCCGGTGGACGCGCCGAAAAACGGCATGAAAGTCGAAGGCTACGAGCCGCCCCGCGAGGTTATCGAAGACGTCGAACGCATCGTCGAGCTCGCTGGAGTCGAGGTGGGCGGGATCGAATACGTTGTCGACGAGCGCACCGACAGGCAGCTTTATTATGATGTGAACGCGCTTTCGAATTTCGTCGCTGATCCGGTGCGCGTGATCGGCTTCAATCCCTACGCGCGGCTGGCCGATTTTTTGATTGCGGAAGCGCAACACCACGAGTCAAAGGAAGCGGGGCGCGTCGTCGTCACGGGAGGCCCGCGATGAGATACGGATACTGGCTGCCCGTTTTTGGCGGGTGGTTGCGCAACGTGGAAAACGAAAATATGCAAGCGACGTGGGCTTACGTGAAGCGCCTCGCCAAGCGCAGCGAGCAAATCGGCTTCGACATAACGCTCATCGCCGAGCTCAATCTCAACGACATCAAGGGCGCGGACGCGGACTCACTGGACGCGTGGTCCACCGCAGCGGCGTTGGCGGCGGTCACCGAACGCATCGAACTCATGGTGGCGGTGCGGCCTACTTTTCATTTGCCGGCTCTTTTGGCGAAGCAAGCAGCCAACATCGATCACATCAGCAACGGTCGGCTCACGCTAAACGTGGTCTCCTCGTGGTGGTCCGACGAAGCGCGCAAATACGGCGTGGCGTTCGAACAGCACGACGATCGCTACGCCCGCACCAGCGAATGGCTCGACGTTCTCGATGGCGTGTGGAGGCAGGAGCACTTCTCGTTTTCCGGAAAGTATTATCGCGTCGAGGACAACGTTCTTGCGCCCAAGCCCGTGGCCAAGCCGCGCCCCACGCTCTACGCCGGGGGCGAGTCCCCCGCTGCCAAAGACCTGATCGCCCGAAAGTGCGATGCCTACTTGATGCACGGAGACCCGCCGGAACGCGTGCGTGAAAAAATCGCGGACCTGCGGGAACGACGCGCGCGAGTTAACCTGCCGCCGCTGAAATTCGGCATTGCCGGGTACGCCATCGTTCGTGAAACGGAGCGCGAGGCCCAGGACGAACTCCGGCGCATCACCGACGTGCGGCAGTCCGCTGCGGGATACGCGAATTACCAGCAATGGCTCGCGGGCACCGAACTCGAGCAGCGCGTTTCCCTGGAAGATTATTCCGTCTCGAATCGTGGCTTGCGCTCAGGCCTGGTGGGCACCCCCGAACACGTAGCCGAGCGGCTTGCCGAGTTCCAGGCCGCCGGCGTCGACCTGGTGCTATTGCAATTCAGTCCGCAGCTCGAAGAAATGGAGCGCTTCGCGGAAACGATCATTCGCAGAAATTCGTCGGTGACCACTTCCGCCTAGTACCTGACTCGGATCCTTCTCAGGCGGACCAAGCCACCCCTGGCAGCAGGGTGCTACGGGCAAAAGGACCCAAAAGCCTGCCTGTCCGGGAGTATCTGCGTCAAAAGAAACGCAGTTAGCGCTCCCGGAAATGCGCTAGGTAAATCGCGAAAACTTGGCTATAATTTTGCTTCGCCTTAGAAAAGCTGGCCCCGCCTCCAGTGGGTCTAAAAGGAAGCACGAACATGAACCCGGCAATTCGTAAATTGCATGAAGCGCAACTGCGCAAAGACCTCCCCGAATTCCGCCCGGGCGACACCGTCCGCGTGAACGTCCGCCTCAAGGAAGGTGAAGGCGAGAAGGAAAAAGAACGTCTCCAGGCTTTTGAAGGTGTGGTCATCTCGAAGAAGGGCCGCGCTTCCAGCGCCACTTTCACCGTGCGTCGCGTCAGCTTCGGCGTAGGCATCGAACGCATCTTCCCCCTGCATTCCCCAACGATCAGCTCCATCGAAGTGGTTGGCAAAGGCAAGGTTCGCCGCGCTCGTCTCTACTTCCTCCGCGATCTGAGAGGCAAGGCCGCCCGCATCAAGCGCGCCGGCCGACAAGAAGAACAGGCTACACCGGTTGCGGCCACGGCCGCCGCCGGCACGGAAGCCAAGGTCTAACCGCCGCTTTGTAGAACACTTTGCTCTGAAACCTAGCTCCTAGCGCGCGCGATTCGCGCGTCACCGGGTCGCGGGCTACGGCTGGACGTTCGTGACCCCTTCCTCGCCCGGTTTCGGAAAGTGCCTTTCGTACCACGCGATCGAGCGGTCGATCGCATCGATATTGTGGCCGGTTTCCGCAAGGCCGTGCCCTTCGCGCGGATAGCGCACAAAGATCGCTTCTGTTCCCACGTCCTTCAGCGCGATGAAAAATTGTTCCGCCTCGGCGATGGGCACGTCGTTGTCGTTTTCGCCGTGCATGAGCATGGTCGGCGTGTGCGCCCGGGCGACCTGCTTTAGCGCGGAGCGCTCCCACGCCACGTCCATCAAATTGCCCTGGTGCAGGAACTGCCCGAACTCCATCTCCTCGTACTGGTTGTAATAGGTCATGTAGTTGTAGCTCACCAGGTTGGCGATTCCCGCTGTCGGCACGGCGGCCTTGAATTCGTTGGTTTGCGTGATCAGCCAATCCGTCAATTGCCCGCCGTAGCTGACACCCTCGATGCCCATGCGCTCGCGGTCAATCCACGGATTGCGCCGCACTGCCGCGCTGACGCCGTACAAAACGTCCTGACCCTCATTGCCGTTCTGATCGCCAAAGACCGCGTCCGCAAACTTCTGCCCGTAACCGGTCGAGCCGCGATAGTTCACGTTCAGCGTGGCCCAGCCGCGCGCCGCATACACCTGGTTCTTGAAATTGAACGCCGGGCCGTTCTGCCCATGCGGGCCGCCGTGAATGTTCACAATCAGCGGATGCTTGGATTTGGCGGTCATCCCCAGCGGCTTGGTCAGAAACGCTTCGACTTCGTATTTATTGTCGTTGCTTAGGAACGTGAACGATTCCACCTCGGCGATCGGCTTCCCCGCGAGGACTTGCGCGTTCAGATCGGTCAGCTTGCGCGGCGCGGCGGTTCCGCTCTTCAGATACAACTCGTTGAGATCGCGCGGCGACGCGTAGCTGTAGGCCACGACGCCGTCTTTTCCAACCGAGAAAGAGCCAACCGAGCCCGGCTCCTTCACAACGTACTCCGGTTTTCCGCCCGCCACGGGCAGGCGCACCAAATAATTGCTTCCTCGCTCTTGCACCGTGAAGTACACGGAATTGACGTCCGGTGCCGAGCGCGGCGATCCCTGCCGGCCGTCAAGCACGCCGCCGATCTCGCGACGGTCGCTCCCGTCCGCATTCATGATCCACACGTGCGTATCTTCCATGGTGGTCTCACGGTCGGTCAGGCCGCGGCGCGTCCCGCGAAAGAGAATGCGCCTGCCGTCAGGCGACCACAGCGGATCGTACTCGTTGAATTCGGTGGCGGTGATCCGGCGCACGCTCTTGTCCGCGACTTTCAGCGCGAACACGTCGTAATTGAAGAATTCGTCCTGGTTCGGCTCGGGATTCGTCAAATACAAAATCTCTTTGCCGTCCGGCGACCAGTCGATCGAATGCTCATCCGTGTCGCCGCTCGTGAGTTGGCGAATTTGCTTGGTCTGTAGGTCGACGACGAAAATGTGGAGCCGTTGGTTGTCGTTGAACCGCGTCATCCCTTCGCCTGCGTCGGGCTTGTAAAGATAGCGGGTAATCACCATCGGGTCGCCGCTCGCCTCCGCGGCCCGACGGTCTGGTGTGGAGGAAATGTACGCAACCTGCTTCCCGTCGGGTGACCAGGCGAGTTCATTGCCGATTCCCGGCAGCGGGCTGTTCGTGCCTTCGGGCGACGCGATGACGGTAACGCCCGAGCCGTCGGGCTTCGCAATCAGAAGGCCGCGCTGGTCTCCCAGCCGGCCGAAAAAGGCGATCCACCCCCCGTCCGGCGACCACACCGCCCCGCCGCCGCGGTCCTTGTCGCCGCCGAAACGAATCGATTTTTGCGTGGTTAGGTCCATCATCCAGAGCTGCCCGTAAGGTCGTCCCGGTTCATCACGCATGACTACGGAGTAGGCGAGGTGGCGCCCATCCGGAGAGAGCGCCACACCTCCGACGGAACGCAACTTCGAAAGATCACTGCTGACTACTCCTTGCGTCCTCGCAGACGGGAGCGTCGCCACCAGACACCAGGCGGAAAGATAAAGGAGTCTTAAAGCCAGAGAAAGGATTTTCGTGCGACATAGCATGGGGCTCTCCTTCGATTTCTCGAACGGGCATTTTTGACGACCCGAGCCGCGTATCCTGTCATGCAAAAAGTAGCTCCGTCAAGAAAACGCCGCATCACCCATGGCCATCATGCTAAGATTCCCACGCGATGAGCCGGCTCTGCTCTTCCCGTTTCGAGCGAGCGGCGCGCAAATTGGGTTGGACGCGCATCGCCGGCATCGATGAAGCCGGAAGGGGCGCGCTGTTTGGCCCGGTGGTTGCCGCCGCAGTGATTCTCAATCCCAAGCGCCGCATTGTCGGCCTGGACGATTCGAAGAAGCTGACCTCGGAACGGCGCGCGGAACTCCGTGAACGCATCTGCGAGCACGCTGTGGCCTGGGCCGTCGCGGAAGTCGATGCGCAGCGCATCGACGCTTGGAATATCTACCAGGCTTCCCGCCAAGCGATGACCGCCGCCCTCGAACGGCTGGCCATTTCGCCCGACTATGTCCTCATTGACGCCATGCAGCTCGACGTGCTCGTCGAGCAAAAGTCCTTGATCAAAGGCGACGCGCGCAGCGTTTCCGTTGCCGCCGCATCCATTCTTGCGAAAACACATCGCGACGCCCGCATGGAAGAGTGGGACGCGGTCTATCCGCAGTATGGCCTCGCGCGCCACAAGGGCTACGCGACCCCTGATCATCTCGAAGCCTTGCGTCTCTACGGGCCCACGCCGCTGCATCGCCACTCGTTCGCGCCCGTGCGCGATTCTAGTTGCTGGGCCGTGGGCGCCACGCAAACTGCCCTGCCGATTTTTTAGCGTGCTGCGCGCAGAAGAGTTCTCCGGCCTACCAAGGCAACGCCTCTCTGGCGGTTTCTCTTTTGATCGCGGCAAAGTTCTCCTATGCGCATCGCGGCAATCTATGACATTCATGCGAACCTGCCGGCGCTCGACGCCGTAATCGAGAAAATTCGTCATGAACAAGTCGACGGCATTGTGGTTGGCGGCGATGTGCTGCCCGGCCCGATGCCGCTTGAAACACTGGAACGCTTGCAGGATCTCGACGTCCCCGTCCAGTTTATCTATGGCAATGGCGAGGTCGCGGTGCTCGAGCAATTGGCGGGCAGGGACCCGGCCGCGGTGCCCGAACCCTATCGCCTCACGATCCGCTGGACGGCCGAGCAGCTCGGTCCGGAACAACAGCGATTTCTCGCGGCGTGGCCCAAAACGCTCTGTCGCAACTTGCCTGGATTGGGAGAAGTGCTCTTCTGCCACGCGACACCTCGAAACGAGAATGAGTGTTTCACTCGTTTGACGCCGGAGAGCCGGCTTTTGCCGGTTTTCGCGGGACTGGGCGTAACCCTGGTCGTCTGCGGCCATACCCACATGCAGTTCGACCGGCAGGTGGGCAGGATGCGAGTCGTGAACGCTGGGAGTGTGGGAATGCCGTTTGGCCGTTCGCGTGCCCAATGGCTTTTGTTGGGGCCGGACGTTGCGCTTCAGAGCACACCGTACGACCTGAGGGAAGCTGCCAAGCGCATTCGCGCCACCAATTACCCGCAAGCCGAGGATTTTGCTCGAAACAGCGTCCTCAACCCTCCCTCAGAGCGGGCCATGCTCGAAGTGTTCTCCCGCGCGGAGCTTAAGTAAAGCGGGTCACCGGCCGCAAGCAGTCCGCTACGGCGCGCGGCCCCCCGGGACGGTCCGCCCGCCTGGAGCCTTCGCCATCCGTTCGCCCCAGAGTTTCCTGAATAGGACGGGGATAACTGCCTGCTCACAACAAACTTTGGGTTCGTTGACTTGCCTTTTTCCCGCCTGCTAGCGTAACCACAGCAGTTGCCGAGGGCGTTTTCTGCCCGCCGGCCAACGGGGTAGTGTCTTTGGGACTACTCCCTAGGAGAATTGGTCTCTTTCGCGCATGGCTTACAACAAAAGCAAATACGTCGAAGCCGCACAAAAGCTGCTGAACCAGGGCAAGGTTGCCCAGGCCATCGCCGAATACCAGAATATTCTCAAACACGAGCCCCGCGACCAGGTCACCCTGATGACCGTCGGCGAGCTCTATATCCGCCAGGGCGAGACTTTCCAGGCCATCGATTACTTTGAGCGCTTGGCCCAGATTTTCGTCGGGGATGGTTTCCTTACCAAAGCGATCGCCGTTTACAAGCGCATCGCCAAACTGGCTCCGGAAGAGATTCGGCCGCTCGAAAAACTCGCCGACCTCTACGTTCAGCAGGGCGTAATGAGCGAGGCCCGGCCGCTTTTCCTGCAGCTGGCTGAAATTCATCTCAAGCAGAATCGCCAGGCCGAAGCGGTCGGCCTGCTGAAGAAGCTTTTACAGGCTGAGCCGGACAATCTTCGCATCCAAATCCGCCTTGCTGATCTGTACCAGGCCATGGGTCAGACTCGCGACGCCATTGAAGCCTACGTTTCGGCTGCGCAGCGAGCCCTCGCCCGTGGCGACCAGGCGGAAAGCGAAAAGCTTGCCGACAAAGTCTTAAAGCTTGAGCCGAGCAACGCCGCCGCGCTCATCGTCCGCGCACGTTCCTATTCTTTGCAGGGCGACACCGCCAAGGCCGCCCACCTCCTCGAGCAGGTGCCCGACCTCGAAAAAGGCGGCGAGCAAACCGAACTGTTGCTCGATTTCCATCTCAAGAATTCCAGTTGGGATCAGGCCGTCACGCTGGCGGTGCAGGTCTTCGAAGCGGACGCGAAGAACTATGGCCCGCTGCAAAAGGTCGTCGAGGCTCTGCTGGAGGCCGGACAGACGCAAAAGGCCATGGGGATTCTGGACCAGTCTCGCATCCCTTTGACCGATGCCGGCGAGCACGAGGCGGTCGGAAAAATGCTCCAGGCGCTGGCGGAAAGGATGCCCGGCCGGCTGGAGCCGTTGGAATGGCTCGTGGAGCATTACGGCCGCACCAGTGATTCCTTCCACATGCCCGATGCCCTGGCGAAGTTGGGCGATGCCCTCGTCGCGGACGAGCAATACGACCGCGCCAAGACCATCTTTGCGCAGCTAGTCGAACGCCAGCCCGACAGCGATTCGGTGAAACGCAAACTCAATAACGTTTTGCGCCAATTGGGCTTGCCTGCGGCAGCCGATGTTCCGGACGAAGTCCCCGCGATTCCCGAGGATCATCTGCGAGCCGAAATACCCAAGGCTCCCACGCCCAAGTTGCGCTCCGATGTAAGCGGGTTCGGTGCGGAAATCGCAGACCGGGCGCAGGCTTCGGCCGCGCCACTCGATCCTCAGCTGGACGAGGAGACGCAGAGATTCATCGCACAGTCGCTCACCGACGTAGACCTGTTTGCCAGCTACGGTCTCACGCAGAAGGCCATCGGATTGCTCGAGGCCATTCTGCGCCGCGCCCCGCGTCATACCCCCACCCTCGAAAAACTTCTCGATTTTGTTCTCGGTGCCGGCGACGACCGCCGCACCGCCGAACTGGCTGCGCAGCTCGAACAGATTCATACCGAGACCGGCGACAAGCGCAGCGCCGAGCGCTTTGCGGAATTGCGCCGCCGCTTCCAGCGCGCCGCCGGACTTTCGGACGAGGAACTGGCTAGTGCCGCAGCCCCGGCGAAGCCGGGCTCAGCCGCCGAGCCGGCTGCCGCCGATGAACCGGCCGAGACGGCCATTCCGGAAATCACCGCCGTGCCCGCGGAACCAGAGCCTGCTCCGGCCTCGAATTCGTCATCCGCCCCCCGGGCTGGCGGGCCAGAACCTGAGCCGGCCGAAGTTGACGCCGCGCCGGAGGAAGCAGAAGTTCAGGAAGTGGATTTGTCCGACGAGTGGGCCACGCTGCTCGAAGAAACTCAGGCGCCGGGGCCAAGCAAGGCCGCCCCCGCCCCGCCGCCAGAGGCGAAAACCCCGGCCGCGACGCCGGAGAAAGCTCCCCCTGTTCCCCCGCGTCAGGAAAAGC
>Ga0307471_100002290_pt1 | contig 10950 bp, 9 predicted proteins | sample atmos_gasesAM3C__2_FD_204566 | JGI IMG/M metagenome (GOLD analysis project Ga0307471, IMG submission 204566) | Hardwood forest soil microbial communities from Morgan-Monroe State Forest, Indiana, United States - atmos_gasesAM3C_515 | ecosystem: Environmental > Terrestrial > Soil > Temperate... | reverse complement strand
TCCACCCATCGAGCGATTTGCCGGACACGGTACCGGCGCCAGGCCCACACCTGCGGACTGACGTAATAAAGGACAGGTATCCGCAGTCCCTTGGCAAGTTTTGCCAAGCGCAAATTAAACTCGGGAAAATCGATCAGCACCAATAGGTTCGGCCGACGTTCGCGCAAAGCCCTGCGTAGCAAACGGTAGCCATGCCACACGTTAGCTAAATTTCCGGCCAGCTCGGCAAAACCCATCCCGGTAAGCTTGGAGACGCTATAAAGCGCTTCGAAATGGGTTTGCTCCAAGCGTTCGCCCGCAACACCGAAAACTTTGACATCGGGATCGCGATCACGCAGCGCTTCGACCAGTTGAGCCCCGTGTGCATCTCCGGAGGCCTCACCTACCACCAACATGATTTCTTTTTCCGTTTTCACCACTTGATAATCGCGTTAGAGCTGCGAACTTATCATCGAGGCGATCTCCAGAGCCCGTAGTCCTTCTGCGCCGCTCACCAGAGGGAGAGATCGGCTCCGAACACAATCCAAGAAAGAATCGATTTCGTCGGCCAAGGCATCACCGTCCTTGATATCGATGCTTTCGCCACGAATGTCCAACCACGTCGCTCCCGGGGGCGGCTTATAGAAGATTTGCGCGCGTCGTTGATCATAATCGATGGAAATATAAGCGTTCGACTGGAAAAACCTTATCTTGCGCTCGCGCTTGATGGAAACCCGACTCGAAGTCACATTCGCGATACAACCGTTCGCGAACTTGATCCGAGCATTGGCGATATCGGGCTTGTCCGTTAACACCGGAACTCCGACTGCCTCCACCTGTTGCACTGGAGAACGAACCAAACTCGCGATCACATCGATATCGTGAATCATCAGATCCAAAACAACATCGACGTCGGTTCCTCGTTCAACGAAAGGAGCCAATCGATGGCATTCGACGAATTTCGGCTCTTTGATAACGCTTTCCAGCTTGCGGATTGCCGGGTTATAGCGCTCAAGATGGCCGACCTGAAGAATCACATTTCCTGCTTGCGCGGCTTCCACTAGATCCCGCCCTTCGGCGAGATTCGGCGCAAGCGGTTTCTCAACCAGCACATCAATGCCCCGTTCGAGAAACTCCCGTGCGATGTCACGGTGAAGCCGGGTGGGCACGGCGATACTCACGCATTGGACTCGCCCGAACAGCTGGCGATAATCATGTATGGCCTCGGTGTGACACTGGTCAGCGATCTCACGAGCTCTGGCCTCATCCACATCGACCACCGCGATGAGCTTGGCCTTCTCCGAGGCCGCGTATTTCTCCGCATGAAATTTACCGAGGTACCCGACCCCCACGACGCCCACACAAATCTTCGCATCGGCCGTCATAAAACCCGCGATCAAATGGCCACTGCGACCACAGCGATTCCAAACCGTTGCGCTTCTCGCAGCATCGCCTCTTTCTCCAAGAGAATCGTCTTCCCCGCTTCCAGGGCCAAAACCGCGCCCCCCACTTCGTGGAGCCTTTTGATAGTTTCAATCCCGACAGCGGGTACGTCGAAACGAAGATCTTGTTGCGGCTTGCTGACTTTGACCATCACGCACCCTGATTTCGCCAGAGTTCCGCCTCGCTGAATCGCCGCATCCGTGCCTTCAACAGCCTCCACCGCAACCACGACCTGATTCTTCAAAATCACCGTTTGCCCAATACCCAAACGGCCGATTTCCTTTGCCACCTGAAAGCCAAAGCGAATATCCTCCCACTGGGCCGTGGTGGGAGCGCATTGAGTCAAGACACCTTCCGCGGGTATCATTTGCGGCAAGCAGACCGTGGATTCCAGGACTTTGATCCCCTCTGTTTCCAACTCCTCAGCCACCCCGCGCAGCAGAGCATCATCGTCACGGCTCTTAAAGCGCGCTAGAAACCTGGCGCCGCGGAAATCGGGCCGAAAATTTGCCAACAGTTTTACTTTCCGAATTCCCCCGGCCATCACCGCTTCGGTCACTCCGGCGCGCTTGAACGTGCGAATAATCTTGCCTAACTGGCCTACGTAAATCCAAGTGACCTCGTCCACCACCCTCTCGATTTCCTGGAGAGTTTCACCGCGATGAGCCACGGCGACCAACTTAAAACCTTCCCGTTGCGCCTCCTCGGCAAAAATAAGCGGAAATTTTCCGTTGCCGGCGATAAGCCCGAGTTTCTTCACGCTTACGAAAAACCCCAGGTAGAACTACAGCAACTCACCACCCGTGCTACCGGCATATCCCGCGGCGTGAGTTTGCCACGAAGCTCGCCAACTCATCCACCTCCGGAGACTGTGGAATTTCTTGGCGCACCCTAGCCAACGCATCTTGGGTCCGCAATTTTGATTGGAAGATAATCCGATAGGCCTTCCTCAGAGCATCGATCTTGTCTTTACTAAAGCCGCGCCGGCGCAAACCTTCGATATTGAGCCCGTGAAGACTGGCTCGATCGCCTGTGGCATTGCAGAACGGCGGAACATCTTTGGATACCATCGATCCGGCTCCAAGGATCGCACCAGCGCCGATTTTGACGAATTGATGGATGCCGGCTAAACCGCCGACGATCACGTAATTCTCTATGACGACATGACCTCCGAGCGTTGCCCCATTGGCAATAATATTCCGGTTTCCCAACAGGCAATCGTGGGCGATATGACAATACATCATCAAAAGATTGTGATCGCCTACTCGAGTGACCATTCCGCCGCCGGCCGTTCCAGGGTTGAGAGAGACATATTCTCTGATCGTATTGTAGTCACCGATGATCAGCTCGCTGGCCTCCCCTTTATACTTGAGATCCTGCGGAATAGAGCCCACGCTCGCGAATGGGAAAAATATGTTTCCTTCTCCGACGGAGGTCCGGCCTTGGATGACGACGTGGGACTGGAGTTTGCTTCCTTTTCCGATCTTAACTTCGGGTCCAATAATCGAATAGGGCCCAACCTCGACACTCGAATCCAACTCGGCCTTGGCATCGACCAGAGCGGTCTTATGAACCTTGCTCATGTTTTCCGCTATCACCCGCCGCCGATTACGCCATTTCAATTTCCATGGCAGAGATCTCCGCTTGAGCGACCACCTTGCCATCCACCGTAGCCGTGCCCTGCATCTTCCAAAAGGAGCCGCGCCGTTTCAAAGCGACGAGTTCCAAACGCAATTGGTCTCCCGGCTCTACAGGCCGTTTGAATTTGACGTTATCGAGTCCGGTGAGCACAAAAACTTTGTGATCGTTCATGCCTCCACGCGCGTTTTGAGCCAATATGGCGCCTACCTGCGCCATAGCTTCACAGATCAAAACTCCCGGCATGACGGGCCGATTAGGAAAATGGCCTTTAAAGAAATATTCATTGAACGACACGTTCTTAATCCCGACAATTCTTTCCGCGCCGTGAATCTCAACGATGCGGTCCACGAGCAAAAAAGGATAGCGGTGGGGAAGATGCTTAAGAATTTCTTTAACGTCGAACATGGTTGGCGCGATTGTGATCACCTCCTTTGACCAAATCCGACATCTTCTTTTCGAGAGCGCGTACGAGGTTCCATAACTTGGGCAAGTGCGGGAGCAGTGCCATGACTTTCAACCATTCTTGGTGCGGAGCCGCAGCGATCCCTCCCGAAAGCACGACTCCCGGCGGCACAGATCGCGGTATCCCTGATTGCGGCCCGATCGTCGCCCCATCTCCGATCCGAAGATGATTCAGAACTCCCGCCTGCCCCAATAGGGTGACGTCTTTGCCGATTCGAGTGCTCCCGGCGATACCTACCTGTGCCGCTATGATCGAATTCTCTCCCACAATAACATTATGGGCAATCTGCACTAGATTGTCGATTTTTGCGCGCCGGCTTATGACGGTTTTGCCAAACGTAGCCCGGTCCACAGTGGTGTTAGCGCCGATTTCCACGTCGTCTTGAATCTCAACGATCCCCACTTGAGGTATCTTTATCCGTCCATCACCGTGGCCGGCATACCCGAAACCATCGCTACCCACCACCACACCCGCATGAAGAATGACCCGATTACCGATGCTACATCCCTCCCCCACCACCACGTTGGGGTGTAACACACAATCGTCTCCCACTTGCGCTCCTTCTCCCAAGAAAACTCCCGGGTAGAGCACCGTTTGCTTCCCGACTCGAACACTCGCAGCGACAAAGACGCCGGGAAAAAGCGTTACGTCTGCTCCGAGACTCGCCGTGGGATCAACAAAGGCGCGCGAACTAACTTTCTTGTCGTAATGAACCGGCGGGGCAAAAATCTGCAGCACTTGGGCGAAGGCAAGATAGGGATCGGATACTTCCAAATATCCCTTCCCCGTTTCTGGAACCAATTCATCCTTGATTATGCCGGGACCGACTATGACGGCACTGGCCCTGCATCGGCGCAAATGGGATTGGTAGCGCGGGTTGGCTAGAAAAGTGATCTCACCGGGGCCGGCCTCCTCGATGGATGCGACATTCCGAATAAGTACCTGCCCATCACCGATAACTCGGCCTCCGATATCCCGGGCTAGCTCGGAAAGCCTCTTGTTTATTGGGCTCACTTGGCCTTGGTTCGGCTATTGTAAAGGTCGATAACTCTGCTGGTAATATCAATTCCCGGATCGCCGAAAAGAATTTGTGATCGCTCCAAAATCACCATGAATTTTTCTGACTTCCCCACCTCATTAACAATGACCTCCAGCTCTTTGAGGATCTCGGTCATCATTTCGCTTTCTTTTTGCCTGAGGTCCTGCTGGTAGTCGCCGGCAGTGCGCTGGTAGTTGACCGCTCGCTTTTGTAGGTCCGCTTCCATGTTCCGCCGCTCGTCCTCCCTCATGAGCTGACCCTTTTTGTCAAGGTCGCTCTTGAGTCGATCAAGTTCCTGTTTTTCCTTAAGCAGATCCGCTTCGGCTTTTTTTACCTGCGCTTGAAACCGCTCCTTGGCTCGCTTACCGCTTGACGATTCTGCAATCGCCCGTTGTATATCGACAAATCCAATCTTCCCTCTCTCCTGCGCCGAAACAAATGTCGACGTCAAGGCCAGCAAAATCACAACCAGCCCGTATTTCACATGGACCTCCAAGGTAGAAAATGTTTTTTGCAAACGATAGCCAGCTCTATGGCTGGCTGCCGATGGAGAAGCCCAGAACGGCAGTTTCATCACCGGGTTTTTTGTAGATGGGGAAACCGAGTTCGACACGAAGGGGACCAAACGGGGACATCCAACGGCCGCCAAAACCCACTGATCTTCTTACCTCATTGAAGCTGAACCCGTTATTAAACGCAGTCCCCATATCGAAAAAAGCGACGCCCCGTAGTCCGTATTGCTCCAAGATCGGAAATAACAGTTCCGCGTTGAGAACCGCAGCTTTGTCACCGCCGATGACCTCTTGTTGACAGGACGTATTGCCGGTATTTGAGTCGACGTGGCAGGAGGTTTGTTTAGGCCCTATGCTTCGGTCTTGGAAGCCGCGCACCGAGTTTATGCCACCGACAAAATATCTCGAGTATAGAGGGAGAACGTTGCCGCCGCTGTCGGTGTTCCCACCAAGTCCTATACCGTATCCAAGCGTGCCCCCCAAAGCCAGCACATAGGAGCCGCCCCATTTGGGATCTTTGAGCAAGGGGTAATACCATCGAGCGCTGGTATCCGTTTTAATGAAACGGTTGTCCCCACCCAGCCCAGCAAACTGTATCGCAAAAGCGGACTTTGTCCCTTCTGTGGTATTAAAAAAGTGGTCCCGACTATCGTAGCTGATATTGGGCGTCATGCTGCTGGTAAGCGTCGTACCTTCTGACTGTTGAATCGAGAGCGGCGCACCGGCCTGAACGTCATTGATAGTTTGTCGTGTCAAGTTATAGGACACTCCACCCCGCATATAATCCCACATGGTAAGCGGCGGTGCCGTTTCCAACTCGTCTGATCCCGGCCCCCTAGGGATGCGTTCCCTGAGGAACGGGATGTATAGATCTTTCATCGGATAACTCGTATTCACGCCAAACCCTATTTGGTGCTGATTATAAGGCTCGATATTGTTCGACCTATAATTGTTTTTGTTATTAAACAAATCAACGCCCAAGGACATTGGTGTATCATTCAGATAGGGCTCGGTATAGTTTAACGTATAATTTTGCACTCTCGGTCCGACGGCGGAATTTACCGTGAGCCTTTGCCCTTTTCCGAACAAGTTCTTTTCGGAGATGTTGGTATTGAAAACGAAACCATCACCGCCGCTGTACCCGGCGCCCATACTAAACGTCCCCGTGGGACCTTCTTTGATGTCCACCTGCAGGTCCACCGTGTCAGGTTGATCGGTCTTTTTCGTGTTGAGCTGGACGTCTTCGAAATACCCGGTGCGCTGCAACGCATTTTTGCTCTGGGTGATTTTGGTTCCGGAATAAAGTTCTTGCTCTGCCGGAACAAGCTCACGACGCACGACCTTGTCCCGAGTCTTGGTGTTGCCGGCGATCAAAATGCGATTGAAGTAAACGGGTGGCCCTCGGGTGATCACCAAAGCAACATCGACATTTTTTTCCGCCGGATTCACGGTTGTCATAGGGTCTACTTGAACAAACGCAAAGCCTTTATTGGAATACATGTCGGTGATCATCTGAATATCCTCACGCAGCCGGCTGCCGCGGAAGATCTGTCCCGACGTAATCTGTACCTGTTTTAGGATATCTTTTCCGTCCACGATAAGATCGCCGCCCACCGCCACCTTACCTACCCGGTATTGCTGCCCTTCCTCCACCCGAATCACGATTTCGAGACCATCCTGCGCCCGGAGAACGATCGGCTCATCAACCTTGTGATCGATATAACCATTGTCGAAGTAGAAGTTGGACACGATGGCCATATCATTGGTCAGAATATCTCGATCCAAGACTCCCCGTTTGGTGATGAATGAAAAAATCCACTCTTCCTTTGTCGACATCAAGCTTTTAAGTTCGCTTTCGGGAAACGCGCGATTGCCCTCAAATGATACTTTCTTGATCAATAGGCGTGCCCCTTCATTGACATCGACGACCACCACGGCCTGATTGTTAGACTCCAGCGACACGGCGGAATCAACAGTCGCATTTACATACCCTTGCTCAATGTAGAGTTTCTTAACTTTGTCTACACCCTCGGCAACTTTTCCTCGGTCCAGAACCGTTCTCGGAGTTACGCCCAAGGCCGTTTCGATTTTTTCTCGCGTGACTTGCGAGTTCCCTTGTATCTTGACCTCGCGAATATACGGTTTCTCCTTCACCACATAGGTCAAAACGCTATCCGCTGACAACTCGGCTTGGACATCATCAAAAAAACCCATTCTGAAAATGGATTTGACATCCTGTTCAACCACCACCGGATCATAGATTTCGCCAGCGCGGTTCTTGATATGGAGCCGGATACCCTCTTCCTCGACTCTCAGATTGCCGCTGATCTTGACCTCCTTGAGCCTAACTTGTTCTTGCGCGTAGCTGGATCGAGGCGCGAGCAGCAAAAGGAAAAGGATCAAGAGCGTGAAGATTCGTGCTTCGGCTTCCATGAATAACTGCAGAAACGAGCTTTTCGGATGGACCCTAATGTTTTGAATTTGTAACAAATTCGCTGATTTTTGTAAACCCTGAACAATAGATCCGCAGGCCAGTTTGGCGCTCCCTCGGGAGTTTTGCCACATCTCCGCCTGGGGGCTTCGTGGCGGTCCAAAAGCCCAGGCTCTCTCGGCCTTCATACGGGGAAAAGTCGTCCTGCCTTAAGCTCCACCTGTTTGCCGATCTTGGCCGCAAATTCCCGGTTATGGGTCGCCACCACCAAAGCCGCGCCATTTTCCGCGTTGAGGTGAAACAACAGTTCTTGGACTTCTTGGCCGATGCGAAAATCAAGGGAGCCCGTGGGCTCATCGGCTAATATTAGCTTTGGCTGCAGCACCACGGAACGCGCCACGGCGACCCTTTGCTGCTCGCCGCCGGATAACTTTCCGGGTCGGTGACTCATGCGATCCTTAAGACCGACCATTTCGAGCAAGCGCTGCGCCTCCGTCTTGGCCCGCCCCCCCCCCATGCCCTGAATCAGCGCCGGCAGCATGACATTTTCAAGCGCGGAAAAATCCGGCAATAGATAGTGAAACTGAAACACGAAGCCGATGACCTGGTTGCGAAAATGGGATAACGCGGTCTCGTCCCCTATGGGGATCTCCTGCCCACGATAAAGGATTTCCCCTTGGGTCGGACGATCGAGGGTCCCGAGGATGTGCAACAAGGTACTTTTCCCGACTCCGGATTCTCCGACGACGGCGAGGCGCTCCCCTTCTTGTAACTCCAGGTTTACGCCGCGCAAAACATGAATTTCTTCGCCCCCTTCGCTAAACGACTTGAAAAGATTGCGCACCGAAAGAAGGCTACTCATAGCGGATGATCTCGACGGGATCCAGCTTCGCTGCCTGGCGCGCGGGATAGATACTGGCGAGCAGGCAAACCAGGAGAGAGGCAAACGCGACCAGCAGGTAGTTGCTCAGGTAGATGCGCACAGGCACGGTCGAGATCAAGAAAACATCCTTGGGTAGTTCTATGAAACGATACTTCTCGATCAAAAGGCAGACCGCTAATCCCAAGAGCACTCCAAGCGTCGTTCCCACGACGCCGATCACACAGCCTTTAAACAAAAAAATCTTCCGAATGCTTTCGCGGGTAGCTCCCATGGACTGGAGAATCGCGATGTCCTTTCTTTTTTCCATAACCACCATGATCAAGGTCGAAACAATATTGAAAGCCCCCACCAGAACCATCAACAGCAAGACCAAAAAATAAACCGTCTTTTCCAGGCGCAAGGCGGAAAAAAGATTCGGCCAAAGCCGCGACCAATCCTCCGCGAAGTAAGGAAATCCCAGCTGGCGTTGAATATCGTCCGCGATCTGCCGCGCCTGGTAGACGTCTTTCACCCTGATTTCTATATTGGTCGCGGCGTCTTCCATTTCAAAAAACTTTTGGGCGTCGTAGAGATTCATGAACACGAGCGTCGAATCGATTTCACTCATGTCGGTTTTAAATATGCCAACGACGATAAATCGCCGCACCTTGGGAATTACGCCAATGGCCGTGGGGCTTCCCAACGGGGACACGACTTGCACGGGACTACCGGGAAAGACGCCCAGTTGGTTCGCCAATCGAGACCCCAGAATCAATCCTGGCAGTGAAACCGTTCTATCATCGACGCGCAGGGTCTGGGGCTGCTTCAGGTCTTGAAGGCTTCCTGACGTCATATATTTTTGGATATCGATAACCGCATTGACCCGGTTAGGGTCCACGCCGCGGACAACCACTCCCGCAACCCGCGGCCCCGCCGTGAGCATCACCTGGCCATAGATCGACGGCGAGGCGGCGACCACGCCGTTTTCACGCCGGACTTGTTCCACAAGCCCTTCATAGTCCCGCAGCTGATCGCCGGATTTTACTAAGGCGATGTGCGCATTGATGCCGAGCAGGCGATCTCGCAGAGTTTCTTCAAAGCCCGTCATAACGGCCATCACGATATTGAGAGTCATCACGCCAATCATCACCCCGAGGATGGAAATGACGGTGATCAGGGAGATGAACGTTTCCTGACGTCGAGCCTTAAGGTAGCGAAGGCCGATGAGCCATTCGTATTTCATGGGCAATGAAGTATCAGCGTTGAGGCCGCAACAAAGGAAAGAGTATGACGTCCCGGATCGATGGAGAGTCTGTGAAGAACATCACCAGCCGGTCAATTCCGATCCCTTCTCCGGCAGCCGGCGGCATACCATATTCCAGCGCGCGCACGTAATCCTCATCGATGGGGTTGGCGGTTTCGTCCCCAGCGTTTCTCGCTTCCATCTGTTCAATAAACCGCTGTTTCTGGTCCGCCGGGTCGTTCAACTCCGAAAAAGCATTAGCCAACTCTCGCCCACCGATATAAAGCTCGAATCGATCCACAAGGGTCGGGTTGGTATCGTTCTTTCTAGCGAGGGGCGATACCTCCAGAGGATAGCCGACGATGAAAGTCGGCTGGATCAATTGAGCTTCAGCGACTTCCTCAAACACTTCGATAAGAAGATTGCCATAAGGAACTTTGAGCTCAAGAGGCAAACCTTTCCGCTTCGCAAAGTCTTGCAATCCATCGAGTGTGCGAATCGCTTGCAGATCCGCTCCGCCATAAGTTGCAATCGCTTCCTGAATCGTCAGCCGGCGCCACGGTGGCGTCAAATCGATGGTCTGACCGCCATAGGTCACCTGAAGCGAGCCGATAATTTCCTGGGCAAGCGTTATGAACAGCTCCTCCGTTAGCTTTATAAGATCCTCGAATGTCGCATAAGCCTGGTAAAACTCGAGCATCGTGAATTCCGGATTGTGGCGCACCGAAATACCTTCGTTGCGAAAATTGCGATTGAGCTCGAAGACTCTTTCGAACCCTCCCACCAGGAGGCGCTTCAGATACAGCTCCGGCGCGACCCTGAGATAAAGCTCCATATCGAGGGCGTTGTGGTGCGTGATGAATGGCCGCGCCGCCGCGCCCCCCGGGATCGACTGCATCATGGGAGTTTCCACTTCGAGAAAACCTCGGTCTTCGAAAAACCGCCGCAGCAGCCTGACCACGCGGGAACGCATTTCAAAAGTCTTTCGAACTTCAGGGTTCACCATCAAGTCGACATAACGCTGGCGATAGCGTGCTTCGACATCCGCCAGCCCATGCCATTTTTCCGGCAGCGGACGGAGACACTTCGCCAAAAGCCATATTCCTAGAGCTTCGACGGTCAGCTCTTTGGTGCGGGTACGAAACGGGTGACCCGAAATCCCGACGATGTCACCCATGTCTAAGGTTTGGAAGAAAGCATAGCCTTCGTCGCCCAGCCGCTCCTTCTGAGCATAGACCTGCAAACGGCCGCTCCGGTCCTGAATGTGAAAAAAGGCAGCTTTGCCGAATTTACGGATGCTCATGATCCGGCCCGCCACACGAATCTCCACCGGCGTT
>Ga0307471_100002289_pt1 | contig 10951 bp, 8 predicted proteins | sample atmos_gasesAM3C__2_FD_204566 | JGI IMG/M metagenome (GOLD analysis project Ga0307471, IMG submission 204566) | Hardwood forest soil microbial communities from Morgan-Monroe State Forest, Indiana, United States - atmos_gasesAM3C_515 | ecosystem: Environmental > Terrestrial > Soil > Temperate... | reverse complement strand
CTATTGGCTGGTCTACGACTACTACAAATACGCGAGAAATATTCCTGGCCCGCCGCCGCAAGCCACGCGCTGGCCGCGCGTCACCGTACAGCTTCCCATTTTTAACGAGCGCTACGTCATCGAGCGGCTGGTCGAAGCGGTTTCGCGCTTCGACTATCCCCACGAGCTGCTGGACATCCAGGTCCTCGATGATTCCACCGACGAAACGCAACAGGTGGCCGGCGCCTGCGTGGCGCGCTTTGCCGCTCAAGGCCTCCCGATTACCTACATTCATCGCGCCAACCGCGAAGGCTATAAGGCCGGGGCTCTCGAGCACGGCTTGAAAACCGCACAAGGCGAATTTGTGGCCATCTTCGACGCCGACTTTCTTCCCTCCTCCGATTTTTTGCGCCGCAGCATTCCGTACTTCGAGAACGAAAAGATCGGCATGGTGCAGACGCGCTGGACGTATCTGAATCGCGACTACTCCCTGCTGACGCAGGTGGAAACGATACTGCTTGACGGCCATTTTGTCGTCGAGCACGGCGCGCGCTCCCGCCGCGGCACCTTTTTCAATTTCAACGGCACGGCGGGCGTCTGGCGCCGCCAGGCCATCGAAGACGCCGGCGGCTGGGAACACGACACGCTGACCGAAGACACCGATCTTTCTTATCGCGCGCAGTTGTGCGGCTGGAAATTTCTCTATCTTCCCGACATCGAATGCGCTTCGGAACTCCCCGTGGACATGAACGGCTTCAAGGCGCAGCAAGCGCGCTGGGCCAAAGGCTTGATGCAGACGGCGAAGAAGATCCTGCCGCGAGTGATGCGCTCCAACGCGCCGTGGCACGTCAAAGCCGAAGCTTTTTTCCATCTTACCGCTAACATTAGCTACCCGCTGATGGTGATGCTTTCCACGATGCTGTTACCGGCTATGATCGTGCGCTTCTATCAGGGCTGGATCCAGATGCTGGTGATCGACCTGCCGCTGTTCCTGGCCTCCACCTGCTCGATTTCCAGTTTTTACCTGGTCGCGCAGAAAGAGCTGCGCCCGAAAAATTGGTGGCGCACGTTTCTGTACATGCCTTTTGTGATGGCCACCGGTATCGGAATCTCCGTGCGCAACGCGCAAGCCGTCATCGAAGCCATCGTCGGAAAGAAAAGCGAATTCGCGCGCACGCCAAAATACAAAATCGAAGGAAAGCAGGGTTCCTTCGTCGCAAAGACATACAGGAATAAGGCCGGCTGGATGCCCTACGCGGAGGTTCTTCTTGGCCTTTATTTTTCCCTCACCGTGCTCTACGCCGTCTTCAACGAAAACTATGCCACGGTGCCCTTCCTGCTTCTTTTTGTGTGGGGTTATTTCTATACCGGCTTCATGTCCCTGGGACAAACCTACTTCGCGCATCTGCGTTTCGGGGTTAACGCCCCCGAAATGCGTCCTGCCTCGTCCGGCGCTCCCGGCTTCTGAAATTCATCTGAAATAAAAAAATCTCCGGGAATCGCGGGTGGGGTGTGTCGCGATTCCCGGAGGTCTGCCTTCCACCATGCTCCCTTCACTGAGCCGGCGCAGCAGAAACGGGGGTGTACGGGGCCTTGGAGGTATAGGGGACACTCGTTGTGTATACTCGCGGCGATCGCTCGCGCCGGGTGGCCGCCATCGCGTATGCCACGATTGAGCCAATACCTCCGAGCAGAATCAGCACGATTCCGGCGTCGACCACGGCCAACCGCGTCATTTCTGCCTCCAGCGTGGCATCCTTGCCGCTGGCGATGGCCAACGCGCTTTCGGAGGTGCTCTGCGTCACCGCGGGCACACTCCGAACTGTCCTCACCGGGGCGACCTTGGCGACGACTGGCGTTCCGGGGTTGATATCGAAGTACGTGGGATCCATTTCCTGCTGTGCCCGGGCAGAACTCGCGAGCAGCAGTGCAACGCCCAATCCCATGAGCACCATTTGCGTCCGAACTTTGCTTTGCAGTTTCATGGCACCCCCCTTTTTTGTTTCGGTTCCCTTTGATGTACGGGAAGGATGCAACTCCCTTGCCATCGCTGGCGCGCTGCGCGAAGTTTTGCGATTTCCAAAGCTCATTGAAATCGCACAAGTTGTGCGATACGGGGGCGGCACGCGGCCCGGGCGCCCCCGCCAAAGCGATCCCGCCTCTATCTGTTCGGAGAGGGTGTCGCCAAGTGCGGCTATCCGTTCGGATACTCCCTCGCGAGTAGCACGGCTGTGCGCGCGGCGCTAGAATAACCGCCGGGTTGCGCGCCATGCGCGGCAAGACCCCAGCAGGTGCCAATTCGTGCAGCCTAAACTTCTGGCCTTGAGCGGCCCCCTTGGGAAATCGGAATTCCGTTTTACCCCGCCTCTGTCCATCGGACGCGACGCCGGCAATCCCATTTGCATCGAGGATGCCGCCGTCTCTCCCCGCCATTGCCAAATCGAGCGGAAGGACGGAGGCTTTCTGCTCACCGACCTGGGGACCCCCGCGGGCACGTTCGTCAACGGCATCCCAGTAAAGCAGCGCGTCCTCGCTCCCGGCGACCAGATCGCCGTCGGAAGCTCGCTCTTCCTCTTTCAAGTGGAAGGCTCCGCAGCATCGGGCAGCAGCGCCGTGCAACTTGACGAAAGCTCGACGGTCAGCGTGCAGGAGCAACAGCTTCGCCACGATGAACTTCTCTATTTGCATCCCGAATCTCTGGCGGCTCTGCCTCAATCGGCCCGCCTGGATCGCGCGTTGAGCACGCTCCTGAAGATCAGCACCGCCATCGGCTCGATTCGCGACGTGGAATCTCTGCAGTGGCAACTGCTGGGCATGATCTTCGACGTTATTCCCGCGGAGCGCGGAGCGATTCTCCTAGCGGACAGCGGCTCCGCGGAAATTTCTTTCCCCGTGGCTTGGGACCGTGTTTCCGGCCCGGACCATCCTGTACACGTCAGCCGCGCGCTTGCCGAGCGGGTCATCCGCGAAGGGGTGGCGGTTCTCGAAAATGAAGATCGCGCGCTTGCCGCGGCCCCGGACGGGCCCGCGAGCCTCGCTCGCTCGCTTCTTTGCGTGCCCGTAGCTGTCGCGGACCGCACTCTCGGCGTGATTTATCTCGACTCCGCAAGTCCTGCCGCACCGTTCACAAAAGATGACCTGCAACTTCTCGCCGCCATCGCCGGCATCGCCGGCATCGCCATTGAAAACGCCCGCCAGTTCGAACGCCTCGGCGATGAGAATCAGCGCCTGCGCGCGGAGGTCAGCCTGCAGCACGACATGGTGGGCCAGAGCCCGCGCATGCGCCAGGTTTATGCCTTCATCGAAAAAGTCGCTCCGAGCGATTCCACCGTGCTGATCCACGGAGAAAGCGGCACGGGCAAAGAGCTTGCCGCCCGCGCCATCCACAAAAATAGTCCGCGCAAGGATCAACCGTTCGTCGCGCTGAATTGCGCAGCGCTTACGGAAACGCTGCTGGAAAGCGAGCTCTTCGGCCACGAGAAGGGCGCCTTCACCACCGCCATTGCTCAGAAAAAAGGGCTGCTGGAAGTCGCTGAAAGCGGCAGCATTTTCCTCGATGAAGTGGGGGAACTCTCGCTCACTCTGCAAGCCAAACTTCTACGCGTCCTTCAGGAGCGCGAATTCGTCCGCGTCGGGGGCACCAAGCCCATCAAGCTCCATGGCCGCTTCCTTGCCGCCACCAACAAGGACCTTCAGCAAGCAGTGCGAGAAAATTCGTTCCGCGCCGACCTGTTCCACCGGCTGAACGTCATTTCGTTCACCCTCCCGCCTCTGCGCGAACATCCGGAGGATATTCCCCTGCTTGCCGAGTATTTCGCCGCGCGTTATGCGAAACGATGCAATCGCGATGTCCACGGAATCTCGCCGGAGGCGCGTGCCTGCCTCATGCAATACGACTGGCCGGGAAATGTCCGTGAGCTGGAAAATGCCCTGGAGCGCGCCGTGGTGATCGGCTCCTCCAGCTTTATTCTTCCCGAAGACTTGCCGGAAACGCTGCTGGAGGCCGCGCCGGCTTCGCCCTCCGGTCCTGCCAAGTATCATGACGCCGTTCGCAATTTGAAGAAGCAATTGATCCTGAGCGCATTCGAGCAAGCCGGCGGCAGCATTACGGAAGCCGCCAAGCTGCTTGGCCTGAACCCAAACTACCTGCATCGCCTCATTCGCAATCTGGACTTGCGCCTTGCATTGAAAAAAGACGTCAAGGTTTAGCGGCGGGCAAATTTCTTCGCCTCCGCGAGAGTTGCGCGTACAGCGACCACGAAGTTGCGGTAGCGTGCGACTCTGCGGCTGTACCAGGGTTTTCCTATAGCTGTACACTTCCCGAGTGGAACCCTACCTGGAAACGCTGTTTTTTCAAAACGGCAGTGTGAAGCTGCACGCCGTCGCCGCAGGACCAAAAAATGGGCCCTTGGTCCTTCTCCTCCACGGCTTCCCTGAATTTTGGTATGGCTGGCACCGGCAAATTGAGCCTCTGGCCGCAGCCGGTTTTCGTGTGCTCGTGCCCGATCAGCGCGGCTACAACCTCAGCAGCAAGCCGCCCGGTGTGAAGTCGTACGCGCTTTCGGAACTGACGTCCGACGTAATGGCCATCGCCGATCAACTCGGGCAACAGCGCATCTTTTTAGCCGGCCACGATTGGGGCGCAGCCGTCGCCTGGAGCACTGCCCTTCTCCAGCCCGGGCGCATCGCCAAACTCGCCATACTTAACGTCCCTCATCCTTCGGTAATGCGCCGCTATCTCCAATCGAATCGCCGCCAGATGCGCCGCAGTTGGTACATCTTCTTTTTCCAGCTTCCGCTCTTGCCGGAAATGTTCTTCCGTGCGCGTAACTTTCGAGTAGGCGTTTCCTCCCTCGTCCGCTCCAGCCGTGCCGGCACCTTCTCTTCTGACGACCTCGCGCGCTACCGCGCCGCCTGGTCGCAGCCCGGCGCACTCACCGCCATGATCAACTGGTACCGCGCCGGGCTGCGCGTGCGTTCTCGTTTTGCCGATCGCAGCGTGCGCATGCCCACGCGCATTCTCTGGGGCCAGCGCGATGCTTTCCTCTTGCCGGAGATGGCGCAAGAAAGCCTGCGCTATTGCACCGACGCAGAGCTCATCTCCTTTCCCGGCGCCAGCCACTGGCTGCAGCACGAAGAGCCTGACCGGGTTTCCCACTTTTTGATCGAATTTTTTAGTCATGCCAGGTAGGGAATTTGCGGGCTTCGCGCCACGCTGCTGCGGAGTCTTTGCTTAGGCTCGGAGAAGTTTGCTAACGGCTGATTAGAGTGGATTGGCTGCCTACGCATTGCCACGTACCATTCTGATAGATCGAAGTGTCCGTCAACCCGCTGTTGGTGCTCGTCGAAACGCGCACGCGTTCGACATCAAGTAGAATGCTGCGATGCATTCATCCCCGTTTGTGGTGCTCCGCCACCTGCGCGCGGTTTTGGTTTTGTCTTGGCTCTTCGCTCCGGCAAGCCTGCCGCAGCGATCCCAGCAGCACACCGCGGTAATCCTCATCTCCATCGACGGCCTGAAGCCCGAGTACGTTCTCCAAGCCAGCGCGCATTCGCTGAAGATTCCCCATCTCCGCCGCCTTCTAAGCCAAGGCACGTACTCCTCCGGGGTTCACGGCGTTGTTCCCACCGTCACCTATCCGAGCCACACCACGCTGCTTACCGGCGTCCCTCCGGCGGCTCACGGCATTTACGCCAACACTACCTTCGACCCGCTCGGCAAGAATCTCGGTGGCTGGTATTGGTACGCGGAAGACATCAAGGTGCCCACACTCTGGGACGCCGCCGCCGATGCCGGCTTAATCACCGCCAATGTACACTGGCCGGTCAGCGTCTCCGCGCGCATCACCTGGAATTTGCCGCAATACTGGCGCTCCGGAACCTCCGACGACCGCAAACTCTTTCGCGTGCTAGCCACTCCCGGTCTTCCCGACGCGCTTGAAAAAGATTTGGGCCCCTACGCCGATAGTATCGACGAATCCATTACCGGCGATGAAAATCGCGCCAAATTTGCCGCCCGCCTGATTGAATGGAAGCGCCCGGTTTTCACCACCATCTACCTCACCGCGCTAGACCACGAGCAGCACTCCTCAGGCCCCTTTTCACCGGAAAGCATCGCGACGCTGGAGCGCATCGACGCGGCGCTGGGCGCGATTTTCGATTCCGTGCAACGGACCTATTCCGGCCGCGCCGTCATTTGCGTGGTCTCCGATCACGGCTTCGCCCGCACGGACAAAGCCCTGCATCTGGGCATCGCCTTCCGTAAGGCCGGCCTGATCGAACTCGATGATAAGGATCACGTGAAATCCTGGAAGGCTATGATCTGGGGACACGGCGGCTCCGCGACGGTCGTCCTGCACGACGCAAACGACGCCGCAACGAACTCGCAAGTCGCCGCCCTGCTTGGCAAACTCGCCGCAGACACCGCCAATGGCATCGATCGCATCATCGGCGCGGACGAGCTGCACGCGCGCGGCGGTTTCCCTGCGGACCAATTCCTCGTCGCGCTGCGCCCTGGCTTTGTGACCGGAGATCACGTCTCCGGTGACCTCGTGACTCCCAGCGACTCCAAGGGTACCCACGGCTATTGGCCAGACGCTCCCGAGATGAATTCTTCGTTCTTCATCGCCGGCCCGGGCATCCCCGCGGGCCGCTCCCTCGGTGAGATTGACATGCGCACCATCGCCCCCACTCTCGCGCAAATCCTGAAACTCCGCCTGCCGGCCGCCGAAGCGAAACCCTTACTGTAGTCGCTTCTGTCGACACCGACACCGGGTGAGACTTGCCCCGAGCTTCGGTAGCCGCCGGGCTTTAGCCCGGCCAGCACGCTGCTCGTCTTTACCGCTCAGTGCGCCGCAGCCGCCACGCCATCCAGAAAGCTTGTCACCGCCGACAAAAATTCCGGCACTTTCTCTACCGGCGGCACATGCCCGCATTTGTCAAAGCTCACCAGGCGCGCCCCGGCAATTCCCGCCGCGTAGCGCTCGCCCGAACTGATCGGCAGCAGCTCATCCTGCTTGCCCCACACCACCAGCGTAGGCACGCGAATCTCCGCGAGCCTGCCATCGAGCCGCTCGGAGCCCAAACTTGGGTTGCTCAGAATACTGCGGACCGTGTAGCCATCGTGCTTGGAAAGTTTGTCGGCAAAGATGCTGTGCAGCATTTCTTCGCTCAACCAGCTCGTATCGTAGAAAACCATCTCCATCAATTTGCGCATGTCCGCGAGCGTGCTGGGATTCAGGTTCGGAATCGGTTTGTCCTGTTGCAACCCCGCGGCGTCCACCAGCACCAGCTTTTCGACAACAACCAGGTGCGCGCCGCCCGAAACCTCCGCCGCGTACAAGGCGGAAATCCAGCCGCCCAGGGATTCGCCCATGAAGCTGGCCTTCTCCACCTTCAGTTCGCGCAAAAACTCATTCAGAAAATCCACGTACGTTTGAATCTTGTAGTCCAGCAGCGGCTTGTCCGAGCGCCCAAAGCCAATCTGGTCCATGGCGATGACGCGATATTTCTTCGAGAGCGGCGCCACCACCTGGCTCCAATCTCCATCCTTGCTGCTCCCTAGTCCGTGCACCAGCACCAGCACCGGCCCCGATCCCATATCCCAGTAATGAATCGCCTGGCCAAAAACGGCGATGGTCTTGTCCTGAGGCTGTGTTGCCGGAGCTTGGCCAAAACAAGGAACTGCGGTTATCGTCACGCAGAAAACCAGAAGCAGTTTTATTCGCGCGCGCATAGGTCCTCCGTGGTGCGGCTTCCTATGTAGCACAACGCTCGGCTGCCGCCAAACCAGGTTTGCCCGTACCTGGGCGCTTTGGTACAGTGCAAGGTCACGTTGCAAAATCAGTTGGGGGAGAAGAAATGGCTAGCTGGCGGGAATCGCTCGAAATCCTCGTTTGCCCAGTGTGTAGAACGCCGGTCGAACCGACCGCGGATAACTCCGGGTTGAAATGCCAAACCTGCCGCCGGATCTATCCCGTCCGCGACGATATTCCAGTCATGCTGCCGGAAGAAGCCACGGTGGACTCTCAGTAGCTTGCCGCAAGCCCGATCTGTAGCGGATTTCCATGCCTCGTAAACCTGACAGTCACGCCGCTCGCCTTAAACGCGTAATTCCCCGACTCCGCGGGAAACGGATTGGCGTCCTCGGCGACCTCATGCTGGACCGCTATCTCTGGGGCACCGCCTCGCGGCTTTCCCCGGAAGCCGCGGTCCCTGTTGTGGATTTTGTGGAGCAGAGCGAATGCCTGGGCGGCGCCGGGAACGTCGCGGCCAACCTCTCCGCTCTCGGCGCCCGCGTGGAATGCTTCGGCGCGATCGGCACGGACGAAGCCGGAAAGGCCCTGCGCGATTGCCTGCGGGCCGCGAACATTGCCGAAAAAGGCGTGCTTGCCGATGCCCGCCGCGTGACCACGGTAAAAACGCGCATCATTGCGCGTCATCAGCAGGTGGTGCGCGTGGACCATGAGCGCCGCGAGTCGCTGCGTGCGGAGACCGAAGAACGGGTGCTGCGAGCGCTGTTTGCCGCCTTGCGGCGTCTCGACGCTCTGGTGCTTTCCGACTACGACAAAGGCCTGATCACCGACGATTTCGCGGAGCGCGTCTTAAGCGCCTGCCATCAATTGCGCGTGCCGGTTTTCGTCAAGCCCAAAACTTCGCGGCTGTACGCTTATCGCGGAGCCCGCGCCATCGTCTGCAACGCCAAGGAAGCTGGATTCTTTGTTACGCGCTCGCTGGGAGACGATAAGTCGGTCGAAGAGGCGGGCCGGGCGCTGCTCGCCCATTTTGGCTGCGGCGCAGTGCTGATTACCCGCGGCGAAAAAGGCATGAGCCTTATCGAGGAAAGTTCACCGCGGGCCTTGCACATTCCCGCGACTGGATTCGAAGTCACCTATGCACGCGTAGGCCAGCCCGGCGTGGATCGCAGCGCCACCGGCCGCCAGGTTTTCGACGTCACCGGCGCCGGCGACACCGTTCTGAGCGTGTTGGCGCTCGCCGCCGCTGCCGGCGCGCCCCTGGGCGACGCGGCCATGCTCGCCAACACCGCCGCGGGAGTGGCTGTCAGCAAACTCGGCACTGCCACGGTAAGCCCGCAAGAACTCACCCGAGCGCTCAACGATAGTCAACTTTAAACTAAGTCGTTCGAAGTGTTCGTTCGTCGGGGCCGACTCGGCGACTCTCTGCGCCCTCTGCGTTATCTTTGCTCTTTTCGGGTCTCGAGGACTGAGCAACCAATGCTGTCACGAACTTAGCCCGCCTCTTCACGCCTACGGCGGAAAACTGAAGGACCTGTCGTTGACGTTCATCCACACTGCCACAATGCGCGTCCGCCGGCTTTTCTCCGCATCGTTCGTATCCGGCATGGGAGAAAACGGGCTCAGCGCCACCTGCACAACGACACTATTGCTCGGTCCGCCGGGCGAACTCACCTTCAAGATTTTGTAGCTCTTCACCGGACCGTAATAGCCGTACGGCCCCCAGTCCGCCAAAAAATCCTGCATGCGATAGCTCGGCTGCGGCTTCCAAAGCTGATACGCGGTTTTGGTATCCCCGGCCGCCAGGGCATCAAAAAACTTCTGCGCCGCGCGCTGTTCCGGATAAAACCGAAACATGAAATAAAGCACCACGGCGGCGAGCACCACCAGCGCCCCACCCACAAATTTCAAATGCCGCGATTTACTGGAGGTTTCAACCGGCGGTTCAAGAAGGCCCATCGAGAGTCTCCGCTTGCGAGCGTAGCACAGGCCCTCTTGCCTGTGCCAACGTACACACCGCAGTGCAGGGAACCTCAGGCGAGTTCGTGCCCGGTGTTATTTTCTTGCCGTTTTTTTCTGTTAGGAACGACCGCGACAAACCCTACCCTTCGAGCGCCCCGCCGGCCCCTTCCGGCAGCTCAATCTGATATTTGGTCCGCGCCTTCTCCGCATGCTGCTCCAGAGCCAGAGCAATCAGCTTGTCAATCAGGTCGCGAAACGGAATCCCGCTGGCCTCCCAAAGCTTCGGGTACATGCTGATGGACGTGAAGCCCGGAATGGTGTTCACCTCGTTGAGAAAAATCTTTCCGCCGCGTTTCTCCAGGAAAAAATCCACGCGCGCCATGCCGCTCAGCTCCAGCGCGCGAAACGCCGCCACGGCCATCGCTTGGATCTTCTTCACTTGGCCCGGCTTCAACTTCGCCGGAATCAGAAGCTGCGTGCCCTCTTCCAGATATTTCGCCTGGTAATCGTAAAACTCGCGGTGCGGCACGATTTCACCGGGAATCGACGCGGCCGGGTTGCTGTTTCCCAGCACCGACACTTCAATCTCCCGCGCCACCATCGCGCGCTCCACCAAAATCTTCATCGCGAATTCCGAAGCAAGGTTCACCGCCGGAGCCAGCTCCTCCCGCGAATGCACCTTGGTCATGCCCACCGAAGAGCCCAGCGTCGCCGGCTTAACGAACACCGGATACTTGAACCTTTTCTCGATGCTCCGCTGAATTACCTTCGCATCCCGCTCCCAATCCGCGCGATGCACGGTGATCCACGGCACCACCGGAATCTTCGCCACCTGTAGCAGGCGTTTGGCGACATCCTTGTCCATGCCAATCGCCGAGCCCAACACTCCCGCGCCCACAAACGGCAGTCCCGCCAAATCCAGCAATCCTTGGATCGTTCCGTCTTCTCCAAACGTCCCGTGCATGACCGGAAAAACCACGTCGATGCGCTGCCCGCCGCCGCTTCCATCCAGCCGCACCAGCGCCGCATCGGTGGGATCCGCGGTCATCATCACGCGCTGCCCGCCCTTCAGCACCTCCGGCAGCATCTTCTGCGCGCCAGCACCGACCAGCCAGTGCCCTTCTTTGGTGATCCCAATCGGCACCGGCTCGTACTTGTCGGGATCCATCCCGCGAATCACCGATGCCGCCGACGCCAGCGACACTTCATGCTCGCCCGAACGCCCGCCAAACAACACGCCCACGCGCAACCGTTTT
>Ga0307471_100002288_pt1 | contig 10954 bp, 8 predicted proteins | sample atmos_gasesAM3C__2_FD_204566 | JGI IMG/M metagenome (GOLD analysis project Ga0307471, IMG submission 204566) | Hardwood forest soil microbial communities from Morgan-Monroe State Forest, Indiana, United States - atmos_gasesAM3C_515 | ecosystem: Environmental > Terrestrial > Soil > Temperate... | reverse complement strand
TCTTCTTAAGGCGCGGTGCTGACCGTGTCAAGGCGTTCTTGTGTGTGAAAAATTTGCATGGAACGCGGGAACAGGACAACGGCTGGCCGTTTCTTGGACTTCGTGCCAGTTTTCCCGCAAATAACACAACGATATATTGAGACTACGCAAGCAAAGGTGCAGCCATGAACCAAACCATAGAGTGGATACAGAGCAATTGGTACGAATTGGGCAGCCTCATCGCTCAATTCACCTTTCTCTTTGCAGGTGTGTGGTTCGCGCAAGAAATCTTGAAAGCCATGCGGGCTTCGCAGCAGCAGTTCGGAGCGCTGCTCCGGCTGTCGATGTCTGAGGGGCTGGAAGAGCGCCCGAAAGAGTGCGAAGCGATCCACAACTCAACGCCAAGCGTGGTCGCGAGTGCCATGGCGAGCGCGGTTATCGACCGGCCAACGGTGCCAACGCCCAGTTCCACATCTTATGCGGCTTTTGAGAAGCCGCCTCGGAGTGAAGCGCCACCGCAACGGGATGAACTGAACGGCCGAGCCAAGGCGAACGCGCCAATGACGCCGGCCATGGCACCTACGGCAGAACCAACCTACGAGCCAACGCCTTACGTGGCCGCCCCGCTGACATTGCCTGCGGACGAAAAGGGCGGAAGCCGTATCGCGGATGCCGGGCGCGGCGTCGCTCAGTGGTTGCAAACGCCAATGGCCAGCAAGCGCAGCGGTAGTTCTCCATGGCGAAGGGTCGTGCGTTGGCTACAGGCCCCTGTGCGAAGCTGAGCGAGGCCGGCTTCGACCGCGCAGGGCTCTGGAGCCTTTTGAATGTGCTTCTAGGAACTCGCGTCTTTGATGTCGTCGCGAGCTTTCTTCAGGGCCTCGCGAGCGTCTGCCCTGACATCCGGCTTCGGCTTCAGCAACTCGAGGGCACGGTCGAGCGGCATGGCTTTGCCGCCGGCGGGGCCGGCGCAGGAATCGGACGCCTTCGGCTTCACCCCGGTAACGTTCCATTTCAAGCAGGTGAATTCGACAGGTACGCTGACGCTCAGGCGAAGGGCAGCAATGCAATTGGGCAGGTCTTTGAAGTCCGAGCAGACAGCCTGCAATTCTTTGTCTTCAGCCAGGATTCCCTGAATCCGCAGCTGTTTCGATAGCTTGTCCTCCAATTGTCCGTTCGATGCGAGTTGATCGTTTGCCGATTTGTAATGCTTGAACAGCTTCAGCGGGTTGTGTTTGACCGGATTGTACCAGGGGGTGGAGTTTCCGCGCGATTGCTCCTCGGTGTCTTTCTTCTGCGTATTTTGCTCCGGCGTATCCTGGGCTGTGACAACCGTGGCACCGAGGGCAAAAACGAGCGCCGCGACAACTGCATGGTTCCGATAGCCTCTCATTTCTGCCTTTCCGGAGGGCCTTGTATTCTTACATCAAAATGAGCGGCGGTGTCGAGAAGGAGGTTTTGTGGGCGTCAAGCACTCGTTGGCTTGGAGAATACCCGATCCGGAGCGTCTTGGAAGAGTGCGAATTGCCATCTCGCCCTGGGTGTTCTCGAAGCATCCCAAACCATGCGCGCGAGTCAACCGGCCACGGCATTAAGCGATGAAGGCGCGTCGACTGCGGCTGAGAAAATGGACCTTTGGGCAAGCTCGCGGACTTGCGTGCAGTCTGCCGATCGGCGAATAACCGGAGTCGAAATCCTTCAGCAGTCCTTCCACATGGCCCATTGCATCGACACGGCTCAATACCCTGAGGCTGACTCAACACCGGGTGGCGCACGTAATCGGTCTTGTAGAATTCACGCATGCACTTTCTTGATTTGCTGCCCGCGCGGAAATGCTCCGCCTGATGATTGTGGTTTCCGCCGCAAGTGAAAACGATTCACCGAATTTTGACGCGACGATTATTTAAGGGAATGTACACTTCTGCCCGTTTTATCGGCCAGGTTAACTCCAACAATCGGAGAACTATGACGCGGCCCGGCAGCGTTCCTTCTAGGAGATTCTCTTCGCGAGTTGAAGTGGCGGGAGACGTGTGGGTGTACTGGAAATGCGAGGGGCGCGACGATGTCTCGAGAGTAGGCAACATGAGCATGGGCGGACTGTTCATCGAGACGCCGCATGCGCGGCCTTCTGGCACGCTTACCCGGCTGGATTTTCTGGTGGCCGAGGGTCAGATCCGCGCGGACGCTATAGTTCGCCATGCCCGGGCCGGAGCCGGCTTGGGATTGAGGTTTACGGCGCTCACCGAGCAGGATCGACCCAAACTCGCGGCGTTGGTCACCCGACTACGCCGGGCGCAGCACGTCCTGGGCAGTGCGTGATTCGAAGTTGCGGGTCTAGGAATTCCGTATAGAGCGGTTCGGGAGGAAAAGAAAGAGGGGCCTTATATCCTCGGCCTAAAAAAGCCGAGGTTTTACGGCCCACATGGGCAAGCATTGATTTTCTCCTGGGCCAGCGTGCCAGGGAGTTTGCGGCAAGTCATACCATGGTTGGATTCTTTGGGCCGACGAATCAAAACCGCCAAGGGGCGCGAGTGGCGGTAGAATTCGCAGCGTGCCCGGGGGATGCGAAATGGCAGCGACAAGTGGAACTCGCCTGCGGCTCGCGATGCCGGAGGACGTGCCTGTTCTGCGCGAATTGATCGAAGCTTCCGCGCGTGGGTTGCAGTCTGAGGACTACACTCCGGCGCAGATCGAAGGCGCACTGAAAACGGTTTTTGGGGTGGACAGCCAGCTCATTGCTGATGGCACGTACATCGTTGCAGAAGCGCCCCTTGATCAAAAGGGAAGTGGGCGGCGAACAGCGGAGTGGATGGTTGTTGGCTGCGGCGGCTGGAGCAAACGCAAAACGCTCTATGGCAGCGACCGCTGGACCGGCCGTGAGGATGTTTTGCTCGACCCGCGGCGCGATGCCGCAAAGATTCGTGCTTTCTTCATCCATCCGGCCTGGGCCCGGCAAGGCGTGGGGAGCATGATCCTTAAGGCTTGCGAAGAGGCGGCGCGCGCCGCAGGCTTCTCCCGTTATGAGATGGGCGCCACTTTGACAGGGGCCAAACTCTTCGGGGCGAGGGGCTACATGGCGGTCAAGCCAATCTCCGTTCCTCTGATTAACGGGGAGACGCTCCCGGTGATTCACATGGAGAAGCGCGCCTTGTGACGGCCGTCACAAGCCCTCGGGACAGCCGTCCTGTTTCCCCTGCCTCACTCCCGGCGAGATAAGGTCTAATCGCGCCGGGTGCTTCGCCTCCCCGAAGCGGCTGCCGAACGTCGCTTCGGGTGTTCGGCGCGATTCGCCTCTTCTAGCAAAGGGTCCGGTTCCCGGCCCTGCCGCACCTTGTTCAGTGTGAATCGTCTCGGCCGACGGCTCATTCCTCATAACTTACTGAAACAGAAAAGCTTGTCAGGGCTCCTGCCGCGCAATAAGATTCTCCAAACGCGCTTCGGACGGGGCGAACGCGCGGCGGGTATAATTCCCGGCTATGATTTCAGCCATGGAAATCGTGAAGCGCGGCTACAGCATGTTCACGCGGGTCTTCCCGCGCTGCAGCATGATTTCGCAGGCCATTGCGTTCAATCTGTTCCTGGCGTTTTTTCCCGCGCTGTTGATTGCAGTAGCTCTGGCCGGTACACGAATCGGCGGCAAAGCTAGCTTGCTCGAGATCGTCCAGGACCTGACGGAATTTCTTCCGCCTGGCAGCCGGGGCCTGGTCTCGGAGTTTCTGGTAAGCCACGGACCAGAGGCATGGAAAGTCGCGCTACTGGGGTGGTCGGGCACACTGCTGGCGGGTTCGCAGGTGATGAAGCTGGTGATGGAAGGAATTCACATTATCTATGGCGACGAAGAGAAGCCCGGATTCCTGCACCGGCAGCTTCGCGGCTTGCTGCTGTTGCTGATCACGTTTGCTCCTTTGCTCAGTGCGGCAGTTCTGGGAATTTTGGGCAAACCACTGCGGCACTGGATCGCGCACGCGGTCGGCAAGCACTCGATTTTGCGGGGCTGGTGGAGCATCTTTTTCCCGGTGGCTGCAATGGTCCTGGCCATGCTGTCGCTGACGGTGATTTACCGGGTGGCGCGCCCCAAAGAAGGCAGCCTGCGAAACGTGCTGCCAGGGGCGGCCGTCGCGACGCTGCTTTGGTGGGTTGCCGACGTTGGGTTTGGAGCCTACGTCCGGCGCGTGCCTTACAGCGTAGTTTACGGCGGATTGGCTGCCGTCATCGGCTTGATCATCTGGATGGAACTCTCCGCCGTGATCATTTTTCTGGGCGCAGCTTGGAACGCCGAATCAGCCGAGATCCGCAAATTCGAGCGAAGCCATGCCTGAGCGGCTCGTGCGGAGTGCGGTTTTCCTCGAGCGATTCTTGCCAAGGGCTGCTGCTTCTCTTTGCCACATGCCTTGCTTTATATTCAAGCGAAGGGGCAAGATCATGCGTGAACGGTTTGTAGGCGTGGAAACTTACTCGGGTTTCAAAGCGGACGAGCGTCCTCTGCAATTGCACCTCAATGACCGCACTTTGCAGGTTGTGGCCGTCGAAGATCGCTGGTATTCCCCGGGCGAGACATTTTTCCGCGTGGTTGTCGCCGGTGGCGACCGCTACGTGTTGCGCCATGTGGAGGCCCAGGACATCTGGACCCTCGCGGGGTACCGGGCCCATTCCATCTCCAGTGTTTAACTGACAACCCGACGAGCACCCGACAACCCGATGAGCACCCGATTGACACCAAAATTAGCAGCAGCGTATAGTCGCTTGACCGCCTGTTTTGCGGTAGCCGCAACCGCGGTCTGCCCTGCGACGAAGCCCAGACGTGAGGACGTGGTTTTCAGAAGGGCGTGGGATGTTTCGCTCAGTGTCATCACCGGGATCCAGGTGCCTTCCCCTCGCCGTTCTGGCTTGCTGGTCGTTAAGCTTTCCTCATGCACTTTTGGCGCAAAACCCTCCCTCTCCGACCCCAGCCGCCACTGCCCCGGCTGCGAATCCCGCTTCCACCGCCAAACCCGTCGCCGGTGCCGAGCAGGACGCCAAAGAGGTTTCCAGTCAGGATACTCCGGCAACCTTCAAGGTTCGCGTCAATAACGTGCTGGTGCGCGTCGTGGTGCGCGACTCGCACGGCAAAGTGGTGTCCAACCTGAAGAAAGAGGATTTCCAGCTCTACGACGGCAAGAAGCTTCAGACCATCACAGCCTTTGCCACGGAGACTCCGACCACACATGCCATCCCGCTTAGCACTTCGCCAGTGGCTGGTAGTTCTTCGGCGGAAGCCGATCCCCTCGCGGTGAAAGCGGCCACGCTTCCGCAGCGCTTTGTTTCCATGGTTTTCGACGACGTGCATATGTCGATGCAGGACGCCGTGTTCGTGCGCGATTCGGCCACGCGGTTCTTTGGCGCATTGGCGCCCAGCGATCGCGTAGCCATGTACACCACCTCGGGTCAACTTACACAGGACTTCACCGACGACCGGTCTTTGCTCGCAAAGGCTCTTTTGGGAATTGTGGCGCGTCCCCTGACGCAGCACAATTCCTCCGATTGCCCGGACATGACCTACTACGAGGCGGACTTGATCGCCAATAAGAACGATTTGCAGGCCCTGGCCGTGGCTACCGATGAAACCCTGCAATGCGCGTTCAACGGTGACGCGAGAATGCAGGCTGCGGCGCAAAGCCTGGCGCAAGCGGCGGCTCAGCGAGCCGTTTCCGAAGGCGACAATGAAACGCAGTACGCTTACCGGCATCTCGAAGAAATCGTCCGGCGCATGACCAGCCTGCCGGGTCAGCGCATCCTGGTTTTGGTTTCGCCGGGCTTCATCCCGAGCACGCTTCAATATGAGGCGTCGCAAATGGTGGATCGCGCGACGCGGGCCAATCTCGTCATCAACACCATCGATGCGCGCGGCCTCTACACGCCCGACGTGATGGGGGACATAGCCAATCCACCCAACGACGGCGTGCGCACAGGCGGATATAAGTCAATGTATCGCGTCGTGGCACAGAGCGCCCAACAGGACGTCTTGGCGGAGTTGGCGGACGGTACCGGCGGCACGTTTTACCATAACCGCAATGACGTCGACGAAGCCATGCGCGAGGCGGGCGCGGCTCCGGCCGTTTCCTATGTGCTGGTCTTTTCCCCTCAGAATCTGAAGTTCGACGGGCGCTTTCACACCCTGAGAGTTGCCCTGACTGCGAAGGAAAAATTCAACATTCAGGCGCGGCACGGTTATTTTGCGCCGCGCTCCGCGGCCGATTCCGCCGAAGTCGCCAAAGAAGAGATTCAAGAAGCACTGTTTTCACAAGAGGAAGTTCACGACATTCCGGTGGACTTGCAGACGCAGTATTTCAAAAAGGACGAGGCCGAAGCTCGCCTGGCGGTATTGACCCACTTGGACGTGAAAGGCATCCGTTTTCGGAGGGCTTCGGACCGCAACAACGATCAATTGACCATTGTGACGGGAATTTTTGACGAGAACGGCCAATACGTGACAGGTGTGCAAAAAATCATCGACATGAAATTACGGGATACCACCTACGAGCGGCTCAGCCGTTCCGGGCTTACCGTGAAGTCCAGTTTTGACGTCAAACCCGGCACCTACTTGGTGAGGCTCGTGGTGCGCGACGCGGAAGGCGCGCAGATGGCCGCCAGGAATGGCGCCGTGGTGATCCCTTATTAGGGCTGAATTGGCACGGAAGAATCTGGTTTCGTTGGGGCTGGAGGTTCACATGGTTACACATCGCAACTGCTTGAGAACGATACAGTTTGCGGCGGCAATGACCGCCGCCTTGTTGTTTGGAAACGTCCCGTACGGGCGCGCGCAACAGCCGCCCGCTCCGCCTCCGCCGGCCCAGGCGGCGCCTGCGGAGCCCTCCGGTGTGGTCATTAAGAAAGAAACCAAAATCGTGCTGGTGGATGCTGTAGTGACCGACAAAAAGGGCAACTATGTGCGCGACCTGAAGCAAAATGAATTTAAAGTCTATGAGGACAACAAGGAGCAGACTATTTCGAGCTTTTCTTCAGGGGCCGATGCCGCGCTGCAACCGAGCGGCCAGCGGCATTACCTGATCCTGTTCTTTGACAACTCAACGATGGCGGCGCCGGACCAGATTCAGGCGCGCGGCGCGGCGCAGAAATTCATCGAGGCCAACGCGAGTCCTGACAGCCTGATGGCCGTCGTGGATTTCGGCGGCTCCCTACGCATCGTCCAGAACTTCACTGCCAGCTCGGTTCTCCTGCGCGCCGCCGTTTCCGGCGTGAAGGGTTCGGCGGTGGCTCCGAATGCGCCGCCAGCGGACGCCGCCGTCACGGTGGCCTCAACGGGCATGCCGACGATGGGCACGTCATCCCTCTTCAATGCGCAAGCGGATTTTGGCGCGCGCACGATGCTGCTGGCGGTGCGCAGCCTGGCGAAAAACCTGCGCACCATCCCGGGGCGCAAAATGTTGATTCTCTTCTCCGGCGGCTTCCCGCTATCCGTGGAAAACCAGTCGGAACTGACCGCCACGATCGATGCGTGCAACAAATCGAACGTGGCTATTTACGCCGTGGACGCGCGAGGTCTGGTTACGACCGCGCCCGCAGGAAGCTCCCGGAACCGAGCGGTATCCAGTAAGGCGAGAGCGGTCGCAGCGTCGTTTCGAACGCCGGCTCCGAGATCCTCCTCGCGCGTCAGGCTCGTGCTCGCCGCCTACCCGGCGATGGGCATGCCTGATCCGCAGAGGCCCGGCGGAGGGGGAGGAGGCCCGCCGAGTGGCGGGGGCGGTGGGCGTCCGGGAGGCGGCGGAGGCACGGGCGGCCCTAGCGGCGGCGGGGGTACAGGTGGTCGTGGTGGAACAGGCGGCACCGGGGGCAGCGGTGGCACTGGAGGTGCGGGCGGCGGAAAAGGTGGTGGAGGCACCGGCGGCGGAACGCGGGGTGGAGGCACCGGCGGCGGAACGCGGGGTGGAGGCACCGGAGGCGGAACGCGCGGCGGCGGAATGCCGAACTCGAACCTCTACAATTCCACGTATGGTCAGCCGCGGACCATCGTTCCGACGTTTCCCCCGTCAGTAGCGACTAATCAGCAGGTTCTTGCGGCCTTGGCCGAAGGCACGGGCGGCTTTTCCATTTTCAACACCAACGATCTGCTTGCCGGACTCGAGAAAATCGGCCGCGAGCAAAACGAGTTCTACGTCCTCGGATACGCTCCGCTCGACACACCCGAAGGCAGCTGCCACACGCTCAAGGTGAAAACGAATGGAGGCGGGCTCCACGTGCGCTCGCGGAGCGGCTACTGCAATGTCAAGACGACCAACGTGCTCGAAGGCAAACCGCTCGAGAAACAACTCGAAGCGCGTGCGAGCGGTTCTCAGGCGGGGTCCATTCACGGCGTGCTCGAGGATCCCTACTTCTATAGCGGACCGGACACCGCGCGCGTGAATTTGGCCATGGAAATTCCTTCCGATTCGTTTCAATTCAACAAGGAAAAAGGAAAGTATCATGCCAGCTTGAACGTGCTGGGGATTGCCTATCGCAGCGATGGAACCATCGGCGCGAAATTTAGCGACACCGTAAACCTCGATTTGGAAAAAGACGACTGGAAGGACTTCACGAAATCGCCATATCAATACGAAAATCAGTTTGATGCCACGCCGGGAGATTACAAACTCACGGTGGTTTTGAGCACCGGGGGCGATGCCTTTGGGAAGTTCGAATCGCCGCTATCGATCGACCCTTACGACGGCAAGCATTTCAGTCTCGGCGGCATCGCGCTCACGAATTCGCCGCAGAGGCTGAACGATATTCCCGAAAGCCTCGATTCGGTGTTGCTCGAGGACCGCACCCCGCTGGTGGTGAAGGGCATGCAAATCATTCCTTCGCCAACGAACCGCTTCAAGCATACGGACAACGTGGTCGTTTACAGCGAAATCTATGAGCCCCTGCTGACCTCCGACCAGCCGCCGGTCGTGGGCATGGGTTACACCATTTTCGATCGTGGCAGCAACCAGAAGATTTTCTCGACCGGAACGGTGCGTGCGGATGAATTCATCCAAAAGGGAAATCCTGTTGTTCCCATCGGCATGAAGGTGAAAGTGGACGACCTGAAGCCCGGCTCTTATCGGCTGGTGCTGCAGGCGGTGGATTCCGCAAAGAACAATGCGCCAAATCGCGTGGTGGATTTCGACATCAGCGAGTAGTGGCCCTTGGCTGGCCCGCGCTTACCGAGCGCCTTCGATCAGCGAACCACAAATCCTGGGCGCGCGATCTATCCCCGGCGAGGCTCGCTTCCATGCTGGCGATTAAATCCTGTCTTTTGAGTGGTTTTGGCGTGGTAAGCATTCGACATCCCGCGCCCGCGTTCAGGAACTTTTTCGCCCGCCGCGGGTTATTCTAGACCGTGAGTCCAGCACGACGCTCGCCGGTTGGCCGGAGAAAGCGCAGGAGAACGCCATGAAGTCGAGGAATTTCCGCGCATCCAGCTTTCGTTTTCGCTTCCCGTCGATTGCCGCAACGCCCAGATCTTTCCTCGCTTTGATTCTGGCCTGCTCTTGCCTGCCGCTGGGAGTAGATTTCCCTGCGGTTGCGGCCCCGCCCCCCGCCGCTAAAGATAAGAAACAGAAACCGGATCCCGCGCTCAAGGGCCTGCCGATTACCGAGCTCAGTCCCGACGAGGCCATCCTGCACGCGGTGAACCGGCTTGCCTATGGTCCGCGGCCCGGCGACGTCGAGCGCGTTCGCCAAATGGGCTTGGCAAAATGGATTGAGCGGCAGCTTAATCCCAATTCGATCGACGACAAAGGGGTGGAAGCGCGGCTGGAGGATTACCCGACGCTGCGAATGTCAACGGCAAAGTTGATTGCGGAATACCCTCAGCCGAAACCGGCGGTCCGCCAAGCGGAAAGACAGGCGAGAGAAAGAGCGCAAGACGAGCAGCGTCGTGCCGATGCCGCCCCCGCTTCAGAGCAACAGACGCAAGCCCGCGAAACGCAGGACGCGCAGAGTTCCTCGCCTAGCGGCGAGTCCGTTACGCAATCCGCAGCGGAGAACGCGCCTGCTCCGATGAAAGAACCAGCCATGGAGCCGGACCAAGCGGCGAGAGGAGCGCGTCGCCGTGAAGCGCTTGGCGGAGGCGACCCGAACAGCGTGCCGCGCGCAGTTGCGGACGACAGCAAGCGGCCGGCGCGCATCGCTGCGGAACTCGCCATGGCCAAGGTGACGCGCGCGATTTACAGCGAGCGACAGCTTCAGCAGGTGGTGGACGATTTCTGGTTCAACCACTTCAACGTGTTTGCGGGAAAAGGCGAGGACCGCTACTACCTCACTTCCTACGAGCGCGACGTCATCCAGCCGTACGCGCTCGGTAAATTCAAGGATTTGCTCACCGCGACAGCGAAGAGTCCTGCGATGCTTTTTTATTTGGACAATTTTCTCAGCGCCGATCCGCGCGCTCAGCAGCGTATCGCCATGGAACGCGCCATGCGCCAGCAAATGCGCTACGGAAGATTCGGGCGCCCTTGGCCGCCGCGTCCCCCGGTAAACCCGCAGCAGGCTGGCAAAAAGAATGAGCGCGGCTTGAACGAAAATTACGGCCGTGAGCTGATGGAGTTGCACACGCTGGGTGTGGATGGCGGCTACACGCAAAAAGACGTCACCGAAGTGGCGCGCGCCTTCACCGGCTGGACGATTGACAAGCCGCGCGTCTACGCCGATTTCAAATTCGATGATCGTCTGCACGATCCCGATCCGAAAATCGTGCTCGGCAAAAGGATTCACGCTGGCGGCATGAAAGACGGCGAGCAAGTCATCGATTTGCTCGCGCATCATCCCAGCACCGCGAAATTCATTTCCACGGAGCTGGCGCGCCGCTTCGTTTCGGACTATCCGCCTTCCACGCTGGTGAATCGCATGGCGGAAACTTTTCAATCAAGCGAGGGCGATATTCGCGCAGTGATGAAAACCATGATCTGGTCGCCGGAATTCTGGTCGCGCGAAGCGTACCGCGCAAAAATCAAAACGC
>Ga0307471_100002286_pt1 | contig 10957 bp, 10 predicted proteins | sample atmos_gasesAM3C__2_FD_204566 | JGI IMG/M metagenome (GOLD analysis project Ga0307471, IMG submission 204566) | Hardwood forest soil microbial communities from Morgan-Monroe State Forest, Indiana, United States - atmos_gasesAM3C_515 | ecosystem: Environmental > Terrestrial > Soil > Temperate... | reverse complement strand
CTGCTCGGTAGCTTTGCACCACTTCTCGATAGAACTGCCTATCGTGCTCATCCTTGAAGGTGGGAATTAGGTCTTCGACCAGCCGCGCCAGTGACTCAAAATCTGCCGCCTTCTTTGCGCTTTCGGGGGTCGTATGCCGAGGGGCCGGGAAACGAATGGGCAATGGGCTGGTGGACATCGCCGTACCCTCCTTCAACTCGAAATGGGCAGTGGGTGCCCATAATGCACCTTTTTTGGTGAAATGCAAGCCCAGCAAACCGCCGTCCACGAAGTCATGCGTTGATCTGCGCCAACCGCCCTTCCGTCCGCCGTTGAGGTGAATCCGGGGCTGGATTCATGGAATCAGCTTGCAAGTGTCTTGACCGATTTTCTACGGCTCGAAGGCTACCGCCTGCTGTGCTACGACCTTGGTCACTTTCGACCTTCGCACCACCCCACTAGCATTTCCTTTGACCGCATCTTGGAACCCTTGGGCTGTTAGGGGTGCCGCCGAATAGGAGCAGAATAAGGCGGGGGAGTCCTCGAAAATCGGGGATGGCCTGCGAGAATCCTTCGCTCGACCGGAAACAGCCCACGACCTCTCTGAACAAGCCTTACGATGCCATGCGTAGATCGCGCCGGAGCCAATCCGTCCGCTCTTGCGGATTCGTCGTGTTCAAGTACCGAGAGGATGTATCATCTCAGGTCGAATCTGGCGATGCATCCACTGACGAAGCATAGGTAGGTGCGACATGCCCTCCGACCTTGCTCGTGACCGCCGAAGAACAACGCGAGTTCGCCTGAAGGTTGCAATCGAGGCCAAGGGCGTTGCTGAACCCCTGAAGTGCGAGGGCGAGACCGTCGTCGTCAATCTCCACGGTGCGTTTATTTCGACTGCCATCGCACTGCGAGTTGGCATGACTATCGATATTCGCGTAGTGCCGACGGGTAAACGCGCAAGGGCCACGGTGATCTATATCGATCACGAGCAGCCTCGACTCTGCGGTGTCGCTTTGGATCAGTCACAGAACATTTGGGGCGTGTCGTTGCCGCCGGAAGACTGGTCTCAACAAGAGTCGGGGTAGTTTCCGAGTACGCGGTCGAATCCACCCAAACACGAGGGATGAAAAGGTCAGCTATTCGATACGTTGTCGCCATTCCCGCTGGATTCGTTCCCATACATCACCCGGAATGGGGCCGTCATTCTTTGCCAGCCAGTCGTCTACTAATCTCTGAAGTCCAGAGTTCAGGAGACAGACCAGCTGTTCCGCTTCCTCTGCTGTGCGACAACGAGCCAGAACCACGGTCTGTGTGCAGACGACCTCGTTGTTGGGAGTGGCTGTGTATTTTATCGCCATCGTCTTTTTTCGTGACTGACAAGAACTCTACACTCGTGCGGACGCCCCGGACACGAGACGCACTTTTGTTACGAAAACCGAAATCTGAAGCTGTCTAATTCCTTATTAGGGTACGCCGGAAGGAAGCTAGCCCGGATGCAGAATTGTCAACTGTGAGCGTCGGTCGCCCATCCGTCCGCGAAGTTGGGAATCCGATGCCGGAAGGCGGGAACAATTTGGCAGGGTGACCCGCTTGTCGTTTTTCATAACATCCTTCGTAACAACTGGGCCAAAAAGTGCCGATTTCTGCTACTCTTAGTTTTGGGAAACCGCTTGAATTAAAAGACATTTAGTGTTGAGAGCCGTAATCGGCAGGTCACCAGTTCAAGTCTGGTCGTCGGCTCCAGTTTCTTAATCCATCCAACGGCTTTTCCATTCTGGCGGTCGATCCCGGAGGAAATATGCGCAACATGATCTGCTTTCTGTTCTTGTGTGTCATGCTGGCATGGGCCGCGGACAAATCAGTGTATGACTACACGCTGAACTCCATCGACGGCCAGGCTGCCTCCTTCGGAGCCTACAAAGGCAAAGTCCTGATGGTGGTCAACGTTGCCAGCCGGTGTGGTTATACCCCGCAGTACTCGGCTTTGGAATCGGTCTATGAAAAATACAAAGACCGGGGCTTCGTGATCGTGGGAGTTCCCGCCAACAACTTCGGCGCACAGGAACCCGGCACGAACGAAGAGATCAAGACCTTTTGCACGCGCAAGTACAACGTGCAGTTTCCCATGATGTCGAAAGTGTCAGTCAAGGGCGCCGACACCACCCCACTCTACCAGTACCTCACCGATGCCTCGCTGCACCCGAAGACGGGCGGCGAGATCAAGTGGAACTTCACCAAGTTCCTGGTGGACCGCAACGGTAACATCGTGGCTCGCTTTGAGCCTGACGTCACGCCGGACGCACCGCCGGTGATTGCGGCCATCGAAAAGGCGTTGGCCGACTAGCATTGCTGCCAACCGAAGGCCGGCCGCTACATAAGCCGCTCGTCCGTATTCCTCCGGTTTTCCACTACCGCTGCACAAATCCCGTTGCAGGCGTGCCGAGGTAGGTTCCCCGGAAGCCTTCTTTCTGCTTGCAAAGGCGAAGCCAGGTTCCTGATAATGAAGATAGGAAGACTGCATACAACCGTGTACCGATACAGTCGAGCGGACTTGCTTCGCATTCTGCGGCTCACGGCGCGTCAGTTGGCGGGTTGGGAAAAAGCCGGACTGGTTGCCGCCGCCGAGAACTATTCCTTCTTCGACCTCCTGCAAATCAAGAAGGTGCGCGACCTGTGCGCCAAGAAAGTGCGCCCCGCAGTGATTCGTCAATCTCTGCAGGCCATGCAGAAGCAGGTTGCAGGCATGGACAATCCGTTATTGGAAGCGACCGCCTTCTCCACCGGACACCGCGTCACGTTCCGGCATGCAGGCCGCCTGCTCGAGCCCATTGCGGGACAGTTCGTTTTTGATTTTTCTCCGGAACAGAAGGTGATCTCCCGCACCCCGGTGATGCCGTTGCGGCCGGAGGCGGAGGAACCGGATGTGGCCGCCCTGTTTTCGCGCGGCATTGCCCTGGAAGAAGATTCGCACACCCAGTCCGAAGCGATCGCCACCTATTTGAAAGTAATTGAGCGGGAACCCACGCATGCCGCGGCTCACATCAATATCGGCACGCTCTACTACAACCGTCAGGACTACGGACTGGCCGAGAAACATTACCGCGCAGCCATCGAATCCGATCCCCGCTATGCCCTGGCCTACTTCGATCTTGGCAACGTTCTGGACGAAACCGGCCGGGTGCAAGAAGCCATTCAGACCTATAAAACCGCGCTGCAGTTGGCGCCGACGTACGCCGATGCTCACTACAACCTCGCCCTTGCGTTTGAAAAGCTGAAACAGCCCCGCAAGGCACTGCCGCATTGGCGTGCTTACGTCAAGCTGGACACGGCTAGCCCCTGGGCCATCCACGCCCGTAACCAGATCCAGCGCATCCTGCAGAGCGACGGACTAAAGCTGGTGCACCGCAACGACCGTTCCTGACCCTAGGATTCTTCCACCAAGCGCACCCGCCTTACCCCAAAGGCGAGCAGGCGAGCCGGCAGGTCCCGCAGAAACGGAATCCGGAAGAACAGACGCACCCACCAGGGAATCTTGAGCGTTCTTTGTGTCTGCAACACGCTCGCGATCATGCGCTTCTGCATCGTCGACTGCAGCGCCTGGATGACCCGGGTGGGCCACTCGCGTTGCCGCTGGACTTCGGCAAGATCCTCCAAGCGCACTCGTCCACTCTCCAGTGGCCGCGCCAACACATTGGTCGCGACTACCGCATCCTGCACGGCGTAGTTAATGCCCACTCCGCCGACCGGAGACATCACGTGGGCCGCGTCTCCGATCAACAGAAGCCCCGGCTTATACCAGATCGGGCATCGGCTCGATTCGACAGAAAGCAAGGAACACTGATGCCAATCCGTGAGCGACTCCACGTGTTTCGAGAAGGCCGGTTCGATTTCGGCGATCGATTTCCGGAACGCTTCCATGCCCGCAGCACGCACTTGCTGGTATTGCCCTTTGGGAAAAACGTAACCAATCTGCCAGTAGTCGATCCGGTCAAACACGGCTAGCATGCGCCCCCCTCCGAATCCGCCCATGACACGGTCCGAGTGTTCATCTTCCGCGAGATGGGGCAGCTGGAACCAAAGAATGTCCATGGGTGGGGAAGTCTTGATCGGCTCGAACCCTGCCAATTGGCGCACCTTGGAAAACCGTCCGTCTGCTCCGATCGTGAGCAGCGCGCGTACTTCGTGCCAGCCGTCCGTGCTCTGATAGCGCACCCCGCGAACACGGCCGTCTCCTTCGATCAGCGTCGCGACATTCGCCACCATGCGCTGGCGGAAACTCGGATACTTCTTTGCCTCCGCGCTGAGAAATTCCAGGAACTTTGTCTGCGGGACGAGCATGATGTACGGGAAACGAGTGTTCAACCGCCGGAAATCCACCGGCGAAAACGAGGTGCCCGCCACCTGGAGGGTCGGGCCATAGATCTTGTTGTGCCGAATGTGGTGCAGAGGTTCGGCCAGACCGATCTGGTCCAGGATTTCCAGAATCGAGGGGTGCAGGGTATCACCGCGAAACGCGCGATCAAAATCCTTGTGCGCCTCCAGCAGCGTTACGTGCACACCCCGCCGCGCCAGCAGAAGGGCCAACATCATGCCGCCGGGCCCTCCGCCGACAATGCAACAGACGGTGTCCTCCGCGGGCTCGACGCGCCCGGCCTCGGAAAGTTCTTCGTCAGGGATCGCCGCCGTTGCCATGGGGGCCTCCGTCGACCGCTCAGCTGGGAGTTCGCGCAGTATACCCGATTGGCAGCACGCGCCCTGACTGGAGCCAGATGCACCCGTCCATCCCCTGGCAACACAGAGTTTTGAATGTCGCCGATTCCCTGAGGATAGATCCCGCAATGCTAAAATCTTCAGTTTGCCATTCTCATTCTGAAGGTGTTCGTATGCCGGAAACGATTGCTCCTACTGCCAACCCTGCTCCTTTGACTTCACTCTCAGAAGACGAAATTCTTTTCCGCGACAATATTCGCCAGTTTGCAGAGGAGCGCGTCCGCCCCCTGGCCAAGGAAATGGACGAGAAGGGTAGTTTCGAGAAGGAGCTGATTCAGCAGTTTTTCCAGCTTGGCCTGATGGGCATCGAAGTTCCGGAACCATATGGCGGTGGGGGCGGCAAGTTTTTTGAAGCCATCCTGGCGGTCGAGGAGCTCTCTCGTGCCGACGCGTCCGCCGGCGTCATCGTGGATGTGCAGAACACGCTCGTCAACAATGCGCTGCTCCGCTGGACCACGGAAGAACAACGCAAGCGTTACCTTCCGCGCATGGTCGCAGACACGGTCGGCGCCTACGCGCTGAGCGAAGCAGGCTCCGGCTCCGACGCGTTCGCGTTGCAGACGAAGGCTGAGCTCAAGGGCAGTGACTACGTCCTCAACGGGCGCAAGCTTTGGATCACTAATGGGAAGGAGGCTGGCCTCTTCATCTTGTTTGCCACCGTCGATGCCTCCGCTGGATATAAGGGCATTACGGCCTTCATCATCGAGAAGAATTTCCCCGGATTTACCGTCGGCAAGAAAGAAGACAAGCTCGGCATCCGCGCCTCGTCGACCTGCGAACTCATCCTGGAGGATTGCCGCGTGCCCAGGGAGAACGTTCTGGGCGAAGTGGGCAAAGGCTATAAGATCGCCATCGAAACCTTGAACGAAGGGCGCATCGGCATCGGTGCGCAGATGCTGGGTGTGGCTCGCGGTGCCTGGGAATATGCCGCCAAGTACGCGCAGGAGCGCAAACAGTTCGGTAAGCCTCTCGCCGAATTTCAGGGCATCCAGTTCCAGATTGCTCAGATGGCCACTGATATCGAAGCCGCCCGCCTGCTCGTTTACAACGCAGCGCGCATGAAGGACGCGGGCATGAACTTCGTCAAAGAGGCCGCGATGGCCAAGCTATTCTGCTCTCAGGTGGCCGAGCGGGTGACCTCCCTTGCCATCGAAATCTACGGTGGCTACGGGTTTACCAGGGACTATCCCGTCGAAAAATACTGGCGCGATTCGAAGATTGGCAAGATCTACGAAGGCACGTCCAACATGCAACTAGCCACCATTGCCAAGCTGGTGATGGGCGGGAAGTAGGATCCGACGCTGAGTCCGTACCCGGGCCGACGCCTCCCGAACGCCACGCTCCCGCCCAGAACCCTTGCCAGACGCGGCGTTTGCCTGGTGCAAGTCACCCCAGTAATCCACACCTAGTTACCAATATGTGCAGCGAGTTGCAGTTCGCCCTTTTTCGCGATGTTCTTCCTTTGGACCTAAAGTGCTGCGATTCAGATAGTTGCCCGCTTCTCTTGCGATGGCTGAGTAGCTGCAATTCTCAAGGTGCCTGCACCTGGGGCGATTTATCGGGGGAGCAAGTGACTACACTGTTCGGTACTCCGGAAGTTCAACCTAGATCGAGGCACACGTTGCTGCCGATCCTGACAGTTCTGTTTCTTATTTCCTACGGTCTGATGACCCTTCTGATCGTGGAACAAGGCAGCACCATTCAATCGCAGCGCACGTTGATCCGGGAGTTGCTTGGAGACAGCACCGAGCTGTCGGCGATGAAAAGCAAGGTGATCCAGCAGCAGGCTCAACCCCCCAAGCCTCAGATGGACGCGCAAGCCAGTGTCCCGGTTCAAACTCCGTCGACCCAGGCAGTACCCTCCGAGAAGACCACCGCGAAGAATCGGGGCGGCAAGGCGCAGAGACCCATGCCCGAAAAGCCGCCGGTCCCAGCCTCGGATATCGCAGATGCTCGTAGGACCCTAATGTCGATCTAAGAATCGCTGGCTCCGTCTCCCGGGGCCCTGTGAGAACGATATGAACGCACTGACCCTAGCCTTGTTGCTTTCCTTGCCCGTCCCTAGGTTTACGCCACCATCCCACCCACCCGCGGAAACAGCCGCTCGGCACTCCCGGAAGGGTGGGAAGTGGTACTTCGCCGCCAACGGCCATGCCGTCTACTGCTATGGTCCCGTCATGTACGTGACCGAAGCGCAGGGAGGTTTGCAGCGCGTAGCCACATTCTGCCAGAACGACCAGCCCATGGTCCCCCTGAAAGACTAGCCGCTTCGCCTGCCTTCAGCCTATGTTTCTTGATCTGGAAGGGCACGCACTCACGTACCGTTTCCTTCGCCCCGCGCCCGCCTAAAATAAGCGGATGTCAAACCTGCTGCGGACGGGGGCAATCCTGTTGGGAACGGGCCTCTTATCGGGCTGCGGAATGTTCCTTTTCCGTTGGGGTCCTTGCGGGCCGTCAAGTATCTGGGGTCTCATCTTCCTGCTCACAGCTATGGTTTGTTTCGCACTGGGTGCTCTCTTCCTGGTTATCGGATTCTTGAAAATGTTCGTGGGCCGAGTCCGGGAAGGCGCGGCTTCCCAGGGCTGAAAGGCGCCACCCTGACCCGGCGCCTCTCTCTCTTCGCCCCCGAAAATCCTGTAAATTGGGGTTATGCCCAAGTTCGAGAAGCATCTGTTCATCTGCTGCAATCAGCGCGAAGCCGGACATCCGCGCGGGTGCTGCGACCCCGGGGGCCAAGCCCAACTGCAATACCTGTTCAAACAGAAACTCGCTTTGCGTGGATTCAAGAAAAGGGTGCGTGCGAATATGTCCGGCTGCCTCGATCAGTGCGAGCATGGACCGACCGTGGTCGTCTACCCGGACGGGGTGTGGTACGGCCGTGTCACGGCTGCAGATGTCGAGGAGATCATCGAATCCCACATCGTAAACGGCAGGCCGGTCGAGCGCCTCATGCTGCCCGACGATTGCATCAACGCTTCAAGCTGCCCTCACCGCAATCCGAAGCCCGAGCGATGAAGGTCGTCCGCAAGTCGCGACGCGCTTCTACTGTGGATGTCCCACATGAGCTACCACTCGCGGCTTCTCGCGTGTAGCCATGCGGTCCCTCTCAGCTTGTATTTCCTGGTGAATGCTCAGGTAGAGGACGATCAGGGCGGGAATCCAGAATAAGAAAACCAGATACTTCATCGTGCCACCTCCCAGCCTGTCGAATTGGCAGGTGACTTCAATTCAAATTGTAGTTCGTGCGCAGCGCCCGCGAAAGTTTACCCGTCACCCCGACGTGTGCTGTCGCAAGATCCGAACGAAGAAAGCTAATGACGCAAATGAGGCTGGATCTCGAAGAGGAACGAAGACCTGCAGCCCAGCGGTCGGCTACTCGACGGTTCGCAGTCGTCGTTGGTCGATAGTCGGCGACCACGATCAAACAAAAAGGCCACCCCGGCAACAGGGCGGCCTTTTCTTTCAAGGGAGAATAGTTCTAACGGAAGGCAAAGTCCGCCAAAACTTTCTGGCGAAATCTTATGGGCCGAAAAAGGGGGGTGTCAAGGAAATTTTAGATAATAAATGCCTTTGTTTTCAATTGCTTACAAAAACAAGCAACACCCGCGGAAAAGCGTGTCATCTTGAGATTCTTTAAGCCTGTAGGTCAACTAAAGCACTTCAATTGAGGTACTTACCCGATTACGCGACCGCCCTAGGACTCCGCAGACCTCGTCGGAACCCTAACTCCGCCACTTGATTCCCGGACAGTCTCGTCGATATTGAGCGCGATGAATTCGTCGTCCGCGCTGCGATTTTGTTTCGGCAAAACACGCTGCAGCGCAATCCGCACGCCTCCGAACGCAACCCCCGCCGCCAGAGTGATTCCCATCAGAACGCCGCACAGCACCACGACATTCCACAACAGGTTCGCGACGTTGTTCTTCTTGTCGAAGAACGTGTTTTCATTCCATGTCACATCGGCGTCATAGTGGAATGGCGCTAATAGCGCGTTCGCCTCGCTTTGCGAAATCTGCCCCGAAGCCACCGCAACAATCGGACCCGAACGTTTTTGTGCGAACGATCCCATTTCGACTACCGCCGGCTGACCTGCCGCCTGCGGCGCATTCTCTTGATGAGCCGCTTCGATGCGCTTGAAGTGTTCCGTTGCAATCTGAGGAGTGGGGTACGAGATTAGGAGCAAGGTACCTTCGCCGCTAGAGGCGCGGTACGAGCCCTCAACCACTTCCGCACCGGCCGCGAAGTCAATCAACTCCGACGATAGAGGTGCTCCGATCTTCTCGAGCGCGATCGGCCCCATGATGTATTTAGCCGTATTCTTCACGTAATCTTGTTTGGGCAGGTAAGTTGGCAACGAAGGCAGATTGCGCGCGCCTCCCTGAGGCAGAGGAATATCGCTCGCCAGTTCCCGCAATTCCGCGGCCGACATCACGCTCAGCTTGTCAAACAGCGCCTCCACCAGGACATTGCCGCGGTAGAACAAGACCCGGTTGTTGAGCGATGAAGCTTGATCACCGATCTTCTCGTTCAGCATCTCGGGTTGCTTGTAATACGTAAACGCTCCGTAAGCTCCGCTTGCATCGTTAAACCGCGCCGCCCGCAATGTGAGCTTGCGCCCGCCCGCTCGCGTGTAGCTGCCTGAAGAAAAATCTGTGAACCCGTACTCCTTAACAACTGCTGGGTTAGCCGGATCCGCCACAGCGGGATCTTTGCTGGTCTGCGCCGCGCCCTGCAACTGCCAGCCGCCAAATTCCTTAGGTAGGATTGCAGCCTCCGGCACGGATTTCGGCGAAGTCGAAGGCTCAGCCGCAAATGCAGTGAGCGCAATAGAAACCGCGAGAATCGGTAGAAAAACGAGAAAACGCGTCATCGAAAACACAAAGGCGAAAGAAATCTCTCTGCATATTAGACTACAGGGGAGGCGGGAAAGTTTCCAGAAGCACGGGGCAGACCTGCAACGTGGCTAGGTCTATCCATCCAAGCCTGTTCAGAGCCTGGAGTGCTCGGTATTAAGCAAATCGCAATCATCGGGATGAAGCAGTCGTATCAGGGCACGCCTTCAGATATGCCGTAATAGTCGCCAGAACCACGTCTTTAGGGGCTGGCCGGTTTCAAGCATCGGGCCTGACGCTCCCGGCTCAGTACACCTCACTGCGTTTCATCCTTCGTGACCCGGCTAGCCAGCTTTACCCCACTCAAACCGCTCACATATTTTGCGATCCCGCGGTACAGGGACTCGGCGATGCGCTGCCGGTATTCCGGCGTCTGGAGTTTGCGTTCGTCGCTGGGGTTGCTCACGAAAGAAATCTCCGCGAGGATCGAAGGCATATTCGCCCCAATCAGCACGATGAAGGGCGCCTTTTTCACGCCCCGGTCGCGGATGCCCGAGTTCTTGGTAGCCAGGCCGCTATGCAGCGCCTCCTGGACATTGCTCGCAAACTCGTGCGACTCCTCAATTTTGTCTTTTAGCGCGATCTTCTTGACCAGGTCTCCGAGTTCGTGAATCGACTTCTCCGACACGGCATTTTCGCGCGCCGCCACTTCCAGGGCGTCAGCCGACGAAGTGAAGTTCAAATAGTAAGTCTCCACACCGCGCGCATTCGGATCGCGACTCGAGTTGGCGTGGATCGAGACGAACAAGTCGGCCTGTTCCTGGTTTGCGATAGCAGTGCGTGTTTCAAGCGGAATGAACGTGTCATCCTTGCGTGTGTAGATGACCTCTGCGCCCAGGCGTGTCTCGAGTAGCTTCCCCAAGCGCCGCCCCACATCGACCACGAGGTCCTTTTCGAGCAGTCCGTCCGGGCCGATGGTTCCGGTGTCATGTCCGCCATGACCCGGATCGATGACGATTTTGCCAATCTTCAGGCCCAGCGCCCGGATCAGCGAACGATCTCCAGCCGCCGTGGGTCGCGCCTCCCGGACATCAACGTCGGTCGTGCTTCCGGCGCTCTTGCGCTTGCTCTTGCTGCGCGTCGTCGAGATCTTCTTTTCGGCTGCGATCTCATCGGGAAGCGCGCGCTCCGTGGAGTCGTCGGCCGTCTTGTATTTCGCAGGTGGAACATCCGGTCTTAGATCTTCCACCGAACGGGCCACCGTCGATGTCTTCCCGGTCGGCCGCTCGTCATCCCCAGCCTCAATGATCTTCTTCACCGGATGCTTGCCGATTTTCACTGTCTCGACCGTGGGCTTCGTATTCTCAAGCTGCGTC
>Ga0307471_100002285_pt1 | contig 10958 bp, 9 predicted proteins | sample atmos_gasesAM3C__2_FD_204566 | JGI IMG/M metagenome (GOLD analysis project Ga0307471, IMG submission 204566) | Hardwood forest soil microbial communities from Morgan-Monroe State Forest, Indiana, United States - atmos_gasesAM3C_515 | ecosystem: Environmental > Terrestrial > Soil > Temperate... | reverse complement strand
CTTGCAGCATGGAATACTCCCACTCGCATGAGGCGAGGAGGGCGTCGGCGAGATTCTTGCCGTTGGCGCCGAGTGAGCCGTCATAGAACACAACAAAGTTAGTGGTGTTACCTTCGCGGATGTAGCTGAGTCCGGCGAGGTCTTTGGCGGTGGGCAACGTGGCTCCTGGCGGAACCAATACGTGCGGGCGATGTACAGCTGGCATAACGTCGTACCTCCTTGAGATTGGCGAACGGGGAACCGGTTGGAACCAGACGAGAGCGGCGAGCACGGGTGGGCGCGAGGCGCACCGGTGTATGTCAGGCGGAGGAGTGGGGCAACTCTTCCTCAGATGTTCTGCAGGATGGTGCGAGGAAGAGGCAAAACGTTGCAAAGCGGCTGATGGCTGATAGCCAGTGGCTGTGAGCTAGTGCCCGCGCAAGTGCCTGACAAAGCCGCGGATGTGGTCCTTCAAGGGCTGCACGACGGGCGCGGCGACTTCTTTCAGCGAACTGTGGGCGAAGGGTGCAGGGGTCATGGTGAGGATCAGCATCAATAGGGCGAAGCCGGCGAGTCCGCGGCGCAGGCCGGAGACCTTGGGCCAGTCCGAGACCTGGGGGTGGCGGAAGCTGCTGATTTCGAGCAGGATCGCCCACACCAACCAGCCCAGCCAGAAATAGACAGCCAGCGGGATCAGGACCAGGATGGTGAGGCGCGAGATGAAGCGATGCGCGCGCGGCGCGATTGAGAACACGATGTGTCCGCCGTCGAGCTGGCCTCCGGGAAGAAGGTTCAGCGCGGTGGCGAACATGCCGACCCAGGCCGCGACGGACATCGGGTGCAGCGAGACGCTGGCCAGTGGCAGAGTGGCCGCGCCGCGAAGCAGGCCGAGTGAGAGCAGCACTCTGCGCGTCAGGTCGAAAATCAGCGGGTAGTTGATCGCTGCCAGGTCCTGGGATGCGTCACCCGCCGGCATCGCGTGCGACATCCCCAGCGAAAGCGCCAGCACGACGCAAGCGACCACGAAACCGGCGATCGGGCCGGCGATTCCGATGTCAAAGAGCGCGGTGCGGGAGCGGATGGGGGAACGAATTCGGATGAACGCGCCCATCGTGCCGATGAGGGTTGGAACGGGAATGAAGAATGGCAGCGTGGCGTGCACGCGGTAGCGGACGCAATAGAGATAGTGCCCCATTTCGTGCGCTAGCAAGATCAGCATCAGGCTGGCGGAAAAAGGGATGCCGAGCAGCAGGCGCGCGGGATGGTGCCAGATCTGCAAGATGGGAAAGTATGGAATGGCGCTGTCTTCGGCGGCCCAGACCGATTGTCCTTGCAGGAAGTTCGACTGCATGTGCGAGCCGACGACGAGGGTGGTGAAGATGGTCAGAAGCAGGAGCAGCGCGTGCAGCCAATAACGTTGTTTTGGCGGGCGGGTCACCCACACCTGGACGGGCGGATAGTATTCCGCGGTGGAGGTGCGTAGGGGAGCGATGGGATCGGACATCCGGATTTTCGACCTGGGTTGATTCTAAACTGGGGAAAGGCTCTCGTGGGTGTCAGGGGGGACACTCCGCAGCCAGCGTTGGATTCGCGGCGCGTGTTGCAAGTGCGAGACTGCGTTGGTCTCGGTTCGAGGTGGAGGAGATTGGCAGCCGCATTGGTGACGCCAGCGCTGCTCGGCTCCTTCGACTGCGTTCGGCCGACGCCTCACTGCGCTCAGGATGATAGGTTGTGCGGGCGTCTCCGCCTGAAGGGCCAGCTCTGCGATCCGCGCGGTTTAGGGCCCAGGGCCTGACACCTGCCGCCTGACACCCGCTTAATCGATCGACTGCAGCTCTTTGCCGGGCTTGAAGCGGACGGCTTTGCCGGGGGGGATGGAGACTTCGGCGCCGGTGCGCGGGTTGCGTCCGATGCCGGTCTTGCGGGGGCGCACGTTGAAGACGCCAAATCCCCGCAGCTCAATGCGATCGCCCTTGGCGAGCGACTTCTTCATGCTCTCAAAGACGGTCTCGACGGCCAGCTCGGCCTTGGTTTTGGTGATGCCGGTTTTGGTGACGACTTCGTTGATGATGTCGAGCTTGATCACGATGGGCTCCCTTTGGCGATCTGCGGAGAAGGCACCAAGTGCTTGATGCTAAGGGAGATATCAGAGATTGTCAACGGGAGGGAGTGTCTCGTAAGATGACAGGACAGAAGTCCAGCCAAGGTTGTAGAAATCTATTTGAGACGAATTGAATAAGCATTCAGCAGTCAGCACTCGGCATTCAGCCAGCCAAGAGTGTTGGCGAGAGACCGCGATCGCGCCCCTCCAGGCTGAGTGTTGAAGGCTGAGTGCTGCATGCTAGACGCTGAGACTGTTTCCCGAAATCATATTGCTAACTCCCAAAGGAGAACCATGCTGAAGAGTGACCGCTGGATCCGCAAGATGGCGCACGAGCACGACATGATTAACCCGTTTTCGGAGAAGCAGGTGCGCGAGGGCGTCGTGTCGTATGGGTTGTCGTCTTACGGATATGACCTGCGCGTGGCCGACGAGTTCAAGATTTTCACGAATGTGAATTCGACCATCGTCGACCCCAAACATTTTGACGAGAAATCGTTTGTGACGGTGCGTTCGGACGTGGCCATTGTGCCGCCGAACTCGTTTGCGCTGGCGCGCTCGGTGGAGTACTTCAAGATTCCGCGCGACGTGCTGACCATTTGCGTGGGCAAGTCGACCTACGCGCGCTGCGGAATCATCGTGAACGTAACGCCGTTTGAGCCGGAGTGGGAAGGCTTTGTGACGCTGGAGATATCAAACACCACGCCGCTGCCGGCGCGCATTTATGCGAACGAAGGGCTGTGCCAGATTATTTTCTTCCAGTCGGATGAGGTGTGCGAAGTGAGTTATGCGGACAGGAAGGGGAAGTACCAGGCACAGAAGGGGATTGTGCTGCCGAAGCTCTAGGGGCAGGGTGTCCGTCTTCAGTCGCTAGTCGTCAGGAAAGGCAGTCGGTGGTCGTTGGCGAAAACCCAGTGGTCGATCGTCGGTCGTCGTGGAATTCCACCCTTGCGCGCAGAGCGCGCAAGCATTGGGTAGTCGGCGGTTGCCTAACTTCGATGTCTACTGCTCCGTGCGGAATTGTGCCGTCCCTGCGGGACTTGGTGCTTTCTGCGCGATTAGCCAACGACTAACGACTGCTACCAACCACCGTGCCGACGAACTACCTCTGTCCGTTCTCGCCTTCCTTGAACATGTACTTGATGGCGGGCTTGTAGATGACGATGTTCGGGGCGGAGGTGCGGTTGACCTTTAGGCAATTCTTGTCGTACCACTCGATGACGCCGTGGATCTGTTCGCCGTCGCGGAGCACGATGACCATGGGCGTCTTGCCCTGCATCTGTTTCTGGTAATAGAAGTTTTCGGCGTTGGTGGCTTCGGGCGGGGCGACTTTCTTGGGGCCGCCGCCGGGACGCTCCGGGCGGTCGGGACGTTCGCGTCGTTCCATGGGGGCCTGGCTGTGGTTGTGATTGTGGTCGTTGCGCTCGTTGCGGTTGAGCGAAGGCCGGATCAGCTTGCGGTTCGCGAAACCTTCCTGATCGGCAGGACGTTCGGTTGGCATGGAATCGATTGCATCCTTCATGGCACCACCTGTTCACGCGCGTCGAGGGCGCTGCCACAACACTTCGCTGCTGTGATTGTGGGAAATCGGTGTGAACTTTGCATTTACCGTAGCACAGGAACGGGGGCATGACAATGCTCAAAGAACAGCTCTTAGCTCTGAGCCGTTAGCTGATAGCTTTCATTCTCATTTTCGGCGGGTCTGCCCCTTTGGCTGAGGGCGCCCCGCGCGAGACTCCCGTTAGGACCGTCGCCTTGTGCACGAGAGCTGCTCTTTCGCCCCGTTGGGGCTTCGTCGGTTCCGCCAGCTTCCCACGGCTTACGCCGTGGGCCTCATTCTTCCGCCGCTTCGCGGCTACGGCACACCGGGGGAGAGCCACGAGCTACGAGCCACGAGCTTTGAGCTCGCGCTTGATGACCTTGTTCTGGGAGGTGAGCTTTTCCGTGGCCCAGGGCACTGATCGCGGGAAGAACTCACGAGGGACTGACTCGTAGCTCGCGGCTCGGAGCTCTCTAGCTCTTTTCCAACGCGGTCGCAAAGGCGTCGAGCGAGAGGGAACGGAGCAGGTTGCGACGCATGCCGCGTTCGACTTCGGCCAGGCGGTCGGCGGCGTAGGCGATCCAGTCGAAGTCGGTGGCGGCGGCCAGCTTCTGCAGTTCTCCCAGGATGTCGGTGTTATGGACGAGCTGGGGCGTGCCCGCGTGGAGGAACAGGAGGTCCTGGAGCAGGGAATACAGGGTGCGGAGAAGGTGGTCGGTCTTCTCCCGGCCGTCGGCGCCGGGACGGTAGGTTTCGGTGACTTTGAAAAGCTCGCTGTGGTCGCCGGTACGCAGGGCGGAGCTCAGGATGGTCAGGGCGTGATTGCGCGCGGCGGTGTATTTCGCGACGTCGAAGCCGCGTGAGCGTCCGACGGCACCTTCGGAAAGGCGCGCGACCAGGGCGCGCTGCTTGGCGGTCCATTCCGGGTGGTGCTTGGCGAGGTCGCGCTCGATCTCCTCGGCGGGAAGAGCGCTGAGCGTGAAGGTCATGGCCCGTGAGCGGATGGTGGGGAGGAGTTCGCCGACGTTTTCGGTGAGCAGGAAAATCGTGGCGAAATCGGGCGGCTCTTCCAGGATTTTCAGCAGCGAGTTCGCGGCCTCTTTCATGAAGCTCGAGTCGGTGAAGATGTAGACGCGCTCTTTGGCATCGCCGGGACGGTAGTAAATCGTCTCGATCACGCGGCGAACCTGGTCGACTTTGATCATCAACTGGGGCGGGTCGGGGGGGATGATGAGCACGTCGGGGTGGGTCTGGACGAAGATGCGGGTCTCTTTTTTGTCGGTCTCGCGGAGGTTTTCACGGGCTTCGACGGCTTCGGAGAAGCGGGCATCGAGGTCCGCGGCCTGAGCGATGCGGGTGCAGTTGGAGCAGGTTCCGCAGAAGTCGGGGAGGCCGTCGGTGGTTGGGGGCTGAAGGCAGTTCATGGCCTTCGCGAGCATGAGCGCGAGCGTGTATTTGCCGGAGCCGGTGGGACCGGCGAGGATCATGGCGTGCGGGAAGTGCTGGCGGGCGAGCATCTCGCGCAGGCGGTGAACGATCTGCGCATTGCCGTGGAAGTCGGAAAAAGGCACGGGGTGAATTTATCACGGGAGGAAGAGTCAGGCTGTGCGCGGGTCAATGAGTCGGGTGGTCTCGTGAGTGCCAAAAGATGTCCAGGCCAAAGATTACGCTTCGTCCGGGCATGATCACGCCCAAAATTTCTTCGTACTGGGTATCCGTGATATTCGACAGGCCCAAATGGGCTGCCACATGCCCGAACTCGCGCGCTACCGCAGCATCCCACAGACCATAGGGATCGGTGCCATAGCGAGCCCGGACGCCGATCCGAGTTCGTGCGATGAACTTTCCCGGAAGACGGCCGTTCCATGCGATCACTGCGTCCTGCGTGGGGTAGCTGAGCGTGTATTTGGCTTGCAGGCCACCGAGGGCTTCCTGTACGCCATGCAATCCGGTGTAGGAAATTAGAAACACGCCAGCGCTCGGCAGGCGCAGACTCACGGACGCTTCAACTCCGGTGAAATTGAGCTTCTGAATGTTTTCCGCAGCGTAAGGAGCCGAAGACGACGCACGCACGTAATCGATGACGTCGCGATCGCACCGCTGGAAAATCGTGACTTCGGATTCGAAGCGGCCACCGGAATTCCAGAGCAAACCTCCCTCAAAGTCCCAGGCGCGCTCCGGGCGTAGGTCAGGATTTCCAAGGTTCGCCGGGTCGTGGTAGTAGAGGTCGGTGTAGCTGGGCAACCTGAAGGCGCGGCTGACGCTGCCCTTCAGTTTCAGCCCGGGCTTGAGCCAGACTCCCGCGGCGAATGTTGGACTCAACTCGCCGTGAGAGGCGCTGAGGATGTCCTCCCGCGCGCCGAGTGAAAAGGAAAACCGCTTCAGCACCCGGACATCGTAGTCCAGGTAGACTGCGCCGCGGCTGCGGTCATGGTCGCCAAGATTGTTGCTGTCGATGCTCTCCTGAATGCCTTCGCCACCGTAGAACAGGGTTGAATTGCGCGACAGGTTGTCATGACGGCGAAGGTCAGCCTGCCAGCTCTTATCGATGTGATTGTTCTCGTAAACCGACGGGTTGTCGCGCAAGAGAATAAATTCGTCCGTGTGCCGACGGAACGCGAAATCGAGTTCGGTATTGTCCCCTAAGGGCTGCGTGACTCCGGCGAACCACGTCTTGGTTCGTTCCCAGGAGTTGAAGGGTCCGTAAAACTGATCGGCGCCGTAGGGTTTGTCGCTGTAGCCCAGCATTAGCTGAGAACGTCCCAGCGAAGTTTGCGCACCCGTGCCGGAGAAAAGGCTCAGGTTGCGGTAATCGCGATCCGGGCGAAATCCACTGGAGAAGTCCCGCTCCGCATCGAGTTCCGTGTCGATGCTTCTCCACAGCACGGCAGCGGAGCCGTTCTGCTGGTTGGTTCCGAAATTTCCGATGCCGGCGCCCAGGCGCAGATCCGAGCGCTGCGGGCGGCCCGTAATCACATTGATGGTTCCGGCCATGGCATCGGAGCCATATAACGTGGATCCGGCTCCGCGCAGAACTTCGATTCGTCGTACCGCATCGGTCGGTAAGGGCAGGTCCAGGTCATGGTGCGCGGTTTGCACGTCGTCCATGCGCCATCCGTTCAGCAATACCAAGGTCTGACCGAACGTCGAGCCGCGAATGGAAAGGTCTCCTTGAACATCAGCGGGGACGCGCCGTCTCAGGTCAACGGAGGGAGAGAGCGCGAGATAATCCACCCAGTTCTGGTAAAGGAGTTCTTGTCCGGTCGTCTCGATGACGTTGAGGGACCGATCGAGCTCCGTTTGTGGAACGGGGATGAAGGTTCCGGTTACGACGACGCTCTCGTGATGGACCGCTATTTTCTCGGAAGTCGGGCGCGAGGACGAGGGGCTGGAACCCTCCTGGGCGCGCAGGCAGGCAGCCGTAAGAAGGAAACAGAACAGAAACCGTGACTTCAGGAGCAAATCTCCTCCCCTCGGTCATGCATTCTCCTACCATACGCGACCGTGGATTGGGAGCAGTTTTTCGGCTGCTTGTTGATGTGTATCCTTAGGTCCGTGGATGAGCTTAAAGGAAGAGTCGCGCTGGTGACCGGGTCGAGCCGGGGGATCGGGCGGGCGATTGCGTTGGCTTTGGCTGAAGGTGGCGCGGACATCGTGGTGAATTTTCTGCGCCGTGCGGAGGATGCGAGGGCGGTGGAATTGCGTGTTCGCGAACTGGGGCGGCGGTGTGCCAGCATACAGGCGGACGTGTCTTCGGCGAGCGAGGTAGAACGGCTGGTGCGGGAGAGCGCGGAGCGCGTGGGGCCGATTGACATTCTGGTGAACAATGCGGGAATTTCGCGCCCGCAGGCGATCGAAGAAATCAGCGAGGGGGATTGGGATGAAGTGACCGCAGCGAACCTGAAATCATGTTTTCTGGTGACACAGGCGGTGCTGCCGGGCATGCGGGCGCGCCGCTGGGGCCGCGTCGTGAACCTGTCGTCGGTGGCGGCCCAGGTGGGAGGAGTGGTCGGGCCGCATTATGCGGCATCGAAGGCCGGGATGCTCGGGATGACGCATTACTACGCGCAGCGACTGGCGAAAGAGGGCATCACGGTGAACGCGATCGCTCCGGCGCTGGTGGGGACGGAGATGGTGACGTCGAATCCGAACGCCAAGCGGGATCACATTCCAGTGGGGCGGTTCGGGACAACGGAGGAAGTTGCTGCGGTGGCGGTCATGCTGGCGCGCAACGGGTACATGACGGGGCAGACGGTGAATGTGAATGGCGGATGGTTCATGAGCTGAGGATGATGCACTCACTGCGCGAGCAGGCCGGGGTGAATGCCCTCTCCCAAAACAAACGTGGCTCCTACTGCGCCAACCACAGCCGACTGGCGCGGCAGGCCTAAGCGCTGGCGGATCTGGTACACGCTTTCGATTCCGGTGCAATGCGCACCCACCAGATAAGAGAGCCCGAAGCTCTTCAACTTGTCTGCTGTCCATCCAATCTGCTGATCGGTGGCGGGGAAAAGATGCAAGCCTCCGACCACGGCGTAGACGGGCGTGTCGGGAAATTCTTTTTGGGCGAAGGTCAGGATGTTGATCACGCCGGCATGGCCGCAGCCGGTGATCATGACCAATCCCTTGGCAGTGTTGAGAACTAGCGACTGGTCCTCGGGGACGGTGTCTTCTACCAAGCCGTCGGGGGTTTTGACTTTGCCTTTGACGGACCAGTTGCGCTCGGGGTAAGTGCGAGGCACGGGTCCCGTGAGCCAGGCGCCGGGAAAGAGTTCGACGGGCTGGTCATGTTCGACGAATCTGCCGCCGGTGCTCTCGTATTCATGGCGCAGCTCGAGCATGACATTTCCCTCTTTCCCGTCGTTTTTGGGCCGGCTGTAGAAAATTCCTTTGCCCACGTGAGCGACCGATAGTGCATCCGGGTTCTGCTTCATGAGCTCGCGCCGCAGGGTCATCAAACCGCCCACGTGATCTTCGTGGTTGTGGGTGAGGATGGCCTCCTTCACATTGCTGAGGTCCACTCCCAATTCGCGGGAATTGGAAAGAACCGTCTCGGGACGCGCGCCAGTATCGACCAGGATGCGGTGGCCGTCGCTCTCGACCAGGGCGGCGAAGCCCCATTCGCCGATGCCTTCGTCGGCAAGCATGGTGGAGAGAATAGTCACTTTCAGAGTCTTGACCTGCGGGCGTGCCGGTCGAGTCGCGGATTGCTCCGCTATGACCGCGAAACCGGCGTTAAGTGCGAAGACGAGCGCAATCACAAATTGACGGCGACCTAGCATAGGCAGGATTGTATCCGCTTCGGGTCGGGTCAGTGTGTCTTGGCGCGCAGGCGCAGTTGGGGGAGCACCACTTCCAGAATCTTAGCGTGTGTTTGCGACGCCGTGCCGCGGGCGTCAATGACGGCGACGCGGTGTGGCTCGCGGCGGGCAATGGCGAGGTAGCCGTTGCGGACGCGTCCGAAGAAGGCACGATTCTCCTGCTCGAAGCGGTTCTCGTCCTTGTGGATGTGGGCGTGCTTCGCGGACTTCTGGTTGCGGCGGCGGGCGCGATCGACGCTTCTTGCTACCTCGGAATCCATCAGGATGGTGAGGTCGGGCTGGAGGTCACCGCACAGGATGCGGTGAAGCTCGAGGACCGCTTCGCTGCCGAGTTTGCGGCCGGCGCCCTGGTAGGCCTCGGTGGAGTCGGTGAAGCGGTCACAGAGGACGACTTTGCCTTGGGCGAGGGCGGGCTCGATGACTTCGCGGATGTGCTGGGCGCGCGAGGCGAACATGAGGGCCATCTCGGCCATGGGGGAGAGGCCGGTAGTGGCCGAGTCGAGGATGACGTGGCGGATCTTCTCGCCGGTCGGCGTGCCTCCGGGTTCGCGGGTCACGGCGACGGAGAGGCCGCGGGCGCGAAGGGCCATGGCGAGTTTTTCGATTTGCGTGCTCTTGCCGGTGCCGTCCAGGCCTTCAAAGGTAATGAACTTGCCGCGATGGGAGTTGGAAGACACTGGGGCATGATAAGGCTTGGCGCTGTGTGGGAGCTACATGTGATGCACTTGGAGGCTGAGGGAAAGCTTTTAACCGCAGAGACCGCTGAGAAAGGCCGCAGAGCACGCAGGGCCGAATCGGAAAAGCAGATTCCTCCAGCCTCCTCTGCGCTCGCCGTCGAAATGACAAGGGCTTGCAAGCCCGGACACCCGATACCTCACTGAGACCCAAGACCTGAAGACCTTAAGAGCTGACACCTAGGACCTGACACCTTTCGCCTGCGCTGATATATTCATCCCTTCGCCGGCGCTGGCCGGATTCTACTGGGGCGGCAAGGAGCCTGAATGATCGTGTTGCGGGGTCGTTTTATCTCTGGAGTGGTTGGGATTTGCCTGCTGACGGTGTCGACATTCGCCGCGACGGGGCCGACGATTTCATTGGCGGTCGACGCCAGCCAGGCGCCGCGCAAGATGTTTCATGCGCGGCTGAGGATCCCCGCGACTCCGGGCACGCTCACGTTGTACTACCCGAAGTGGATTCCGGGAGAGCACGCGCCCGACGGCCCTTTGAACGATCTGGCCGGCCTGAAGTTTTCGGCCGGTGGGCAGACGCTGAAGTGGCGGCGCGATCTGCTCGATGGGTGGACGATCAACGTGGAGGTCCCTCGGGGACAGAATGAAGTGCTGGCAGACCTGGATTTTCTGTCGCCGGCGACGCTGGAGGCAGGATTCTCGGCGGGATCGTCGGTCACCGACAAGCTGGCCATTGTCAGCTGGAACCAGGTGCTGCTTTACCCCAAAGGATGGAAGACCGACGACATCACGTTTACAGCGAGCCTGAGGATTCCGGACGGGTGGAAGTACGCGACCTCGCTGCCGTTGTCGAACGCGGCCGGCAATGACCTGCATTTCGCACCGGTGTCGCTGACCATGCTGGTGGATGCGCCGGTGCTGACCGGGCAGTACCTGAAAGCGGTGCCGCTGAATCCGGGGCAGGCCCCGCCGGCGGAACTCGACGTGGCCGCCGACAGCGCGGCCGCACTGGAGCCTCCGCAAGAAGTATGGGATCACTACAAGGATCTGGTGACCCAGGCCGGAGCCTTGTTCGGAGCGCAGCACTACCGTCACTACAACTTCCTGTTCACGTTGAGCGATCACGTGGCCCACTTCGGACTGGAGCATCACGAGTCCGATGACAGCCGCATCGAGGAGCGTGGGCTGGTCGACGAGACCGATCGCAAACTGACTTCCGGTTTGTTGCCCCACGAATATACCCACAGTTGGAATGGCAAATACCGGCGTCCGGCGGACCTGTCGACACCCGACTTCCAGCAGCCGATGCAGACGGATTTGCTGTGGGT
>Ga0307471_100002283_pt1 | contig 10959 bp, 10 predicted proteins | sample atmos_gasesAM3C__2_FD_204566 | JGI IMG/M metagenome (GOLD analysis project Ga0307471, IMG submission 204566) | Hardwood forest soil microbial communities from Morgan-Monroe State Forest, Indiana, United States - atmos_gasesAM3C_515 | ecosystem: Environmental > Terrestrial > Soil > Temperate... | reverse complement strand
AAGCAACCAGACAGGTTCAACAAGCGGCATATTGAAGCAGTTTAAGCGTGACCCTAGACCCGCCTTCTACGAGTGGTGACGGGCGCAAGAATGGACGTAATGGAGGCAATACTATGAACCGGATTGGAACTGTTAGTACGGCAGCGCTTTTTTTGCTTGTTGGAATCGCTGCTCCTGCTTCTGCATGGCAGGAGAAACAAGACGAAAAAGCTAAGCCCGCGAAACAGGAGCAACAGGCTAAACCTGAGAAACAGGCGCCAGCCAAGGGACAGCAGGATCAGCAACGCCAGAAACGTCAACCGCAAGACAATTCGGCCGGGAAACAACGGCAACAGCAGCAGCAAGCCAAAGGGCAGCAGGATCAACAACGCCAACAGCGTCAGCAACAGGACAATGCTGCGAAACAGCAACAAGCCAATCGGCAACAGGATCAGCAGCGCCAGCAGCAAGCTAGAGGGCAGCAGGATCAACAACGCCAACAGCGTCAGCAACAGGACAATTCCGTAAGACAGCAACAGCAGCAACAAGCCACCGCGCGGCAAGATCAGCAGCGCCAGCAACGGGATAACGTTGCTGCACAACGACGGACCCCAGTACAGGTACGCCAACAGCAGGTTGCATGGCGAGGGGATCGCGCACGCAGCTGGCAGTCAGACCATCACACCTGGCAGCAACGCGGAGGCTACCACGGTTACCGCATTCCAGATGACCGTTTCCGTGGCTACTATGGACAGGATCACGGGTTTCGCATCTACAGTCTCCCCGTGAGGTATGTGGGCGGGCATCGCCGCTTCGAGTACGGCGGATTATGGTTTGGTCTGGTTGACCCGTGGCCGGAATACTGGTCTGACGATTGGTACGACAGCGATGACGTCTACGTGGACTACTACGGCGACGGATATTACCTCTACAACCGTAGACATCCCGACGATCGCATTGCTATCAGTTTTTATCTGAACTAGAGGCTCGTCGAGCGTGGTTACAACTCCGACCCGGCGCGGAAATCTGTGAAGCATTTGCCGCCGGGATGGGGAACTTGGATTTCATTAGAGAGATTCACGTGGGGAGGAACAAACAATGCTTGGAACAATCTTGGTTGTTATTTTGATCTTGGCGCTCTTGGGAGCTTTGCCGCGGTGGTCTCACAGCCGCGAATGGGGCTATGTCCCGACAGGGGGCGTGGGTTTCGTTCTGCTCATCGTTATCATTCTCGTGCTTATTGGGCGCATTTAAGATTACCGCCAGGAGCTCGTGTGCGCCTGTGACACCTCTTGGGATAGCTCGAAATATTTATGGCTTGTGAGGGTCTGCTCATTTCTGGCAGGCCGTCCGTGTCAGGCCGGAGGTCAGCGATGGATGATTCGAATCGGCGTGTAGTCAAGTTTCTGGAGAAGGAAATCAAGACGTACACAGCGTTGTCACTATTTTTATCGAAGAAGGACAACATCACGGAACATTTGCGCAAGGGTCAGAAAAAAGTACTTCTTAGCCCTACGTTTTACAAAGAGAGAATGAAGGAAGCGAAGAGACTTGTCTATGAACTCAGAAAACCAAATTAGGACGCGACCCACTCAACGTACTGCCTTCACCGGCTGGGGCCACACGGGTATCCGCATCGCGGCCATCATCCTCGTCACGCTCCTGTGCGCGAGCGGTTCGTTCGCGTACTCGGTGCTTACCCACGAGCAAATCGTGGACCTGGTGTGGACTGATGACCTCCGGCCGCTGCTGCTCCAGCGATTTCCAACGCTCACGGAAGACCAGCTTAAAGAGGCTCACGGCTACGCCTACGGTGGCGCCGTCATCCAGGATCTGGGCTACTATCCCTTCGGTAGCGTGGAATTCAGTAATTTAGTGCACTACGTTCGCAGCGGCGACTTCGTTCGAGAGCTGCTGTTGCAGAGTCAGGACGCGAACGAATACGCCTTCGCCTTGGGTGCGCTCGCGCACTATGCTTCCGATATCGCCGGTCATCCCGCCGTCAATCAGTCTGTTTCCATTCAATATCCCAAGTTGCGTGCGAAGTACGGCAATTCCGTCAGGTACGCGGAGGATCACACCGCGCATCTGAAGACAGAGTTCGGATTCGATATGGTGCAAGTGGCGAAGAATCGCTATGCGTCGGAGAAGTATCACGATTTCATCGGATTTCAGGTTTCCAAGCCTCTGCTGGAGCGGACTTTCCCGCTCGTTTACGGAGTGGAGTTGAAAGACGTACTGACGCATGAGGATCTCGCAGTCGGTTCCTATCGTTTTGCCGTCGGCCGGATGATCCCGCAAATGACTCAGATCGCGCTGCGGACTCACAAGAAAGACATGATGAAGGAGAACCCAAGTTTTGCGAAAAAGAAGTTCCTCTACCGCTTATCGCGTTCCGATTATGAAAAAGAGTGGGGGAAAGACTACACCAAGCCTGACTTTGGCACGCGCTTCTGGTCCGTGATCTTGCGATACATGCCCAAGATTGGTCCCTTCAAGGCGCTGGCGTTCAACAATCCCACGCCGCAGACAGAGGAAATGTATTTCAAGAGCATCAACACCACCATCGACCAATACCGCATTTATCTTCAGCAAGTTCGTGCAGGCTCGCTGGAGCTTGCCAACTGTGATTTTGACACTGGCAAACAAACTGTCGCAGCCGAGTACTCTTTGACCGACGAAACCTATGCCAAATTGTTAGGCCAGCTAACGGAACGGAAGTTCGCTTTGACGTCGCCGGAGCTGCGAGACAATATCCTGGCGTTCTATTCCGACCTCTCTCTTCCTCTTGAAACCAAAAAGGACGCTGGCCGCTGGCAAAGCGTATTGTCGTCGTTGGACCAGTTGAGATTGGTTAGCCCCGCCCCCGTGCTCGCGGGCAATCCCGCAAAATGATTTTGCAGGTGGCCTGACAGGTTACGGCGGAAAACTGAGGGACTTGTCGGAGTTCAGGACCCAGACGCTGACCACCTTGGTCTTGCGGCTTTTTTCCGCGTCGGAGGCGTCCGGCATGGGCGAGAACGGACTGATGGCCACGCGGACGTCGACGGCATTGGCTCCCACCCGCGAACTTGCATGCAAGATGGTGTAGCTCTTTACGGGGCCGTAATAGCCCTGGGGACCCCAGTCGGTAAGAAAATCCTTCATTGCGTAACTCGGGCTCGGCTTCCAGAGCTGATAGGCCAGATCGGTATTGCCGGCGACCAGCGCGTCAAAGAATTGTCCCGCGGCTTTCTTTTCCGGGTAGTAGCGGAAAGCAAACCAAAGCACCACAATCGCGACGAGCGTAAGCGCTGCGACGGTGAAGGCCATGGCCCGGGACTTGTCGGGTTTTGCAGCAGGCGGTTCTAGAAGTGACATTCAGAGGTCTCCTGCCCCGCAAGCGTCAGAATCAGACTAGCAGTTGCTGCGCTGTGATCCCTGTACGGGGCAGCAACCATGAAAATCCTAACAGAGTCGGAGTGTCCGAGTAAAAGGCGGCGAAATAATCAAGGTCAAAGGGCGAACGCCCGGCACGCGTCTTCACGGCAGCGAGATTTCACTTGCTCGGCAAGCGTGGGCGACTAGAGAGAACCTATCTGTCGATTGGCTTGAATGGCTTGAGTTCCAGGGTCGTGGCTCTTGATTTTGGGGTCCCAAGATCCCTGGCGTACTTGATCTCCCAAGGAGTGCTGTACTTCTCCAAGTAGGCGCGATCGACCGCGTCCCTCAAACGCTTGTCCCTGGTTTTCACGGCGCGGACTGCGATCTGACGATTCGCGATTTGGACCGTGCCGCGAGGTTTCGCGAGAAACTTCCGGTACCAGCCTCGCGGCTTGACGCTCCACGAGCGCACGAAGACGCGGACGTTCACCACGACAAACCAGATGCCTATAAAGCGGTGCGGACCGGTTCCGGCTCGGATGCGCAGGCCTTTGCTTTTGCTGAACTCACTCAGGATGTCGGCGGAGAAACGCTGTTTTGCTATCACGCCCGCACTCGTCGCCGCGGCCCTGGCGCACATGGATTGAATCGTCCCCACTAAGCCAAGTGTTATCCCCAAGGACGGAAACCGATGACGCCCCAATAAGCCAGGTACGCGGTGGCAATCAGCAGCGCCAGTGTGACAAACATCGAAAACCTGCGGACACCGACGCGAACCTCTTGCTTGCTCGCGCGCCACAATGCAATAGCACCGAGCAGGGAGGCGACGCCGAACATTACAGTCGCCAGGAAGAAAGCAGCCGACCACACAGTCAAGTTCCCCATTCGCTCAAGCAAATCATCGCTGGCGAGCATGAAGATGACCACAATGGCGATCATGCTGAGCACGGCGATGAGCGGCCACAATCTCATGGCGCGTTCTGCCGGGCGGCGGCGCGCCTTGCTCAGTCCGCCAAGAATCCAGAATGGGGCGTAGACAAGCACCGAAACGATTGCGAGCAGGCACCAAGCAGTGAGAATAATCTCGGCGATTGCGAGCCACGCGGGGATTTGCTTTAGCGTTACTGTTCCGTCGCCGATTTGAATGAATTGGCCTTCGGCGTTGGAAGTGAGCAATTCAACGGTGGGCGCGGGCTCGGGCAGATCTTTCTTCGGAACCTCCCTAAACTGCGTGCCGGTGACGGGAACGAACGTTTCATCTTTTTCATTGAGAGAAGAAACGAGGAGTTTTCCATTGTCAAAACGGACTTTGGCTATTCCCAGCAGGCGTTCGAGAAAGTGAGCGATTTCGGAGCGCGGCGAGTCCGGTTCGTACCAGCCGGCGTACGCACCCACGTTCGCAGGCAGTGCCGCCACGGGAGGCAATGCCGGTTTCTGGAGGTTGCGCGTGATGTACGCGCGAATGGCTTTGCCCACCTTCCCAAAGGCGTCACCGTTCCCAGCGTTGATGCTGTAAAAGTAGCCGACGCCGTAGTCAGTTAAGTAGGACATGTCCGTGAGACCGCCAGCGACGCCTCCATTGTGTCCGTGGTAGACGAAACCATCGTGGATGCTCCAGTAGTTGCTCAAGCCATATCCAGTCTTCAATCCCTCTTTTGCCGCCCAGGTCCGCATGGGGACCTCCATGCGATCGATCGAAGCAGCCGGCATGACTTGCGCGCCGTTTACTGCGCCGCGATTCAGATAGAACTGAACGTAGGCCGCCATGTCCTTGGCAGAGGCGTTGATCGAACCGGCAGGGCGATAGATAACGTTCCAATAGGGATAGGGAGTCTTGCCGTCTGGATGATAAAGCGTTGTAAGCGTTGGAGTGGACGGCGGAAAGTAAGTGGCGGTTTTCATGCCGATGGGATCAAAGAAATTCTTCGTAACGTAATCTTCAAAACGTTGACCGGTAATCTTCTCGACGATGTAGGCCGCGACAGCGGGCCCGGTGTTGCAATAAGACATGCGTGTTCCTGGCCGCCAACGCGAAATCCGCGAGTGGTGGTCATAGTCAAATGCTTCCCGCAAGCCCATCGTTGGGGGCGCATCCTTGGCGTACTCGCGCAGGTGCAAGTCGTCCCAACCGGTGGTGTGCTCCAAGAGATCAACGACGCGTACGGGGTCCGTCGCTTCCCATTGATTCTCAAACCATACTTCAGGGGCCAATTTGCGCACCGAGTCTTCCAGCGAAAGCTTTCCTTCATTTGCGAGCTTTAGGATAGAAAGCGAAGCAAAGGCCTTGGAAGTGGAACCGATACGAAACTGCGTTTCCGGAGTTGTGGCTCGATCCGCGGCGACATCCGATTTCCCGAGGCCGGCAGTCCACTCGGGGCCATCCTTGTGGACAATCGCCACCGCCATTCCCGGCGTATGGGTGTCTTTGAGGATCTTCTCCAGCTGTTGCTGGAGTTCCGCAATGGTCTGCGCCGGCTTCGGCGTTTCGTCTTTCTTATCCTGAGCTGAAGCCGCAGTCGCGAGTAGAAAGAGAAGCAAGAGGCGAGTAATGGATTTCATGCCCCGCATTCTCTTATTGGAGGGCCAGATTGGCAAGCACACTCACTGCCGCAAGGCCCGAACCGGATCGGTGCGAGTTGCGCGCCAGGCAGGCAAGAAACACGCGACGAGTGCAGCGATGGTCATGACCGCAAATGCAGACCCGAAGGCTAGAGGGTCGCGTGGGCTCACTTTGTATAACAGGTTCCCAAGCAGACGGGTTAAGCCAAGCGCCACCGCCGCGCCAAGGGCCACGCCACCTGCGGTTAAAGCCATGCCGCGCGAAATCACCAGCCGGAGCAGATTGGAAGTGCCGGCGCCGAGAGCCATGCGCAGTCCCAACTCGCGCGTGCTCTGCGATACGGCATAGGACATCACGCCATATAAGCCGATGGCAGCGAGCGCCAACGCCAATGCACCTAAGACCCCAACCAAAGTGACGGCCACCTGTTGCGGCGACGTCGAGCGATCCACTTGCTCTTGAAGCGAAATTACCTCGTACAAGGCAAGGTTCTCATCCAGTGCGTGCACCTCGCGCGTCAGCGCGGTCGCCATCGTCTCCGGCCTCAGCGGCGTTCGGATGTACAAGCCCGCCCCACGCGAGAAATTCTGGCGCAGGGGCACATAGAAAAAGGATTTTGGCGTCTCACGCACGCTCTGGTACTTGGAATCTTTCGCTACACCCACCACCTGCATCCATCCGCCTTTGACCTGAACACGCTGGCCGACCGGATCATTACCGCCCCAATAGTGCGCGGCCATCGTCTCATTTACGACAGCCACCAGCGCGGCCTTTTCATCGTCTGCGCGGTTAAATTCGCGGCCGGACACCAAGGGGATGCCCATGGTCGCGAAATAATCCGGCCCGACTTCGTTGTACTGCACGATAGGCTGTTCCTCAGGCGGGGGTTGATAGCCATCCACGGCAATGGGAGTCGAAGAAAAGCTTCCATAGCTCAGCGGCGTCATTCGCGCGAACACTGCGGACTCCACACCGGGCAAGGCCTTCACGCGATCCAGCAGCTCGTCTTGGAAAGTCTGGGCGCGCCGCGCATCGTATCCCGCCGACACTAAATCGACGGCGGTGGTCAACACTCCTCGCGTCGAAAAACCCGGACTGGTCGTTCGGATTCTCTGAAGGCTCTGCAACAACAGCCCTGCCCCAACCAGCAAAACGAAACTGAGCGATACCTGGACAACCACCAGACCCGAGCGGAGCCACGCTCTTCTGCCACCACCAACGACACCCGCCGAATCGGATTTCAACGCGCCGGCAAGATCGATCTTGCCTGTCTGCATTGCGGGAACCAGCCCGAGGAGGAGCGTCGCGAGGAGGCAAACTCCCGCACTCAACGCAAGCACACGCCAATCGATTTCGCCAGGCAGGTGCATGGCCACGCCTCCGCGCGCGGGGAGGAGCAGCACCAACGCGTGACGGCACCAGTGGGCAACGAGAAGTCCACCGGCCGCGCCAAAAGCGGCCAGGATCAGGCCCTCCGTGAGAAGTTGCCTTACCAACCGGCCGCGACCGGCGCCAATGGCGAGCCGAACGGTCATCTCATGCCGTCGAATGAACGACCTGACCAGAAGCAAATTCCCGACGTTCGCGCACGCGATGAGCAAGACAAAAATCACCACCGCTAGCATGATTTCGAGAGTGGGGAGAAGAGTGCCCGCATTATTGAATGGGGTTTGCCATAGAGCCCAAAGCTTGATGCCGCGACCGCGGTTGGTGTCTGGATAAGTGGTTTCCAGCCGGTTCGCCACGGCCGAGATTTCCTGTTGCGCCTGCTCGGCAGTCACCCCGGGCTTGAGCCGCGCGTATGCTTCAATCCACCGCGCACCACGATCCTCGAGTTTGTAGCCGCCCGCTTCGAATATTTCCTCCATCGACACGGGGACCCAGAACTGCATCCCCCATCCCACGAAGGTGCCGTAAAATCCCTCAGGTGCGACCCCAACAATCGTGTGGAGCACTCCGTTGAGCCGCTGCGTCTTCCCGATGATTTGCGGATCGCCGTTGAATCGGCCTTTCCAAAGCTGGTAACTGATCACCGTCACGGGATGGGCGTTGCGTCCTGAGTCCTCCCCCGTTTCGAATCCGCGCCCAAGAATGGGATGGACTCCAATGGCATCAAAATAATTGGACGACACGATGCTACCGATGGTGCGCTCCGCGCGGTCGCCCACACTAAGCGTAGTCCCCATGATTTTCGTGACAATGAATGAGTCAACCAGCGTGCAACTCCTCTGCAAATCGAGGAGATCCGGCCAGGAAATACCAGTAGGACCGGATTCACCGCGCGCCGTTCCGGCAAGGGCGAGCAGCTGCTCCTGGTGAGTTACGGCGGGGTACGGACGGAACAGAATTCCTTCGATCCAACTGAACACCGCGGCATTGGCGCCGATACCTAAGGTCAGGCAGAGGATGGCCAATACTGAAAAGCCGGGGTTGCGCCGGAGCATGCGCAGGCCGAAGCGGAGGTCTTGCAGGGCCGTCTCGATCATGGGGAGCCCCCTCTGGTCGCGATAGATTTCCTTAGTTTGTTCGATGCCGCCGAGGTCGAGGAGGGCTTCGCGGCGCGCTTGCTCGGCGTTCATACCGAGGGCCAGGTTGCGATCGATGGACATTTCCAGGTGGGAGCGCAACTCAGCGTTCAACTCGTCTTCGAGGCGACGGCGACGGAAGAGCGCGGCGAGCCGGTGGAAGAACTCGCGGAGAAGTTCGCGCATAGCTAGCTGGTTCCCAGCACGCAGTTAATCATGATCTTGCAGAAGCCATTCGCTCCTTTAGACGGTCAACAGGAGAAAAGTGAGCGTAGCACATTCTTGTGGACCGTCAACAGTAGCTTTCGAGGGGAGGCCGACCGCGTACTGAGCTACCCTTCGAGGGCGCCGCCGGCGCCGGCAGGAAGCTCGATTTGATATTTGGTACGGGCTTTCTCGGCGTGTTGTTCGAGGGCCAGCGCAATGAGCTTGTCGATCAATTCGCGGAAAGGGATGCCGCTGGCTTCCCAGAGCTTCGGGTACATGCTGATGGAGGTGAAACCGGGGATAGTGTTCACTTCGTTGAGATAGATTTTGCCGCTTTCTTTTTCCAGGAAGAAATCGACGCGGGCCATGCCGCTCAATTCCAGGGCGCGAAAAGCATCTACCGCGTACTTCTGGATTTTTTCGACTTGCGGCGGTTTGAGCTCGGCGGGAATCAGAAGTTGCGTGCCTTCTTCGAGATATTTTGCGGTGTAATCGTAGAATTCGCGATGCGGCACGATTTCGCCGGGGACAGACGCTTGAGGATTGTGATTGCCGAGGACGGAGACTTCGATTTCCCGGGCGGTGACGGACTCCTCGACGAGAATTTTCATCGCGAACTCAGAGGCCAGATTCAGTGCGGGTGCTAATTCCTCGCGGGAGTGGACTTTGGTCATTCCCACCGAGGAGCCGAGAGTCGCAGGCTTGACGAAAACGGGATAGGGGAATTTTAGTTCGATGGCGCCTTGGATTCCCTCAGGATTGCTCTCCCAATCGTGGCGATGGACGGTGATCCAGGGCACGACGGGAATCTTCGCAACTTGCAGCAAGCGTTTGGCGACGTCTTTATCCATCCCGATGGCGGAACCGAGAACGCCCGCACCAACAAAAGGCAAGCCTGCCAGGTCGAGCAATCCTTGAATCGTGCCATCTTCGCCGAAGGTGCCGTGCATCACAGGAAAAACAACGTCGACGCGCTGCCCGCCGCCGCTGCCGTCCAGTCTGACTAAAGCAGCGTCCGTGGGATCGGCGGTCATCATGACCCTCTGGCCGCCTTTCAGCACTTCGGGCAACATTCTCTGCGCCGCGCTGCCAATCAACCAGTGACCTTCTTTGGAAATCCCGATGGGGACGGCTTCGTATTTATCTGGATCGAGGCCACGGATTACGGACGCGGCTGAGGCGAGAGAAACTTCATGTTCGCCGGAGCGTCCGCCGAAGAGAATGCCGACGCGGAGTCTTTTCTTTTCAGGAGTCATGGGAGTCGATAGTTGTCAGTTTTTAGTTATAAGTTAAAAAAGAGGATTGGTGGAGCGGTTGTTTTTCTCCGCGTTCTGAACTGACAACTAATGACTGAAGACTGATCACAGGATCTTTTGGCCGAGGCCGGAGAGGACTAGTTCGACACCGAGCAGAGCGGTGCGATTGTGTTCGTCGAGGATGGGATTGATCTCGACGACTTCAAGGGAAACCATGGACTCGGTGTCGGCGATCATTTCCATAGCGAGATGGGCTTCGCGGTAGGTGACGCCGCCGCGGACGGGAGTGCCAACACCGGGTGCATCGGAGGGATCAACGAAATCCATATCGAGGCTGACGGCGATGCCGGCGGTGTCGTCCATGGCGTACTTTAGGGCGTCGGCCATGACTTCGCGCATACCGCGCTCATCAATGTCGCGCATAGTGAAGACATGAATGCCGGATTTTTTCACAATCTTGCGTTCCTGGGCATCGAGGTCGCGAGCGCCGACAATGACGATGTTGCCGGGTTCGGCTTTTGGCTTGAAGCCGAGAAGGTCGACGAGTTCGGGCGCTCCGTAGCCCATGATGGCGGCGAGCGGCATACCGTGGATGTTGCCCGAAGGGGAGGACTCGGGGGTGTTCATGTCGCCGTGGGCGTCGAGCCAGAGGTAGCCGATTTGCTTTTTGTCTTTGCGGAAATAGTTGGCGACACCCGCGGCTACGCCAGCGGCAATCGAGTGGTCGCCGCCCAAAACGAGCGGGAGAAAACCCTCGCTCAAGGATTTTTCGGCAGCGGCGGCGACGTCGGCGCAGGTTTCGGCAATTTCCTGCAAATACTTGGCGCGCTTTTCGCCGACGGGCATCTCTTCCGGCTGTTTGACGGAAAGATTGCCAATGTCTTCGACTTGAACGCCGAGCTTTTTGAGACTGGATTGCAGGCCTGCGCCGCGCAGGGCGGAAGGCCCCATGTCCACGCCGCGGCGGCTCTGCCCGAGATCCATGGGCACACCGATAATTCGAACCTTTTGTGCCATTGTCGTCTCTTCCTAGCTGAAGATTAAGGGTATACCCGATAAATCATGCGGG
>Ga0307471_100002282_pt1 | contig 10962 bp, 11 predicted proteins | sample atmos_gasesAM3C__2_FD_204566 | JGI IMG/M metagenome (GOLD analysis project Ga0307471, IMG submission 204566) | Hardwood forest soil microbial communities from Morgan-Monroe State Forest, Indiana, United States - atmos_gasesAM3C_515 | ecosystem: Environmental > Terrestrial > Soil > Temperate... | reverse complement strand
AGGCGAGGTTCTCAAGCCCGTCACCGATGCGCGCGCCAAGCTGGACGAGTACATCACCGACCACATGGTCGATCTCACTCCCGCTCAGATCGACGGCCTGAAAAAGAAGATATCGGATTGGGACCCGACCATCGTCCAGATCAACGTGGCGGAGGCGAATATCGTCGACCGCTGCGAATCCTGTCACATGGGCTCGCGTGAGCCGCTGAAGATCACGCCCGCCGCCATGACAGTTAAGGGCGAGAAGAAACCCGACGAATACGCGCAAGCTTTTGTCAGCCATCCCGAGCCGGAATTACTCAAAATTCACGATCCCGACAAATTCGGTTGCTCTCCCTGCCATCAGGGCAATGGCCGCGCCACGACGAGCGTCGAGAAAGCTCACGGCGACTACGAACACTGGCTCTGGCCATTGTTTCCCAAAGAAAATGCCCAGGCCGGATGCCAGACCTGCCACTCCGCCGATATGGTGCTGGTCAGCGGCGACGTTCAATTCCAAACCATCAACAGTGGCAAGGAGATCTTTCGCCGACGCGGCTGCAACGGCTGCCATCGCTATGAGGGTTACGACCGGGAGCCCGAGGATTTGAATTCAGTCGGGCAGCAGATCAAGCAGATCGAGACTCAGAAGAAAGACAACAACAAGCAAACCGCATACCTGATGAAACAAGCCGATGCCGCAGAGTCCAACGACGAGGCCAACAGACTGAATGGCCAGGCGATCGATCTGAAAGTCGCCAACAGCAAGCTCGACGGACGCCTGCAGCAGTTTGACTACCAGTCCCACAGCCTGATGCAGGACGCGAAGAAGATCGGCCCCAACCTGAAAGACGTCCGCCTCAAGCTGAACAAGAACTGGATTCCCGTCTGGCTCAAGAAACCGACTGATTTCCGTCCCACAACGAAGATGCCGAACTTCCGCCTGACAGATCATCAGATCCAGGCGATTTCGGCTTACATATGGCAGTCCGCCTTCACCGATCCGCTTCCCAAGCACAAGGCCGGCAACGCCGCGCACGGCAAGGAACTCTTTGAAAGCCGAGGCTGCCTCGCCTGCCACTCCATCGGCGAAGGCGATGAGATGATGGGAGGAACCTTCGCCGCCAATCTGACCCGCGTCGGCGAAAAAGCAAATTACGACTACCTCGTTCGCTGGATCCACAACGCCCGCGAGCGCACGCGTCCATACTGCCCGTACGAGAAAAAAGACATCGGCCCCGAGGATTACGCGAAAAAGAACCTTCCCTACAAGTGGGATCTCGAACACAGCAAGTGCCCCAACGATGGCCACGAACTGCAAGTGCAGAACATGACGGTGATGCCAAGCCTGCGCTTGAGTCCCGAAGACGCGGAAGACATCGCCACGTACCTGATCTCGCAGAAGAAACAGGAACCCTCTTCCTACACAGACGCCGCGTTCATGGACGATCCCAACTTGAAGGAGGAAGGCAAGAAGTGGGTACGGTTCTATGGCTGCGGCGGCTGCCACGAAATTTCCGGCATGGAAGACGAAGGACGGATCGGTACCGAGCTCACCTTCGAAGGCAGCAAGCCCATCGAACGTCTCGACTTCGCACTCTCCACTGAACCGGCGCAGCGCGGCGGCAAAGATTCCGAGCCGATCAAAGACAAGGAAGACCTGGCCCGCTTGCCCGATGGTCCCGCGAACAAGCCCTGGTACGACCACAAGGGATTCTTTGAGCACAAACTCGCTGAGCCCAACGTCTACGATCAGGGCAAAGTAAGGGGCGAGACCGAAGCCCTCCGCATGCCCAACGTGCACCTCACGAAGGAGGAGGTGCTTGACCTCACCACATTCCTCATGGGCAGCCAGGAGACTTCCCTTCCCGCCAGCTATCAATACAAGCCGGGCGATGCGCGCCACGATATCCAGGAAGGCTGGTGGGTGATTGTGAAATATAACTGCACCGCCTGCCACCAGATTATCCCCGGCCAACGCACGATACTGATGCTCCTGCCGCAGTATCAGGATGCGCAGGAGCAGTTGCCTCCGAAGCTTCTCACAGAAGGCGCTCGCGTCGATCCCGAGTGGCTGCGCAAGTTCCTCTCAAATCCTTCGCTGAGCACGACGGACACGAATCGCAACGGCGTGCGTCCGTACCTGAAAGTCCGCATGCCCACGTTCTCGTTCTCCGACAACGAGCTGCGGAAGCTCGTCCGTTTCTTCGAAGCCCTGTCGCAGCAACCGCTGCCGTACATCCCCGAGGAAGTGCCGACCCTCACGGCGAAAGAAACCGACATGGCTCGCAGCCTGTTCTCGAGCACAGCCGCTCCTTGCCTGAAGTGTCACGCCACTGGCGACCCCTCGCACGACAAGATCGCTACGGCGCCCAACTTCCTGCTGGCGAAAGAACGCCTGAAGCCAGACTGGGTCGAGCGCTGGATCACCGATCCTCAGGCCGTCAGCCCCGGAACGTCGATGCCCTCTGGCCTGTTCAAACAGCAGAACAACCAGTGGATCTTCGCCGGACCGACGCCGCCAACCTTCAACGGTTATGATGGAGATCATCGTAAGCTGCTGACCGATTACATCTTCCAGCTAACAGCGGAGGAGCAGCGTCGCGTCGCAGCCTCCATGCCCCGTGCTAGTGCGGCAGTACAGCGTCCAGCCGATCGCAAACGCGCGGCGGTGGAATCGCATCATACGGCGGGCGGAGGTTCGCGGTAGAATGCTGCGCAGAAGAGCCGACTCATCGAGTCATCGTCACTCCGCTCCGGCTCGCTCGGAATGACAGAATGATCCAAAAGTTCATCCAAATCCCTGAACAGAAAGGCGACATCATGAAGAAGACTATTTTGTTGATAGCTGGCACATGTGCATTGCTTGTGCTGGCGGCATGCAGCAAGAAAGAGGAAGCACCGGCTCCTGCGGCAGAGACTCCCGCCGCTTCCGCTCCCGCGGCCACACCGATCGATCCCGCAACCGTGGCCACCGTCAACGGCACCGTGAAATTTGACGGCACCGCTCCCAAGCAAGCCAAGATCGACATGAGCCAGGATCCCGGCTGCAAAGGCACCAATGAAGCCGAGAACACCGTCGTCAGCAACGGCGACCTCGCCAACGTCTTCGTCTATGTGAAAGACGGCCTCGGCAACCGCACGTTCGACGTGCCCAAAGACCCCGTTGTGCTCGACCAGAAGGGATGCCGGTATCATCCTCACGTGATCGGCGTAATGACCGGGCAGACCGTGCAGATCAAGAACGACGATCCCACCACACACAACATTCATCCCACGCCAAAAGACAACCGCGAGTGGAACGAATCGCAGCCGCCCTCCTCTCCCGCGCTAGAGAAGACTTTCGCCCGCGAAGAGATCATGCTGCCCGTCAAGTGCAACCAGCACCCTTGGATGAAAATGTACGTCAACGTGGTCAAGAGCCCCTTCTACGCCGTCACCGACCAGAGCGGGAAGTACGAGATCAAGGGCCTGCCGCCGGGTGACTACACGTTGGAGTTCGTGCACGAAAAGCTGGGTCCACCGCAGGACATCAAAGTCACCGTGGGCCCGAAAGACAGCAAGACAGTGGACGCCAGTTTCAAGGGAATGTAGTTAACGATAGTGCCAGCATCCTGCCGGCTGTAGCGGGGGCGTCTTGCCCCCGCTTTTGTTTTGATAAAATAGCCGCGTTGTTAGGAGCAGGCCGCCTTAGTTAGTAGCGCGAGTTTCGACGGTGCTGAATAGTGTCTTGCTCCGACCTAAGGGGCCCTACTCTGAAATCCGTCTCCACAGCTTACAATCGCGGCCTTCACCGCTTCGCCGTCGTCCTCGCCTGCTGGACGTTTCTCCTCATTATCGCCGGAGCCTTGGTCACCAGCAACGACGCCGGACTCTCCGTGCCCGACTGGCCGACGTCATTCGGCTCGCTCTATAAAATCCCGAAGCTCGTTGGCGGGGTGAAGTTCGAGCACACCCACCGCATGATCGCTCAGGTTGCGGGGCTGCTGACCATAGTCTTGGCCATCTGGACTTGGCGCGTCGAGAAGCGCCGCTGGATGCGGATTCTCGGTTGGAGCGCCCTCGCCACCGTCATCGCCCAAGGCATTCTCGGCGGACTCACTGTCCTCTTCTATCTCCCTCCATTGATATCCTCGGCACACGCCGCACTGGCCCAGACATTCTTCTGCATTGCTGTGGCTATGGCCGTCTTTACCGGGCAGAAATGGGTGGAAGAGCAGCCGCGCGTCGAGTTCGATACCCGCCGCCCGAGCCTTTTCACACTGACTCTTCTCTCGATCTTTGTTCTGTACGTGCAACTGATTCTCGGAGCTATGTTCCGCCATCATGGGCTGAGTTGGTGGCCGCACGTCGTCCACGCCGTAGTCGTGTCGTTCGTTCTTGCCTGGACCGCCGTTCGCGCTCTGACTGTCTACTCCAATATCGAAGCTGTCCGCCGTCCCGCCGTTCTCATGATTTCTCTCGTGATCGCCCAATTGTGCCTGGGCTTCACCGCCTTTTTGACTCGCGTGTCCTGGGGACGCGATTCGGTACAGCCGGAGTTGCCTATGGTGATCTCAACGGTGACCCACGTCGCCGTCGGCGCGCTTTTGCTGGCTACAACGGTCATCCTCGCCATTCAGGTCTGGCGTCACGCTCCGGTCGCCTTTGAGGAACGCCTGCCGCAAGCGCAACGCGACCCCTCGGCCGCATAAAGAAATTGTTGAATTTTGATTGTTGATTGTTGAATGAAAACCGTCGACCATCAGCAGCACTAGGGGCATCATTCAACAATCGCCCTCTACTCCGTGCCTCCCTGGTAAATCGCCCATATCCCTAACAGCGCGTCGAGTGTCGTAAACTATTGAGTAGTTCCTGGGGTCCTCATTGGTCACGAAAGTCGCCGCATTCGCTGAAACTGTTGGGTTGGACCGCCAGTCCGCCGAACCCGTCATTTCCGTTCAGAACCTGGTTCATCGTTACGAGAACCGCACCGCTCTGAACGGCGTTTCTTTCGATGTACGTCCGGCTGAACTGTTTGGACTCCTCGGCCCCAACGGCAGCGGCAAAACGACCCTCTTCCGCATTCTTTCGACATTGATGATTCCCACCTCCGGGCGCGCCCTGGTCATGGGCTGCGATGCCGCCCAGGATCCTTCCACCGTCCGTCGCCAAATCGGCGTCGTCTTCCAGGCCCAAAGCGTCGATCCCAAGCTAACCGCCTACGAGAACCTCTGGCATCAGGGACATCTCTATGGCCTGAGAGGATCGTCGCTGAAAAAGCGGGTGGAAGAGATCCTTACCCGAGTCGGGCTCGCCGATAGAGCGAAAGAACGCGTCGAAACCTTCTCCGGAGGCATGCAGCGCCGCATCGAGCTAGCCAAGGGCCTGCTGCATCATCCCGGGGTCCTCCTTCTCGATGAACCCACAACGGGCCTTGATCCCGGCGCCCGGCGCGACCTCTGGCAATACCTGACCATTCTTCGTGACGAGGAGCACGTGAGCGTGCTCGTCACCACGCATCTCATGGAAGAAGCCGAGCGCTGCGACCGCCTGGCCATCATGAACGAGGGAAATCTCGTCGCCCTCGGCACACCGGCGGAATTGAAGAGTGAAATCGGCGGCGATGTCATCCTGCTCGATGCCGCCGGTGACGCCGATTCCCTCGCCCAGCACATTCGCAGTCGCTTCCACGTCGCGACCACCGTGCTGGGCAATCAGGTGCGCATCGAGCAAGAAGCCGGCCACCGCTTCGTCCCGGATGTCGTCGAAGCCTTCCCCGGCGAGATTCAGGCGATTTCCGTCAGCAAGCCCGCGCTGGAAGATGTGTTCATTCATCGCACAGGTCACAAGTTCTGGAGTGAAAATCCCGAGCCAGATTCCCTGGCGAACGAAAAAAAGAAAAAGAGGAGGTAACTTGCGTCTGATGATTCTGGTGCTTTCTCTGGTTCTCGGTATAGTTCCCGTGATCGGCATCGTATGGATATTTCTGAGCGGCATGATCACCGTGTCACCGTTTTCCGCCACGGTCGACGGCCTATTCATGACGCTGATCCTACTCACGCTCTCGGCGTGCTTCCTGCTGAATGCCTTCTGGGAAGCCCGCGATCAGGGCTTATTGAAATTCCTGCAGAAGAAAAAAGAGACGGCGACACCGAAGCCCGCAACCGCACCGTCCACGTCGGCAACGCCGGCCGCCAAGACTCCGGCTGCGAAGGCAACATCCTGATGGCAACCCAGGCAGCAACGTTGGCGCGTCCGATGACTCCCTCTTCGGCAGGAGTCATCCTGCCCGCGTTCACGCTCTGGTGGCGAGAGATTGTCCGCTTTTATCGCCAGCCCGGACGCGTGGTGGGCGTGCTCGCCTCCCCGCTGGTCTTCTGGCTCGTGCTCGGCTCCGGGTTCGGCAATTCTTTTCGCTCAACAGGCGGCGCCCAGCAGCATTACCTCGACTACTTCTACCCCGGCACGCTGATCCTGATCGTGCTCTTCACCTCGATCTTCACCATGATGTCTGTAATCGAAGACCGCAAGGAAGGTTTCCTGCTCTCGGTCCTGGTCGCGCCGGTCCCGCGCACCGCCATCGTACTCGGCAAAGTCCTCGGCGGAACCACGCTCGCAGCGGTCCAGGGCCTGATCTTCCTGATCTTCGCCCCATTCGCTGGAGTCCACCTGCATCCTCTTCAGGTTCTGCTGGTCGCAGTAGTAGTGTTCTTAGTCTCTTTTTCTCTGACCGCGCTGGGCTTCGCCATCGCCTGGCCGATGGATTCCTCGCAAGCCTTCCACGGGATTGTCAATTTATTCCTGATTCCCATGTGGCTGCTCTCGGGAGCGCTATTCCAGGTCAACGGCGCATCCGGATGGATTCGCGCCGTGATGTCGCTCAATCCGCTGACCTATGGAGTGGAGGCCCTGCGCTGGCTGCTCTACCCCAGCCAGGACGGTACGTTCGCGCTCAAGAAGGACATGTCGACTCTGATCCTGTTTTCTCTGGCGATGTTTGGATTGGCGCTGTTGATGGCCAACCGCCGCACCACGCGGCCCGCCGCCTGATCGACGAACTATGATCGCCGAACAATACGCCTACTTCCCCGCCCTCAACGCCAGCCTGAACGGCACCAGCGCTATACTTCTTCTAACCGGCCGTGTCCTGATCACCAGGGGACGCATCGCCGCGCACCGTGTCTGCATGATCTCCGCGGTGGTTGCTTCGGCATTGTTTCTAGGCTGCTATTTGTTCTTTCACTGGAAGGTGGGCAACATCCTTTTCCTCGGTCAGGGATGGGCGCGACCGGTCTATTTTGCGATCCTGATTTCGCACGTAACGCTCGCGATCGTTATTGTGCCAATGGCCATCATCACCCTGAATCGAGGCCTGAAGGCCCGATACGACAAGCACCGCAGCATAGCCCGCTGGACCTGGCCACTGTGGATGTACGTGTCGGTCACCGGAGTCATTGTCTATTTCATGCTGTACCAGTGGTTCCCCCATAGTTGAGAGGAATAGATTTCCTCTGTGCTCCTCTGCGCCCCCGGTGGTGAGCGCGAATGTCGTTACTGAAACTAAAAATCGACGTCTCCGGCACCATCGGCGATGCCGCCTGGAAAGAGATCCGCCAATTCGATCAAATCCAGTCCGCCGACTTCGGCCCCCAATTCGGCAGCGGCGGCCGCTGCAATCACCCTCCCGGCGCCCCTCACGCCAAAGGCGAATGGATCGGCGCCGAGATCAGCCTCCAGACCCCGCTTCTAGCCCAATACGCCATGTCCCACTACCTGGAGCAGGAACGCGTCCTCGACGCCGACGTTGAGTAACCTGATCCGCAAACAGCCGAAAACAGGGAACCCCACAAATCTGTTTCCGTACTGTTAACCAAGACCATCTGGAAAACGTTATATACCCCGAGTAGACACAGACGTCCAAATTTCATGACTGTGTTGGAGGACTAAAACCATGAATTCTGACAATCTTGCGATGATATGCGTCCCCTTCATGTTCGGCTGGATCGCATGGGTCATCTTCAGTACGATTCGCCGCTACAAGATTGCGAAGTTGCAAGCCGATGTGCAAACCAAACTGCTCGAAAAAGTTGGCTCTGGCCAGGATCTGCTGGCCTACGCCCAGACCGAAGCCGGCAAACAGATGCTGGAATCCCTGAAGGTCGAACGCCATTCACCGCACGCGCGGATCATTGGCGCCCTGCAAACGTCAATCGTGATGATCTCGCTGGGCGCGGCCTTTCTCTTTTTGCGCGGCAGAATTTCCGGTACCGAAGAGGGTTTCCTGGTTTTCGGCACGTTGAGCACCATGCTGGGAATCGGCTTCGGCTTATCGGCCGTCGCTTCGTATTACCTGTCAAAGTCCTTTGGCCTTCTGAATGGCGGTAGAGCGTAGCTCTGCAATTAGCTCTGAACCTTGTTCATGAATCTGGAACTCACATCGACAGCAGCCGAGGCCGTCGAACCAGAGACGGATGGTAGACTTCGCATGAACGAGTCCGCCTTCCGGGCATTCTACGAACAGACAGCCCCACCACTGCTTCGATATCTGAACTGCATCGCGCGAACGCCGGACTTCGCTGAAGATTTGCTGCAAGAAACGTATTGCCGCTTCCTTACGGCGCGACTTCCCGAAATGGGCGGCCCCCAGGCCCGGAACTATCTGTTTCGCATTGCCACCAACCTGATCCGTGACCGCTGGCGTCGCTCGGAAGAAGCATCTACAACCGTCGACCTAGAGGCGACACCTGCTTCGGCCCCGCACTTAGTACGCCGCCTAGGCGTCCGGCAGGCCTTTGACCGGCTCAAACCTCGCGAGCGTCAACTACTTTGGCTGGCATACGTCGAGGGCTCGAGTCATCAGGAGATCGCCGAACACACAGGGCTACAACCCGGAAGCATCCGCCTGCTCCTGTTTCGGGCTCGGCGCAGGCTCGCCGACCTCATCGGAACGAAATCGCCCGCACGGGAGGTGTCCAAGTGAAAACTGATCCCAGCGAGACTCGGTTCTGCGAAAAAGAACCTGTTGTCGTCGCCGCACTGCTCGCCGGCGCTCTCCCGGACGAACTGCTTATTCACGTAAGCGTTTGTGAAGTGTGTACAGAAGTTGCGCAGGTCTCACAGGCACTCTTGCAAGAGGTCGCTCCTGCTCCGGAGGAACTTCTCCTGCCCGACGCGAGTCTGGTGTGGAGGCGCGCTGAAGCACTCGCCAAACAACAAGCGATTGCCAAAGCGACGCGGCCCATCCGCATCGCCCGCATGTGCGCCTGTGTCGCGGCCTTCGTCGCCCTGCCCTGGCTGGCTCCCACATTCTTGAACTCGATGCCCACCTTTGCGAATCATATGTCGACTCTGGATCGCACTTTCACTGACGCCCTGACAGGCACAACCCTGCTCGGCATGGTCGGCAGTCTGATTCTCATCAGCCTGAGTTCGTGGTACGTCTTGCGCCAGGAATAGTTGCGCAGCGTGCAGTTCGAGCCTCGCCTTTCTCTGCGACCTCCGCGAACCCTCAACGCTCTCTGCGTCTGGAAGTTTGGTTTCCATTAAGTCAGGACGCTGCCGCTCCGACCGCCTCAAACCTTCTGCTATAGTTCCTACCTTGGACATGCCGAACCAGACTCCCGCACAAATTCCTGATTCCCAGCCCGCTCCCGGCGCGCCCGCCTCAAAGCCTAAGCGCTCCATGGGCCGCACCCAGAAGCTCCTCTTCTTCGCCACCGGATGGCTCATCGTCCTCATGCCCTTCCTTTTCTGGTGGAACACCTGGTTCGGACGCCACCTCTCGGACCAGCAGCTAACCGAATACCTCCACGACGACAAAAAGCCCCGCCACATCCAGCACGCGCTCGTACAACTCGGCGATCGAATGAGCCACGCCGACGCAAACGCGAAGCAGTGGTATCCCGACCTCCTCCACTTGGCCACAAACCCGGTAGAAGAAGTCCGCAATACCGACGCCTGGGTCATGGGCCAGGACGCCTCCGGTGCAGGATTTCACGATGCTCTCCTGAAGATGCTGCAGGACCAATCCCCCATGGTCCGCGGCAACGCCGCTCTCTCCCTCGTTCGCTTCGGAGACTCGACCGGCCGCCCGCAAATCGTCGCCCTGCTGCAGCCCGCTCAGATCACAGCGCCCTCAGCGGGAACAATCGCTGACGCCGACCGCCCCGGCACCGCAATCCATCAAGGGGGACTCGTTGCCAAGCTGAAGGTACCAGAATCTTCGCAGCCGACTGAGATCCGTTCCCCGATCCCAGGCCGGATCCGTTCGGTCGCGCAAACCGGCGCAAGCGTCGCATCAGGTGCGGAAGTGGCTGTAATTGATCCCGGCTCCGATCAAATATGGGAAGCCCTTCGTGCCCTCTATCTGATCGGCCAACCTGAGGACTTGCCCGCAATCCGCCCCTACGAGCGCGATGTCCCCGACGTCTCCAACGACGTCCGCCAGCAAGCACAGGAAACCGAGAAAGCAATCCACGGGAGAACCAGGTAGCACCGGCGTAGTCTCTGAGATCTGCACGGAAACAAGCGTTAAGCTAAAAAGCTTGTCATCCTGAGGGACGCGTATCTAGCGGCCCGAAGGGATCTATCGAGTCGCTTGGGAGCTGAGGAGCTGAGATGATGGAGGGGAATTACAGAGGTCCTGCGGATCGCAAGAACCGCGATCCTCAGAATGACAAGATGCACTGATAGCTGACGGCTGAGAGCAGACAGCTAGATCGCCATCACTCCCACTTCTTTCTCCACCTCAGCCGTATCCACCATGGCGATCGCGTCCCACGGACATCCATCGAGGAAGCACCCGTCCGGCCCCTTACTCAAACACTTCTTGCATCCAATACACAAAATAGGGTCGACTGCAATCCTTCCAAACGGTGGATTGTCCTCGTCCGGCACCCAGAACATGCAGTCTTCCACCGGGCAGTACTCGACGCACGCCGGCGACCCCGCGCATCCCGTACAGCACTCGGTGATCACCGCCAGTTCTTTGGGTTTCTTCTT